>Ga0208297_1000288_pt1 | contig 120437 bp, 122 predicted proteins | sample LMS_cellobiose_e_FD_187367 | JGI IMG/M metagenome (GOLD analysis project Ga0208297, IMG submission 187367) | Rumen-fistulated moose microbial communities from Alaska, USA - LMS_cellobiose_enrichment (SPAdes) (version 2) | ecosystem: Host-associated > Mammals > Digestive system > Stomach >...
AACTAGAATTTATGCAACGAAAGAAGACATTTAATGCATTTGGCGCACTGAAGGCTTCTCTGCTTTCAGTGTTGATGTCTTTCTGTGTCATTGCTGCATTCGCTCAGAGTGGCACAGTGAAAGGTACTGTTATCGACGATACCGGCGAGCCGGTCATTGGCGCTAACGTAGTTGAGAAGGGTAGTACCAACGGTACTATCACGGACATCGACGGTAACTACTCCCTGCAAGTTACCAACATGAACGGCGTTCTGCAGTTCTCATTCATCGGTTACAACACGACCGAGGAGAACATCGGCGGACGCACTACTATCAATGTAACGCTGAACTCAGGCGTTATCAACCTGGGTGAGGTGGTGGCTATCGGTTACGGTACACAGACCCGCCGTGAGATCACCGGTTCTGTGGCCAACGTGGACGAGGCTTCGTTCAACAAGGGTATCTCACGCGACGCATCCGACCTGTTGCGTGGTAAGGTAGCCGGCTTGTCCATCACACAAGGTTCTGGTGATGTGACACGTGGCTCTCAAATTCGCTTACGTGGTACCTCAACCCTGATGAACGACCAGGGCCCTATGATCGTCATCGACGGCGTTCCTGGCGGTGACATGTCAACTGTGTCTCCTGCTGATATCGAATCCATCTCCGTATTGAAGGACGCATCTTCACAGGCCATCTACGGTTCCCGTGCTGCAGGTGGTGTCATCCTGATCACTACCAAGAAGGGTACTGGTGCCAAAACTACCGTCAACTATGACGGTTATGTCTCACTTGATTTTGTTGCCAACAAGCCTGACATGCTGAATGCTAAAGAGTGGAAAGATGCCAATGCTAAGTTGGGTAAAGATGTCAGCATAATTACGAATGAATACAATGCTGATACCGACTGGTTCGGTGAAATCCTTCGCACAGGTTTTTCTCAGAATCATGCTGTTTCTTTGACAGGTGGTTCATCCACCAGCAATTATCGTGCATCTTACACATACCTTGACCGCCAGGGTATATCAAAGGTGAATTACCTCCGTCGTCACAGTTTCCGCTTCCAGGTTCAACAGCGTGCCTTGAATAATAAGTTGCGCTTAACCTTGACTGGTGCTGGTACATTGACAGATAATAGCCAGCCTAATACAGAGGACTTTATCCGTGCATATAACATGGCTCCTGTTTATCCTGTATATGCTGCAGACGGTTCCTTCCTCGATTGGACAGGTTATGACCAAGGTAACCCTGTGAAAGCAGAGAAAGAAAACTACAGGAAGAATAAGAGCGTTTATTACTATGGTCAGGGTGAAGTACAGTTTGACATTATTGATGGTCTGAACATCAAGACTAACCTTTACAAGAGCCGTTACAGTAATGACTATAGTCGTTGGAATGCTGCCACCAACTATATGGGGCGAGGCGATAACAGTGCTGCAACACGACAGAATCAGACTTGGGACCGCATTTTAATGGATTGGACTTTAAACTTCGACAAGACCTTCGGCGACCACAAGGTAGGTGCCTTGGCAGGTTATTCTTGGGAAAACAATGAGTATTCATCACAGTATGCTTATGTTACAGATTTTGCAGTTACTTCAATGGGTGCTGATAACCTGCAAACTGGTAATACATTGAAGGTTGGTAATGTAACATCAGGTCGTAACGCCTACAAGCTGATCTCATTCTTCGGACGTGCTACCTACTCGTTCAAGGAACGCTACATGCTGACCGCTACCATCCGCCGAGACGGTTCATCCAAGTTCGGTAAGAACCACAAGTGGGGTACCTTCCCATCCGTATCAGCTGCTTGGGGCATCTCCCAGGAGCCTTTCATGCAAAACGTGAAGTGGGTGGACGACCTGAAGTTGCGTGCAGGTTACGGTGTGACCGGTAATCAGGATGGCTTACAGCCTTATAAGTCTCTAGAACTATATGAGGCTTATGGTACTTATCTTTCTAATGGTTCTGCTTCTACCGCTTTCCGCGTATCCCAGAACGCCAACCCTGACCTTAAATGGGAATCAACCTCCATGTTCAACATCGGTCTGGACTTCTCTCTGTTTAATGGCCGCTTCGGTGGTACCGTAGAGTACTACGCAAAGAAGACCAAAGACATGCTGTACAATTACTCAGTTCCTACTCCTACCTATGTTTATAATACTATTACAGCAAACGTAGGTGATATGACAAACAAGGGTATTGAGGTTTCACTGAACTGGAATGTTATCAAGACCCGTGATTTCGACTGGACTACCACACTGAATGTATCTCATAACAAGAACGAGGTAACCCGCCTTTCAAACGATTTGTATAAGACGGATGCTGCTTACGTGGGTAATCCTTGGATTCGTGGTGCATCAGGCCAAACCTCTCATATTGTTAAGGAAGGTTATCCAATCGGTCAGTTCTATATGCTGAAATGTACAGGCCTTAGTGAAGATGGTCACTTCATCATTGAAGATGTGAACGGTGATGGCAATATTAATGAGGATGACCGTACATTTGTTGGCGATGCTCAACCTGACTTGGAGTTTGGTTGGACCAACAACTTCACCTGGAAGAACTGGGACTTCAGTTTCTTCCTACGTGGATCACTGGGCCAGAAAGTCTTGAACAATCCATTGGCCGCATATGGTAACAATACTTATATTGACGGTTACAATGTTATGAAAAACGATGACCTGTTGAAGCTTAGTGAGAACTCACGTGTGTGTTCATACTATATCGAGAATGCTTCATACGCTCGTTTGGATAACATGACCCTGGGTTATACCTTCAATACTAAGAAGATAAACTGGCTTGAAAAGGCACGCTTGTACGTAACAGCTCAGAACCTGTTCGTGATTACCGGCTACAAAGGTCTGGATCCAGAAGTGGAACTCTATACTGGTGCTGCTACAGACTCTAACGCTGGTTTGTCTCCAGGTATTGAACCTCGTGATTACTTCCCGAAGTCTCGTTCATTTACCTTCGGTGTTAACTTAACATTCTAACCTTTAAAAACAGGACATACATTATGAAAAAGAATAAGATATTCAGTCTGCTGGCTGCCGCATCTTTCCTAATTACCGTGCCTTCTTGTACGGACCTGGACGAGCGTGTTTTCGACAAGCTACCTGCTGAAACATTTGGCAGTACAGACGTTGAAGTAAATGCCTTGGTGGGTACCTGCTACAACACATTGAAGAGGCTTACTGGTGATGAGTTTAATACATCAGAAGCGAGCGGTTCATGTATGATACACCCAACTCGCATCGGTGGTGACTGGTATGATGGAGGTCAGTATGAGCAATTGTTCATGCATACCTATTCAAGTCAAACTCAAGCATTGCGTAACTCATGGAATCATGCCATGGAGGCAATAGGCACTTGTAATGCAAACATAAAGGTAGTTGAGGCGTCCACAATGGCTGATGCTGCACAGAAAGCTGCTGAAATACGCGGTATTCGTGCTTATTGGTATTATCTATTGTGCGATTTCTTTGGAAACGTGCCAATGGTTATTGACTATGATGATAAGGAATTGCCTACAAACTCAACTCGTCAACAGGTTTTCGACTTTGTTGTTAGTGAATTAAACTCTATTATCCCTTCATTGCCAGAGTCTTCTCATGATAATTATGGTAAATTTACCAAGGGAGCAGGTTATACCTTATTGGCTAAGATGTATCTGAATGCTGAAGCATGGGGTGTTAGCGCGTCAAATGCTTATAGCGAGGTAATCAAGAACTGCGAGAACGTATATCAAGGTGACTATATTTTGGAGCCTGTTTGGAAAGATAACTTCAAGGTTGATAATGAAACTTCAAAAGAGGCTATTCTCTCTGCTCAGTATAAGAATACCGATACCAGTCTCACCCGTAATCAGCATTTCCGCACTTTAGGTTATGTTGACAACAAGGCTTTGAACATTAAGGCATCGGGCTGGAATGGCTATTGTGCTCAGCCTGACTATGTGAGACTTTTTGCTGACGATGACCCTCGTAAGGAAGGTTCTTTTCTCATGGGCATCATGTACGACCTTACTGTTACTCCTCCTGTTCCTCTGCTGACAGAAAAAGGTAACTACATCATGGATCACTCTATCGAGGTATATCCACTGGATGGTACAGAGTATGATAATTGTGAGTGGCGTGCAGTGAACCAGCATGATGGTGCACGAATGGGCAAATGGGACTTTGAAACGGGCTTATCAAGTGCCATGGAGAATGATTTTCATATTTTCCGTTTAGCTGATGTATATTTAATGGAAGCAGAAGCCATCTTACGTGGAGGGTCTGGTAATAGCCATCCTGCTGAATGGTTTGTTAATCAGGTACGTGACCGCGCATATCCTGGTCATAGCTATACCAGTGTTACTTTGGATGAAGTTCAGTTAGAACGTCGTTTGGAGTTGGCATGGGAGATTACATCTCGTCAAGATGATATTCGCTTCGGCTGCTATGATAAGGATATGTGGAGCATGTTCCGTGCTAATGTTAGCCATGAAGTTGATCCTACTACAGGATTCCCTAAGAGCATTAATGGTAACAAATACAATTGGAACCGTCCAAAGGATGAATATTTAAAATTGTTCCCAATTCCATTGACTGCATGGCAGACCAATCCTAACTTGGTTCAAAATCCTGGTTATCCAGCATTCAACTAATTGATCACCGTCATTCATAAGATCAATATAAAAAGCGTTATGGGGGATGCGGCAAAAAGCCGCATCCCTTTTTTATGTGGAGAAAAAAATGTAATTTCGCACCATGAATCTGATACAATTCGTAAAAGACTGGACATTGCCAGTATCTATGGGATTTGGCGTACTGGCTTACCTCATTTTTGCCTACACACCGGCATTGCATGAGGCAGCTCTTTTTTTTGATCCTATCTTTGATACCATATTGCCCTTGTTTATGTTTATGATTCTGTTTGTGACTTTCTGCAAGGTGGATTTCAAACAGATGAAGACGGAGATGTGGCATTTGTGGATTGTGTTATTGCAAGTACTATTGGTGCTGATAGTGGTGGGGATCATTCTTATCACAGACCCAACCTTTGAAAGTAAGATTGTTTGGGAAGGTGTATTGACCTGCATCATTTGTCCTACAGCAGCTGCCGCTGCTGTAATCACCGTAAAGTTAGGGGGTAACCTGGGTTCTATGACTACTTATACTTTTATCAGTAGTTTTGTGACAGCCTTGCTGATTCCTACCTTTTTCCCTCTGATAGAGAAAGAAGCTCATCTTACATTCTGGGATGCCTTCCTCATAATATTAAATAAGGTGTGCTTGGTATTGGTATTGCCCTTGTTCTTGGGATGGTTTGTCCGTCATTATGTGAAGCCACTTTACGATTGGATTGTGAGCGTGAAGGATATGAGCTTTTATATGTGGGGTATTTCCCTCTCTATTGTTACAGGCACTACCATCAAGAACATTGTGCATGCCGATGTGTCTGTTTGGCTGTTGCTGATGATAGCTATTACCTCTGCAGTGTTGTGCGTGATACAGTTTGCATTGGGCAAGTTCGTGGGAAGTTTCTATGATAGTACGGTGAATGCAGGTCAGGCGTTGGGGCAGAAAAACACCGCCTTTGCCATTTGGATAACCTATACCTATCTCAATCCCGTAGCTTCTGTAGGCCCAGGTTGTTACATATTATGGCAGAATACTGTAAACTCCATTCAGCTATTTCTTCGTAGGAAGCGTAAACTCACGTGAGTCAGAGGTGTTGCCTTCACTATCCACCACATACGCACGAAAATCCGCCTCTCCGTCTTTTAGATGTGATGTGCCGTTGATAGGGATAGAGTAGGTAACTTTACTGTTTGCCGATAATTTGCTGATTTGGGTAGGACTGCCAATCTTAATGCCTTTATTCTCAACAATCAGTTCCAGTATGGGAGTGATGTTTGTAACAGTTCTGTCGCCATTATTCTCTACATCGAAGGTAATCTGGCAATTCTCTCCAGACTCAATGGTGTCATTATTGTTGCTATCACTATAGATAAAGTTGTCGAGCTCAATGTAAGCCATCGCATTATCTTCAACTTCCTGCGCCACAGTTGAAGTGCTTTTGGCAGCTTGCTCCATTCTATTTCTCATTTGCTGCTCGTCAATGGCAGAACCAACAGCCATGCCAGCTACAGAACCAATCAGTCCTCCTAGTGACGAACCATGTCTGCCACCAGCCATATCCCCTGCAATAGAGCCCAAGGTTCCGCCTACCATAGCACCCATGCTGGTGCCAAATCCCATGGTACCACAAGATGATAGCACCATTATTGCTGTTGCTAAAGTGAATATTACCTTCTTCATTTTCTTTTTGATTTGCGGAGAGACAGGGATTCGAACCCTGGATACGGTTACCCGTATGCCGCATTTCGAGTGCGGTCCGTTCGACCACTCCGGCATCTCTCCATTCGAAATAACAATGCAAAGGTAGTACTTTTACTGCATATTTCTGTCCAGATTTAAAAAAAATATGTATCTTTGCCACATATCACTAAAATACGAGTTATGAAAAAATTTATTAGTGCATTATTGGTGGCCATTTGCTGTATGGCTATGCCTGCACAAGCGCAGGTGAAATTTGGTGTGAAGGGTGGCTTAAACTTTGCTTCACTTGATTTTAAGAATGCTGGTTTAGATATTACCCAAAACTCTACAGGTTTCTTTATTGGCCCAATGGTGGAAGCTACTGTACCTCTCATTGGAATAGGTGTTGACGGTGCTGTATTGTATTCTCAGCGTGGTAAGGAAGATTTCAAGATGCAAGGATTGGAAGTGCCTATCAATCTGAAATATACTATCGGCTTGGGCAATACGGCAGGTATCTTTATTGCGGCTGGTCCTGATTTCTTCTTTAATTTCAAGGATGTGGATATAGCTAACATCGAGAAGAATACGGCCCAGGTAGGCTTGAATGTAGGAGCTGGTGTCAAATTGCTGAATCATCTACAGATTGGTGTAAACTATCAGTTCGCTTTGGGTAATAGTTTTGACGTGAAGGGTTTAGATGTTAAGAGTAAGACCAACATGTGGCAGGTATCATTGGCTTACATGTTCTGAAAGATAGTAACGAATTGAGATAGCGTTACCGGCTTAGGTCAGTAACGCTATTTTTTATCTGTGCAATGACTTTTATCGATGTCATATTACCCTTACCGCTGAAAGCGACCTTCACTTATGCCTTAGATAATGATATGGCGCAAAAGGTGAAGAGAGGATGTCGTGTAGTGGTGCCGCTTGGCAAGAAAAAGCATTATACCGGCATTGTTGACAGGGTGCATCATGAGACACCTGAAGGCTATGAGGTGAAATATGCTTTTGCTTTGTTGGAGGATCAACCAGCTGTTTTGCCTCAACAACTAAAGCTTTGGGAATGGATAGCCGACTACTATATGTGTGCCAGAGGAGATGTTTATAATGCTGCTGTACCAGCAGGATTGAAGCTGGAGTATAAGCCGAAGGTAGAGACACATGTCAGACTGACAAAGAGTTATCGTACAGAAGAAGCACTGCAACAGATGCTTGATTCATTAAAGCGTGCCAACAAACAGCAAGACATGTTGCTGACTTACCTACAGTTATCTTCTTTCTTTGAAGGAGGACCATCCGAAGTTAGCAAGCAAGATTTGCTGGCGCATCATAACACTTCGGTGGCTGTATTCGACGCTTTGGTGAAACGAGGGGTGTTTGAAACCTATCCCTATGTCATCAGCCGTCTCTCAGAGAAAGGACGTCCAGTATCCGGATTAAAGACTCTGAATGCGAATCAGCAACGAGCTTTAGGTGAAATCAAACAATATTTTGAAAGTCAATCCGTATGTCTGCTATATGGGGTAACTTCTTCAGGTAAGACTGAAATCTATATCCATCTTATTGAAGAAACTATACGACAGGGTAAGCAAGTGCTCTACCTACTGCCAGAAATAGCTCTTACAACTCAGATAACCGAACGTTTGAAAAGGGTATTTGGTGCCGAGATGGGCATCTATCATAGCCGATTCTCTGATCCCGAACGAGTGGAAATCTGGAACAAGCAACTATCCGACAATCCATATCTTATTATATTAGGAGTCCGTTCGTCTGTATTTTTGCCTTATCAAAACTTGGGACTTGTGATTGTGGATGAGGAACATGATAGTTCCTATAAGCAACAAGACCCTGCTCCTCGCTATCATGCCAGAAATACAGCCTTGATGATGGCTTCCTTGTATGGTGCTAAAACACTGCTGGGAACTGCTACCCCTTCAGCGGAGAGCTGGTATAATGCAACTGATACAGGCAAATATGGTTTGGTAATTTTGAAAGAAAGGTATCAAGAAATCCAGTTGCCTGAAATTATCCCTGTAGATATTAAAGAATTGAATCGCAAAAAGATGATGTATGGCCATTTCTCCCCCTTATTGAAGGAGAAAATGGAAGAGGCACTGAATCGCAATGAACAGATCATCTTGTTCCAAAACCGCAGAGGCTTCGCCCCTATGATTGAGTGTCACGATTGTGGGTGGGTGCCTCGTTGTGTTCATTGCGATGTGAGCCTTACTTATCATAAACATACCAACAAATTGGTGTGCCATTATTGCGGATATACTACGTCGGTACCGCAGAATTGTCCGGAATGTGGAAGTCAAGATTTGCGTGATCGAGGTTTTGGCACCGAGAAGGTAGAGGATGAAATAAGGGAATTGTTTCCCCATGCACGTTTGGCGAGGATGGACCTTGACACCACTCGTAGTAAAACGGCCCATGAAAGAATCATCAATGATTTTGAGAAAGGGAAGACTGATATTTTGATCGGCACACAAATGGTGACTAAAGGCTTAGACTTTGACCATGTGCACTTGGTGGGTATCCTTAATGCCGATACCATGTTGAATTATCCTGATTTCCGTGCTTTTGAACGAGCATACCAGCTCATGGCTCAAGTGGCGGGAAGGGCAGGTCGCAAAGGCAATCGAGGACTGGTTGTGCTACAGACGGGGCATGTGGATTATCCGATTATTAAAAACGTCATAAACAACGACTTTGAGTCGATGATACATGCCCAATTGGCAGAAAGACAAGTCTGTCATTTTCCTCCATACTATCGGCTGGTCTATATCTACATCAAACATCGCCAACAAAGACTTACCGAAAGTATGACGGCGTTGATGACTGCTCAACTCATAAAAGTTTTTGGAGCTGAACGAGTGAATGGCCCTATGCAACCTGTTGTGTCAAGGGTACACTCCCTGCATATCGGTATGATTATGCTGAAGATAGAGAGTACCGCTTCTTTTGTACAGGCTCGTAAGTTATTGCTTCAAGTTGAACAACTCATGCACCAAGATGCTCGCTTCAAATCCCTTCAGGTATATTACGATGTCGATCCAGTGTAATGCGAGAGGCTTTACTTTAATTCTGGATATTTAATACGTGGGTGATACATTGATTTTAACTTACTCTTAAAGACATTCTTGACAGTTTGAATGTCTTGAAAGGTAATAGGGCAGTTGTTGAAATAGCCTTCAGCTACTTGTGCATCAATTATCTTGTCAACTAATTGATCGATACTCTCTTCTGTATATTCCTGCAAACTGCGGGAGGCTGCTTCAACGGAATCTGCCATCATCAGAATAGCCTGCTCAGCAGTGAAGGGGTTAGGGCCAGGGTAGCTGAACAAGTTGCTGTCGGGTTCCTCACCTGGGTGTTCGTTCTTCCAACTGATATAAAAGTATTTGGTCTGACCAGCTCCATGATGGGTGGTGATGAATTCCTTGATGACTTTAGGCAGGTTGCTCTTTTCTGCCAATTTCAGTCCGTCAGTAACATGACTGATGACAACCTGTGCACTTTGTTCATAGCTTAATGCCTGATGAGGATTGGTGGCATTGCCTTGGTTTTCTGTGAAGAATGCAGGATTCTCCATCTTGCCAATATCGTGATAGAGTGCTCCGGTTCTGGCTAATTGTCCGTTGGCGCCTATATTGGTGGCAGCATCGAACACCAAGTTAGATACCTGCATAGAGTGTTGGAAAGTTCCAGGTGCCAACTCTGACAGACGTCTTAGTAGTGGGTTGTTGGTATTTGACAATTCGATCAGCGTCACATTGGATGTATAGCCAAAGGCTTTCTCAAACAAGAACAGCAAAGGATAGGCGAATAGCACCAAGAAACCACTGATGGCCAGATAGATGTATGTGCTACGGTTCATCTTGCTGAAATCGTTCTCGGTAAATAGTTCGAAGGCAAAGAAAACTGCCAAGTAGGTGAGTGCCACCACGAAGCCTGTGCGGAAAATCTGCGAACGTTGTGAGAGTTCCTTCAAACTATAGATGGCGGTCAGTCCTGCGGCAAACTGTACCAATATGAATTCATACGGATAACGTAGGGTGATAGAACAGATCAGTATGGTAACAGCAAAGCTCATAAATGCCGTTCTGGAATCGAGGAAGGTACGGATGATGATAGGCATCATCACGTATGGCAAGATATATACCGACAATATGTTGTTGGCGACAAACATCTCTGTAAGCACGCAGAACAAGACCATTTGTGTAAGTATCATCAGCAATGTGTTGCGATCTCTGAAATACTTCTTGCGATAAATAATTAAATAGACGATGAACAGACCTATAAAGATGGTAGTAAAGAGCAGCTGACCAGCTAGCATCAACATTTTTTCTTTCTGCGACTCACTGCGGTTAATGCTCTCTTTGCGCAAACTCTCAAGGATACTGAACTTTTTGCTGTCGATGATTTCACCACGTTCCACTATCTTCTCACCACTTTGCACCAGACCTGTTGCCCATGAATAAGTGTCGAAGATTTCTTCTTTAGCTGTTTTTGTACGCTCTTCGTCGTAGATGAGGTTAGGTGTGAGATAGTCATTAAGAGAGCAACGACGTAAGATATCTGGATTATAGCGTGCCGTATCAGCGTTGAGCAGATGCATGTAAGCATCTCTGATAGAGTAAATCTTATTAAGGTTTACCTGATTAGCCATTTTGTCGTCAATGACCATAATTCCACTGGTGCTGTCTTTTTGCAGATCGCTGAGGTTTTCGTTGCTGATGATACCAGCATTGTAGATTTCTGTCAGGGTACGTTGCAGGTAGGTATAATAATCCTGACTGGGAAGTAACTCGCGCAAGGATGTTTGATAATCATCGCGAAGTTGCTGTAGTTCTGATTTGCCAACGTCCTTATCAAGGTTGTAATAAGGTTGGAAACTAGCCAATATGCTATCTTGTTCATGCTTGATTACATCATCAGGCTTATAAATAGGAAAGTCGAAAGTAGCAATAAGCTGTCCATATTTCCATGGTTTGTCAAGGTCAAACTGGTAATTGAACTTCACGTCACGAGGCATGAAGTAGACGATGAGACCCACTGTGCAGATGAAGATGAGCAATCTGTGCAGAAAAGTCTTCCATAGAGGGCTCTTTTTTCCTGTATTTTGTGTCATGGTATTCGATATTTTTTGCTAAAGTTACGAAAATAAACCGATAATGTGGAGAAAAAGCGTTAATTTTGCACCTAAAAATAGAAAAATAGTGTTTAGACAGCTATGACAGACAGAAAAGTAAGAGTTCGTTTCGCTCCAAGTCCCACAGGAGCCTTGCATATTGGCGGTGTTCGTACCGCTTTGTATAATTATCTCTTCGCCCGTCAGCACGGAGGGGATATGGTGTTTCGTATTGAAGATACCGACTCCAACCGTTTTGTACCAGGAGCCGAAGAATATATACTTGAATCATTCCGTTGGTTGGGCATTGACTTCGACGAGGGTGTGAGTTTTGGTGGTGAGCATGGTCCTTACAGACAATCGGAGAGAAGAGAGATTTACCAGCAATATGTAAAAGTGTTGTTGGATGCAGGCAAGGCATATATCGCTTTTGATACTCCCCAGGAACTCGAAACCAAGCGAAATGAGATAGCTAATTTCCAATACGATGCTTCTACTCGTTTGCAAATGCGTAACTCCTTGACTATGCCAAAAGAAGAGGTGGACAAGTTGATTGCTGAGGGTACACAATATGTGGTAAGATTCAAAATAGAACCCAATGAGCAGGTAAAGGTAAATGACCTGATTCGTGGTGAAGTTGTTATCAACTCTTCAATATTGGACGATAAAGTGTTGTATAAGAGTGCCGACCAGCTGCCTACCTATCACTTGGCAAACATTGTGGATGACCACTTGATGGAGATCAGTCATGTGATTCGTGGTGAGGAATGGTTGCCGTCGGCTCCCTTACATGTGCTGTTGTACCGTGCTTTCGGATGGGAAGAGACCATGCCACAATTTGCCCACCTGCCTTTGTTGCTGAAGCCTGAAGGAAATGGCAAACTTAGTAAGCGTGATGGCGATCGTTTGGGTTTCCCGGTGTTCCCTCTTGAATGGCATGACCCCAAGACGGGTGAGGTGTCTCATGGCTACCGTGAAGAAGGCTATTTGCCGGAGGCAGTAATCAACTTCTTGGCACTCTTGGGCTGGAATCCAGGCAACGACCAAGAAATTATGACGATGGATGAGATGATAAACCTTTTCGACATTAATCGTTGCAGCAAGGCTGGTGCTAAGTTTGACTATAAAAAACTGATATGGTTTAACCACGAGTATGTGCTGAAGAAAAGCGATGAGGAAGTGGCTCAACTGTTTATGCAAGAGCTGAAGAAGCGAGGTGTTGAGGCCCCGTTCGAAAAGGTAGTAACCATTGTAGGCTTGGTGAAGAATCGCGTGAACTTTGTAAAAGAATTGTGGGAGAATAGTCACTACTTCTTCGTAGCTCCTACCGAATATGACGAGAAGACTGTCAAGAAACGTTGGAAAGAAGATTCAGCCAAGCAAATGTCAGAACTGATGGCCGTGCTGAAAGATATCGATGACTTTAGCATAGAGAATCAGGAAAAGATAGTTATGGCTTGGATGGAGAGTAAAGAATATAAGACTGGTGATATCATGAATGCTTTTCGTCTGACGTTGGTAGGCGAGGGCAAGGGTCCCCACATGTTCGATATCTCTTGGGTATTGGGTAAGGAGGAAACACTGAAACGCATACAAAGAGCCATTGAGATATTGAAGTGACATGTATAATCTCGCGATAAAACTATATAACTTAGGTGCTAAGGTCGCTTCGCAGTTTAGCAAGAAGGTGGATACCATGCTGAAAGGGCAGCAAGATTGCTTTGAGGTGTTGCGTACTAAGATAGACTCTAACCGCTGCTATCTTTGGTTTCATGCTGCCTCGTTAGGCGAATTCGAACAGGGCCGCCCGTTGATGGAGCGCATCCGCCAGGAATACCCGTCATATGGTATATTGCTTACCTTTTTCTCTCCCTCAGGTTATGAGGTACGGAAGAACTACGAGGGGGCTGATGTAATATGCTACCTCCCATTTGACACCCCCAAGAATGTTCGCAGATTCTTAGATTTGGCCCATCCCTGTATGGCATTCTTCATCAAGTATGAGTTTTGGAAGAATTATCTGGATGAGTTGCATCATCGGAACATTCCTGTATATAGTGTTTCTTCTATTTTTAGGGCAGAACAAGCGTTTTTCAAGCCTTATGGTAAAGGCTATGCCGAGGTATTGCGTAACTTTGACCATCTATTTGTACAGAATGAGGCATCAAAGGAGTTGCTTGGCGGTATAGGCATTACGAATGTCACCGTTGCTGGCGATACCCGTTTCGACCGTGTGTTGCAGATACGTCAGCAAGCCAAAGAGTTACCCTTGGTAGAGGTATTCAAGCAGGGCAAACTAACGTTTGTTGCTGGTAGCTCTTGGCCACTCGATGAAGATTTGTTTATAGAGTATTTTAACAGGCATCCGGAGGTAAAGATGATAATTGCACCTCATGTCATTGGTGAAGATCATTTGCAACAGATTATTGGCAAGGTAAAGGGCAAGGTTGTGCGCTATACCCAGGCAACAGCTGAAAATGTGACAGAAGCCCGTTGTCTAATCATCGATTGTTTCGGTCTGCTCTCTTCTATATATAAATATGGTGAGATTGCCTATATCGGTGGTGGTTTTGGCTCTGGCATCCACAATACGGTGGAGGCAGCTGTCTATGGCGTGCCCGTTATCTTTGGTCCCAACTACCAACGCTTTATGGAAGCGCAAGACTTGATAGCTTGTGGAGGAGGTTTTTCTATCAACAATAGTAATGATTTGAACCCTCTATTGGATAAGTTGTTGTCAGACAACTTATATTTGCAAAAAGCAGGTCAGAAAGCAGGTGCTTATGTTTATTCACGTGCAGGAGCAACAGATATTATATTAAAATACTTAAAGGGGCTTTTATAACAAGCCCCTTTTTCATTTATTGTCCTCTGCCAGATACCACTTTGTGTAAGCTACATAATGAGCAGCGTATGACTCTGCCTGATCTGGTTTGGTTTTCTTGATGAATTTGGCGGGTACACCTCCCCAGATTTCATGTTCACCGATGATGGTGCCTCCTAATACCAAAGCACCAGCGGCGACTACAGCACCTTCGCCTACCACTGCGTTGTCTAATACTGTGGAGCCCATGCCTATAAGACAACCCTTTTTTAGGGTACAGGCATGAACAGTGGCGTTGTGACCTATGGTGACATCGTCTTCTATAAAAGTAGGACCTATCTTGTTGGTGACATGAACTACAGCTCCATCCTGTACATTCACTCGATTGCCCATGGTAACAGGAGCTACGTCGCCTCGTACTACTGCATTGAACCATACAGAGCATTCGTCGCCCATGGTTACTTCGCCCACAATAGCGGCATTTTCACTAAAATAGCATTCTTTCCCCCACTTTGGGGTGAGTCCGTTCACTGATTTGATAATAGCCATAAAGATATATTGTTTTTTTATTTTTTACAATGGGGTAGTGGCGTTGGCCAACCAATAGCGTTCGTCATAGTCAAGTTGAGGGGCCAGAAGATCATAGACCCGTTGATGATATTGATTTAGCCAGTTGATTTCTTCATCACTTAACCAATCTTTGATAATCGGTCGTTTGTCAATGGGACATAGAGTGACGGTCTCGAATTGCAGGTAGTTGCCAAACATACCTTCGCCTGCAGAAACCACCAACAGAATATTTTCTGTACGAATACCATGAGAGCCAGCTTTGTATAAGCCTGGTTCATTGGTAACGACCATGCCAGCCTGTAGGGTGATGGGGTTATCTTCCATTCGGATGCTATGAGGACCTTCGTGTACATTGAGGAACGATCCGACCCCGTGTCCCGTGCCATGTAGGTAGTTCATGTGACGTTTCCAGATGTGTTGTCTGGCCAAGATGTCGAGCTGAGCACCTCTGGTACGTTCGGGAAATACGGCCATCGCTAGGTCGATATGTCCTTTCAGAATGAGTGTATAATCCTCTTTTTCTTCTTGAGTCAGTGGTCCCAATGGTATAGTTCGGGTAATGTCGGTTGTTCCGTCAAGATACTGAGCGCCAGAATCTAAGAGTAAGAATCCCTTTGGTTCTAAAATGGCATCAGTGGCTGGGGTTGCCTCGTAATGCACGATGGCGCCATGAGCCCCATATCCTGCTATCGTATCAAAGCTTTCACCAATATACTTTTCTTGTGCGGCACGGAGTGCATGAAGTTTGTGGTCAATGCTCATCTCTGTCTGATGATAGATATCAGCATCTTGGTCCAACCACTTGAGGAACTTCACCATTGCTACGCCATCTTTTATCATTGCATGGTGCAGATTGGCGATTTCCACTTCATTCCTAACAGCTTTCAGTAAGGCGATGGGTGAGGGAATCTCTTCTATATCACAATCTTCTGAAATAGCGTTATAGGTAGCATAATTCGTTTGCGAAGGATTGAACAGGATGATTTTGTTAGTAAGTTGTTGTAGGAAAGGCAGGGCTTCTTGGTAACCATGAAGATGGACGCCCGCTTCTTCCAAATGTCCCTTAACAGGTGCCGTTATTTTTTCGGGTATAATAAAAAGGTGAGCCTCGCTCTCAGTAATAAACAAATAGCTGATGAATACCGGATTGCAATGCACATCGTTGCCACGAAGATTGAGTGCCCAAGCAATCTCGTCAAGAGCAGACACTAAGATGGCGACTTCTTTTCTTTCAGGAGTCTGAAGCGTTTTTTTATTGTTCAACTGTTCGCTCTGTTCGCGAATTGCAGAAAGTTTCTCTGCAATTGTCTTACCAGCATATTGCAGTTCGTGGATATATACGGGATTTTGTGGTATGGAAGGCCTGTCATTCCAAATGTTTTCGAAAGGGTCGGCAATAGACTTTAGCAGGATGCCGCAAGAGAATAATTCTTCATGTAAGGTCTTTGCCGCCGATACGGAAAACACTTGTCCGTCAATGCCAACTGCATCACCTTTTGAGAGCCTTGACTTCAGGAAGTCAGCAATGGTAGGCGTTTCAGGCAACTTCTCTTTAAAGAGATCAATGCCTGTACCTTGCAGCTGCTCTGCTGCTTGTAGGAAATAGCGCGAGTCGGTCCATAAACCCGCTTCGGTTTCAGTTATTACTACAGTGCCTGCAGAACCAGTGAACCCCGAAATCCATTGTCTTGCTTCCCAGTGTGGGGCAACATACTCACTCATGTGTGGATCGGTGCTCGGCACAATAAAGGCCTTGACTCCATGATGTCTGAAGTAGACTCTAAGGGCTTCTATACGTTCTTTTATCATCATATTAGTACAGTTTGGTCAACAAAGATACAATTTTATCGTGACTTTATCCATAGAAGACCTGTATTTCTATCGCACTTGTAGTATTCTGCTTTATCTTACACCTTATTAATATATATATACGAAAGCGGAAGAGATATTGGTGGGTCTATGTGGGTTTTATTTTTTTCCTAACTAGGGAAAAATAAATTCCTCGTTAGGGAGTAAAAAATGAGTCATTTAAACAAATTTCGTGGCAAACGTTTTGCCGTTAATAAAACATTGACTAACTTTGCAGGCTGATTTTTTTATTAACAATTTAAAACTTATTATCAAAAATGATTGTAGTACCCGTAAAAGAAGGCGAGAACATTGAAAGAGCCTTGAAGAAGTTTAAGAGAAAATTCGAGAAGACAGGTGTTGTTAAAGAACTGAGAAGACGTCAGCAGTTTGACAAGCCTTCTGTATTGAAGAGACTTCAGATGGAGCACGCTGTATATGTTCAGAAGCTTCACCAAGAGGAAGATTAATTATTTAGCGTTTTTTCTTTGAATTATTGAATTCTTTTTCTTAAATTCGTTGCACAGAAATGTGATGTAACGATGGAAGAGATAGATGCATTCTTGGAATACCTCAGATATGAACGAAATTACTCGGTGGAGACAGAGAAGTCTTATAAAGTAGATTTGTTTCAATTTGAGGAATTTACAAACGAATGTGAACTGCAACTGAAGGATGTCAATCCGAACACTATACGTGAGTGGGTTGTACAGATGATGGACAAAGGCATGAGTGCTAGTTCTATCAACCGTAAGTTGAGTGCCTTGAGATCTTTTTATAAATACCTACTCAAGCAAGGGGTGATAACTGCTGATCCAATGAGGAAAATCAGTGGACCGAAAAAAAAGAAGCCTCTGCCGGTGTTTGTAAAAGAGAAAGAAATGGATAGGCTGCTTGATGACATTGACTTCGGTGATGGTTTTGAAGGGCACAGGGACAAGCTGATTATACAACTGTTTTATGAAACAGGTATGCGTTTGGCTGAACTTGTGGGATTGAATGATGCAGATGTGGATTTTGGTGCCAAGGTGATAAAGGTTACTGGTAAGCGTAATAAACAACGTATTATTCCCTTCGGAGAAGAATTGGCAAAAGCCATGCAGGACTATCTGACTGAGAGAAGTCAAGCCGTTCCCACCCAAACGGGTGCCTTTATTACAAAGGGAAATGGTGATCGCATCCCTCGTTCCAATGTGCAAAACATTGTGAGGCAAAACCTTTCGAAAGTGACAACAATCAAGAAACGTAGCCCTCATGTGCTGAGACATACCTTTGCAACCTCCATGCTGAATCATCAGGCAGAGTTGGGAGCTATCAAGGAGTTGTTAGGACATGAAAGTCTTGCCACTACGGAGGTTTATACTCACACAACCTTTGAAGAGTTAAAAAAAGCGTATAACCAAGCTCATCCAAGAGCATAAAAAAAGGAGGTAATTATGGAAGTAAGAATTCAATCAATTCACTTTGACGCAACAGAGAAGCTGCAAGACTTTATCAACAAGAAAGTCAGCAAGCTTGAGAAGTATTATGAAGATATTAAGAAAGTAGAGGTGTCATTGAAAGTAGTGAAGCCAGAGACAGCAGTCAACAAGGAGGCAGGCCTGAAAATTACCGTTCCTGGTGGCGAGCTGTATGTGAACAAAGTTTGCGATACATTTGAGGAAGCAATTGACCAATGTGCAGAGGCTTTGGAGAAACAACTGGTGAAATACAAAGAAAAACTGCGTAATAAATAATTAAATTTTCCCAAAAACTTTGTGGGATTAAAATAATTCACTAACTTTGCAGCCGTTTCGCTCGGTTTCCGTGTCAAAACGGCTGCAAGAATTGAGTGAATGCCTCTTTAGCTCAGTTGGCCAGAGCACGTGATTTGTAATCTCGGGGTCGTTGGTTCGAATCCGACAAGAGGCTCAAGAATTTTACTTAAGAAGACGGCGAAAGCTTGCTTTCAGACGGCTGATTAAGGAAAATGCTTGAAAGCCTGCCCCCGGCAGGGTTTTCGGATATCCAATCCGACAATAAACCGCGGCAGGCGCAAGGATGGACGGTAGTCAATCCGACAAGAAATAAATTATGGGCAAATACCAGAGTGGCCAAATGGGGCAGACTGTAAATCTGCTGGCGTACGCCTTCGGTGGTTCGAATCCATCTTTGCCCACAGACACTGCAAAGTGTTAGGCGAAAGCCGGATTGCTGTTATAGCTCAGTGGTAGAGCACTTCCTTGGTAAGGAAGAGGTCCCGGGTTCAAGTCCCGGTAACAGCTCAAATTTGAGAAGAAGCTGATTATTAATCAAATTTATAAATAAAGTAAAAGCTATGGCAAAAGAGAAATTCGAACGTACCAAACCGCATGTTAACATTGGTACAATTGGTCACGTTGACCACGGTAAGACCACTCTGACCGCTGCTATCACTTTGGTACTGTCAAAGCGAGTAGCTGGTAACGAGGGTAAGATTAAGTCTTTCGATCAGATTGACAACGCTCCTGAAGAGAAGGAACGCGGTATTACCATTAACACCGCTCACGTTGAGTATGAGACTGCTAATCGTCACTATGCTCACGTTGACTGCCCGGGACACGCCGACTATGTGAAGAACATGGTAACTGGTGCTGCTCAGATGGATGGTGCTATTATCGTTGTTGCTGCTACTGATGGTCCTATGCCTCAGACTCGCGAGCACATCCTGTTGGCTCGTCAGGTAAACGTTCCTCGTTTGGTTGTATTTGTAAACAAGTGCGATCAAGTTGAGGATCAGGAAATGCTTGAGCTCGTTGAAATGGAAATGCGTGACCTGTTGTCTGCATATGAGTTCGATGGCGACAACACTCCTTTCATCTTCGGTTCTGCACTGGGTGCACTGAATGGTGTTGAGAAGTGGGAAGATAAGGTTATGGAGCTGATGGATGCTGTTGACACATGGATTCCTCTGCCTCCACGTGATATCGATAAGCCTTTCTTGATGCCTGTTGAGGACATCTTCTCAATCACTGGTCGTGGTACTGTTGCTACTGGCCGTATCGAAGCAGGTGTGATCAAGGTTGGTGACGAAGTTGAAATCCTGGGTCTGGGTGAAGATCGTAAGTCAGTTGTAACTGGTGTCGAGATGTTCCGTAAGTTGCTGGATACTGGTGAGGCTGGTGATAACGTAGGTCTGTTGCTGCGTGGTGTTGACAAGAACGAGATCAAGCGCGGTATGGTACTCTGCCATCCGGGTCAGATCCATCCACATTCTAAGTTCAAGGCTACTATTTATGTGCTGAAGAAGGAAGAAGGTGGTCGTCACACTCCATTCCACAACCACTATCGTCCTCAGTTCTATCTCCGTACTATGGACTGTACTGGTGAAATCACTTTGCCAGAAGGAACTGAGATGGTAATGCCAGGTGATAACGTTGAGATTATCGTTGACCTGATTTACCCAGTTGCACTGAACGTAGGTCTGCGTTTCGCTATCCGCGAGGGTGGTCGTACAGTAGGTTCTGGTCAGATCACTGAGGTTTACGAAGACTAATCACTGGAAATTGAATTAAAAATACCAGTCCTTGGGAATTACCTCAAGGACTGGTTGATACACGGGAATAGTTCAGTTGGTAGAATGTCGGTCTCCAAAACCGAAGGTCGGGAGTTCGAGCCTCTCTTCCCGTGCAAATACTTATGATATGAACAAAGTAGTAGCATATTTGAAAGAAACTTATGACGAGCTTGTCCATAAAGTGACATGGCCGACATATACAGAATTGACTAACAGTGCAGTAGCTGTTTTATATGCTTCCCTGATTATTGCACTGGTGGTGTTCGTTATGGACTTCTGTTTCCAGAACATCATGGAGTTTGTTTATCCCAAATAAAACTGTTTTAAGCGATGTCTGAGATTGTTAAGAAATGGTACGTTTTGCGTGCTGTGAGCGGTAAGGAAGCTAAGGTTAAAGAGTATCTCGAAGCTGATTTGAGAAATGGTAACCTCAGCTCTGATCTGGTATCTCAGGTGTTGATTCCCACGGAGAAAGTTGCTTATTTGAAAAATGGCAAGAAAGTCATGAAGGAAAGAAGTTATCTTCCAGGCTACGTTCTCGTGGAAGCAGCTTTAATAGGTGAGATACCTCATCATTTGAGAAATACTCCAAATGTTTTGGGCTTCTTGGGCGGTATGGATCATCCCACCCCTCTTAGAGAATCCGAAGTGAAACGCATTCTCGGCAAGGTTGACGAGATGCAGGAGGGTGAAGACGAGATCACTATACCTTACATTATAGGCGATACTGTAAAGGTAAACTACGGCCCATTCAGTGGTTTCGCAGGAACTGTGGAACAAATTAACACTGATACCCGGAAGCTGACGGTTATGGTAAAGATTTTCGGTAGGTCAACACCTCTGGAACTTGACTTTATGCAAGTAGTCAAAGAGTGATGCAATTCCTCTTTTGGGGAATTTGTGTCGTTCTTTTTTTTTATAAATCTATTAATAAAATTTGAAATGGCTAAAGAAGTTGCTGGACTAATCAAATTACAGATTAAGGGTGGCGCTGCAAATCCATCTCCTCCAGTAGGACCTGCACTGGGTTCTAAGGGAATCAACATTATGGATTTCTGCAAAGCATTCAACGCCAGAACCCAGGATAAGGCAGGTAAGGTTCTTCCTGTTATTATCACTTACTACACTGATAAGTCTTATGACTTTGTAGTAAAGACTCCTCCTGTGGCTATTCAGTTGCTTGAGGCAACGAAGCTCAAGAGTGGTTCTGGACAGCCTAACCGAAACAAGGTGGCAAGTGTTACTTGGGATCAGGTACGTGCTATTGCTGAGGATAAGCTGGTTGATTTGAATTGCTTTACTGTTGAGTCTGCTATGAAGATGGTTGCTGGAACAGCTAGAAGTATGGGTATCACTGTAACAGGGGAGTTCCCGGTTAAATAAACTAATAAACTTCAATTAGAATGAGTAAACTGACAAAAAATCAAAAGTTGGCTGCTGGTAAAATTGAAGCAGGGAAAGCATACTCTCTTGCTGAGGCTTCAGCTTTAGTAAAGGAATTAACCTTTACAAAGTTTGACGCGTCAGTAGATATAGACGTTCGTTTGGGTGTTGACCCAAGAAAGTCTAACCAGATGGTACGTGGCGTGGTAACACTGCCTAACGGTACTGGTAAGGTTACACGTGTGTTGGTACTCTGTACACCAGATGCTGAAGCTGCTGCTCAAGAAGCTGGAGCTGATTATGTAGGTCTTGACGAGTATATCGAAAAGATCAAAGGCGGATGGACTGACGTTGATGTTATCATCACGATGCCATCTTGCATGGGTAAGTTAGGCCCTCTCGGTCGTGTTCTCGGTCCTCGTGGACTGATGCCAAACCCGAAGAGTGGTACTGTGACAATGGATGTTGCTAAGGCTGTTAAAGAAGTTAAGATGGGTAAGATTGATTTCAAGGTTGACAAGACCGGTATCGTTCACTCATCTATCGGTAAGGTAAGCTTCTCTCCTGAGAAGATCGCTCAGAATGCACAGGAGTTCGTTCGTACGCTGATCAAGTTGAAGCCTACTACAGCTAAGGGTACATATGTAAAGAGTATTTATCTTTCAAGCACCATGAGCAAGGGTGTGAAGGTAGATCCTAAGACAGTAGAGGACGCTCAATAATAAATGGAGGTTGAAATGAGAAAAGAAGATAAAAGTAAGATTATTGAGCAGCTTGCTGCTATCGTGAAGGAATATCCTCACTTCTATTTGGTGGACACTACGGCTATGAATGCTGGCGCTACCAGTGATTTCCGCCGTGAGTGCTTTAAGGCAGGTGTTAAGCTTGTTGTTGTAAAGAATTCTTTGCTGCACAAGGCACTTGAGAGCTTGGAAGGTGACTATTCACCTCTATATGGCTGCTTAAAGGGCACCACAGGTGTTATTTTCACTGAAGTGGCTAACCTCCCAGCTAAGTTGTTAAAGGATAAGGCTAAGAATGGTATTCCTGCTTTGAAGGGTGCATATGCCGAGGAAGGCTTCTATGTTGGAGCTGACCAGCTGGATGCTCTTACAAGCATTAAGAGCAAGGAAGAAGTTATCGCAGATATCGTGGCTCTGCTGCAGTCTCCTGCGAAGAACGTCATCTCTGCACTTCAGAGTGGCTCAAATACTATCCATGGCGTCTTAAAGACACTGGGTGAGCGTCCTGAAGCATAATACAACCGATGGATTGTTTGATTTCCATCAAAAACATATTTAAAATAACTAAGTAATAAACAATTAAAATTATACTAAAATGGCAGATTTAAAAGCTATCGCTGAACAATTGGTTAACTTGACAGTTAAGGAAGTTAATGAACTTGCAACTATTCTGAAAGAAGAATACGGTATTGAACCTGCTGCTGCAGCTGTTGCTGTTGCTGCTCCTGCTGCTGGTGGTGCTGCTGCCGCAGCTGAGGAGAAGACTTCATTTGATGTTGTACTGAAGAGTGCAGGTGCTGCTAAGCTTCAGGTGGTAAAGGCTGTTAAGGAAGCTTGCGGTCTTGGCTTGAAGGAAGCTAAGGATCTGGTTGACGCTGCTCCTAGCACTGTAAAGGAAGGCGCATCAAAGGACGAGGCTGAGGCACTGAAGGCTGCTCTTGAGGGCGCAGGTGCTGAAGTTGAACTTAAGTAACAAAAAAAACCTGTAAAACAGGTGACGGTTAGGAACCCTTTCCATCTTTGAAGGGTTCTTAACCTTTTTGTGTCTTTATTTTTATAAGTTCTACTAATCCTTTTTTCAAATGTCTTCAACAGTAAATAAAAGAATAAATTTTGCTACTGCCAAGAATCCACTCGAATATCCTGATTTCTTGGACGTTCAATTGAAGTCATTCAAAGACTTTCTACAACTTGACACCCCAACAGAAAAACGTAAGAAAGAGGGTTTGTATAAAGTATTTGCAGAGAACTTCCCCATCGCTGATACAAGAAACAATTTCGTACTTGAGTTTCTGGACTATTATATAGACCCACCCCGCTATTCTATACAGGAATGCATAGAACGTGGACTTACATACAGCGTTCCTCTTAAGGCGAAACTTAAGTTATATTGTACAGATCCAGACCACGAAGATTTTGATACCGTCATTCAAGACGTGTATCTTGGTACAATTCCATATATGACACCGCAGGCTACTTTTGTAATCAACGGTGCGGAACGTGTAGTTGTTTCTCAACTCCACCGTTCACCAGGCGTATTTTTCGGACAGAGTGTGCATGCAAATGGTACAAAGCTTTATTCAGCTCGTATTATTCCTTTCAAGGGTTCTTGGATTGAGTTTGCGACTGATATAAACAACGTGATGTATGCTTATATTGACCGTAAGAAGAAATTGCCTGTAACTACACTTTTACGTGCTATCGGTTTTGAAAGCGACAAGGACATCCTTGAAATTTTCAACCTGGCAGAAGAAGTGAAAGTAAACAAGAAGAATCTGGAGAAGATTAAAGGGCGTAAATTGGCTGCCCGTGTGCTAAAGTCATGGATTGAGGATTTCGTTGACGAGGATACCGGTGAGGTGGTTTCCATCGAACGTAACGAAGTCGTAATAGACCGTGAGACAGTTATTGAGGATAAGCACATTGATATTATCCTCGATTCTGGTGTGCAGAATATTCTTGTACACAAAGAGGAAGCCAATCAGTCTGATTTCTCTATTATCTATAATACGCTCCAAAAAGACCCAAGTAACTCAGAGAAGGAAGCTGTGCTTTATATCTATCGCCAGTTGCGTAATGCAGATCCTGCTGATGATGCAACTGCAAGAGAAGTAATCAATAGTTTGTTCTTCTCGGAAAAGAGATATGACTTGGGTGATGTAGGCCGTTATCGTATCAACAAGAAGTTGAACTTGACGACAGATCCAGATGTGAGAGTACTTACGAAGGAAGACATCATTGAGATTATAAATTATCTGGTAGAACTGATTAATTCAAAGGCAGATGTTGATGATATTGACCACCTTAGTAACCGTCGTGTTCGTACGGTAGGTGAGCAATTATCAAATCAATTCTCTATTGGTCTGGCACGTATGGCACGTACTATTCGTGAACGAATGAACGTACGTGACAATGAAGTGTTTACTCCAACTGACCTGATTAATGCGAAGACCATCTCTTCTGTCATTAACTCCTTCTTTGGAACCAATGCACTTTCACAGTTCATGGATCAGACCAATCCATTGGCAGAGATTACCCATAAACGTCGTATGTCAGCCCTTGGCCCTGGTGGCTTGTCTAGAGATCGCGCTGGTTTCGAGGTACGTGACGTACATTATACACACTATGGACGTCTTTGCCCAATCGAGACTCCTGAAGGCCCGAACATTGGTTTGATTTCTTCTCTCTGTGTATTCGCTAAGATTAATGACCTTGGTTTTATCGAGACTCCATACCGCAAGGTAGAGAGTGGCAAGGTGGATCTCAATCCTGAAGACTTGCTATATCTTACCGCTGAGGAAGAAGAAGAGAAGATTATCGCTCAGGGTAATGCTCCACTGGATGATGCTGGCAATTTTACTGGTGACAGAATTCATGCTCGTCAGGATGCCGATTTCCCAGTAGTTTCACCTGATCAGGTGGATTATATGGACGTATCCCCACAGCAGATTGCATCTATCGCAGCTGCGCTGATTCCTTTCTTGGAACACGATGACGCAAACCGTGCATTGATGGGATCTAATATGATGCGCCAGGCAGTGCCTTTGCTGCGTACTGAGTCTCCTATTGTTGGTACGGGTATTGAACGTCAGTTAGCTCGCGATTCTCGTACTCAGATTGCTGCAGAAGGTGATGGTACTGTGGAGTTTGTTGATTCCACTACCATACGTATCCGTTACGACCGCACTGAGGATGAAGAGTTCGTAAGTTTCGACCCAGCTGTGGTTGAATACGAAATACCTAAGTGGCACCGTACTAACCAGGGGATGACCATCGACCTTCGTCCTGTTTGTGAGGTGGGTGACCGAGTTACAAAAGGACAGCTCCTTACAGAAGGCTATTCTACTGCCGACGGCGAATTGGCATTAGGTAAGAACCTCTTGGTAGCTTATATTCCTTGGAAGGGATACAACTATGAGGACGCTATTGTTTTGAATGAGCGTATTGTCCGATGGGATATCATGACATCTGTGCATGTTGATGAATATGCATTGGAGGTTCGTGAAACCAAACGAGGTATGGAGGAATTGACGTCAGATATTCCTAATGTTAGTGAGGAAGCAACAAAGGATTTGGACGAAAGAGGAATTATCCGTATTGGTGCTCATGTAGAACCAGGTGATATCTTGATTGGTAAGATTACTCCAAAGGGTGAATCAGATCCTTCTCCAGAAGAGAAACTGTTGCGTGCCATCTTTGGTGATAAAGCTGGAGATGTGAAGGATGCTTCTCTGAAAGCAAATCCTTCTTTGAAGGGTGTGGTTATCAAGACCCATTTGTATTCTCGCGCTTTAAAAGACCGCTCTGCAAAGCAATCTGATAAAGCTCAATTAGAGAAAATCGACAAGAAATTTGAAGAGCATGTAGCTGAGTTGCGCAAGATTTTGGTGGAGAAGCTGCTCGTTCTGACAGCCGACTATACATCGGAAGGTGTAAAAGACTTTATGGACGCTGAGGTGGTAGCTAAGGGTGCTAAGTTCACGGCTGCTACATTCACTAACATGGACTTTAATGCTATTCAGTTGAGTGGCTGGACCAAAGACGAACGTGTAAACTCACTGATTCGTGCATTGGTAATGAATTATATCAAGAAATATAAGGAAGCTGATGCTGTGTTGCGTCGTGAGAAGTTTAATATCACCATCGGTGATGAGCTGCCTTCTGGTATTATCAAGTTGGCTAAGGTCTATATCGCCAAAAAACGTAAGATTGGTGTTGGTGATAAGATGTCTGGACGACATGGTAATAAGGGTATCGTTTCACGTGTTGTACGTCAGGAAGACATGCCGTTCCTTGAAGATGGAACACCTGTGGATATCTGTTTGAACCCATTGGGTGTGCCTTCACGTATGAACATCGGACAGATCCTGGAGGCTGTTTTAGGTCGTGCTGGTAGGAAACTTGGTGTTAAGTTTGCTACACCCATCTTTGATGGCGCTTCTATTGATGATTTGAACGAGTGGACAGACAAGGCAGGTTTGCCTCGATTCGGTTCTACCACATTGTATGATGGTGAAACCGGTGAACCATTCGAACAGAAAGCAACAGTAGGTGTTACCTATATGCTGAAGTTAGGACACATGGTTGACGACAAGATGCATGCCCGTTCTATTGGCCCGTACTCTCTTATTACTCAGCAGCCTTTGGGTGGTAAGGCACAGTTCGGTGGTCAGCGTTTTGGTGAAATGGAAGTTTGGGCGCTCGAAGCATTCGGCGCAGCCCACATCCTGCAGGAAATCCTCACCATCAAGTCAGACGATGTTGTAGGCCGTTCAAAGGCTTATGAGGCTATTGTCAAGGGTGAGCCTATGCCTACTCCTGGCATTCCTGAGTCATTTAACGTGCTGATGCACGAGTTGAAAGGCTTAGGTTTGAGTCTTCATCTTGAGTAATTATACATAGTCAACGATCAATATTCTATAATATATGGCTTTTAGAAAAGAGAATAAGGTAAAAAATAGTTTCTCAAAGATAACGATAGGATTAGCATCTCCTGAAGAAATCTTGGAGAATTCATACGGTGAGGTATTAAAACCTGAGACCATCAACTACCGTACATACAAGCCAGAACGTGATGGTTTGTTCTGCGAACGCATCTTCGGTCCTACCAAGGATTACGAGTGCTATTGCGGAAAATATAAACGCATCCGTTATAAAGGTATTGTATGTGATCGTTGCGGTGTAGAGGTAACAGAAAAGAAAGTTCGTCGTGAGCGTTGCGGTCATATTGCTTTGGTAGTGCCTGTGGCACATATCTGGTACTTCCGCTCACTTCCCAACAAGATTGGTTATCTGCTGGGTATGCCCACAAAGAAACTTGACTCTATTATATATTATGAGAGATACGTGGTCATTCAGCCAGGTGTGTTGGAAGGTCAGGTGCAACAATATGATATGTTGGAGGAAACTGAGTATGTTGATTTGCTCGACAAATTGCCAAGCGACAACAAGTACTTGGATGATTCTGACCCCAATAAGTTCATTGCCAAGATGGGTGCCGAGGCTGTTTATGACATGCTTGCTCGTCTTGACCTTGATTCGCTCTCATACGAACTGCGAAATCGTGCAGAGACTGATTCTTCACAGCAGCGCAAGGCAGAAGCTTTGAAACGCTTACAGGTAGTGGAATCCTTCCGTGCATCAAAAGGAATCAACAAGCCAGAGTGGATGATTATGAAAATTATCCCTGTAACTCCTCCTGAGTTACGTCCTTTGGTGCCGTTGGATGGAGGACGTTTTGCTACTTCTGACCTGAACGATTTGTATCGTCGAGTAATCATACGTAATAATCGCTTGAAGAGACTGATGGAGATCAAAGCTCCTGAGGTAATTCTTCGTAACGAGAAACGTATGTTGCAAGAGGCTGTTGACTCTTTGTTTGACAATTCTCGCAAGGCAAGTGCTGTTAAGTCTGAGTCTAATCGACCACTGAAGTCTCTGTCAGATAGCTTGAAGGGTAAAGTTGGTCGCTTCCGTCAGAATTTGTTGGGTAAGCGTGTCGACTACTCTGCTCGTTCAGTAATCGTGGTAGGCCCTGAGCTGAAGATGGGTGAATGCGGTTTGCCTAAATTAATGGCAGCTGAGTTGTACAAGCCATTTATCATCCGTAAGCTGATTGAAAGAGGTGTGGTTAAGACCGTGAAGAGTGCAAAGAAAATAGTGGATCGCAAAGAACCTATTATCTTTGATATTCTTGAGCATGTAATGAAGGGTCATCCGGTTTTGTTGAACCGTGCTCCTACACTGCACCGTCTGGGTATCCAGGCTTTCCAGCCTAAGATGATTGAAGGAAAGGCTATTCAGTTGCATCCGTTGGCATGTACAGCGTTCAATGCCGACTTTGATGGTGACCAGATGGCTGTTCACTTGCCTTTGAGCAATGAGGCTATTTTGGAAGCACAGCTGTTGATGTTGGAACCTCACAATATCTTGAATCCTGCCAATGGAGCTCCTATTACTGTTCCTTCACAGGATATGGTATTGGGCTTATACTACATAACTAAGTTACGTAAGGGTGCCAAGGGAGAAGGCTTGACATTCTATGGTCCAGAGGAAGCGATTATTGCTTATAATGAACATAAGTGCGATATTCACGCCATTATCAATGTGGTGGTGAATGATGTTGACGAGAATGGCAAGATAGTCAAGAAGCTTATGAAGGAAACATCCGTTGGCCGTGTTATGGTCAACCAGATTGTTCCAGATGAGGCTGGCTATGTAAACACTGTTATCTCTAAGAAGTCTCTGCGTGATATTATCAGTCATGTAATTGAAGTCTGCGGTGTTACCAAGGCTTGTGAGTTCCTGGATGGCATTAAGAACATGGGTTATTACATGGCATTCAAGGGTGGCTTGTCATTTAACTTGGGTGATATCATTATTCCTGAAGAAAAAGAGAAGTTGGTCAACAGAGGCTATGAAGAGGTTGAGCAAGTTATCAACAACTATAACATGGGCTTCATCACCAACAACGAACGTTACAATCAGGTGATTGATATATGGACACACGTTAACTCAGAGTTGTCTAACATCTTGATGAAGACCTTGTCGAACGATAAGGATGGCTTCAACTCTGTATTCATGATGTTGGATTCTGGTGCCCGTGGTTCTAAGGAGCAGATCCGACAGCTCTCAGGTATGCGTGGTTTGATGGCTAAGCCTCAGAAAGCTGGAGCGGAAGGCGGTCAGATTATCGAGAACCCGATTCTGTCTAACTTTAAGGAAGGCCTTTCTGTGTTGGAATACTTCATTTCTACTCACGGTGCTCGTAAGGGTTTGGCAGATACGGCATTGAAGACTGCCGATGCAGGTTATTTGACTCGTCGTCTGGTGGATGTTTCTCACGATGTTATCATCAACGAGGAAGACTGTGGTACGTTGCGTGGACTTGTCTGCACAGCTATTAAGAATAACGATGAAGTGGTAGCTACGCTGTATGAGCGTATCTTGGGCCGTGTATCTGTGCATGATGTGATTAACCCAACTACAGGTAAACTGATTGTTGCTGCAGGTGAGGAAATCACAGAAGAAAAGGCACAAGAGATTGAAGATTCTCCAATTGAGAGCGTTGAGATCCGTTCAGTGCTTACTTGCGAATCTAAGCATGGCGTTTGCGCTAAGTGCTATGGACGTAACTTGGCAACCAGTCGAATGGTTCATAAGGGCGAGGCAGTGGGTGTTATCGCTGCTCAGGCTATTGGTGAGCCAGGTACTCAGTTGACATTGCGTACCTTCCATGCCGGTGGTACAGCTGCTAACATTGCAGCCAATGCAAGTATTGTGGCTAAGAATAAATCTAAGTTGGAGTTTGAGGAGTTGCGCACTGTTGATGCCGTTAACGAGGCTGGTGAAGCTACTAAGATTGTAGTAAGCCGTCTTGCTGAAGTTCGTTTCGTTGACGTCAATACTGGTATTGTACTTTCTACTCATAACGTTCCTTACGGTTCTACCTTGTTCGCTAGCGAGGGTGAGACTGTAGAGAAAGGCAAGCTGATTGCTCGATGGGATCCATTCAATGCCGTGATCATTACAGAAGCAACAGGTAAGTTGAAGTTCGAGGATATGATCGTGAACGTGACTTATACTGTGGAAACTGATGAATCAACAGGCTTGAGCGAATCCATCATAATAGAATCAAAAGACAGGAATAAGGTGCCTGTTGTTGGTATCTATGGAGAGGATGGCGTACTGATACGTACTTATAACCTCCCTGTAGGAGGTCACGTTGTGGTAGAGGACGGTCAGGAGGTAAAGACTGGTGATGTAATCGTAAAGATACCTCGTGCCGTAAGCAAAGCCGGTGATATCACGGGTGGTTTGCCACGAGTTACCGAATTGTTTGAGGCCCGTAGCCCGTCTAATCCTGCTGTCGTATCAGAAATCGACGGTGAGATTACTATGGGTAAGCCAAAACGTGGTAACCGTGAGATTATTGTTACCTCAAAGGCTGGTGATGTCAAGAAATACTTGGTACCATTGTCTAAGCAGATTCTGGTACAGGAGAACGACTATGTTCGTGCAGGTACTCCGTTGTCAGACGGTGAGGTAACTCCAACAGATATCTTGGCTATCAAGGGTCCAACCGCTGTTCAGGAATACATTGTTAACGAGGTACAGGATGTGTATCGTCTGCAGGGTGTGAAGATCAACGACAAGCACTTTGAGATTATCGTACGCCAGATGATGCGTAAGGTACAGATTGACGAACCTGGTGATACCCGTTTCCTTGAACAGCAGGTGGTAGATAAGCTGGATTTCCAAGATGAGAATGATCGCATCTGGGGCAAGAAGGTTGTGGTTGATGCTGGTGATTCGCAGACCATGCATGCAGGCCAGATTGTCACTGCTCGTAAACTACGTGATGAAAACAGTATGTTGAAACGTCGTGATATGAAGCTGGTGAAGGTGCGTGAGGCTATCCCTGCTACTTCAACCCAAATATTGCAGGGTATCACCCGTGCTGCATTGCAGACCAAGAGCTTTATGTCTGCTGCATCATTCCAGGAAACTACCAAGGTTCTCAATGAGGCAGCTATCAACGGTAAGACCGATTACCTGGAAGGCATGAAGGAGAATGTGATCTGCGGTCACCTGATTCCTGCTGGTACTGGTCAGCGTGAGTTCGACAAGATTGTCGTTGGCTCAAAGGAGGAGTATGATCGTATCCAGGCGAATAAGCGCACAGTGCTTGATTATGATGCTGATGAGACCTCTTCTCGCCATCTGGATGATGCTGCGTTTGGAGATTAAATTATCATGATACTTAAATTGAGGGCGTATGTGTTGAGCATGCGCCCTTAATTGTTATAAAACATATCACAAATTACCAACTTTTAAGATTCAGATGAAAAATACCTGAGTTTTGCTGCCGTTTCCTGCTCGGAAAATTGTAACTTTGCTCCCAAATTGATTGCTTATGACAGTAAGAGGTTTTTTTTCTTTTCGTGAGAATCGTTTCTTTTGGATGAACATCATTGCCATGGTATTGGTAGTTTTTCTGGTTATATTTGGTGTTCTCAAAGGATTAGACATATATACACGTCATGGCGATGCCGTAACGGTGCCTGATGTTAAGGGTAAAAGCGTTTTAGAAGCCAGACAGATACTTGAACAATCTGATTTGAAGTGTGTGGTGGCTGATTCCAATTATGTTAGTACTTTGCCTGCTGGCAGTATACTTGATTATAACCCTGCTGCAGGTCAGAAAGTAAAACGTGGACATATCATTTATCTTAATATCAATACCCTCAGTGTTCCTCTAGTCAATGTGCCCGATGTAGCGGACAACAGCTCTTTGCGTCAAGCAGAGGCCCGACTTTTGGCGGCTGGTTTTAGGATCAGTCAGATTGAGTCTGTTGCTGGTGAGAAAGACTGGGTGTATGGGGTGAAGTATAATGGTCAGCGCCTGATGATAGGAGAGAAAGTACCTATCAATTCAACACTTTCATTGATGGTAGGCAGTGGAGCTGCCGTACAGGACAGTTTGAGTGTTGATGGTACTGAAATGACGCCGGAATCGTCAAAGCAACCAGAGAAAAAGTCAGCTACTGACGAAGATTCATGGTTTTGATTTGTAGGCCTATGATCGACGAAGAGTTAGACCTCGAGTTGGATAATGATGATTTGGATGCCATCGAGCCGATAGTCGCCGAGCCACAGCTATACGAGCATTTTCGTGTAGTGGTGGATAAGGGACAAGAGATGGTGCGGGTAGATAAGTATCTTTTTGACAAGATAACCAACGCCTCCCGTAACCGCATCCAGAAGGCGGCTGATGCAGGCTATGTGATGGCCAATGGCAAGGTTGTCAAGTGCAGCTATAAGGTGAAGCCTTTCGATGTCATTTCCCTGATGTTGGATCGTCCGCGTTATGAGAATGAGATTATACCGCAGGATATCCCGCTGGATGTGGTCTATGAAGACGATGCTGTGATAGTGGTAAATAAACCAGCTGGTTTGGTGGTGCATCCTGGACATGGTAATTGGAGTGGGACACTGGTCAATGCCATCGCTTGGCACCTAAAGGACACCAACTACGATGCTAATGATGTGCATGTAGGACTTGTTCATCGTATAGATAAGGATACGTCTGGATTGCTAGTAGTGGCGAAGACGCCAGATGCGAAAACCAACTTGGGTAATCAGTTCTTGCATAAAACCACCAAGCGCTGCTATAATGCGCTGGTTTGGGGGGATATGGAACAAGATGAGGGTACCATAGTCGGCAATGTCGGCCGCAATCCAAAAGATAGGATGCTGATGGCTGTATTGCCAGAGGATCAAGGTAAGTATGCAGTGACTCACTATCGTGTCTTAGAACGCTTTGGTTATGTCACTTTGGTGGAGTGTGTTCTTGAGACAGGCCGTACGCATCAGATTAGGGTACACATGAAGCACATAGGTCATGTGTTGTTTAACGACGAACGTTACGGTGGTAGCGAAATACTGCGAGGTACCCGTTTTGCCAAGTATAAGCAGTTTGTCGATAATTGTTTTGAGATTTGTCCCCGTCAAGCACTCCATGCCAAGACATTGGGCTTTACCCATCCTGTCACTGGTCAGGAGATGTTCTTCTCAACTGAGTTACCCTCTGATATGCAGGCGCTCATAGAGAAATGGAGGGGTTATACGATAAATAGAAACTTAACGGAATGAAAAAGGTTATAGCGATTGTAGCGGGTGGTGACACCTCGGAGTACCATGTTTCCTTACGCAGTGCCCAGGGAATCTACTCCTTTATTGATAAGGAGAAATATGACTTATATATTGTCGTGATGCACGGTCTCGATTGGTATGTGCAGCTTGATGGAGAAAAGCGCGCAGATATCGACCGCAATGATTTTAGCTTTACCAGCGATGGCAAGAAGGTGAAGTTTGACTTTGCCTATATCACCATTCATGGCACACCAGGTGAAGACGGCTTGTTGCAAGGCTATTTTGACATGCTTCACATCCCTTATTCATGTTGTGGCGTGTTGGCAGCTTCCCTTACTTATGATAAGTTTGCCTGCAACCAGTATCTCAGGTCCTATGGCATCCCTGTGGCGGAGTCCATCCTTTTGCGTGCAGGACAGCATATCGATGATGACCGAGTGGTGAAAGAAATAGGTCTGCCTTGCTTTATCAAACCCAGTCTGGGCGGATCCAGCTTTGGCATTACAAAGGTAAAGAGCCGTGAGCAGATACAACCAGCTATCGCAAAAGCATTCGAAGAGGCAAAAGAGGTGGTGATAGAGTCTTTCCTTGATGGAACAGAAATTACCTGTGGTTGCTACAAGACCTCTACTAAGTCAGTGGCTTTCCCTATTACCGAAGTGGTGACTGACAATGAGTTTTTTGACTATGACGCTAAATACAATGGTCAGGTGGATGAGATTACTCCTGCACGTATCTCCGACTCATTGCGCGACCGAGTACAGCAAGTCACCCTTGCCATCTACGATATTATCGGTGCCTATGGTATTATCCGCATCGACTATATCATTACAGCGGGCGATAAAATCAATCTTTTGGAGGTCAATACTACTCCAGGAATGACAGCCACCAGTTTCATCCCTCAACAGGTGCGTGCAGCTGGACTCGACATCAAGGATGTGATGACTGATATTATTGAGGAAAAGTTTAAATAGTATGACTAACGAGTTTGACGAAATACGTCCGTATCTGGATGAGGAACTGCCTCAGATTTATGAGGAACTGATAGCCGACCCCGCTTTTGTGAAGATTGTAGGTGGTGTGCTACCTTTTCCTTTCGAGGTCATCGCTGAGCGTATGCGTGCCTGCAAGACGAAGCTCGAATTCCAGAAAGCGTTTTGCTATAGGTTCCTGCGTGGACTTGCCGATTCATCCACTCAAGGTGTTACCAGTAATCTGGAAACATTGAAGGACTCCACCTGTGCCTATACCTTTATCTCTAATCATCGCGACATCATCCTTGACTCAGGTTTCCTCTCTGTGCTCTTGGTCGAAAATGGTCTGGATACCGTCGAGATAGCCATAGGCGATAACTTGCTTATTTATCCTTGGATTAAGAAGCTGGTCCGCATTAATAAGTCATTTATTGTGCAACGTGCCCTTACCATGCGCCAGATGCTGGAATCATCAGCACGTATGTCACGTTATATGCATTATACCATCAACGAGAAGAACCAGTCCATTTGGATAGCTCAGCGTGAGGGACGTGCCAAAGACTCAAACGACCGCACGCAGGATAGTGTGCTGAAGATGTTGGCCATGGGTGGCGAGGGCGACTTTGTGGATCGTTTGATGGAGATGAATATTGTTCCTTTGTCCATATCGTACGAGTATGACCCTTGTGACTATCTGAAAGCCAGGGAGTATCAACTCAAGCGTGACGTGCTGGATTATAAGAAATCTACTGCCGATGACCTGAAAAACATGGAAACGGGTATGTTTGGCTTTAAGGGTAGGGTGCATTTCCATGTAGCTCCCTGCATCAATGACCAATTGCGTAAGCTTGACAGAAACATGAATAAGCAGGATCTGTTTACCAGTGTTTCGTCCATCATCGACCGAGGCATTCACGCTAATTATCGTTTTTACCCAGGTAATTATGTAGCACACGATCTGCTAAATTATTCAACTCGCTTTGCCAATCGTTATACTAAGGAAGATAAGGAACGTTTTGAGACCTATCTGGCACAACAGATTAACAAGATTGACATAGTAGATAAGGATGAAGGCTATCTCCGTCACATGCTCTTGTTGATGTATGCCAACCCTCTTATTAACTACATGAAGTTAGGACTGTAAGCACCTTTTGCATTATGAGGAAGTATCTATGGTCTATGGTGTGTTTATTGGTGGTGTCGTTGTTGGCATCATGTGGTAAAGATACCTATCATTATCCTTCCGTAAAAGAAGAGTTCTTCAGTGGTTTTGCCAATGCAGATAGTTTGCTGAATTATATCATTACTGATGATGGTGCAAGGCGTGTGGTTACCCAATGGGGTGATCACCTCACGAAACTGAAACCAGATACTTTGTTCCGTCTGATGGGCTATTACGAGGAGTTGTCTTCCGACAATGTGAAGGTACATTCATTTGTTAAAGCCATCTCCCACAAACCAGTACCCGCTTCTCAATATACCGATAGTGTAACAACGGCACCTATTATTATGCAAAGTGCCTGGCTGGGCAATCAACATGTCAACATGGTGCTGCTTGTAAAAGGAGGGGGGAAGATGCATCGCATAGCTTTTTTGGAAGAGACGGTTACTCCTGTTGATGCTTCCGGTATCGCCCATGTTGTTTTTAGCATCCATCACAATGATAATCATGATGCCCAAGTGTATGAGACGCGTGCTTATGCATCATTACCTTTGTCCCAGTATCTTAATTCGTCAGTCCAAGAGCTTGATATTCAGCTCAACTATTTAGACTATGAGGGCAATTTCCGTAGCCAGACCTATGTATATAAACCCTAAAAATTAAATAATATGAAGTTACCTTTTTTAGCTACCTTACTTGCATTCTTGTTTGGCTCATGCCAGCCCACTGATGGCATCAAGACCGTTTCAGTTGAAGAGTTTGCCCAGTTCATCACCCAGCCTGATGTCCAGATACTTGATGTTCGCACTCCTGAAGAGTTCGAGGCTGGTCACATTCAGGGAGCCGTAATGATAGATTACCGTACAGACCCTGACGGTTTTTTGGCCAATGCTGAGGCTCAGTTACAAAAAGACAAGCCCGTAGCACTTTATTGTCGCAGTGGCAAGCGCAGTCACTCTGCTGCAGAGATATTAGTAAAAAATGGATTTAAGCAAGTGGTAGAACTAGAGGGCGGTATCCTGGCGTGGCAAGCAGCCGATTATCCAGTTGAGTGATATAGCAAGGTAGCATCAAGCCAAGCTGTTTTTCATTGCAGTATCTTCTATCGTTCATTCTAAAGGTTGCTATGAGGTGACGGAAAGCTTGCTATTACAGAAGGGAAAGCTTGCCACCACTGGCCGCAGTATCTGCTATCACCCGTCGCAGTATCTGCCATACCCCTATAGGAGATACTGCGATGACTCATAACAAGCCTTCCGACGACCCATAGCAAAGTCTCCGACGGGTGATGGGAGGCATTATCGTCAAAAACTGCAATTAGCAGAAAATCAGGTGTCTTATAGTAGAAGAAAGGCTGCAAGGCAGAAGGCAATGCTTTGCGTGACGTATGCAAATGCTTCGTTTGTTGGTATAAAAAACAACTCCCTTGACATTATTGATGCCAAAGGGAGTGTTGTCTAATGAAGCAAGATATAAGCTCTTTCTCTTTCCGTCACTTCGACTTGACATAGAGTCGAGGGATGTCACGTTGGATAATAAGCTTCCAGTTGTAATCGGAATTGTCAGGCATGTAGAAGATATGGTCGGTATGATCGCTCATGAGCATAACCATGCGTTCCTCGATGGGTTTACCTTCGTGGCGGAGTGTTACAGCCAAACTTTTTGCTGATACTTCAATACTCGCCTGGCACTTTCGCCCTTTCAGTTCGCTTATGACTATCTCAACTAACTGTCCCACGATGTGAAGCGGTTCGGGGTTGGGTTGTTCGGCAATAATACGGCGTACGAAAGTTAGTATATTCTCACCCTCTTTTGGAACATATATCTTTCCTTCTTCCATTAATAATGTATCTTTTATTCCCGTTAATTAAGTATTATGATGAGGGGCATACCCGTTGAAACGCTGTGCTAAAGGTAGCTCCCTTCATTCTTTTCAATGACAAATATAATAATAAATACCTATTACCCCCCCCCCCCTATAGAATAAAATAGTATTATTTCTGTAATTATTGCGACTTTTTGTAAATTCTGAGAGTCAAAATAGACCGATTTCAACGGAAATGTAAGTACCTTTGTCAACAAAAATGAATTCACATGTACGAACACGAAGGGTTAAATGACATCCTATTCCTCATGCTTTATGGGGGTGCAGCTTTGCTTGCTGTAGTAGCCTGCCTTTATTTATTATTCTCCCGTGGCAATGTGATGTCATCAAAAGTTACACCCCCCGTTTCTTTGAGACGCTGGGCCGCTGCTTTTATGGCGTCGGTGGCTGCCAGTCATGTTTGGTGGGTAGTACTAGGCATCTATTGGCTTACTGACGATCGTTTCATGCGAGATGTCATTGCAGTAACACTCGACCGTCTGACACTATTCCCTTTGATGATGATAGTGCTGATTCGCATGTTGCAAGACCGCAAACGTCCATTGTGGCCTGTTGCTGTGGCCATGATACCTTTTGTTGTGGTGGCTGTCATCCGAATAGTTAATCACGATGGAAGTTTTGGGTGGTTCAATAATGATTACACTATTGTTATTGCCACTACCTTTATTATATATTATTTATATGCACTCAGACAGTATGGCCGATGGTTGCACGACAACTACGCCGATTTGCAGCATAAAGAGGTGTGGCAGAGTCTGGTGCTGCTTGCAGTAATCCTGTTTGTTTATTTAGGATACACAAACAACGAAGGAGCTCTTGCTACCGAGTATTTTGCCCAGATCAATACACTCATTATTATTGGTTTCATTCTTTGGCGTGTGGAGACCCTGCAACAGTTGGACGACGAAACTACCCAACAGTTGCAGGAAGATGAAGAGACAGAAAAGAAACTCAACATTCGCGATAATATTGGGGCATTGCTTGAACAACGATGCGAAGCCACTCAACTATATCTAAAGCAAGATATTACATTGGTGGAATTAGCACTAACATTAGGCACCAATCGTACCTATCTCAGTACCTACTTTGCCCAGCAAGGCATAGCCTATAACACTTACATCAACAATCTTCGCATAGAGCATTTTATGCGCCTCTACCGAGAAATGATGAGTGTAAAGGGCAATGCCGACCAGCAACAGGCTTCAGAGAAGCGGCCGTCTGTGCTGGAGCTATCAGAACAAAGCGGATTCAGCAGTTATAGCACTTTCGCTATCAATTTTAAACGCTTTACAGGTATCAGTGTCACTACTTGGATAAAGCAACAGGACTTCTGACATTAGAAAAAAAGTAGGGCAATCTTTCGCAGTTTCGCGAAAAATGCGTATATTTGCACGCAATAAAATCTAAAAGCATAATATTATGTCATTTATTGCAGACAAAGTAGTGATGGACGGATTGACATACGACGACGTATTGTTGATTCCTGCCTATTCTGAGGTTCTCCCCAAGACAGTTGACCTATCAACTAAATTCTCCAGACACATTGATCTGAAAATTCCTTTTGTAACGGCTGCTATGGACACCGTTACTGAGGCTAAGATGGCTATCGCTATTGCCCGTGAAGGAGGTATTGGCGTTATTCACAAGAATATGCCGATAGATGAGCAGGCTCGTCAGGTGGCTATCGTGAAACGTGCCGAAAATGGCATGATTTATGACCCAGTAGTGATAAAGCGTGGCTCATTGGTACACGATGCACTCGACCTGATGTCGGAATATAAAATAGGTGGTATCCCTGTGGTGGACGACGACCGTAAGCTGGTGGGCATTGTTACCAACCGTGACTTGAGGTTCGAGCGTGATGTGAACAAACGCATTGATGAGGTGATGACCAGCGAGAACATCGTGACTACCCATCAGGGTACTACCCTCGAAGATGCCGCTCAGATCTTGCAGGAGCACAAGATCGAGAAACTGCCTGTGGTAGATGCACAAGGGAAGTTGGTGGGCTTGATTACTTATAAGGACATTACCAAAGCAAAAGACAAACCAATGGCATGCAAGGATGACAAAGGTCGTTTGCGTGTAGCCGCTGGCGTGGGCGTGACGGATGATACGCTGGAGCGTATGCAGGCATTGATCAATGCCAATGCTGATGCTATCGTGATAGATACGGCTCACGGACATTCTAAGTTTGTGATAGAAAAACTGAAAGAAGCCAAGCATGCTTTCCCGAACATTGATATTGTGGTGGGTAATGTGGCTACTGGCGAGGCAGCAAAGATGTTGGTGGATGCTGGTGCCGACTGTATAAAGGTGGGCATTGGCCCGGGTTCTATCTGTACCACTCGCGTGGTTGCTGGCGTAGGTGTGCCTCAGCTTTCTGCCGTATATGACGTAGCTAAAGCTTTGAAGGGTACAGGTGTACCATTGATTGCAGATGGTGGTTTGCGCTATTCAGGTGATGTGGTGAAAGCACTGGCTGCTGGTGGTTATAGCGTGATGATTGGTTCGTTGGTAGCAGGAACAGAAGAGTCTCCTGGTGAAACCATCATCTTTAATGGTAGAAAGTTCAAGACCTATAGGGGTATGGGCTCACTCGAAGCGATGGAGAATGGTTCAAAGGACCGTTATTTCCAGGCTGGCACGAAGGATGTGAAGAAACTGGTTCCAGAAGGTATCTCTGGCCGAGTGCCTTATAAGGGTACATTATACGAGGTGATTTACCAATTGGTTGGTGGTTTGCGTTCTGGTATGGGCTACTGTGGAGCACAGAACATCGAGCAGTTGCATAATGCCAAGTTTACCCGCATCACCAATGCCGGTGTATTGGAGAGTCACCCACATGATGTTTCCATTACCAGTGAGGCGCCGAACTATAGCAGACCAGAGTAAATATCATTATCCATGCGGATAAAGAAGACAATATATTGGGAGCAAAGGGCTTTGCAGGCAATCCTGCTAAGCCTTTTCTCCTTTTTTCTGAACACGACGATTTGCGCCCAGACAGACATTGAACTCATGGCGCGAGCTGCACGGGCAGAAGGCCTTGACAACAATGAAGCTTATCAACGCACTTTAGAGGCCTATAAGCAGGAGCTGGCGGGGAAGTACATGTTTGAAGAGCAAAATGTAATCCAACTAGCCAACGATGCTTTCAATAAAACTGTTGCTACCAAGGGCGACAAGCAATTACTGGTTAGGCAGATATTTCATGCCATGACACAGCATGTGATGAATACAGAACTCAATCTGTGGCAGCAACGCATGGACTCTATCAGTAATGCACTCGCAAGTGGTGCTGATTTCGAGGCGCTAATGAACCGATATTCCGATACTCAAGTTGTTGAGTGGATGCATCGTCTGGACATGACCGACGAGATGGAACAGGCGGCCTTTGCCCTGCAACAAGGTCAGATCTCCCAACCCTTCCTCTCTCCCCTTGGTATTCATATCATTCAGGTAATGGATGAACGACAGGTAGACGATGTCGCTTATAATACAGCCTTTGTGCATCTTTTAAAGGAGAATATTTTCCCCAATAAACAATCGGCCCAGCAAGTAGATCAACTCAAGAAGACATATTCTTTCTCGGAAAACCAGCAAATGGTGAATCGTCTTTATCGTGAAGGGAAGGTAAGTGGGACACTTTTCACTTTGGAGGATAAAGCCTATACAGGTGAGCAGTTTGCGCGCTTCGCACAAACTTACCCTTTGAACGTGCGATTGCAATATGAGGCCTTTGTTACCAAATGTGTGCTTGATTGCGAAGCTAATCACCTGAAGGAACGCCCAGATTATGCACAGTCAGTGCAAACCCTTGCCGACAGATTATTGGCAGAGGAAGCATACAACCAGCATGTGCGTGTGCCCAGTCAGACCGATGAGGTTGGTTTGCAGGCCTATTTCTCTACCCACCAGAAGAATTACCGCTGGTCAACACCCCGATTCAGAGGAGCTGTGATCCATGCGGCCGACAAGAAAACGGCTAAGAAAGTGAGCAAGGTTGTGAAGAAATTACGCAACGTAGAGTGGACAGATGCCGAGAAGTTATTGGACGATAAGACACGTGATAAGGTACTGGTGGAACAGGGCGTTTATGTTGTAGGTATGAATGCCTTTGTTGACGAACTAGAATTCAAGAGTGGAAAGGCTGTTCCCTTGACTGGCTATCCGGTTGCCCTAACGGTGGGTAAGAAAATAAACGGTCCTGAAGACTATCATGAGGTGAAGGACCAGCTGACACAAGATTATGAACGATATCTCTCAGATGAGTGGCTATCAGTACTTCGAAAGCAAAAATGATGTTGAAATCTCATTAAAAACCGTTAATCATGAAGGAGATAAGCAAATAAAACCTTATCTTCGTAGCTTGAAATATAAAATAGAACAATTTATAAGACATGAAGATACTTGTAAGAACAATAATGGCTGCCTTGCTCTTTGGCTGGTGTAATACAGCTATGGCACAAGACAATGTGATTGACGAAGTGGCCTGGGTAGTGGGCGACGAAGCTATTTGGAAGTCAGAAGTGGAAGAAGCCAGACTGAGTGCTTTGTATGAAGGGCGTAAGTTTGACAAAGACCCCTATTGTGTGTTGCCAGAGGAGATGGCCGTACAGAAGCTGTTCCTGCATCAGGCAGAGCTTGATAGTGTGGAGGTAAGTGATGCAGAGGTGCTGCAACGTGTTGAGTACATGACCAACTTGTACATTCAGAACATTGGTTCTCGTGAGAAGATGGAAGAATACTTCAATAAGACCTCTTCTCAGATTCGTGAACAATTGCGTGTCAGTGCACGTGAAGGTTTGACGGTACAGAAGATGCAGCAGAAGATTGTGGGAGACATAAAGACTACTCCTTCTGAAGTTCGTCGTTATTATAGTTCGTTGTCTCAGGATAGCATACCTTATGTTCCTACTACTGTTGAGGTTGAGATTGTGGTTCGCAAACCCAAGATCCCACAAGAGGAGATAGAGGATGTGAAACGCCGTCTGCGCGAATATACCGACCGTGTGAATAATGGCGACAGCTTTACCATGTTGGCACGCTTGTATTCTGAGGATCCTGGATCAGCTATGAGTGGCGGCGACCTGGGACGTTTCATGGGGCGTGGCGAGTTGGATCCAGCCTTTGCCAATGTAGCGTTTAATCTGCAGACACCCGATAAAATATCGAAGGTGGTAGAAAGTGAATTTGGCTATCATATCATACAGTTGATTGAAAAGCGTGGCGACCGCATCCGTGTACGACATATTCTGCTAAAGCCCCATGTGCCAGAAGAAGCACTGACAGAATCACGTGCTTTCTTGGATTCTATTGCTGATGAGGTGCGAAATGGTAAGTTTACTTTTGAGGAAGCGGCCTATGCTTTCTCAGACGATAAGAACACCCGCAATAATGGCGGTTTGCTGCCCAATGAGAATACACAGACCTCACGTTTTGAAATGCAGGATCTGCCTTCTGAGATAGCCAAGGTGGTTGATACCATGGAGGTAGGAGAAATCTCAAAGGCCATCAATATGACTCCTCGTACAGGACAAGAACAGACCGTGATAGTGAAGCTCAAGAGTCGTGTTAAAGGTCATAAGGCCACCGTATCGGACGATTACCAGCGCCTTAAGGAGATGGTGGTTCAGAAGAAACAAGATGAGTTGATTGAAAAATGGATTCAGAATAAACTGAAGTCCACTTATGTCCGTATAAGTGATAATTGGAAGCCTAGTTGTGACTTTAAGTACAAGGGGTGGATTAAATAGAATACAGAATTGATTATTAAGGATAGCCATGCGGAAAAGAAGGACGCAGGTCATATGTAGTAGCTTATGTCTGATAGGATTGCTTGTATGCTCTGTACTGGCAGTCCCTCATAGCTATTCGGCTATTCGTGGTGATAAGTTTTCAATACTCCATTCTCATTTTTCTACTGATGCTATTGACCAAGATCCCAAGAAGGTTCGAATAGACTTGCTCTATGCTGACGAGGCAGTGGCCGATCAGAACAAGCGTCCAGATGTCCAGGTGTTGCGAGGTTCGGTGAAGCTGAAGCACGACAGTATGTATATGTATTGTGACAGTGCACTGATTTTCGAGAAAATCAATTCTGTTGAGGCTTTCGGCAATGTCCGCATGGAACAAGGTGATACTCTGTTTATCTTCGGTGACTATATGTATTACGATGGTATAGCCCAATTGGCTAAACTGCGTGAGAATGTAAAACTGATAAATCGTGAGACACAGTTGGAAACGGATAGCTTGGACTATGACCGTGTACAGGACTTAGGTTATTACTTCGATGGTGGTACGTTGCGAGATACTGTGAATGTGTTAACTTCGGTATTGGGAGAATACAGTCCGGCCACCAAGCAGGCTGTGTTTGAGTACAACGTGGAACTGGTCAACCCACAGTTTACCCTCACCTCGGAAGACCTGACTTATAATACCGTCACTAAGATAGCTACCATCAACAGCGATGCCGAAATAGTAAATGAGCAATCGCATATATATACTAGTTCGGGAATATATAACACAGTGACTGAGCAAGGAGAACTTTTCAACCGGTCTGTAGTGGTGAACGAAGGCCGTTTGCTGACAGGTGATACGCTGCTTTATGACCGTCAGCAGGGATTTGGTGAGGCTTTTGGCAATGTGGCTCTTAACGATACAGTCAATAAGAACATGCTAACGGGTGACTATTGCTATTATGACGAGCTAAAGGAAAATGCTTATGCTACTAAGCGAGCAGTTGCGGTAGACTATTCACAAGGCGATAGTCTGTTTATGCACGGAGATACTTTACGTCTGGTTACTTTCTATCCCAAAACTGATTCTGCCTATCGTGAGATGAGAGCCTATTATAAGGTGAGGGCATACAGAAGTGATATTCAGGCAGTGTGCGATTCGTTGGTATTGAACAGCAAGGATTCTTGTATGACTATGTATCGCGACCCTGTGTTGTGGCATGGTGAGGAACAATTATTGGGTGAACTGGTGAAAGTGTTCTCAAACGACAGTACGATAGAGCGAGCACATATTATCAACCAAGCATTGGCGATAGAACGATATGATTCCGTACATTATAACCAGATAACTGGCAAAGAAATGATAGCGCATTTCGAGGCAGGTGAAATAAAAGAAACAGAAGTGAATGGCAATGTGCTGACAATCTACCATCCGATTGATGAGAAAGATTCTACTATTATCGTGATGGTATATGCAGAAGGTAGTTATCTGAAGATGTTTATGAAGGATAGAAAGATGGACAAGGGTATGTTTATTGGGAAAACCACTGGCACTGCCTATCCTTTGGATCAGGTTCCTAAGGGCAAAGACCGCTTGTCGGCTTTCGTTTGGTTCGACTATATGCGTCCGAAAGACAAGAATGACATCTTTGATTGGAGAGGTAAGCCGGCTGATCAAGTGTTGAAGAAGGTGGAAAGGGAATCAACAGGTTCACCTCGTGATGTCAAGGTAAGACACGGTAGGAGGTAGATTATAATTAAAAGATAAAAAATTATGGGAATGTTCTCAGTCAGGAAACCAAGAGGTTTCCATCATAATTGGATTTATGTGGACGAGCGAAAGGAGAAGCTTGCCAAGATAGAGGAGAATGCTAAACGAGAGTTAGGCATGCTGCCTCCTAAGGAGTTTGACCCTGAGGACATCAGAGGTAAATTTGCTGAAAGTACGACCCACCTGAAACGTTATAAAGAAAAAGGAAGCAAATCTAACAATGCCATGATTATCTTCCTGATTATTGTACTTCTTTGGGTGTGGTATGCCATTATGAATGGAGTGATATAATGAGTGATATTATCCGACTTTTACCTGATTCAGTCGCCAACCAGATAGCAGCAGGCGAGGTTATCCAACGTCCTGCTTCCTTGATTAAGGAATTGGTGGAGAATGCCATCGACGCCGATGCACATGAGATTCATGTGCTGGTGGTGGATGCTGGCAAAACCAGCGTGCAGGTAATAGATGATGGTAAGGGAATGTCGGAGACGGATGCCCGACTGGCATTCGAGCGTCACGCTACTTCCAAGATACAAGAAGCTGCCGATTTGTTCAACTTGCACACCATGGGTTTCAGAGGTGAGGCACTGGCATCCATCGCCGCTGTGGCAGAAGTGGAGCTCAAGACTCGCATGGAGGATGAAGAGCTGGGAACTCGTTTAGTGATTTCTGGGTCAAGGGTGGTATCACAAGAAACTGCATCATGTCCGAAAGGTAGTAGCTTCACGGTAAAGAATCTCTTCTTCAATGTGCCTGCCCGAAGGAAATTCCTTAAATCAAATGCTACAGAGTTAAGCAATATACTGACTGAGTTTGAACGTATCGTCTTGGTACATCCCGAGGTATCTTTTACCTTGCATAGCAATGGTACTGAGGTGTTCAACCTCCCAGAGACGACCATCCATCAACGAATAATAGCTGTGTTTGGCAAGCGTATGGATCAGCAACTGTTGCCAGTGAAGGTGGATACTTCATTGATCAACATCTCTGGCTATGTATCTAAACCAGAGTTCGCCCACAAGAAGGGGAATAACCAGTATTTCTTTGTGAATGGGCGATATATGCGACATCCATATTTTCATAAAGCTGTGATGGAAGCTTACGAACAACTGATACCTGTAGGCGAACAGGTGTCTTATTTCTTGTTCTTTGATGTGGAGCCTGCCAATATTGACGTCAATATACATCCTACCAAAGCAGAAATTAAGTTTGAAAACGAGCAATCCATTTGGCAAATATTGGCAGCTGCCGTGAAAGAGGCTTTGGGGAAGTTCAATGCTATACCAACGATTGACTTTGAAGCACCCGATGTACCTTTCGACTTGCCTGTATTTAATGCTGACAAGCGACATGCTGCCCCCCCGAAAGTGAATATTAACCCTCATTTCAATCCTTTCGATACTTCTGCGAAAGAAACCTATCAGAGGCAATCGGTGGACAAGCAGTGGGAACAACTCTATCAAGGGCTACATACATCTGCTAAGCAAGAGGTGTTGCCTGGAGGTGAGAACTCCCTTGGTGAAAAGGCAAATGAAGGTTCTTTTGTCATGAACGATTCTTTGTTGGATGTCTCCGAACGTTCTTCTTCTTTGATGCAATACAAAGGACGTTATATTCTCACATCGGTCAAGTCGGGCTTGATGATGATAGATCAGCATAGGGCACATGTGCGAGTGTTGTTTGATTTGTATATCCGTCAATTGAATCAGGGACAAAGTCCGTCGCAAGGTCTGCTTTTCCCAGAGATGATACAATTGGCTCCTTCAGAGTCGGTGATGCTGGAAACCATAATGCCAGATCTGTTGGCGGTGGGTTTTGAACTGACTTCCTTAGGAGGTGGTAGTTATGCCATCAATGGAGTGCCAGGTGGTATCGAAGGCTTAAGTCCTGTAGAGTTGGTGCGTAGCATGGTAAACACGGCGATGGAGAAAGGCAATGATGTAAAAGAGGAGATGCATCAGATTGTGGCACTTACGTTGGCGAATGCAGCTGCTATTGTCTATGGGCAAGTCCTTAATACAGAGGAAATGACCAGTTTGGTGGATCAGCTCTTCTCGTCGGCAATGCCTAACTATACCCCTGACGGCCATCTTATTGTCACTACTATCTCTGATGATGAGATTGGCAGAATGTTCAGATAAACCCTTTTATTCGATTTTGTAGATGGCGCATGATACCCCGTCTAACTCTATCTTATCCAAAGCCTTTCCTGGTTTGTATGTTGTCTTGCCGCTTCCCATTACGAAGGTTGCTTTTTGTCCTCCTTGTGTGGGGATATTTGCTTTCACCTTCTTAGCGCTCGGATTCAGTATTACGATAAATGTTTCACCTTCACCACTCCTCTTATAAACCATAGGGTAGGGCTGTGCTACATTTCCTATGTAGGTCCAATCGCCTGTATTGCCCATTGCCTTATGACTCTTACGAAGTTGAATCAGTTGGCGTACGTAGTTGAGCAACGAGTTCGGATCTTTCTCTTGCGTCTCTACCGTCAGACTGTTGTTTTCTGTGTCAATAGGGAGATATAGGTTGTCAGGCTCACAAGTAGAAAACCCCGCATTCTTGCCGTTTGTCCATTGCATAGGGGTACGAGCGCCAGAACGTTCGTTAAAGAAGCCTGGGCGATCTTCACGAGAACCTTCCTTCTCTGGCGCATTCACGTTGTACTTCATACCAATCTCATCGCCATAGTAGATAAATGGCATACTACGAAGGGTCAGGAAGAACATTGTTGATACCTTCAACTGCTCGATGGTGTTACGGTCTCCGTAATTAGGACGAGGGAAATCGTGGTTGGACGTTTGCAACGCCACATATCCCTTGTCACCTAATTCCTGCAAGCATTTTGTATAATAAGGTACGAAGTCGCTGATAGTTCCATTGCCATCGGGATGGAAGTAATTCTTCTTGTGTACGCCATATGGCTCTGGTAATATCAATTCCTTATAACCATTACTATCTCTCCAAGGCAAGAAAAAGTCTATATCGAATCCTGCAGGAATAGAGGTAAGGGGTGCTGACCATTCTGCTAACAGGATATGCTCAGGGTAGTTAGTGTCCACCCATTCACGCATCTCATGCCATAAAGCGGCTGTTGCCTTTCCATCTGAATCATTCTTTACTAAGCTTTGTGCCATATCTACCCTGAAGCCATCGATACCCTTATCGAACCAGAAAGCCATGATGTTCTTCATCTCCTGACGTAAAGTACGAGGGCCAGGAGCTGTAACAGGTTGCTCCCAAGGATGGTTGGGGTCAGGGTTGGCGTAACCATAGTTTAAAGCCGGCTGACTTTCGTAATAGTTCTTCTCATAGTACTTTGCACGAGGTGCATTGGCTTCTACAAACCTACCCGTAAAGCTGGCTGCTGGATTAACTTCCTGATGACGTTGAATAATCAGTTGCTTTTCTTTGTCACTGATCTCATCCGTCCAAATGTAGTAATCGCTATATCGCATATCCTTGCCGCTTTTCGACTGCAGGAACCATTCGCTTTGATCGCTCGAATGACCAGCCACCAGATCCATGCAGATACGAATGCCCAACTCATGTGCTTTGTTGACAAGGTTCACTAAGTCTGTATTAGTACCAAAACGAGGATCGATTTTATAATAGTCTATGACGTCATAACCACCATCCTTCCATCCTGATACACAACAGGCGTTCAGCCAAATGCTGTTCACTCCAAGACTCTTGATGTATTCCAGTTTACTGGTAATGCCAGGCAAATCACCTATTCCATTGCCGTCACTGTCCATGAAGGAAGAAGGATATATCTGATAAAACACTGCCTCTTCCAACCATTGTGGAGTTTTGTGCTGCGCGAAAACAGTAATGTTGATGGATGCCAATGTGGACATCAATAGGATAATGAATGACTTTTTCATAGTATTGTTATATTGCAGTTAAAGGATTGTCTCTCCCTCTATAAAATTCTCAAGATACATATTTTCTCCATCAAAGACGGCGTAGGTAAAGCTATTAATCCAGTCGCCTAAGATGAGCATACGTGTGTGGTCGCTCAGTGAGAGGTCGAGTTCTATGTGCCGATGCCCATAAATGAAGAAGTTGATGTCTGGATGACTTTTTTGGTATTCCTTCGTCCATAACACCAAGTGCTCTTTATCTTCACCCATATAGTCAGGTTCCTTGCCATCTTTGCGCTTCATGCGACTATGTTTGGCCCATTGCAAACCGAAAGCCACACTCCATCGAGGATGAATCATAGAGAACATCCTTTGCAAGAAGCGACTATGAAATATTGAGCGCAACAGTTGAAAAGTAACATTCGTTTCACCAAGGCCGTCGCCATGCGCCAAGTAAAACTCTTTGCCGTAGATTTCTGTCGTTAAAGGCTCTTTGTGCAAGATGACACCACACTCTTTGGGTAGATAGTCGTAACACCAAATGTCGTGATTGCCTGTGAAAAAATGTACTTCAATACCCATGTCGGTCAGTTCCGACAACTTGCCTAAGAAACGTGTGTAACCTTTAGGTACCACCGTCTTAAACTCATACCAGTAGTCGAACATGTCGCCCATAAGATAGATGGCAGCAGCTTGGTGCTTGATTTTTTCAAGGAAATTTACCAGTCTGCGCTCTTGTGTGCGGCCATGTTCAATTGCCAACGAGCCTAAATGGGCATCAGAAAGGAAAAACACTTTTTTCATAAGCATATTGCTACATAAAACCTAATTCCAGTTTTGCTTCTTCCGACATCATGTCCTTGTCCCATTCAGGTTCGAACACGAGGTTGATATTGGTGGATTTTACCTCCTTAATGGAGTTGACCTTCATGCGGATGTCTTCCGCTATGAAATCACCAGCAGGACATGAAGGGGCAGTTAGCGTCATATCAATGTTTACTTCACCTTCTTCATTCACGTCAATCTTGTATATGAGGCCTAAGTCATACACGTTGACGGGAATCTCAGGGTCGTAAACGGTCTTGAGCATCTCCACAATTTTCTCTTCTAATGCAAATGTATCCATATCCTTTTTCTAATCAACTGCAAAAATAGAATATTTCAATGAATGGTGCAAGTCAAACTGATTATATTAGTCCGTGGTCGTGAAAACTGTAGAAATTACCGTCAGTAACGATAACGTGATCAATTAGTCTTATGTTAAGCAAATCACTCGCCTTCTTGATTTTATTGGTGATATTGATGTCTTCGTTACTGGGTTTCAGATTCCCTGATGGATGGTTGTGCACTATCGCTATCTGAGTTGCACGAACGAGGATTGCCTCTCGCATGACGGATCTGACATCCACCGTAGTTTGGTCGATACCTCCTTGACTGATTCGTACTTTGTCAATTACTTTAGCTGCTTGGTTCAACAGTAACAACCAGAATTCCTCTTGAGGACTGTCGCACAATAAAGGGTGGAAGATGTTGTAGATGTCGGTCGATTCTTTGATGACAGCCCTTTCAATCGGTTCCTGCATAGCCCTGCGTTTGCCCAATTCCAAAGCCGCCATAATGGTAATTGCTTTAGCTGGTCCTAATCCTTTGAAAGAGGTGAAATCGTTCAGGCTCCACTTGCCTAGAGTGTTGATGTTATTGTCGCAACGTGACAATACCTTTTGCATTAGCGATACGGCACTGTCTTCTGTTGTGCCACTTCCTATCAGGATAGCCAGCAACTCTGCTATACTCAGTGCGTCTGCACCTTTCCGCATCATTTTCTCACGAGGGCGATCTTCTTCTGCCCAATGATTGATAGATAACTTTTCCATTTAGTTATGAATGAATAGTTAAACATTTATTTATAGAAATTATCTTTGAAAGCTTCAAACTCACCTTCCTTCTTGAGGCATCGTTTCCACCAAGCTCTGATAAAGCCACTTCCATAACCTATGAGCTGGATAAAAGAAGCGCCTACTGCCAACCAACCTATCTTCATACTTTTGTTTCTGATGGATGCATCGATAAAGATGATAATGGAAAACAAAAGTAATGGAAGCAGGGCAGCTGTACAAATCATCAAACCAAAGGGCGGATCAGGGTTGATGATGCCCGTTTGGATGGCTGTTACCACTAGAAGACCAATTATAAATAAGCACACCAAGCAGCCAACACCTATAGTGAAAATAGCAGGCAATAGATGTACCAACTTCAATGACTCTGGATACTTCTTATATAGGTTGATGCGGGCGATGCCAGAGTTGTTGACTTGCTTGAAGAACTTCTTCAGGTCGGTACGACGCTTGTGATATACCCATGCATCACTGAACAGACAGCTCTTGTAACCTCCTTTTACAATGCGAATACTGAAGTCGATGTCCTCGCCAAATCGCATTTTCGAGAAACCTCCCAATGCTTGCGCCACCTCTCGCCGTATGCCCATATTGAAACTACGAGGATAGAACTTGTCCATCTTTTGCTTTCCTCCACGAATGCCTCCTGTGGTAAAGAAGGACGTCATTGAGTAGTTGATGGCTTTTTGCACATCTGTAAAGGAATCATGTGCCTTGTCTGGCCCACCAAATGCGTCAGCATTGGTTTCATTCAATGCTTTTTCTACAGCTTCAAAAAAGCCAGGAGGTATGATGCAGTCAGAGTCGAAGAAGATAATGTATTCGCCTGTAGCCTGCTTGATGCCAAAATTGCGAGCTCCAGCTGGCCCTGAGTTTTCGATAAAGAAATATTTGATGATGAGTTTCTCTTTGTACTTGTCCACTATATTTACGCAGGGCAGGGACGACCCGTCCTCGACAATGATAGTCTCAAAGTCTGACAAGCTTTGTTCTGAAAGACTTTGTAGCAATTCGTCCACTTCATCCGGACGATTGAAAACAGGAACAATAATAGAGAACCTCATGCCTTTGTAGCTTTCTAAGATAACAAGACTGCTCCTCTGTACGGAACAAGGGGAGCAGTCTTGATGTTTTAGTTCTGCATATTACTTGCTGGTAACACGACTTACATAAGAACCGTCACGTGTGTCGATCTCAATCGTATCTCCTTCGTTGATGAACAGAGGTACGCGAACTTCAGCACCACTCTCAACGGTAGCAGGCTTCAGCGTGTTGGTAGCTGTATCGCCCTTCAGTCCTGGTTCAGTGTAAGTAATCTTCATTTGAACCTTAACAGGAACGTCAGCATAGAGGATAGTCTCTGTTGATGCGTCAGAAACCACATCCACTACCATACCTTCCAACAGGAAGTCAACGCCATTGATGATCTCCTTAGCGATGGGCAACTGATCGTAAGTCTCCTGATTCATGAAGATGAAATCTTCACCTTCCTTATAGAGATATTGATATGGACGACGCTCTACGCGTACATCTTCCAACTTTTCACCGATGTTGAAACGGCGCTCTAATACATAGCCACTCACCACGTCTTTCAGTTTGGTGCGCATGAATGTGTTACCCTTACCTGGCTTTACATGCAGGAAGTCAATGCAGAAATACAATTTGCCATCCATGCGGATAGCGGTACCGATTTTAATGTCTTGGGCATTAATCATACTCGTTTGTTTTTATAGTTTTTATTCGATTTTACTCATTTTTGCGTTGCAAAGATAGCTGAAATTGATAAAAAACACAAAAAGTTTCGATATAAAAAGATTTATCTCTTGCTTATTTTAGAAAAAGTATCTAATTTTGCAGCCCGATTGTGATTAAAATAATAACGTAAAAATATAAAGAGCAATGAAAAGAACATTCCAACCTTCTAACAGGAAGAGAAAGAACAAGCACGGTTTCCGTGAAAGAATGGCAACCGCTAATGGTCGCAGAGTGCTGGCTTCAAGACGTGCTAAGGGTCGCAAGAAACTGACTGTTTCTGACGAGTACAATGGCGTGAAGGCATAAGCCACACCGTCAGCTATAAGATAACGAGCTGTTCCCTCGTAGGGAGCAGCTCGTTTCTTTATGTGTTGTGGATTGTTCCCTTATTGGGGATGAGGGGAAGCAAAAATCTAAACCTTATTTGTATTTGTTTATACTGGTTGCTGGTTTCTACTGGAGTGCCAATGACACACCTTATTTATATATATAAGCGTGAGAAACGCCCCTTTTGCGATATTTTTAAAAATATTTAAGAAAACGGCATTGTTGTTTCAAAGATTATTTGTAACTTTGCAGCCCAAAATGTATAGTTTTGAATTTAATTAAAATAATAATATATAAAAAACAAGTAAAATGCCTACAATTCAGCAATTAGTAAGAAAGGGCCGTCAGGTGCTGGTTGACAAGAGCAAGTCTCCTGCATTGGATTCATGCCCTCAGAGAAGAGGCGTTTGCGTGAGAGTTTATACAACTACTCCCAAGAAGCCTAATTCAGCTATGCGTAAAGTAGCTCGTGTTCGTTTGACCAACGGTAAAGAGGTGAACTCTTATATCCCAGGTGAAGGTCATAACTTGCAGGAGCACTCAATCGTTTTGGTACGTGGTGGCCGTGTAAAGGACCTGCCAGGTGTACGCTATCACATCGTTCGTGGTACTTTGGATACCGCAGGTGTAGCAAGCCGCACTCAGCGTCGTTCTAAGTATGGTGCTAAGAGACCTAAAGCTGCTAAGAAAAAGTAAACCTCTTCTTAAAGAGTTAAAAAACAAAAGTATTAATTTCGTTTTTTAGTTATTGGATGCATTAAAGGTTGAGTAAATATCTCCAGTGGGAGATGTTGAAGAAGACAGAAGCAAACAACCAAGAACAAAAAACTAAAGGTTTTAAACAAAATGAGAAAAGCAAAACCAAAGAAACGCCAGATCCTCCCGGATCCAGTTTATGGCGATGTGAAAGTTTCCAAGTTCGTTAACCATCTGATGTATGATGGCAAGAAGAACACTTCTTATGAAATCTTCTATGCTGCACTGGAAACAGTTGGTAAGAAGTTGCAGAGCGAAGAGAAGTCTGCTCTCGAAATCTGGAAGAAAGCTCTTGACAACATCACTCCTCAAGTAGAGGTTAAGTCACGCCGTATCGGTGGTGCGACTTTCCAAGTACCTACAGAAATCCGTCCTGATCGTAAAGAATCAATCTCTATGAAAAATATGATTGCTTTCGCGCGTAAGCGTGGTGGTAAGGGTATGGCTGAGAAGCTGGCCGCTGAGATTATGGATGCTTACAATGAGCAGGGTGGCGCATTCAAGCGTAAGGAGGATATGCACCGTATGGCTGAGGCTAACCGTGCATTTGCACATTTCAGATTCTAATATAGGTTTTTAATAGGTTTTTAAGATAACAAGAATGTCAAAACAAGATTTACACTTGACGCGAAATATCGGTATCATGGCACACATCGATGCCGGTAAGACTACTACATCTGAGCGAATCTTATTTTATACTGGTATGACCCATAAGATTGGCGAGGTTCATGATGGTGCTGCCACCATGGACTGGATGGTTCAGGAGCAGGAGCGTGGTATCACCATTACATCTGCTGCTACCACTTGCCGCTGGAAATGGAACGACAATACCTATAAAATAAATTTGATTGACACTCCGGGACACGTTGACTTCACTGCTGAAGTAGAACGTTCTCTGCGTGTGCTCGATGGTGCTGTAGCTACTTACTGTGCAGTAGGTGGTGTTGAGCCACAAAGTGAGACCGTATGGCGCCAGGCAGATAAATACAATGTTCCTCGCATCGCTTATGTGAATAAGATGGATCGTTCAGGTGCTGACTTCTTTGAAGTAATGCGTCAGATGAAGGACGTTCTGGGTGCAAACCCTGTTCCTGTGATGATTCCAATCGGTGCAGAGGAAAATTTCAAGGGTGTGGTTGACTTGATTCAGATGAAGGCCATCTTCTGGCACGATGAAACCATGGGCGCAGAATATTCTACCGAGGATATTCCTGCTAACCTGGTGGAAGAAGCTGAAGAATATCGCGCTAAGTTGATCGAGGCTGCAGCTGAGTATGATGACGCTTTGATGGAGAAGTTCTTTGATGATCCTTCTACCATTACAGAAGAAGAGTTGATCGCTGCTGTTCGCAAGGCAACCCTGAGCATGTCAATAGTTCCAATGACTTGCGGCTCATCTTTCAAGAATAAAGGTGTGCAGACATTGTTGAACTATGTATGTGCTTTCTTGCCATCACCTCTTGATACTCCAAACATTGAGGGTACCAACCCTTCAACTGGTGATATTGAAGAGCGTAAGCCATCTGAGGATGAGAAGACATCTGCATTAGCATTCAAGATCGCTACCGATCCTTATGTAGGTCGTCTTACTTACATCCGCGTTTATTCAGGTAGCGTGGTATCTGGTTCTTATGCTTACAACACCCGCTCTGGCAAGAAGGAACGTATCAGCCGCTTGTTCCAGATGTTCTCTAACCATCAGAATCCTGTAGATGAGATTTCTGCTGGTGACATCGGTGCTGCTGTAGGTTTGAAGGATATCCGCACTGGTGATACTCTGTGTGATGAGGATGCACCAATCGTATTGGAGTCTATGGACTTCCCAGATCCTGTAATTGGTATTGCAGTTGAGCCAAAAACCCAAAAGGATATGGAGAAACTTTCTAACGGCTTAGCTAAGCTGGCAGAAGAAGATCCTACCTTTACTGTTCATACCGATGAGCAGAGTGGTCAGACCGTGATTTCTGGTATGGGTGAACTTCACCTTGATATCATTATCGACCGTCTGAAGCGTGAGTTCAAGGTAGAGTGCAACCAGGGTAAGCCTCAGGTGAACTACAAGGAAGCCATTACCAAGACTGTTAATCACCGTGAGGTTTACAAGAAGCAGAGCGGTGGTCGTGGTAAGTTTGCTGATATCATTGTAAATATCGGTCCTGTTGACCCAGATTATACTCAGGGCGGTTTGCAGTTCGTTAACTCTGTAACGGGTGGTAATATTCCTAAGGAGTTTATCCCAGCTGTTCAGAAGGGCTTTGAAACTGCTATGAAGAGTGGCGTACTCGGTGGTTATCCTATGGATTCCATGAAGGTAGATTTGTTGGACGGTTCATTCCATCCAGTGGACTCTGACCAGCTGTCTTTCGAGATCTGCGCTATTCAGGCATACAAGACAGCTTCTTCAAAGGCAGGCCCTGTGTTGATGGAGCCTATCATGAAGCTCGATGTGGTAACTCCAGAGGAGTACATGGGTGATGTGATTGGCGACTTGAACAAGCGTCGTGGTCAGGTAGAGGGTATGGAAAGTACTCGTTCTGGCGCTCGTATCGTAAAGGCTATGGTGCCACTGGCAGAGATGTTTGGTTATGTAACAGCGTTGCGTACCATCACTTCTGGCCGTGCTACCTCAACTATGAGTTATGATCACCACGCAGCTGTTTCTACCTCAATCGCAAAAGCTGTGCTTGAGGAAGTGGGGGGCCGCGTGGATTTATTGAAGTAAGAACGAATGACCTTGGGTTAGTGAATGACTCTTAACCCAAGGCTTTCAAAATTAATAGTAACATTAATAAATTTAAGAAAATGAGTCAAAAAATCAGAATCAAACTGAAATCCTACGATCACAGCTTGGTAGACAAGTCAGCTGCTAGCATCGTAAAGACTGTAAAGTCAACTGGAGCTATTGTCAGTGGTCCTATTCCATTGCCAACACACAAGAAGATTTTCACAGTTAACCGTTCAACCTTCGTAAACAAGAAGGCTCGCGAACAATTCGAGCTCTCTTCTTACAAGCGTCTGATCGATATTTACAGCTCAACAGCTAAGACTATCGATGAATTGATGAAGCTGGAGTTGCCTAGCGGTGTAGAAGTAGAAATCAAAGTGTAATTTTTAATTATTAAGTGAAATGCCAGGATTATTAGGAAAGAAAATCGGAATGACATCCGTGTTCAGTGCCGATGGTAAGAATGTACCATGCACTGTTATCGAAGCAGGTCCTTGTGTTGTTACTCAGGTTAAGACTGTTGAGACCGATGGCTATGAGGCTGTTCAGCTCGGCTTCCAGGAGAAGAAGGAGAAGAACACCACCAAGCAGATGATGGGTCACTTCATGAAGGCTGGTGTAACACCAAAGAGACACTTGGCTGAGTTCAAGAATTTTGATACCCAATTGAATTTGGGTGATACTGTAAACGTGGAGCTGTTTAATGACGCTGCTTTCGTTGACGTTATTGGAACCTCTAAAGGTAAGGGCTTCCAGGGCGTTGTGAAGAGACATCACTTTGGTGGCGTAGGTCAGCAGACACATGGTCAGCACAACCGTGGCCGTAAGCCAGGTTCAATCGGTGCTTGCTCTTATCCTGCAAAGGTGTTCAAGGGTATGCGTATGGCTGGTCAGATGGGTGGCAACCGTGTAACGGTTCAGAACTTGCAAATATTAAAGGTAATTGCGGAACACAATTTGCTCTTGGTAAAGGGCTCTGTTCCTGGTTGCAAAAATTCAATCGTTTTAATTGAGAAATAATGGAAGTTAGCGTTTACAATATTAAAGGTGAAGACACCGGAAGAAAGATTACGTTAAACGAATCTATCTTTGGAATCGAGCCCAATGACCATGCAATCTATCTGGACGTGAAGCAGTTTTTGGCTAACCAACGCCAGGGTACTGCTAAGTCTAAGGAAAGAAGCGAAATCAGTGGCTCTACTCGTAAATTAGGCCGTCAGAAAGGTGGTGGCGGTGCTCGCCACGGTGATATCAACTCACCAGTATTGGTTGGTGGTGGTCGTGTGTTCGGCCCAAAACCAAGAGATTACTCTTTCAAGTTGAATAAGAAAGTTAAGCAGTTGGCTCGTAAGTCAGCCCTCTCTTATAAGGCTCAGGATGGTGGCGTTATGGTAGTTGAGGACTTCTCTTTTGAAGCACCTAAGACTAAGGAATTCGTAGCTTTGTTAAATAATCTTAAAGTTTCTGACAAAAAGCTACTGTTAGTTTTACCCGAAGCTAATAAAAACGTATATTTGTCGGCTCGTAACTTGCAGCGTGCCAAGGTACAGACTGTTTCTGGCGTAAATACCTACCGTGTATTGGACGCTGGAGTAGTTATGTTTACTGAAAAAGCACTTTCAGCAATCGACGATCTGTTAGATAAAAAGGAGGCGTAAAGAATGGCAGTTATTATTAAACCATTGGTAACAGAGAAGATGACAGCGATGACCGAGAAGATGCCTAATCGTTTCGGTTTCATCGTTCGTCCTGATGCTAATAAATTGGAGATTAAGCATGAAGTTGAGGCACTCTACAACGTGAAGGTTGTTGATGTGAACACAATGAAATATCAGGGTAAGAGCAAGAGCCGCTATACCCGCAGTGGTCTTTTGAAGGGTCGCACGAATGCTTTCAAGAAGGCAATAGTAACCCTGAAAGACGGTGATACTATAGATTTTTATAGCAATATTTAATTAAGATGGCAGTACGTAAATTTAAACCCACAACACCGGGTCAAAGACATAAAATTATTGGTACATTCGAAGAAATTACTGCACGTGTACCAGAGAAATCTCTTGTGTTTGGTGTTAAGAAGTCAGGCGGCCGCAACAATACTGGTAAGATGACCATGCGTTATATTGGTGGTGGTCATACCAAGGTGATCCGTAACGTTGACTTCAAGCGTAATAAAGACGGCATTCCAGCAGTTGTAAAGACTATCGAGTACGATCCTAACCGTTCAGCTCGTATCGCACTGCTGTTCTATGCAGATGGTGAAAAACGCTATATTATTGCTCCTGATGGTTTGCAGGTAGGTGCTACCTTGTTGTCAGGTCCAGATGTGGCTCCTGAAGTAGGTAACGCTCTCCCTCTGCAGAATATACCTGTAGGTACAGTGATTCATAATATCGAGTTGCGTCCAGGTCAGGGTGCAGCGCTTGTTCGTTCTGCTGGTAATTTCGCACAGTTGACCTCTCGTGAGGGTGACTACTGTGTAATCAAATTGCCTTCAGGTGAATTGCGCAAGATCTTGAGCGCATGTAAAGCTACAATTGGTAGTGTTGGTAATTCAGATCATGGTCTGGAGAGCTCTGGTAAGGCTGGTCGCTCTCGCTGGTTAGGACGTCGTCCTCACAACCGTGGTGTTGTTATGAACCCAGTTGATCACCCAATGGGTGGTGGCGAAGGTCGTGCTTCTGGTGGTCACCCAAGATCACGCAAGGGCTTGTACTCTAAGGGTCTCAAGACTCGTGCTCCGAAGAAGCAGTCTTCTAAGTATATTATTGAGAGAAGAAAGAAGTAATCTGAATAAATCGAATATATTATGAGTCGTTCATTAAAGAAAGGTCCGTATATCAACGTGAAGCTTGAGCAGAAAGTCCTCGCCATGAATGAGAGTGGCAAGAAGGATGTTGTCAAGACATGGGCTCGTGCATCAATGATCTCTCCTGATTTTGTTGGTCACACCATCGCGGTGCATAACGGAAATAAATTCATTCCTGTTTACATTACCGAGAATATGGTAGGTCACAAGTTGGGTGAATTCTCTCCAACACGTACCTTCAAGGGTCACTCTGGTAACAGGAAATAAAGACAGGTAAAAATAGATAAAAAGTATTATTAAATAATGGGAGCAAGAAAGAAAATATCGGCTGAAAAGAGAAAAGAAGCCCTTAAGACTATGTATTTTGCTAAGCTGAACAATGTTCCTACTTCCCCACGTAAGATGCGCCTGGTGGCAGACATGATTCGTGGTATGGAGGTGAACAGAGCGCTTGGCGTACTGAAGTTCTCTTCTAAGGAGCCCGCAGCTAAAGTTGAGAAACTGCTGCGTTCTGCTATTGCAAACTGGGAGCAGAAGAACGAGCGCAAAGCTGAAAGCGGAGAACTGTTCGTGACCAAGATTTTTGTTGACGGTGGTATGACTCTCAAACGTATGAGACCAGCACCACAGGGTAGAGGATATAGAATCCGCAAGCGTTCAAATCATGTAACGCTGTTTGTTGGTTCTAAGGTTAATAACGATGATCAAAATTAAGGTTTATGGGACAGAAAGTTAATCCGATAAGTAATCGTTTAGGAATCATCCGTGGATGGGATTCTAATTGGTACGGTGGCAAGAACTATGGTGACCGTTTGTTGGAAGACAGCAAGATTCGCAAGTATCTGAATGCTCGTCTGGCTAAGGCAAGCGTTTCACGCATCGTTATTGAACGTACGTTGAAACTTGTTACAATTACAGTATGCACTTCACGTCCAGGTATTATCATTGGTAAGGGTGGTCAGGAAGTTGATAAGTTGAAAGAGGAGTTGAAGAAGATCACTGATAAGGAGATCCAGATCAATATCTTTGAAGTACGCCGTCCAGAGTTGGATGCTGTTATTGTAGCTAATAATGTAGCTCGTCAGGTGGAAGGTAAGATCGCTTACCGTCGTGCCATCAAGATGGCTATCGCCAATACAATGCGCATGGGTGCTGAAGGTATCAAGATTCAAATCTCAGGTCGTTTGAATGGCGCTGAAATGGCACGCTCTGAAATGTATAAGGAGGGAAGAACTCCATTGCATACCTTCCGTGCAGACATTGACTACTGCTTGGCAGAGGCGCTGACTAAGGTTGGTATTCAGGGTGTGAAAGTGTGGATTTGCAGAGGTGAGGTTTACGGCAAGCGTGACTTGGCACCTAACTTCACACAGCCAAAGGATTCCGTTCGTGGCAACAATGGCAACGGCGGAAGAAACTTTAAGAGAAAAAAGAATAACCGCTAATTAATTTTAGTAATTATGTTACAACCAAAAAGAGTTAAATACAGAAGACCGCAAGATGGTCGTGGCCGCAAGGGGGATGCTCACAGAGGCACAACATTGGCATTCGGTTCTTTCGGTATTAAAGCACTGGAGCGTAAGTGGATTACCGCTCAGCAGATTGAAGCTGCTCGTATTGCAGTAACAAGATATATGCAACGTCAGGGTCAGATCTGGATTCGTATCTTCCCGGATAAACCTATCACTCGTAAGCCTGCTGATGTGCGTATGGGTAAAGGTAAGGGTGATCCAGCAGGATGGGTTGCACCTGTTACTCCTGGTAGAATCATTATTGAAGCCGAGGGCGTTCCTTTTGATATCGCAAAGGAAGCTTTGCGCTTGGCTGCTCAGAAACTGCCTATCACAACAAAGTTTGTTGTAAGGCGTGATTACGATTATCAGAATCAAAATGCGTAAAAGATATGAAGATAGCAGAAATTAGAGAATTAACTACCGCTGACCTGAAGGAAAGAGTAGAGACTGAAAAAGTTAGGTTGCACCAGATGATGTTGAATCATGCAATCTCTCCTCTGGAAGACCCTTCTCAGATCAAGAAATTACGCAAGACTATTGCACGCATGTTGACAATCCTGCGTGAAAGAGAACTTAACAATTAATTGATGGCCTTGATGGAAGCAAGAAATTTAAGAAAAGTGAGAACAGGGGTTGTCCTGAGCAATAAGATGGATAAGACTATCACTGTAGCTTCTAAGTTTAAAGTGAAGCACCCCTTGTATGGCAAGTTCGTCAGCAAGACGAAGAAGTACTACGCTCATGATGAAAAGAATGAGTGCAATATCGGTGATACTGTACGTATCATGGAAACTCGTCCGCTGAGCAAGCTGAAGAGATGGAGATTAGTAGAAATAACTGAAAGAGCTAAGTAATTATGATACAAGTAGAGACCAAACTTACTGTATGCGATAACAGTGGAGCACGTGAGGCTCTGTGCATCCGTGTCCTGGGTAGTACCGGACGTCGTTATGCTTCTGTTGGCGACGTTATCGTTGTTGCCGTTCAGAATGTTATCCCTTCAAGTGATATTAAAAAAGGTGCAGTGTCAAAAGCTTTGATTGTTCGTACGAAGAAAGAAATCCGTCGTGCTGATGGTTCTTACATTCGCTTCGATGATAATGCTTGTGTGTTGTTGAATAATGCAGGCGAACTTCGCGGTAGCCGTATCTTCGGCCCTGTTGCCCGCGAGCTTCGTGCTACTAACATGAAAGTAGTCTCACTAGCTCCTGAAGTACTTTAATATTTTAAAGTTTTAAACTAATGAGTAAATTGCATATTAAAAAGAACGATCAGGTATATGTAAATGCCGGCGAAGATAAAGGCAAGACTGGTCGTGTGTTGAAGGTTCTTGTTAAAGAGAACCGTGCCATTGTTGAAGGTGTCAACATGGTTCAGAAGAGCACCAAGCCTAATGCAAAGAACCCTCAGGGTGGTTTTGTAAAGAAAGAGGCTCCTATTCATATTTCAAATTTGAATCCTCTGGATCCTAAGACAGGCAAGCCTACTCGTATTGGTAGAAGATTGGGCGATAATGGTAAATTAGTTCGTTACGCTAAAAAATCAGGAGAGGAGATTAAGTGATGAGTAATACTGCAAGTTTAAAGAAAGAATATGCTGAGCGTATCGCTCCTGCTTTGAAAGCTAAGTTCCAGTACACTTCTACCATGCAGATCCCTGTATTGAAGAAGATTGTAGTAAACCAGGGTTTAGGTGGTGCTGTAGCTGACAAGAAGATTATTGATGATGCTATCAACGAGCTGACTGCCATTACTGGTCAGAAGGCTGTTGCTACTCTCTCTAAGAAGGATATCGCAAACTTCAAGTTGCGTAAGAAGATGCCTATCGGTGTGATGGTAACATTGCGTCGTGAGCGTATGTATGAGTTCTTGGAGAAGCTGATCCGTGTGGCGCTGCCACGTATTCGTGACTTCAAGGGTATCGAAAGCAAACTGGATGGCCGTGGGAACTATTCACTGGGTATTCAGGAGCAGATTATCTTTCCTGAAATCAATATCGATAGCGTGCAGTCTATCAAGGGTATGAACATCACGTTCGTTACTTCAGCTAATACCGATGAAGAAGGATATGCTTTGCTGAAGGAATTTGGTTTACCTTTTAAGAACGCTAATAAAGATTGATATATTATGGCAAAAGAATCAATGAAGGCACGTGAGGTTAAACGTGCGAAACTTGTAGCAAAATATGCCAGTAAGAGAGCAGCTCTGAAAGAGATCGTAAGAAAAGGCGAGCCAGCTGATGCTTACGAAGCAGCTCAGAAACTGCAGGCTATTCCAAAGAATGCCAATCCAATCCGTTTGCACAACCGTTGCAAGATGAGTGGTCGTCCAAAAGGCTACCTCCGTCAGTTTGGCATTTCCAGAATTGCATTCCGTGAGATGGCTTCTAATGGTTTGATTCCTGGCGTACACAAGGCAAGCTGGTAAATGTAATGTTTAAATATTGTCAGGGTAGTCCTGATTAATTTAATTATTTATTATATGACTGATCCAATAGCAGATTATTTAACGAGGTTGAGAAACGCTATTCAGGCTAAGCACAGAGTAGTAGAGGTTCCTGCCTCAAATTTGAAAAAAGAAATCACTAAGATTCTTTTTGACAAGGGCTACATTCTTAATTATAAGTTTGTAGAAGATGGTCCTCAGGGCACCATCAAGGTGGCGCTGAAGTATGACCCAGTGAATAAGGTGAACGCAATCAAGAAGCTCGTTCGCGTGTCTTCTCCTGGTTTGCGTAAGTACACTGGTTACAAGGAGATGCCAAGAGTTATCAATGGCTTGGGTATTGCTATTCTTTCAACATCTAAGGGTGTGATGACAGACAAAGAAGCTGCCGAGCTGAAGATTGGCGGCGAAGTATTGTGTTATGTTTATTAATAGGAGGATTTAGCATGTCAAGAATAGGAAAATTACCCATTAGCATTCCTGCCGGAGTTACTGTAAACTTCAAGGATGATGTAGTGACCGTAAAGGGTCCTAAGGGCGAATTGAGCCAGTATGTTAATCCTGCTATCAAGGTTACTATCGAAGATGGCCATATTTCATTCGTTGAGAATGAAGAGACCATGCAGGACGATCCAAAGCAGCGCCATGCATTCCATGGACTGTATCGTGCGTTGGTTAACAATATGGTGATTGGTGTATCTGAGGGATATAAGAAAGAACTTGAACTGGTAGGTGTTGGTTACCGTGTTTCTAATCAGGGCAACATCATTGAGTTGGCTTTAGGCTATACTCACAATATTTTCATCCAGTTACCTCCTGAGATGAAGGTGGAAACAAAGTCTGAAAGAAACAAGAATCCTCTGATTTTGTTAGAGTCATGCGATAAGCAGCTCCTTGGTCAGATTTGCGCTAAGATTCGTTCTTTCCGTAAGCCTGAACCTTACAAAGGAAAAGGCGTTAAGTTTGTTGGTGAAATTATTCGCAGGAAGTCTGGTAAGGCTGCTGGCGCGAAGTAACATTTAAATTGTATATATCATGACAGCAAAGATAGAAAGACGAATTAAGATTAAATATAGAGTACGTAATAAGGTCTCTGGCACAGCTGAAAGACCACGTATGTCCGTATTCAGAAGCAATAAGCAGATCTATGTACAGTTGATCGACGATCTGACTGGCAATACACTGGCAGCAGCTTCATCTCTTGGTATGACTGAGAAGATGCCAAAGAAAGAGCAGGCAGCTAAGGTAGGTGATCTGATTGCCAAGAAAGCTCAGGAAGCTGGCATTACGACAGTTGTTTTCGACCGTAATGGTTACTTATATCATGGTAGAGTTAAAGAAGTGGCTGATGCCGCACGTAACGGTGGACTTAAATTTTAATCATTATGGCAGAATTAAATAGAGTAAAAGTTTCTAGCGATACAGAGCTGAAAGACAGATTGGTTGCTATTAATCGTGTAACCAAGGTAACCAAGGGTGGTAGAACCTTCACTTTCGCTGCCATTGTGGTGGTTGGTAATGAAGATGGCGTTATTGGCTACGGCTTAGGTAAGGCCAGCGAAGTTACCACTGCAATTGCTAAGGGTGTTGAGTCTGCAAAGAAGAACTTGGTAAAGGTTCCAGTATATAAAGGAACAGTTCCTCATGAGCAAACAGCTAAGTTTGGTGGTGCTGAGGTATTCATCAAGCCTGCTTCTCAGGGTACTGGTGTTGTGGCTGGTGGTGCAATGCGCGCCGTTTTGGAGAGCGTGGGCATTACTGACGTGCTGGCTAAGTCAAAGGGTTCTTCTAACCCTCACAACTTGGTAAAGGCTACAATCAAGGCGCTGAGTGAAATGCGTGATGCTTACATGGTTGCTCAGAATAGAGGCGTAAGTATGGAAAAAGTATTTAAAGGATAAGGAGGATAACATGTCAACAATTAAGATTAAACAGACTAAGAGTAGAATTGGTGCTCCTAAGAACCAGAAAAGAATCCTTGATTCTCTGGGCCTGCGTAAGCTGAATCATACTGTTGAGCACGAAGATAACCCTTCTATCCGTGGTATGGTAGAGAAAGTTAAGCACTTGGTTACCATCGTTAAGTAATTAGTTGTAGAATATAAAAAGAATTACAATATGGATTTAAGTAATTTGAAACCTGCTGCAGGATCTACTCCTTCAAGAAAGAGAATCGGTCGTGGCCCAGGATCTGGTTTAGGCGGTACTTCAACAAGAGGAACCAAGGGTGCTAAGTCAAGATCAGGCTATAAGAAGAAAATCGGTTTTGAAGGTGGTCAGATGCCTCTTCAGCGCCGAGTTCCTAAGTTTGGCTTTAAGAACATTAACCGTGTAGAATATAAAGCTATCAACCTGGATACAATTCAAGCGCTTGCTGAAACGAAGAATTTGCAGACTGTTGATATCAATGAATTGGTGAATGCAGGATTTGTTTCTTCAAAGCAGTTGGTAAAAGTATTAGGTAAAGGAACCTTGACCGCAAAGGTTGAAGTAGCAGCACATGCTTTCTCAAAGTCTGCTGAAGCTGCTATCGAAGCTGCAGGTGGTAAGGTAGTAAAACTCTGATTCGATGAGAAAAGCTATTGAAACATTAAAGAATATATGGAAGATCGAGGATCTGAGACAAAGGATCCTCATCACCGTATTGTTTGTAGCAATATACCGTTTTGGTTCTTATGTAGTATTGCCGGGCATCAACCCCTCAATGCTTACACAATTGCGTGAACAAACAAGTGAGGGCCTGTTAGCCTTGTTGAATATGTTTTCTGGTGGAGCATTTTCTAATGCGTCAATTTTCGCATTGGGAATTATGCCCTACATCTCAGCCTCTATCGTAATCCAGTTGCTGGGTATCGCAGTTCCTTATTTCCAGAAGCTGCAGCGTGAGGGTGAGAGTGGTAGAAGAAAGATGAATCAGTACACAAGATACCTTACTATCTTTATCCTGCTGATTCAGGGTCCTTCTTACCTGCTCAACCTGAAATATCAGGCTGGTCCATCCTTAAATGCTTCATTAGATTGGACTCTGTTTATGTTTACCTCAACCATCATCTTGGCTGCCGGTAGTATGTTCATCCTCTGGCTGGGTGAAAGAATCACTGACAAGGGTGTTGGCAATGGCGTATCGTTCATTATCTTGATTGGTATCATTGCCCGTCTGCCTCAGGCTTTCTTCCAGGAAGTTGTATCTCGTATTACTGACAAGACCGGTGGTTTGGTTATGTTCTTGATTGAGATTGTCATTTTGCTGATAGTGACAGCCTTGGCAATTCTTCTGGTTCAGGGTGTAAGAAAAGTTCCTGTACAATATGCTAAGAAAGTTGTTGGTAACAAGCAGGTGGGTGGCGCACGCCAGTATATCCCTTTGAAGGTGAATGCTGCCAATGTGATGCCTATCATCTTTGCTCAGGCCATTATGTTCATTCCAATTTCATTGATTGGTTTCACCGACCTGAACAACTCAAGCAGTTTCCTGCGCTCACTTACTGACTCTACCAGCTTCTGGTACAACTTTATCTTTGCCGTCTTGAACATTCTGTTTACGTATTTCTATACTGCTATTACGATCAACCCGACTCAGATGGCAGAGGATATGAAGAGAAACAATGGTTTCATCCCTGGTGTTAAGCCAGGCAAGAAGACAGCTGACTATATCGATGATATTATGTCACGCATCACTTTGCCAGGTGCTCTCTTCCTGACTTTCATCGCTATCATGCCTGCTTTCGCTGGTCTGTTTGGCGTGCAGAATGAGTTCGCTCACTTCTTCGGTGGTACATCATTGCTGATTACCGTGGGTGTGGTACTTGACACGTTGCAGCAGGTTGAGAGCCATTTGCTGATGAGGCACTATGATGGTTTGCTCAAGTCTGGTCGTATCAAGGGTCGTAGCGCTGGCATTGCAGCTTATTAAATTCTGTGATTTATGGCAAAGCAGTCAGCAATAGAACAGGATGGAGTAATAGTTGAAGCATTGTCGAATGCAATGTTTCGCGTAGAATTGACTAATGGGCATGAAATAACCGCTCATATCTCTGGCAAGATGCGTATGCATTACATTAAGATATTGCCAGGCGATAAGGTGAGGGTTGAGATGTCTCCTTATGATTTGTCAAAAGGTAGAATTTCATTTAGATATAAATAAAAAGATATGAAAGTTAGAGTATCCTTAAAGAAGCGTACGCCAGACTGTAAGATTGTGCGTCGTCGTGGCGTTCTTTATGTAATTAATAAGAAGAATCCTAAGTATAAACAGCGTCAAGGATAATAATATTATTTTTGCAAAGAAATAATTAAGTATATGGCTATAAGAATAGTTGGTGTAGATTTGCCTCAGAATAAGAGAGGCGAGATTGCGTTGACCTATATTTTTGGAATAGGTCGCAGTAGTTCAGCAAAAATCTTGGAAGCTGCAGGTGTTGACAAAGACCTGAAGGTAAAAGACTGGACTGATGATCAGGCTGCTAAGATTCGTGAAATCATAGCTGCAAACTACAAGGTGGAAGGTGATCTTCGCTCAGAAGTACAAATGAACATCAAGCGCCTCATGGATATTGGTTGCTACCGTGGTGTTCGTCACCGTTTGGGTCTTCCTGTTCGTGGTCAGAGCACAAAGAACAATGCTCGTACACGTAAGGGTAGAAAGAAGACAGTTGCTAACAAGAAAAAGGCTACTAAATAAATAATTTGATATGGCAAAAAAACAAGTTGTAGCAAAGAAGAAAGTTGTGAAGGTTGACGCAATGGGTCAGTTGCATGTTCACTCTTCATTCAACAACATTATCGTCTCACTGGCAAACAGCGAGGGCCAGATTATCTCATGGTCTTCTGCAGGTAAGATGGGATTCAGAGGTTCTAAGAAGAACACTCCTTACGCAGCTCAGATGGCTGCTCAGGATTGTGCCAAGGTGGCTTATGACCTCGGTTTGAGAAAGGTAAAGGCTTATGTAAAGGGTCCAGGTAACGGTCGTGAGTCTGCCATCCGTACTATCCACGGTGCAGGTATCGAGGTTACTGAGATTATCGACGTAACACCATTGCCACACAACGGTTGCCGTCCTCCTAAGAGACGTAGAGTATAATTTATTATTGGTTTGAATTAAAATAGAGATAAAATGGCTAGATATACTGGACCAAAAACAAGAATCGCTCGTAAGTTTGGAGAGCCTATTTACGGCCCTGATAAAGTTCTTGCAAAGAGGACAAATCCTCCTGGACAGCATGGTGCTTCACGCAAGAAGACTTCTGAATACGGTATTCAGTTACGCGAGAAACAGAAAGCAAAATACACTTATGGTGTGCTGGAAAGACAGTTCCGTAACATGTTTGAGAAAGCTGCCAAGAAGAAGGGTATTACAGGTGAGATCCTTTTGCAGATGTTGGAGTGCCGCCTCGACAATGTGGTTTATCGTTTGGGTATTGGAAAAACCCGTGATGCTGCTCGTCAGCTTGTAAGCCACCGTCATATTGTAGTTGATGGTGAGGTAGTAGGTATTCCTTCATACCAGGTGAAGCCAGGTCAGTTGATTGGTGTTCGTGAGCGCTCAAAGTCTCTCGAGGTAGTTGCCGATTCATTGGCAGGTTTCAACCACAGTAAGTATCCTTGGTTCGAGTGGGACGAGGCTTCTAAGACAGGCAAGATGTTGCATGTTCCTGAAAGAGCTGACATTCCTGAGAATATTAAAGAGCAGTTGATCGTAGAGTTGTATTCTAAATAATAATTATTTCATGTCGATATTAGCATTTCAAAAACCTGAAAAAGTTCTGATGTTGGAAGCAGACTCTAAGCACGGAAAGTTCGAGTTCCGTCCTCTGGAGCCAGGCTTTGGTATCACTATTGGTAATGCCCTGCGCCGTATCCTGCTTTCTTCATTGGAGGGCTTTGCTATTACTACCGTCAAGATCGACGGAGTAGAGCATGAATTCTCAAGTGTTCCTGGTGTTAGAGAAGATGTAACCAACATCATCCTCAACCTCAAGCAAGTGAGATTTAAGCAAATTATTGAGGAATATGAAACTGAAAAAGTGAGTATTTCTATTGATAGTACTACTGTATTCAAGGCAGGTGACATCGGCAAGTATTTGTCTGGATTTGAAGTGTTAAATCCCGAATTAGTTATTTGTCATTTAGATGCTAAGGCTACGATGCAGATGGAGCTGACCATTAACAAGGGCCGTGGCTATGTTCCTTCAGAGGAAAACCAGATTTACTGCACCGACGTTAATGTGATTGCTATCGATTCGATTTACACCCCAATCCGCAATGTCAAGTACACTGTCGAGCCTTTCCGCGTAGAGCAGAAGACTGATTTCGATAAGCTGACACTTGAGATTGATACTGATGGTTCCATACACCCGAAGGATGCTTTGAAAGAAGCAGCCAAGATTCTCATCTATCACTTCATGTTGTTCTCTGACGAGAAGATTACGTTAGAGGCTGCTGATGCTGACAGCAATGAGGAATTTGATGAAGAAGTTCTGCACATGCGTCAATTGTTGAAGACCAAGCTCGTTGACATGGATCTCTCTGTTCGCGCCCTCAATTGCTTGAAGGCAGCTGATGTTGAGACCTTGGGCGACCTGGTACAATACAATAAGACCGACCTGCTGAAGTTCAGAAACTTCGGAAAGAAATCGCTCACCGAGCTTGATGATTTGCTCGCGAGTCTGAATCTGTCGTTTGGAATGGATATTTCTAAGTACAAATTAGATAAAGAATAAAAAATGAGACATAATAAGAAAATTAACCATTTAGGTCGTACTGCTTCTCACAGAGCATCTATGTTGGCAAACATGGCTGTCTCTCTGATCAAGCACAAAAGAATCACTACGACCGTTGAGAAGGCTAAGGCATTGAAGAAATATGTAGAGCCTTTGTTGACAAAGTCTAAGAACGATACTACCAACTCACGCCGAGTTGTGTTTAGCTATCTTCAGGACAAGTATGCTGTAACCGAGTTGTTCAAGGAAATTTCTGTCAAGATTGCAGATCGTCCGGGAGGATATACTCGTATTATCAAGACAGGTCATCGTCTGGGCGACAATGCAGCTATGTGCTTCATTGAGCTGGTTGACTATGATGAGAATATGGCTAAAGACACAGTTAAGAAGGCTACCCGCACCCGCCGTCGTTCAAAGAAGGCTACTGCTGAGGTAACTGAGGCTGTTGTTGAGGCTGAGGCTCCAAAAGCAGAAGAGGTTGCAGCTGAAGACGATAATAAAGCTGAATAAACCAACTATCTCTAACTATATTGAGAAGTCGCCTTAGTGATAAGGCGACTTTTTTTTGCTTTTTATGCGCCACATTCTTGCTCGTATGAAGATAATCAACTAATTTTACACCGGATTCTATGGATATAAACGTAGTGACTATGAAGAAGGTAATATATTTGTTCGTTTTGTTGTTCTTCACTACAGCAGCATCGGCGCAAGACAAGATGTATGTGAACCTGGCAGACCTCTTGAGCGATGAGGGCGAAGTGCTGACTACCCTCAACAAGACCAAGCGCAGCAAGAGTCAGATTGCCCTTTCTCCTGGAGCCGACTATGAGATCTATTCGGCAGGCAACAGGGAGTTGTCCAAATACCTCAAGAAAAGAGCTTATGCTGTTCGCCTGAACGATACTCTTTACATCAACTGCAAGGCGCTGAAATATAAGAAATACCGTTTTGGCAACTGGTATGCACAAGCTGAGCTTATCAAGGGTCATGTTTATTTCCAGGCACAGCCGTTAGGCCAGATAGCCTCCAGTACCTTGGTACCGAAAGAAGGCTCCAAGCTGGGAGGCACTGTGGGCGATGCCATCAATGCCAGCAACCTGAACGACAAGGTCTTTTATGTCATCAACCCAGGCACTGGCGAAGCCGATTTCGTGGGTAAGGAGATGATGACCCGCCTTCTTTCCACCCATCAGCCAGCATTGCTCGACCAATTCTCTCAGGAAGAAAGCGAGAGGGCCGATGTCATAGGTAAGTATCTGGAGAAACTGCGTTGAAGAATCGCATTCATCATATTGGCATCCTGATCCTGCTCGTCATGGGTGGCCTGCTGCTCATGGGCTTGTTTCCGCAGCTCTCTGTGTTTGGCCATCCGTTGCGACCTGTCAACCTCCTCTCTGACCTCTATCCGAAGGAAGATGCGCTTGATGCCACGCAGGCAGAAGATGCGATGCTCCTTCCTCCGCCCCCGAAGCCGGCATTTGTAGAGACCTGTCCCACGGGCAAGGTCTGCATCGAAGACTATAGCGACGACTCCCAACGAGGCATGCAGCCCTTCTACAAGGCCCTCGATGAACTCGTTGCCGGTAAGCGATTGGTCAAGATTGCCTATTATGGCGACTCGTTCGTGGAGGGCGATATCCTTACAGCCGATCTGCGTGAGATGCTGCAAGACAAATACGGCGGTTGCGGTGTGGGCTATTCTCCCATTACCTCTATCTCCTCGGGCTTTAGGATGACCACACGTCAGACGGCCGAAGGTTTTACGCGCCACTCCATCATGGATAGCGTTTATTTCGACCGTTCCCTGCAAGACATCTCCAACCACTATTTCAAGGCAGATGCTGAGGCCAGCATCCGTTTCCGAGGACAGACGCGCAACTATGCCCACCTCGACACCTTCTACCACGCCGCCTTTTTCTTCAATCCATACGAGGAAGCCACCATTTCAGCGGTGGTCAACGGCAAAGGTGCACTTAGCAAGAAGTACAAGGGCAATCAGTTACAGGTGGCTGAGGTAGAGGGAAAGATAGGCAGCGTCACCTTCAGCGTGCAAGAGGCCGATACCAGCGCCCTGTTCTATGGCGTGGCGATGGATGGCGATTCGGGCATCGCCCTCGACAACCTCTCCATGCGAGGCGCCTCAGGCATCAATGTGCGTGCCGTGCCTGCCAAGATGATGCACCGCTTCTATGAGTTGCGCCCCTACGACCTTGTCATCCTGCAATATGGTTTGAATGTGGCCACTAAGCTAGGCAGCAACTACGACAGCTATTACAAGAGCATGAAGAGCACCATTGACCATATCAAGGAATGCTTTCCTGGAGCAGGCATCCTGGTGGTCAGCGTGGCCGACCGCGACTATAAAACTCCCGAGGGAGAGGTGCGCACCATGCCTGGCATCCGTAACCTGGTACGCTACCAGCAGAACCTCGCAGCTGAGGAAGGGGTGGCTTTCTGGAATATGTTTGAGGCTATGGGCGGCAACGAGAGCATGAAGACGTTGGTCGATGCCAAGCCGTCGATGGCTAACTACGACTATACCCACATCAACGTGCGCGGAGGCCGACACTTGGCAGGCCTGCTGTTCGAAGCGTTGGTCTATGGCAAAGAACAATACGACAGGAGGCGTGCGTATGAGACATCCCGTTAAGCACATCCTGCTCATCTTGCTGTTACCCTTCATCCCTTCTCTTATTTGGGCGCAAGATGCCCTGCCTGTGGCAGCAGCCCTCGACAAAGGCATCGTGGCCCACGACTCCTTAGCGCGCTATGGCGAGCTGCAAGACACCCTGCCCCTGCCGCTGGTGCCCATCATGCCCCGCACCTTCCAGCAGACGCAAGAAAACCAGATTGTCGATACTTTGGGCATCCTCGCTCCATTTTGGGAAAAGGTCAAACAACTCAGACGCAATAAGTCGGGTAATATCCTTCGTGTGCTGCATGTAGGTGACAGCCACATCCGTGGCCATATCCTTCCCCGCACGACAGGCGACTCGTTGCAGTTGGCAGTGGGACGCCTCACCTATACCGACATGGGCATCAACGGAGCCACCTGCGAAACCTTCTCCACACCTGCCAAGATTCGCGAGATACAGGCGGAACGTCCCGATCTCCTCATCCTCTCCTTTGGCACCAACGAGAGCCATAACCGAGGCTATAACGTCCTGCGTCATTACCAGCAGATGGATACCTTCGTACGCATGCTGCGCACCGCCTTGCCTGGGGTGCCTATCCTCATGACCACACCCCCAGGATCCTACCAAGGCCGTCGCCGTGCCTACTCGCTCAACCCCCGCACCGCCGTGGCCGTGCAGACCATCCACCGCTTTGCTGCCGACAACGGCATAGCCGTGTGGGATATGTTCACCATCGTGGGCGGAGCCCGTAGGGCCTGTCTCAACTGGCAGAGTGCCAAGATGATGCGCCCCGACCATGTGCATTACACCGTTGAGGGCTATGTTTTTCAGGGCCAGCTGCTCTACCAAGCCATCGTAAAGGCATATAATGACTATGTGGGATACCGTTAAAGACATACTCACCTACCACGCCACCGAGCCCATGCTCTTCAGTAGTGGCTTGTTCCTGTGGCTCTTTGCCGGTTTCTTCATGGTCTATACCCTGTTGCGCCATAAAGACACCGCCCGTCTGCTGTTCGTACTGCTTTTCTCCTATTATTTCTACTACAAGAGTAGCGGCACCTACTTCTTCTTGCTGGCCATCGTCACCGTCAGCGACTACCTCATTGCCCAATGGATGGACAAGACAGAGAATAGGCTAGGGCGCAAGTGGCTCGTCACCCTCAGTTTGGTCATTGACCTCGGTCTGCTGTGCTATTTCAAATATACTAATTTCTTTGGGGAGATGATAGCCTCGCTCACAGGTGGCCATTTCGATCCACTCGACATCTTCCTGCCCGTAGGCATCTCGTTCTTTACGTTCCAGTCGCTCAGCTATACCATTGATGTCTATCGTCGTGAGATAAAGCCTTTGGACAACCTGCTCGACTATGCCTTCTACGTGTCGTTCTTCCCCCAGTTGGTGGCAGGTCCTATTGTTCGTGCCAAGGATTTCATTCCCCAGATACGCAAGCCCTTGTTTGTGAGCGATGAGATGCTGGGACGCGCCCTCTTCCTCATCATGGCAGGCTTGTTTAAGAAGACTGTCATCTCCGACTATATCAGCGTCAACTTTGTCGATCGTGTGTTCGACAACCCGCTGCTCTATTCAGGCGTCGAGAACCTCATGGCCGTCTATGGATATACACTGCAAATCTACTGCGACTTCTCAGGCTATAGCGACATGGCCATCGGCATTGCCCTGCTGCTGGGTTTCCATTTCAACATCAACTTCAACTCGCCGTATAAGTCGGCCTCCGTCACCGAGTTCTGGCGCCGCTGGCACATCTCGCTGTCGTCGTGGCTGCGCGACTACCTCTACATCTCCCTGGGAGGCAATCGCAAGGGCAAGCTGCGCCAGTATGTCAACCTCATCATCACCATGTTCTTGGGAGGTCTGTGGCACGGAGCCGCATGGAATTTCATCTTCTGGGGCATGTTGCACGGCGTGGCGTTGGCTTTCCACAAGGCCTACCGCACCCTGCTGGGGCGCGACAAGACCTACCAGAGTCACGGCTTACGTCGCTTCCTGGCTGTGCTGGTCACCTTCCATTTCGTGTGCTTCTGCTGGATCTTCTTCCGTCACCACGACTTTGCCAGCGCTGCCGACATGCTCGGTCAGATGGTCTATCACTTCTCGCCCGAGGTACTGCCCCAGCTCGTGGCAGGCTACTGGGCTGTGTTCACCCTCATGTTGTTGGGCTTTGTCCTGCATTTCGTACCCGATAGCTGGGAGCAAGGCTGTGTGCGCTTCGTCACCTGGCTGCCGTTGGTAGGCAAGGCCCTGCTCTTGGTGGCCGTCATCTACCTCGTCATCCAGATGAAGAGTGCCGAAATTCAGCCGTTTATCTATTTTCAATTCTAATTCTTTTGTTTATCCAGAATAATGCGTATATTCGCAAAGAAAATAATCTTAAATCTATTACAATATGGCTACAAGACGAGATTTCCTCAAGACGGCATCGCTGTTTTCCGCAGGCCTGGCCTTCAATGGCGCCGATCTGCTGGCAAAGAGCAACTACGTGCAGCAACCCCATTTCGATAAGGTGAAGATAGCCTATATAGGCATCGGTAACCGTGGTGAGCAAGACATCGACGAGTTTGCCAAGACAGGCATGGTAGAGGTGGTGGCCCTCTGCGATGTGGATATGGGCAACAAGCAGACCGAGAAAGTTATGAACATGTATCCCAAGGCCAAGCGCTTCAAGGATTTCCGTGAGCTGTTCGAGAAGGCTGGCAACGAGTTTGAAGCCGTGTGCATCGCCACCCCCGACCACTCGCACTTCCCCATCGCCATGCTGGCGCTCTCTGAGGGCAAGCATGTCTATGTAGAGAAGCCCATGAGCCGCACCTTCCTCGAGGCCGAGCTGATGATGCAGCTGGCCCGCAAGAACCCCCATCTGGCTACGCAGGTAGGCAACCAGGGTCACTCCGAGGCCAACTATTTCCAGTTCAAGGCATGGCAGGAGGCAGGCATCATCAAGGATGTCACCGCCGTGGTAGGCCACATGAACAACCTGCGTCGCTGGCACCAGTGGGACAGCAACATCAAGCATTTCCCACCAGCAGACCCCATGCCCAAGACCATGGATTGGGACACCTGGTTGTGTGCCGTGCCATATCACGACTATAACGAGAAGTTCCACCAAGGCAACTGGCGTTGCTGGTACGACTTTGGTATGGGTGCCTTGGGCGACTGGGGTGCACACATCCTCGATACCGTACACGAGTTCCTCGACCTGGGATTGCCTTATCAGATCAAGATGGAGTATGCCAAGGGCCACAACGACTATTTCTATCCCTATTCATCCACCATACTGTTCCGCTTCGGTGCACGCGGCAATATGCCCCCAGTGGATGTTACCTGGTACGATGGCATCGACAACCTGCCACCGTTGCCCGAAGGCTTCGGCAAGTCAGAGCTGGCAGCCAATATCCCTGCCACCAACCAAGGCGAGTACCGTGACAGCGACCTCAACCCCGGTAAGATTATCTACACCAAAGACCTTATCTTCAAGGGCGGCAGTCACGGCAGCACCCTCTCCATCATCCCCGAGAAGCGTGCCAAGGAGATGGAAGGCCTTCTGCCCGAGGTACCTAAGAGCCCGTCGAACCACTACGTCAACTTCCTCCGTGCCGTGCGTGGAGAGGAGAAGACCCGCTCGCCTTTCGAGATCAATGGCGTCTTGAGTCAGGTGTTCTGCCTGGGAGTCATTGCCCAGCGCCTCAATGCCGACCTCTACTTCGACACCCGCCTGAAGCAGTTCACCAACAACCAGTTCGCCAACGCCATGCTCGCAGGCTCGCTGCCACGACAGGGTTGGGAATATTTCTATAAACTCTAATCATCATGAAAAAGCTATTTCTCTTTATAGTAACCATTCTCGGCAGTCTGGCGCTGCAAGCTCAGGTCAAGGCCGAGCTAGGTGATAACCAGTTGACCAAAGAAGAAGTGCGCGACGGCTGGCAGCTGTTGTTCGACGGCAAGACCACCAACGGCTGGCGCAGTGCCAAGGCCCAGACCTTCCCCAAGGGAGGGTGGGAGGTAGCCAACGGCATCCTTCGTGTGCTGCCAGGCGACGGTCAGGAGTCTGCTAACGGTGGCGATATTGTCACCACCCGCAACTACCGCAACTTCATCCTCAAGGTCGATTTCAAGATTACCCCCGGTGCCAACAGCGGCATCAAGTATTTTGTCAATACCGACCTCAACCAAGGCGCTGGTTCCGCCATCGGCTGTGAGTTCCAGGTGCTTGACGACGACCTGCACCCCGATGCCAAGCTGGGTGTCAAGGGCAATCGCAAGCTCGGCGCTTTGTACGACCTCATCCCCGTGTCGGACGACAAGCCCTTCAACAAGGCCGAGTTCAATACCGCCGTCATCATCGTGCAGGGCAACCATGTAGAGCATTGGCTCAACGGCACCAAGTTGCTGGAGTATGAGCGCAACAATCAGATGTGGAATGCCCTGGTGGCCTATAGCAAGTACAAGGACTGGCCCAACTTCGGCAATTTTGCCGAGGGTCCCATCCTGTTGCAGGACCACGGTCACGAGGTGTTCTACAAAAATATTAAGATAAAAGAGCTGCCATAACGATTATTTCCGCTTTTTTTTTTGCATCAAAGTAAAAAAAAAGCAGATATTTGTTTGCAGATATAAAAACAAAGACTACCTTTGCAACGTTTTGAACGAGGAATCATTAAAACGACTAATGCGAAAGCATTTTCATTCATGACAAGACAACATTGTTTTTGGAATTATAACGTTGCAACGAGTTTTATTCTTCAATCAAAATATTAAGAGGATGTCGTAATGGCATCCTCTTTTTTTTGTTTTTCACTAGACATTTCTTACCTTTGTGGTGTTAATTAGGATTTTTTATTAAAAGCGTTTAGCGTTCAAAGCCTGCGAATCTGGACAATTCATTAGTGCACATGAAGGCAAACGTTCCATTGGGTTATATACTCCTTGAGTGATATACAGCCTAAGGTGTGAGCGTTTTCTTATTCTGTGCACGGGCAGTCCAGAGCCTACAGGCAGGGTAAGCTAAATTAGCTCACACTTCCTTTTTATTCAATTTTAAGACCGTTTAAAACGAAGATAGGCCCAAGAAATAGATTGTAAGTAATTTCGCTTACTTAGTAGTAAAAAGAATGAGATTGACCCTACAAACTTAAAGGTTTTTTAATAAACAAGCAAATTTTATTAGGATTTTTTTCATTCTCTACTATTTTTTTTCTTGACCTAAACAACAAACTTAACTGAATTGATATGCGCAAATTTACTAAGTCCATACAATCCGTGTTGCTCGAATTGTATAAACAGCATCAGAGTAACAAGAAATGGAACACAGCATCACTTTACCGCTCTGTCATTATAAAAGTAAACAAGTTTACAAACGGAAAAGATATACCTATTAACAACATCTCACCCAGCTGGCTTAAATCCTTTGAGGCCTATCTACGGTCTTCTGGTAATTGCTGGAACACCATATCTACTTATATGAGGATCCTGAATGCTGCATACAATGAAGCTGTCATAACAAACAATGCCACTTTCCGCCCTTTATTATTTAATAAGGTATATACAGGCGTGGTGTCAGACAGACAAAATGCGTTGGATGTTCAGGATATGGAGAAACTGACTAAGCAATGTTTTGATAATGAGAGGCCGTTAAAGCCCATATTACAGCAAACCCTCCAATATTTTGTCTTGATGTTTCTGCTTAGGGGTATGCCCTTTGTAGATATGGTGTATTTAAAGAAGAAAGATCTTAAGCATAATACCATTTCATACAGGCGCATGAAAACAGGACGTCCACTCGTAGTCGAAATGGAAGAACCTGCTGTCTTATTATTGAATGCTTTGTCCAACAAGAATGAATCCTCACCCTATCTATTTCCTATCTTGCACCACCCTGACGGTTCTGAAAAGGCACATAAAGAATACAGAACAGCCCTCAAAAGTTTCAACAACCGCTTAGATATAATCGGGAAAGAGCTGGGCATCCAACAAAAGATAACCACTTATACAGCCCGCCACACCTGGGTAACCATTGCCTTTACCTGTAACATCAGCTCCTCCATTATCTCTCAATCAGTGGGGCATTCGTCCATCAAAGTCACTGAAATCTATCTAAAACCCTTCCAACAGGCAGCCATCAATGCCGCCAATAAGCAAGTTATTCAACAAGTTATGTAATCTCTTTCTCTTAACTACTAAGTAAGAGAATATTTTGACCTAAAGTGCTGAATTTTAAACGTATTTAGCACTTTGAGCGTGTTTTTTACCTTCGTTTATACAAAGGTAAAGAATGTTATGAATAGAGAATTATAAGACAAAATTTAATGTTGAAGGGCAATTGCCACATGTGAATGCAGCCTTGCCCGTAATAAAACTTTTGAAAGGTAATTAAAAATTTAAGTTAATGTTGTGGGCAACCACATGTGAATGCAGTTGCCCTTTTTTTTAGGAAGTGTTTAATTACTATTATATTAACCTTTAAAAAAAACTATTATGAATGACATTAAAAATTGGAAAAGGACCTTCCTTTGCGGAGCTTCCCTGCTCCTGATCGCCGCTGGCCAGGTAATGGCTGCTGGCGTGGATGCCATCTCAACTGAAGGTGTAGCTGCAGTTCAGCAGAATGGACGCACAGTTACAGTAACAGTTAACGATGCAATGGGTCCAGTCATCGGTGCCAACGTTCTCGTTAAAGGCACCACAATCGGTTCAATCACTGACATGGACGGTAACGCCGTTATCCAGGGCGTGCCTAACGGTGCAGTGATTGTTGTTTCTTACATCGGTTACATCACTCAGGAAATCAACCTGCCAAATGGCCAGAGCGCTCTGCAGGTTACTCTGCGTGAAGACGCTGAGACTTTGGATGAAGTCGTAGTCGTTGGTTATGGTACGCAGGCTAAGAAGGATATTACCGGTTCTGTGGCTGTGGTATCACGCGACGCTATTACCGAGCAGCCTGTGGCTACCTTCGCAGAAGCACTGCAAGGTCGTGCTGCCGGTGTGTACATCAGCAATGGTGGTGGTCCTGCTGGTAATACAACCATCCGTATCCGTGGTGCTGGTTCTGTGAACGGCTCTGACCCTCTGATCATCATCGATGGTGTACAGGGTGCAGATATCAGCTCAGTGAATCCTAATGACATTGACACCATGAACGTCCTGAAGGATGCTGCTGCTACCGCTATCTACGGTGCGCGTGCTGCTAACGGTGTCATCATCATCACCACCAAGCAGGGTAACAAGGAAGGTAAGGTACGCGTATCTTACTCAGGTTACATTTCTGCTTCAACCTTGGCAAACAACGGTTACAACATGCTGGGTGCTTGGGACTTGATGAAGTACGAGCAAAAGTCACAGGAAAACCGTGTACAGTTCCAGGGCGAGGATATTGCTAACGTGGTTGACCCAATGGGTCAGTTCGGCTCAATTGCTAACGGTGACCTGCAGATGCCTTACTCTGTAGTTCCTTCGGGTTACTCAAAGGCTCAGATCATCGACGAGTTCGGAAGCGTTGAAAACTGGATTGCTTCTTATAATGCTAAGACTGGTCCTTACTATGCTAAGTCTTCTTACTACTATCTGTTGGAAGATGAGGGCAAGAGCGAAGCTGAGGCTCGTAAGGGTACCAACTGGTTGGATTACGTAAAGCGTACAGGTGTTTCTCACAACCATGAGCTTTCTGTTCAGGGTGGTGGCGAAAAGGGCCAGTATTCTATTTCTCTGGGTTATTCAAACCGTCAGGGCCCGATCAAGGGTTCTGAGTTCGAACGTTATAATATCCGTCTGAATACTACCTTCAATCCTACAAAGCACTTCACCATCGGCCAGAACACCAATGCTGCTGTAATGTTAATCAATGGTGAGCGTGGTAATCAGGGTGACGATAACACGTTCGCACGTACATATACCGTTTCTTCACTGGCTCCTGCTTACAACGTAGGTGGCGCATTCGGTGGTACCCGTGGTAACTTGGGTCGTGCTGATACCGCCTTGGCTGGTGTAATGAATGTAAAAGACGACTGGACCCGTAACTTCCGTATGCAGACCGCTTGGTTCGCAGAACTGAAGGATCCATGGATTAAGGGCCTGAGCCTGCGCTCTCAGTTCTCTGTGAACCTGAACGGTACCTGGAGCTTGGCAATGAACGAGCGTACCACTGAGTGGAACAAGGAAGGTTCTGCAGTGAACTCTCTGAGTGAGTCTGGAAGCTGGGGTTTGAGCTGGCAGTGGACCAACACCGCTACTTATAAGTTCAACTTGGCTGATAAGCATGATTTCACCGTATTGTTCGGTACTGAGACCGTGAAGGAAGGTCTGGGCCGCAACATCAGTGCAACCCGTCAGGACTATGCATTCGAGAAAGATCCTAACACTTGGACCATCAACAATGGTGCAGCTGCCAACCTGACCAACGGTGGTGGCATGGGATCAAAGACTACCATGTTCGGTCTCTTCGGCCGTGTTGACTACTCTTATATGGGTAAGTACCTGGTAACAGCTACTATCCGTCGTGATGCCGTTTCTAAGTTCTCTGCTAACCACCGTTGGGGTACCTTCCCATCAGTATCTTTGGGTTGGCGTATCTCTGACGAGAAGTTCATGGAGAAGGCTCATGCTACTTGGTTGGATGACATGAAGATTCGTGCAGGTTACGGTACAACCGGTAACTCTAACATCGGTGCATACAACTATGCATTCCAGTATGGTATGGGTTCTTACGGTTACTACAACTACGCTATTATGGGTGGTAATGATGCTGCTAAGACTGGTTACGGTAATACCTCTCTGGGTGATACAGAGGCTAAGTGGGAGACCGTGAAGATGTTCAACGTCGGTGTTGACTTGACCGCTTTCAACAACAAGCTGAATACAAGTATCGATTTCTATATTAAGAAGACATCTGACATGTTGGTTCCTGCTAACTGGACCAACCTGGCTGGTACAGGTTCTAAGCCTAATGTGAACATCGGTGACTTGAAGAATACCGGTATCGACTTCTCTATCGGTTGGAGAGACAAGATCGGTCAGGTTCAGTATAACATCAACGCCAACGCATCTTGGTACAAGAACAAGGTAACGAAGCTGGGTTCTTCTAACCTCTACACCTCTACCCGTCTGAACCAGATGACCATCACGACCGTTGGTCAGCCTATCGGTATGTTCTACGGTTACGTTGTTGAAGGTCTGTACAAGAACGCATCTGAGGTGACCAATGGTCCTCTGCCATACGGTGTTGCAAGTGCAGCTGCCCTAAATGCTGACGCTTGGGTAGGTCACTACAAGTTCAAGGATGTCAACAATGACGGTAAGATCGACGCTAACGACCGTGACATCATCGGTAATCCTCATCCAGATCTGACCGGTGGTTTCAACCTCGGCCTGCAGTGGAAGGAATGGGATCTGAGCACTTATCTATACTATTCAATCGGCAACGACCTGTTCAAGCACTTTGAGTACTACACCCTCTGGGGTAACCTGACTTCAGGTTCAGCTTGGAGCTACGACCGCGTTGAAAAGGCTTGGCACCCAACAGAGAATCCTAACGGTACTCTGCCTTTGTGGACCTCTACCAACACCATGCCTGAGGCTAACGAGTCTCACTCTGGTTACGTACAGAACGGTTCTTACCTGCGTATGCAGACTTTGACTTTGGGTTATTCACTGCCTAAGAAAGTGGTTAATAAGATTGGCTTCAGCCGCATCCGCTTCTATGCTCAGCTGTCTAACGTATTCACTATCACAGGCTATGACGGCTTGGATCCTGAAGTTAACAGCTTCGGTAGCTACGGTGAGCGCGGTCGTGGTATCGACTACGGTGGCTACGGTGTACCTCGTCAGTACCTGTTCGGTGTGAACATCGACTTCTAATCATAAGTTGAGTAATGATAATTAAAACATGAAAAACAAATTAAATAACAAGAACAATATGAAAAAAGCAATATTATACTCAGCGATGGCTCTTGCCACTACTTTTGGCATGAGCAGTTGCGGTGACAGCTTCCTGCTCATCGACCCAGCCGGTTCAGTGAGCGAAAGCACACTGACCAACGACCAGGGTATCGACTTCGTGCTGACAGGAGCTTACGCATCCCTGAACGGTATGATTGGCAGTCCTTGGGATAATCCAGGTAACTCTTTGTCAAATATCGTTTTCGGTGATGTGGTTGGAGCCGATGCTAACAAGGGTTCTACGGCTGGTGACCAGTCAGACTGGACCATGCTTGAGACCTTCTCATTCACTTCTGCAAACTCATACATCCGCGGCAAGTGGGGTGCTATCTATGAGGTAGTAAAACGTTGCAACAACGTGATGTCAATGGTAGGTAAGGGTGGCGACGCCATCACTAATCCAGACTTGATTATCGGTCAGGCACAGTTCCTGAAATCTCTGTGGTTATTTGAGGGTATTAAGACCTATGGTGCTGCTATTCCTTACGTATCTGTAGAGGACTATGAGGCAAACGTTGACCCACAGGTTTCAAATGTTGACGAGAGCGGCAACTATGTATATATCTGGGACAAGGTGATTGCTGACTTGCAGGATGCATTCAACAAGCTGCCAGCTGACTGGAAGAGCACTGGCGAGTACGGTCGTGCCAACAAATGGATGGCAAGGGCTTTGATGGGTAAGGTTTACCTGTACTGGTCTTCTCCTTACAACGGCACCAATGGTACCGCTGACCACTGGAGCGATGCTAAGGCTGCCTTCAAAGATGTGATCGACAACGGCGTTGACGCTAAGGGTAACAAGTACAAACTGGCTGATACATACGCTGAACTGTTCCGTGCTGCTACTTCTGACTGGAGCGGTGAGTCAATCATCGACTGCCAGCTGACCCTCGACGGTTCAAACGCACTGCCTAATGGTGTACGTGCTAACTACTACATCGGCTTCGTATCAGGTGACGTTCCTGGTGGTGGTTGGGGTTTCTACCAGCCAACAAGCGAGTTCGTAAACAGCTTCCTGGTTGATGCTAACGGTCTGCCTGCTGATGATTACCTGCAGCAGCCTGGTCTTACTCTGACCAAGTTGGTGGACGAAGGCAAGGAAACTGAGCACACTGAGGTGGTTAGCGACCTGGAGACAGCAACTGACCCACGTGTGGATGTTACTGTAGCTCGCTTTGGCGTTCCTATGCTCGACTGGGGTTCAACTCCTAATGCAGAATGGATCCGTTCATTTGCTAACGGTGGCCCATATCTGTCAAAGAAGGCTCAGACTCGTCGCGACGAGCGTGGCTCTTACGCTTTGACAAACTATGCTGTGTCAAGCACTGCTAACTTCCACGTAATGCGTTTGGCTGACCTGTATCTGATGTATGCTGAGTGCCTGATTCATGATGGCGACTATGCTGGTGCTATGGAGTACATCAACAAGGTACGTGCACGTGCAGCAGCTGCTCCTACTGAGGCAGAGGCAGGCATCACTACCAAGAACTATACTTTGGATGACAAGGTGAACGGCAAGACCGTTAATGGTACGGCAGCTAACTACCGCATTGGTCTGTACACTTCACTGGATGCTTCCAACGCTATGAATGCTCTGATTCGTGAGCGTCGCGCTGAGCTTGGTATGGAAGGTGGCCGTTGGTATGACCTGGCTCGCTGGGGACACATCGCAGACGATCTGAACGCATTCATCAAGTTTGAGATGAGCTCAACTGGTGGTCAGAAGACCAAGTATGTATTCGGCTATGATAGCAAGATGGTTACATTCCCAATTCCTGAGAGTGAAATCCAGACTGCAGAAGGCCGTTTCGTACAGAACGTGAACTGGAAGTAATGTCCTTTCTTTTGTGAAATTCTAAATGAATATGAGGCAAAGGGGTGAGCCACAAGGTTCACCCCTTTCTTTAGCATCTACATAAGATGGATAACACAACAAAGAAAAAAACATTCAAAGTGCGGCTTGTATTGCTGTGTTTGCTTTTGTTTGTCTGTATAACTATTTTCTTTTGTTTGCAGCAAACACAAGCATTTATATACTACTATCGCGAACAGCAACAGATACTATTATTCGATTATGATTATTTGTCTTCCCTGATAAAACCAATCGGAGGAATGGCTGTACTAATCAGCCAATGGCTGGTACAGTTCTTCGTTCTGCCCTATATGGGTGCCTTTGTTTCTACCCTACTGTGCCTGCTGACAGCAGTCTTCCTAATCCTCTCCACAAAGGTTCTATCCAATAACGTTAAGTGGTTTTTACCCCTCGTGTTCTTGCCTCCTGTACTTTTCTGCATCTATCTTGAAGAGGTATATGTGCATTACGATGGCCTGGTGGCTATGGGATTGGGATCTTTCTCCCTTTGGCTCTATTCCATTTTGCCAATGAATCGCCAGCAATTGAGAGTTGGGGAAGGAATCGTCATCGTCTTGACTTTGTTCTATTTTGCAGGTTCGGTAGCCGTTATCATCGGTATCTCCATGTTCCTCCTTGACCTGCTTCGTAAAGATGTGAAAGTAAAGGTTTATGGCTGTATTCCTCTGCTTTTTGCATTGTTTACCGGACTTATTGGTTATCATCAACAATGGGTGATAGATGCCGGCTCTGCATTTTGGATTAACGGATATTGCGAGTATTATAACGAGCCGTCGGTCTTTCATTCTTTTATCTGGCTCAGCATTCCGCTGTGGGTAGTCATAGGCTGGCTTGTCAGCAAGCTGAAGGAACTTGCAGTTTGGCAGCATACATGTTTTTCCATTTGCATGTTGTTTTTTGTGGCCATTATTGCTATTACATTCCACAAGAACCATAATCACCCTGCCTACAACTCACTGCTCCAACAGATTCACTATGCCGATACGGAAGAATGGGACAAACTTTTACAAGTTCCTGGTATCGCTGTTTCCAACGACATACAGATGAACTATCTCAACATGGCACTCTCCAAACAGGGACGTTTGCTGGACAACCTATTTGCCTATCAGCAAAAGGGAATTGGATCACTTATCACCCGTGAAACCAACTATACTGATGTGAGCGTGCTGCTGAGCCGCATCTATTATCACATTGGCGCCATCGGAGCGGCACAGAACCAGGCATTCAGCAGCAATGTGGGCATTACATTCGGCAACCCTTCAATGACTAAGCTATTAATCAAGACATATCTAATAAGCGGTTACTATGCGCTGGCGGAAAAACACATCAACATGCTGGAGAAGACTTGGCATTATGCTGAATGGGCAAGTTCACAGCGTCGGTTCTTATACAATGATGCAGAAATAGAGGCAGATCCTGAGCTGGGGGCCAAGCGTCGTTGTCTATCTTCCACTGACCGATTTACGATGCTTTATGGACCCGTCGATGACATGGTAGCCCTGCTGGAAGCCAATCCTGACAACCGTGAGGCTGCTGAATATCTGTTGGGCATATTCCTTATCTCAAAAGACATGAATAACCTTAATGCCTTCATCAACCAATATGCAGGCAAAGGCTGCATGACCGCCATCCCCCAGCGTTTACAGGAAGCAATGCTACTCATCCATGAACACGACTTAGATTTTTGCCGCTCTCATGGTGTAACAGAAGAAAACATTCAAGCATTTGAAACCTTTAGGCAAATAGTATTCTCATTGCGAAACCAAAAGAAAGGCATGGGGGCTCTTGCTTCAAATTATGGTAAGACATTTTGGTATTACATGGTTCGATAAACATACGATTATGAATAACAAACTACTCATCATATCACTTTGTTTCACTTTACTAAGCGGTTGCGGTGAAGTAAGAATCAAAAAGGACATACAGTTGGATGAAAAGGTATCTATCTTTCCAGACTATCAAGATGTGACTATTCCCCCCAATATAGCGCCATTGAATTTTCAAGCAGATATTGATGGAAACGCTGGCCTGATCATTGAAGACGAGCAGGGTACAAACATACAATTGTTAGCCCATGAGGGATTGTTTGATATTCCCGTGAGAGCATGGCATAAGCTGCTTGAGCTCAACCAGGGGAAAAACCTTACACTCACAATTTGTCGTCTTCAAGATGGCCAATGGATGGCATATAAACCATTCCAAATACATGTAGCGGCAGAGGAGATAGACCCTTATGTGGCGTATCGACTGGTGCAGCCTGGCTATTATTACTGGAACAATATGGGCATTTACCAACGAGATTTGGAAAGTTATGAGCAAACGGCTATTTATGAAAACAAGTTTACTGACTACAACTGTGTGAACTGCCATAGTTTTCCTGCCCGCAATCCAGATAAAATGCTCTTTCACCAGCGAGCTAAACATGCAGGTACCGTATTGGTAAATGATGGCCAAGTGGAGAAACTGAACACCAAGACTGATGAAACTATATCGGCTTTGGTATATCCCTATTGGCATCCGTCAGAAAGATATATTGCCATGACGGTAAATGATACGAAACAGGCATTCTTCGATCACAGCGAGAACATATTGGAAGTGTTCGACAATGCATCTGACGTAGTAATCTATGATATAGAGAAGCATGAGGTTTTCAGCAGTCCGTTGTTAATGTCCCCAGATTCTTTTGAGACCTTCCCCACCTTCTCTCCTGATGGCAAGAGTCTGTATTTCTGTTCTGCAGCTAAAGTGGACAGCCTGCCGCAGACTTACAAGGATGTACACTATAGCCTGTGCCGTATTGACATAGATGTGGAAAACAGAACCTTTGGAAGCAGGGTTGACACCCTGTATAATGCCATGAAGAACGGTATGAGCGTTTCCTTCCCCCGTGTTTCTCCAGATGGGCGCTTTATGGTGGTGACAATCCATAAGGCAGGCAATTTCTCCATCTGGCACCCAGAAGCAGATTTGTACCTGATAGATCTTACCGATGGAAATATTCAACCAATGGAGGAAGCAAACAACCCTGACGCTACGGATAGCTACCACTCATGGAGCAGTAACAGCCGTTGGCTGGCTTTTAGTAGCCGACGTTCCGATGGACTTTATACACGTCTATATTTTACCTATATCGACAAAGACGGCAACGCACACAAAGCATTTATGTTGCCACAGAAGAACCCCAGTAAATATTATGACGACCTGTTCTTCTCCTACAATATCCCAGAGTTGATATCCGGCAAGGTTAAAACCAATCAGCGTGCCATTAGTAACCTGATGAAAAACAACCCAGGCATCAATGTCGCATATAAAGAATAAAAAAATAATGAGATTGGGGGGTGAGTCTTACGGCTCACCCCTTTTTTTTGTGCTTAATAAGTCATGCAATTGTTTTTTTCTTCCGCTTCTTCCGCTAAATTGAGATAATTCATAAATGATATATGCTATCATGGCGGAAGAAAGAGCGGAAGAAGCGGAAGAAAATCATTGCACGTATGCCAATAAATCAGTTGAAACATTACTAATGTGAAGGCTGAGACATTACTAATGTGATAGCATAAACACTATTAATGTGATGGCAAAAACACTACTGATGTATTCCAGTATCTGTTTCGGGTCGTCGCAGTATCTGCTACGAGTCGTTCCAAAGCCTCCTTACTGTCATCGCAGTATCTCCTATGGGGGTACGGCAGATACTGCGACGGGTGATGGCAGCTATTGCGTCCAGTGGTAGGAAGCTTTCCTTCTACCCGTAGTAGGCTTTGGTTCTTCCCGTAGTAGACGGCCGGTCCTCCCGTAGTAGATACTCGGTCCTCCCGTAGTGGACAAAAGGCTTTATTGTTCATAAAACAAAAAGCACTTGCGTTGGTATTGCAAGTGCTTTGGAAGTAGCGGGAGCCGGGATTGAACCGGCGACCTCATGATTATGAATCCCTAAGAATAATATTTTCTGAAATTTTATGATATTTTATTTTGTTGGTTTTCAGATATTTTCTAATTTTGCTCTCGGAACGGATATGCTATGATATGCTTTAATTTGGCTTTGCTTTGTCCCATATTTGTCCCACCCATAGAGATTGAAGTTAATCATGAGGTCTATCAAAATGGAAGAAAAAACAACAGGGAAAAAGAGATCTGAGACGTTACCCAGTCTTGTCGAGGAAAAGATTGGTAATTGCCGCATTAGTTTAACGCTCTCAGCCAAAAGAGGAATAAAAGCTGATGGTACCATGCCCCTTTGTATAAGGTTCACGATTGGCACCAGGCGGTATTACTATAATCTGGGTGAAAGTTGTACTCCTGACGATTTCTATGCCCTCTGTCAGGCAAAGAAATCAACGAAGGTACACGGCAGCATTACCCGGAACGACATGTTGTTTGATAAGAAGCAGGATCTTCTTGCGTCTTTCAGGAAATATGTGGGTGTCGTGTCCCAGCTTGCTCAACAGAACAGACTTTCAGTTGATGTTATTAGTGCTGCTCTGACTGGAAAAACTACCTCAGCAAACAACTTTATCACAGAATGGGAACGGGTAATCGGTGAACGAAGTATTTCAACCGGAGATTCATATCGAATTGCGTTGAATTCTTTTCGTGAGCTGAGTGGATTTGCACCTTCTGACGGCTTTCTTTTGAGTTCTGGCACTATTTCTCGCTGGTGTCGGGCTATGGAAGCCAAAGGGCTTAGTAAGGCCACACAGGGCATTTATTTGCGCTCCTGCCGTGTAGTGGTGCGTGAATGTATCCGTCTTGGCTATATACCATTGAAAGATTATCCTTTTTCTGATAAAGATTCGGCATTGGTATCGATACCTAAGGGTAAGAGCCGGAAGGATTCATACCTAAGCGTCCAACAATGGACTGAGTTGTATGAATTCTTCATGAACAATAGGGAAAAGGAAGTTCCAGTGAAGTACAGCTATCAGATACCGCTTCTCCATGAGGCGTTGGGGTGGCTTCTTTTTTCTTATTTGGCTAATGGAATGAACGTAGCGGACATGGCGCATCTGCGGTATGATGACTACTACTACGCACACGGCGGCAAGGCTCTCCGTTTTGAGCGGCAGAAGAGCCGCAACAGGACAGACAACAACAGCGAGGTTATTGTTCCCCTGATTGAGCCATTGCAGGCTATCATCAACGATATCGGAGCAAAGCCGGAGCCGGGTGGGCTTGTTCTGCCCCGATTATTGGATGGAGTTGAGGGTGAAGTTGAGCAACGAAAGAAGGTTGCCCTACAGAACAGCAACATTGCGGATAGGCTGGAACTGATTGCCAAATACCTTGGATGGTCTGTTAATCCCACACCTACATATTGCCGCCATTCTTTTGCCACAAACCTCACATTGCAGGGTGTTCCGATGCGCTATATCAGTGAGAGCATGGGGCATAGTGTTAGTCAGAATGTGACAGCGAGATATATCGCAGATTATCCGATGGAGATGCAATATAATTTCAATTCTAAGCTCTTGGTAAGGAAAGAGGAGCCAAGCAACTTTTCCGATATTCTTTCAAAATTGGATAAAAAAGAAAAAGAAAAGCTGCTGTTGATGCTGCTTAACGAAAAAAAATAATTGTTTCAGAAAAGGGTATTAGTGAAACGATTTAGAGAAGGCTTTCATTATCTGGAACCCCTGCGATTAGTGCGGAGTGGTAAAGATATCCGAAGGTCAGAGCTTTACTTCTTTTCCCTGTTGTTTGAGATTGCTTGCAATCTGGTCAAGCAACATGCCAAGTTTGTCAAGCTGACCTTCGGCGAGGCGACCCATACAATCAAAAGAAACCCTCTGAGCCTCTATTTTTCTTTTGCGGATGATTTCCTTGGCTGAATTACCTTTGTTGGCGCCTGTGGCATTACATAGCTTGTTAAATGCTTCTGCCAGTTTTCTAACAGCTGCAGTTCCACTTATAACCTGCACAGCCCAGTCAGCACATACACGCAGAAGCTTGGATATTTTCAACTGGCCCTTCAGTTGTGAGTTCTCTGTCTGCAGGTTGGTGGCCTTCATTATTGCCGCTTTAGTCTGACTGTCTGCCTCTCTCAGGGCGGCAGCTGCCTTGGTTGCCATCTTCTCTGCAGCCTTCTTGGCCACCGCCTCCTCTTTAGCTGCCATCTGCCTGGCCAGTTTATCGTTTATATCTTTGACCCATTGTTCATGCTGGAATGGGTTAAGCGGAGGCGTAGGGACGGTGTCGATGGAGGGTATCGGATTGTCTGTGTCTCTGGTAATCGCCCTATAGTCTGCCTCGCTGAATCCTATCTTGCTGATGTCAGCCATTGTTTGATTTCTCAGTTCATATCTTTTCATGGCACGATAAAAATCACGGATAGATTGGTGTTCTGCTTTCGACCCCTCCACGCCCCTTTCCAATCTATATTTGCTGCCGACTTTCTCGGCATGGTCGGTACGTAGCTGCTTTAGCCCTTCTGGGCCGTCAAAGAATCCCTTCTGGTTTAGTCTGCCGTTGTACATAGGGCAGATGGTCGCTTGTATGTGAGGTGTGGTCTCGTCCAGATGCACATTAAAGGTGATGATGTTCTCTGCACCTCCAGCTCTCTCAGCAAGCCACCTGTAGTTATCCGCTGCCCATTTGGAGATCCGTTCTGGTCGTTGAGCTTTGCCGCTCTTCATATCCTTCAGGTCGTCCATCAGCAGCGTGTGCAAAGTGTCGTGGCTTCCGGATATGATGAGGTCGAAGTGGGTGATGGCATCCTTGCGGATGGTCGCTTTCTTTTTGTAGCTTCGACCTCTCTTGTCGGTGATCGTGATTTCCTTCTGCCTGGCCAGGCATTGGTCAAGTCGCTCTTGCTTGGTTAAGGGCGACCACTTCAGCTTGTCCCTGACGAGCCTGTCAGGGTCACTGGCTGAGGCATGAAAGGAGAAATTCAGGAATGCCCTGTGAGGGTCTGCATTCCTGGTCTCCTTCTCGGTGCGGTCTTCCTCTTGCTCCACTTTGGAGCTTACACCGCCCGAGTGCTTAGCCACATGTATAACGTCATATTGAGGCATACCGAAATATGTAAAGTTAGACATGTGCAGCGCAGCTGCTTCAGCTGTCTGCAAGACCCCTCGGAGAGCTTAATCACTTTGGCAGCGAAGCCACAAAGTGTATTAAGTTACACCTTCATCCGCAAGGTCACGCTGCAAAGTTAGCGGGGTTTCATTTCAAAAAATGGAAAATTCCAAAAAAAATGCCAGGCCATGAACAGCCTGGCTGAAATTATAAGTAGTTTACCTTTTGGCAATGCTCGCACTTCACTCACCGTTATCCGGGGCATCTTCTTGGTTGAGCTGTCTGACAGCTGACTCCTTTATTATGATAGTTTTTTTCGTGAGCTTCTGCACTTCTATGTTTCTGCCACGCTCCGAATAATCAATGACTATGCGCATTGCCTTAATATCTGCCCATTCACCTCTTGCAGCATAGTTGGGGTTAACTATGTAGCATGCTCTATCTTCGGATATAAGTATTTTTTTTTGGGTAAGAACTTGAATCGCTTTGCGTATAGTGTCATACGAATAACCCGTTAGTTCCGTCATTTTGTTTTTCACGGCTTTAATTAGAACAACACGGTTGCCAAATCCCATGTTCGCACAGAGAACCTCAAAAACCTTCTGCTCGGAAGGCGATAAACCGAACACCATCGCTATATCTTGTAGGTAAACCTTGTAATAGGATGGCTCCTTGCCGACTTGTATGGTTCTCTCTTCCTCAATAGAAGTAATGACACCATCTTGGTTGTAGGTGATGGTTGTATTTTTGATCACTGGATCAAATTCCTTTTTTTTCTTGTGATTCATTTAATCTTTTCTTTTATTACAATTGCCGTTTGTCCTTTTTCTATGTTAAAGCACTGAAGGTAAAGTTGTTATGTAAAATCTATTTACAAATTTTAACGTGCCAGTTTACCCTAATAGGGTATTCTGGAGCCGCTTTTAGGGTATTTCTGCACCACTTCACCATCCTCGCTGATGTAGTTGTTCTGAGCCACAAATTGAATTTTATCTGTATTTTTGCTCACAAGAGAGAAAAAAATGTCCCATATTTGTCCCACCCCCGTTTACTTCTTGAATTTTTCATCAATTTTGTCAAGGTTAAATATTAGCTTTCTCCCTATCTGCGTATAGCATCCACTAAGTTTGCCGCTGGCTTGCCATCTGGCTACGGTAGGGACGCTGCATCCCAAATAACCCGCTAAAGCGACCTGCCCTGTGACCGTCCTCGGTTTTGGCTTGTTGCTCTTCTGCGTAACAATTTCATTCATCAGCTCGTCCTTCAGTTCGGACTTCATTTGTGCCATCATAGCACCGAACATTTTGCTTATTTCCGTGGTTTTCATGTTGTTATTACTGTTTGCTTTTTTAGGTTTCTCCGCAAAGTTAGCGGGGTTTCATTTCAAAAAATGAGAAATCTGTGATATTTTTTGAAAAAAAATCGGATAGAAAAAAACAGGCATGAATGCTAATTAGATTCAATATAAGTATAGCGAATGATGGACTATGATATGAAGTGATTGCTTTGTCCCATATTTGTCCCATAAAAGAAAAAGCACCTACAAGGTTGCTTGTAAGTACTTGATTTTCAGGTAGCGGGAGCCGGGATTGAACCGGCGACCTCATGATTATGAATCATGCGCTCTAACCAGCTGAGCTATCCCGCCATCAGCCAGACATGAGGTCTGATTGCGGGTGCAAAGATATAGCTTTTCTTGAAAGCGACAAAACTTTATCGTCATTTTTTGAATAAAAAATTCATCTGCTACCTTTTTTTGTACTACCTTTGTGGTCGGAGAAAGCTATTGTGCTACTTTTATGCCACATTTGAAGAAACTGGACATATTTATATTGAAGAGCTTCAGCCTGCTGTTTGTGGGTACTTTCTTCATTTGTCTGTTTATCTTCGAGATGCAGTTTCTGTGGAGGTATGTGGATGACCTGGTGGGCAAGGGCTTGACGATGGATGTGCTGGCGCAGTTCTTCTTCTACGCCTCGCTGACACTGGTGCCTGCCTCACTGCCATTGGCGGTGCTGCTGGCATCGCTCATTACCTTTGGTAACTTTGGCGAGCGCTTCGAGCTGATAGCCATGAAGGCGGCGGGCATATCGCTGATGCAGATTATGCGGCCGCTGATAGTGATGGTGGCGCTGGTGTGCGGACTGTCGTTCTTCTTCCAGAACGTGATAGGACCGAAGGCGCAGACGAAGCTGTGGACGCTGCTGATATCGATGAGGCAGAAGTCGCCCGAGCTGGATATACCCGAGAAAGTGTTCTATGACCAGATAGATGGCTATAACCTGTATGTGGGAAAAAAGGACCGCAACACGGGCATGCTGTATAACGTGATGATATATAACTTCGCCAACGGCTTTGACAACGCGCAGATCATACGTGCCGACTCGGGAAGGCTGGAGATGACCGAGGACAAGCAGCACCTGTATCTGCACCTGTATGACGGTGAGCAGTTTGAGAACCTGCAGTCGCAGAACATGAAGCAGCAGAACGTGCCTTACAGGCGTGAGTCGTTCAGCGTGAAGCATGCGCTGATAGAGTTTAACGCCAACTTCAACATGATTGACGAGGGTTTCATGACCAGTCAGTCGAACAGCAAGGACATGGCTATGCTGCAGGCTAGCATAGACTCTATGTCGGTGGTGGTGGACAGCATGGGTACGGCTAACTATAATAATAACGTTAAGACGGCCTACCGCATACACCAGGAGAGCAGGGCGGAAGACTCGCTGAAGGTGCGCGAGGCCAATGTGCTGGCGTATGACGTGGACAGTCTGGTGAACGCCATGTCGCCCACCGACAGGCAACGACAGCTGAACAGCATGCTGAACAGTGCCAACAGTCAGCTGTCGGACTGGAACATGCGAACGCTGAACATCAGTCAGACGAGCTACAGCATCAGAAAACACCGCACGGCCTGGCACGAGAAAATAACCCTGTCGCTGGCATGTTTGGTGTTCTTCTTTATCGGTGCACCGCTGGGGGGCATCATACGCAAGGGCGGACTGGGTATGCCGGTGGTGATATCGGTGCTGATATTCATCTTCTACTATATAGTGAACAACACGGGCTACAAGCTGGCGCGCGACGGCAACTGGCTGGCATGGGAGGGTATGTGGCTGAGTACCATAGTGCTGGCGCCGATGGGTGCCTACCTTACCTATAAGTCGAACAACGACTCGGTGGCACTGAACATGGATACCTATAAGGAAATGTTCAAGCGACTACTGGGTATGAGGACCGAGCGTAACATCACCCGTAAGGATGTGGTGATTCTTGATCCTGACTATGCGACACTGCCACAGGCACTGCAGAACCTGACGGAACGTATTATGGCTTATACTGCCAAGCACGACTTGCGCAAGCCTGCCAATTATGTGAAGATGTGGAGCGGCGGACAGCAGGATGATGAAATAGACTATATCAACGAGCTGTTGGAGATGATGATTACGGATATGGCCAACTCTCGCAACAACTATCTGTTGCAGGCGCTGAACAACTATCCCGTGATGTCGCACCATGCACACCTGAGGCCTTTCAAGAACAAGTGGCTGAACATGGCATGTGGTGTACTGCTGCCTGTGGGACTGATACTTTACTTCCGCAGTTGGGCATTTAGGGTGAGACTGGCCAACGACCTGGAGCGGGTGGTGCAGACCAACAATGAGGTGATAACGATTATCAAGACGAGAATACTAACAGATAACTGAGAGAGACTATGGAAAAAGTAAGACTGGACACCATAGAAGAGGCGTTGCAGGAGATCAAGGCTGGCAACTTCTTGGTAGTGGTGGATGACGAAGACCGCGAGAACGAGGGTGACCTGATTATTGCAGCGGAAAAGATAACACCCGAGAAGGTGAACTTCATGCTGAAGCATGCTCGTGGCGTGCTTTGTGCCCCTATTACGATTTCACGATGTGAGGAGCTGAACCTGCCTCACCAGGTGGTGAACAATACCTCGATGCTGGGTACGCCGTTCACAGTGACCATCGACAAGCTGGAGGGGTGCACCACGGGTGTGTCGGCGGCCGACCGTGCAGCGACCATACGTGCGCTGGCTGACCCAACGACCAAGGCCGAGGACTTTGGACGCCCAGGACATATCAATCCGCTGTATGCGCAGGACAAGGGCGTGCTGCGACGTGCAGGGCATACCGAGGCTACCATCGACCTGGCTCGCTTGGCGGGACTTTATCCTGCCGGTGCCCTGATGGAGATTATGAGCGATGACGGTACGATGGCGCGTTTGCCTGAGTTGCGCCGCTTTGCCGACCAATATGGACTGAAGCTGATTACCATACAGGACCTGATTGCTTACCGCCTGAAGGAGGAGTCGATGGTGGAGCGGGGCGTGGAGGTGAACATGCCTACGGAATATGGCGACTTCAAACTGATTCCGTTTAAGCAGAAGTCGAACGGACTGGAACATGTGGCGCTGTTCAAGGGTACTTGGGAGGCTGACGAGCCAGTGCTGGTAAGGGTTCATTCGTCGTGCATGACGGGCGATATCTTCGCTTCTCGCCGTTGCGACTGCGGGGAGCAGTTGCACAGGGCCATGCAGATGATTGAAAAGGCTGGCAAGGGCGTGGTGGTGTATCTGAACCAAGAGGGCAGGGGCATTGGACTGATGGACAAGATTCGTGCCTACAAACTGCAGGAGGAGGGCATGGATACCATTGATGCCAACATCTGTCTGGGTCACCTGGCCGACGAGCGCGACTATGGCGTGGGGGCGCAGATATTGCGTGACTTGAATGTGCACAAGATGCGCCTGATGACCAACAACCCGGTGAAGCGTGTGGGCTTGGAGGCCTACGGACTGGAGATTACTGAGAACGTGCCTATTGAGGTGACGCCTAATCCGTATAACGAGCGATATCTGCATACCAAGGCGGACAGAATGGGACATAGTCTGCACTTCAAGAATGAATAATGGAGAATGAATAATGAATAATTGATAATTATATGAATACACTATCTGACAGATTGAACAGCTTGTCGCCATCGGCAACGCTGGCCATGTCTCAGAAGAGTTCTGAGCTGAAGGCGCAAGGCATTGACATTATCAACCTGAGTGTTGGTGAACCCGACTTCAATACGCCTGACCATATCAAGGAGGCTGCGAAGCAGGCGATTGACGAAAACTATTCTCGCTATTCCCCCGTGCCGGGCTATCCTGCACTGCGTGAGGCTATCGTGGCTAAACTGAAGAATGAGAACGGACTGGACTATACCGCTGCACAGATCAGTTGCTCCAACGGTGCGAAGCAGTGCGTGTGCAACGCCGTGCTGACACTGGTGAACAAGGGCGACGAGGTGATTGTGCCTGCTCCCTACTGGGTGAGCTATACGGAGATGGTGAAGTTGGCCGAGGGTACGCCTGTGATTGTGCGTGCCGGCATTGAGCAGGATTTCAAGATGACCCCTGCACAGCTGGAGGCGGCCATCACGCCCAAGACCAAGGCACTGATTCTCTGTTCGCCATCTAACCCTACTGGTTCGGTATATGGCAAGGACGAGCTGAAGGGACTGGCTGAGGTGTTGGCAAAGCATCCGCAGGTGTATGTGATTGCTGACGAGATTTATGAGCATATCAACTACATCGGTCACCATGAGAGCATTGCCCAGTTCTCAGAGATAAAGGACAGGGTGGTGATTATCAATGGTGTGTCGAAGGCTTACGCTATGACGGGATGGCGTATTGGATTCGCTGCCGCTCCCGAATGGATTATCAAGGGCATGAACAAGTTGCAGGGACAATACACCTCAGGTCCGTGCTCTGTGTCGCAGAAGGCAGCTGAAGCAGCCTATAGAGGTTCGCAGGATTGCGTGGAGGAGATGCGTCAGGCATTTGAGCGCCGTCGTGACCTGATTGTGAAGCTCTGCAAGGAGATTCCTGGCTTGGAGGTGAACGTGCCACAGGGCGCTTTCTACCTCTTCCCGAAATGCAGCAGTTTCTTTGGCAAGCGTGCTGGCGACCGCCATATCAACAATGCTGACGACCTGGCGATGTACTTGCTGGAGGTGGGACATGTGGCTTGCGTGAGTGGTGCTGCCTTTGGTGATCCTGATTGTTTCCGCATGAGCTATGCCACCAGCGATGAGAATATCGTGGAGGCGATACGCAGAATCAAGGAGGCGCTGGCTGCACTGCAATAAGTAGTGACGGAAGCCAGACGCCTTGTCAATATTAAAATGAAGCCCGACTCGATGGAGCCGGGCTTTCATTTATCAGTTTCTTTATCACTCTTCAGGATGAATAGCTTCACTTGGGCAAGCAGCTGCACAAGTGCCGCAATCGATACATTCGTCAGCGTTGATGACATACTTGCTGTCGCCAGCAGAAATTGCACCTACTGGGCACTCGCCCTCGCAAGTACCGCACATTACGCAATCGTCAGAAATTACATGAGCCATAGTCTTAATTTTTTAAAGTTATTACCACATTTATAATAGTCCCTAACACAGATTACTGCACTTAGAGTAGGGCAAAGATAGCTTTTTTTCTTATATGATGATGCTTTGCCGCTACAAAAAGGATTTATTTATACTTCTTCTAAATTAACTGAGTTCAAGACCGAGGTTGTCACGCAGTTTTACCAACCACGGATTCTTCTCTGCCATTTTCAAGTATTGCTCGTAGCGGCTCAGTGACCGTACGCTCAACGGAAGCTCTTTCACCACCACATGGGGCTCCAATAAGAAGTTCTGCAGGTCTTTCTGCAGGAACCCACGGATGTCCACCATCATGTCGTTTAACTGCTTGGCATGGAGCTCGTTCTCTACGCAAATCTCCACTTGTGTACCTTCAATAAGGGTGACGCGCATGCTACCCATGCTGGTCTTGAGGGCAATCTGCTCGTGTGGCAGTTGGTCGGTAAAGCGTTTCCAAGCTGCTTCTATACCTTCTTGTGTGACGGGGTGGTTTTCTACATGCTGGATATGCTCCTCTGTTTCCTCCACTGTGGTGGTCGTGGTGGGTTGGTTACGCTTGATGGAAACACCCAGTTGACTGATAGATGTGATAGTCTTGGGTTTTGCCGCAGGTTGAGGCTGACTGACTGGTCGTACTGCCTGTGTCTGCATAGCTGTCGCCTGCGGTTTGGCAGGTGCAGCAGGAGTGGCTGTAGCAGTGGGTGTTACAGGCTGTTGTTTAGGCGCAGCCGTTGGCTGTGCTGCTGGAGTCGTCGTTGACTGGCTTTTGTTGAAGATGGGTTTTATCGCTGGCTGAGGGCTACGCCCCCCCGCGGGCGATTCATCATCGGGCTGTGTCAGTTGGGCCAGTTGTATCAATGTACATTCTATCAGGAAACGCTTGTTGCGGGCATTGCGGTAGTTCAATGCACAATCGCTGCATAGCTTCATGGCCTTATAGAGGAAAGGCAGCGGGGCACGTTGTGCCTGTGCCTTGTAGTGTTCACGTATGTTGGCACCCACCTCCAGCAAGGTTACCGTGGCAGCATCCTTACTCACCAGCAGGTCGCGGAAATGACTCCCCAGTCCGTTGATGAAATTGCCTGCATCGAAACCTTTGTTCAAAACGTCGTTGAGCAATAGCAGACTACCGCTCACATCGTTGTGCAACAGATAGTCGGTAAGGCGGAAGTAGTATTCGTAATCCAACACGTTCAGGTTCTCTATCACGCTTTGGTAGGTGATGTTGCCTTGGGTGAAGCTTACTACCTGGTCGAAGATGGACAAGGCATCGCGCATGCCACCATCGGCTTTCTGGGCAATGACATTCAGTGCATCCAGCTCGTAGGTAATGCCCTCCTTCTGTGCCACGCTGGCCAGGTGTTCCACGATGTCCTGCACCCCGATGCGGTTGAAGTCGTAGATCTGACAACGCGAGAGGATGGTGGGCAGTATTTTCTGCTTCTCGGTGGTGGCGAGGATGAAGATAGCATGTCGGGGTGGCTCTTCCAATGTCTTCAGGAAAGCATTGAATGCCGAAGTGGACAACATGTGTACCTCGTCGATGATATATACCTTATACTTGCCAATCTGGGGCGGAATCCTCACTTGTTCCACCAACTGACGGATGTCGTCCACCGAGTTGTTGGAGGCAGCGTCGAGTTCGTGAATGTTGAACGAACGTTGTTCGTTGAAGGCACGGCAACTTTCGCATTCATTGCAAGCCTCCCCATCGGCTGTGGGGTTCAGGCAATTGATGGTCTTGGCAAAGATGCGGGCACAGGTGGTCTTTCCCACACCCCTTGGACCGCAGAACAAATAAGCCTGTGCCAGTTTGCCGGCAGCAATGGCGTTCTTCAGTGTGGTGGTCAGTGCCTTCTGACCAATCACCGTGTCGAAGGTGGCTGGTCTGTATTTCCTTGCCGAAACTATGTAGTCTTCCATATTATTTTCATGCTATTGTTTCTGCAAAAATAACGTTTTTCCCTCTATTATGCAAATTATTCATTTATGTTTCCTTTATTCGAGAAATATCCTTAAATTTGCAGAAATCAACAGTAATAGTATTGCATCATGGACAAACTGTCGTCGTTTTGGAATTTCCTGGGTAAGCACAAGTATCTCATCACGATACTGTTATTTGCTGTTATTATCGGTTTTGTAGATGAAAACAGCATACTCTATCGTATGGAACTTCGAAAGGAGGAATCGGCCATTCGCAGCGAGATAGAGAAATACCGCGAGGAGTACAGGGAAAGTACCCGCAAGCTGGAGGAGCTGAATGCCGACTCCACCTCCATTGAACGCATTGCCCGTGAGAAATACTTCATGAAGAAACCCAACGAAGACATCTTTGTCTTTGCGGAAGACCAGGAATGAAGAAAGAACTCAACATACTGTTCATGTGCGGTATGGTTTTTGCATTGATAGGCGCTGCCGTGTATATTACCCATTGGGAGTATGCTCCCTATATGTTTATCATTGGGGCCATCACAGCGGCCATCGCACAGATTTTCGCACAGCCTCAGGTGGAGAACGTCACCTTAAAGAGACTTTATCGACAGCAGATGTTTGGTGCCCTGTTTCTGGTACTAACAGGCTTATTGATGCTTTATAGTCATGGCAACGAGTGGATAGTGTGTCTGCTGATAGCTGCCATCATCGAACTCTATACGGCCTATCGCATTCCTCAGGAAGAGAAAAAACAACAATAATATGAAGAAACTTGCTTATGTCCTTTCAGTAGGCTGCCTGTTGTGTATGATGGTGGCTTGCCAAGCTACATCTGATGAGCCAGAGAAGCCCCGAGTGATTATTACCTGCGATCCCGAGCTCGACGACCTCAACTCGCTGATTCGTTTGGTGCTGTATGCACCCGACATGCAACTGGAGGGGTTGGTATATGCCAGCAGTCAGTATCATTGGAAGGGCGACGGCAAAGGTACGAAGTGGTTTGTTGACGGACGCGAATATACCCGCTATGGCTTGAACTACGGTCCGATGGAGTCGTGGCGCTGGGATCCCAATGAACGTTTTATCGATGATGTGGTGGATGCCTATACGGCATGCTATCCCAACCTGAAGGTGCATGCCGACTACCCTTCACCTGAATATATGCGTTCCATCGTTCGTATAGGCAACATCGAGTTTGATGGTGATATTTCGAAAGACTCCCCCGGTAGCGACCTTATCAAGGAAAAGATGCTCGATGATGTACCTGGAAGGTTGTTTATCACAGCTTGGGGAGGATGCAGTACCATTGCCCGTGCCTTGAAATCCATTCAGGACGAGTATGAAGGAACAGCAGCGTGGAATGCCTTGAAAGAGAAAATTCAGCAGAAGGTGTATCTCTGTATGAGTGGCGACCAAGATGATACTTTCGCCAAATACATTAAACCCAACTGGCCCGAGATAGGAGTCTTGAATATCCGTGGAGGTACGGTACCATTGGCGTATGGGGCTCAGAATAGGGTTTCTGAAGCAGATAAGGTGTATTATTCTGCTGAGTGGCTGGCAGCCAACATCAGCAGTCGGGGCCCTCTGGGTGGCATGTATCGCCTTTGGGGCGACGGCAAGCAGATGGTGAAGGATGATGTGATGGACTATTTCGGACTGAGTGGGTATAGTGCCGACGAACTGCGACAGATGGGTTATGTGGTGTGGATGCCTCCACAGCCCAAGGGTATGTTCCTGGCGGAAGGTGATACCTTTACCTATCTGAATCTGTTGGGCAACGGCTTACGTGCCTATGAGGATGATAGCTACGGAGGATGGGGCGGCAGGAAGCAGCCCAATACCGAAGGACAAACATCGACGTTTGTGTTGGGTGCGTCTGACCCTGTGATGCCCGATTTCGTGCCTGCTGCCCAAAACGACTTTGCGGAACGTATGCATTGGAGTGTGACACCAGCTTATGAAGATGCTAACCATCATCCTGTCATCAAGGCACCTTTGTTTATAAAAGGTAAGCCTGGTGAGACACTGACGATCAAAGCTAAAGTTGCTGACCCAGATAAGGATGACTTAGACATCAAGTGGTGGATATTTAAGGTGGGTACTTATCCGGGTGATGTAGCGGTGGACAATCCTTCAAATGCCTCCACATCTATTACCATTCCTGCGGATGCTGCAACAGGGCAGACCATCCACTTAATATTGGAGGCTACTGATCATGGTACGCCGGCATTGACGCATTACCACAGGTTAATCATACAAGTGGAATAAAACTATCGCCCCATTTCTGGGGCGATAATTGTATATTTCAAATAGTTTTTACAGGAAATAGTGGATGGCCAGCACCACCACATTGGCAGCGATGACGATGCCGAAGCCACGGAGGATGAGTGGCTTCATGGCTTTGTTGCCTCCTGAGAAGAAGAGAGCATAGCACATGTTGACGCAGATGTTGCTGACGATGGCCTGCATGCTGCAAGCTGCTACCACACCCACGACAATGCTGCCCGTGCTCTCGAGCAAGTTGAGGATGAAAGGTGTGATGTCGCTCAAACCTGCGATGAATGAGAGGACATGCAGTCCGCTGTTGCCGGCATAGACCAAGGTGTAATGGGTTACCAGCGTGAAGATAACAAAGAGTGCGGCGAATATCAGTGCTACCTTGAACTCCAACGGGTTGCTGCTGTCGGTATCATCTTCAAACTTCACGGCAGCTGCCAACAGCTGGCGATTCTTGTGATGGATACGGAAGCCCACCACAAAAGCTACCGCCGATATGATCAGCAGATAAGGCCAGATGATAAACAGCGTTTCTTTGCTGAAGATGCCAATCAGTACCAGAAAGCGGAGAAACATCATACTTACCGCCATGAGCATGGCAGCCACACACTCTTCGGCTTCGGCACCTGTGGCTTGCTTGCCCTTGCGGGCCAGCACGCTGATGGTGGCTGTGCTGCTGTATAAGCCTCCGATAATGCCACTTACCAATGTGCCCGACTCACGGAACACATACCTCTTTAATAAATAGGAGAGGTAGCTGATGCCACTCACTACTACCGTGGCCAGCCAAACGGTATAAGGCGTGAGGTTGATGTCTGGCAACAGATTCTCGTCGGGTAGGATGGGGAGGATGATACCGCTGATGGCCAGGAACTTGGCCAGCGTCACCATCTCGTCGTTCTTCATCCTTTGTGCCAGCTCGGCAAAGTTGTGCTTCATCTCGATGAAGAGCAGCACCAACACAACTACCATCACGTAGAACCAAGAAGGTTGGGTAACGACAATAGGAGGTAAGGCATAGGTGATGAGAGCAATAACGATGGTGGTTACGCCAAACAGGTGGTATTGCGATTGCTTGACATAGTAATGGATGGAGAGCAGCATGCCCAACAATACGCCACCAAAGATGTAAAGCGTATAGTTCTCGGGTTCGAGCACATAGAGCAGGTAGCCTAAGATGCCGATGAACGTGAACGTACGGTCGGTGCCAAACAGGATTCTTTCGCTTTCTTTGTTGAGGTTGAGTCTATGCAGCGAAAGACCTATCAGCAACGAGAAGAGAGTGACCAACAGGAAGTTGATCATCTCTTGAGGTACGTATTCTGTCCACTGAACATTATTCATTGCTCTTGTTCCATTTTGAATAAGGGTGCTCACGTAAATGAGCGTTGTAATAACGACGGTCGCCCGTAACTTCCTTACCAATAAAGGCAGGTTTAACGAATGGCTCGTCCTCAGATGCCAGTTCTACTTCGGCCATGACCAAACCCTGGTTCTCGCCAAAGAACTCATCTACCTCGAAGGTATGCTTGCCTGAAGGTACGAGATAGCGCACTTTGTCGATTACACCCGGTTCGCAAAGCTTCATCAGGTCTTCAGCTTCATGCAGGTCGATTTCCTTCTCCCACTCATAACGGCTCAGACCAGCCTTGTCGGATGGCCCTTTGATGGTAAGGTATCCTTTGTCTGCACGGATACGTACACGAACAGTGCACCCCTTTCTGCTACAGATATAGCCTTGCATGATGTGACTGCTCGATGTAGCCAAGCGTTTGTAGCTGTCGTCGGTGACCAGGAACTTGCGCTCTATCTCCTGTGGCATGCTTATACTTGGGTTGAGTAGTACATGAACATCAGTATCACCAGTACAATGGCTATGATGGCAAAGCCAAACAACAATTGCTTTCCTTGTTTCTCCTGGCGTTTTTCACGAGCCTCTTTCCTTTGATTTCTTATAGTCTTAGTCATATCGTTAAAAATTTAAATTATATATTTGTCATTATTACAGAATTTTATAAACGGCTCTTGTTCAGCTAAGCTCAAGCAAACTTAGCCTCGCTTTCACTTATTCACCATTTTCCATCAGGTAAGCCTTGATGAAGCCATCAATCTTGCCATCCATCACACCGTTCACATCAGATGTCTGGTAGTTGGTACGATGGTCTTTCACGCGACGGTCATCGAACACATAGCTACGTATCTGCGAACCCCACTCAATTTTCTTCTTACCAGCCTCTACTTTGGCCTTCTCTTCGTTGCGATGCTGCAATTCTTTGTCGTAGAGGATAGATTTAAGGTGCTGCATGGCGTTTTCACGGTTCTTGGGCTGGTCGCGTGTTTCCGTATTCTCGATAAGGATTTCTTCTTCCTCGCCCGTGTAAGGGTCTTTATACTGGTAACGCAAGCGTACTCCCGATTCTACCTTGTTCACATTCTGACCACCAGCGCCACTACTTCGGAAGGTATCCCAAGATACGCAGGCCATATCCACCTTCACTTCAATGGTGTCATCCACCAATGGGGAGGCGAATACAGAAGCAAATGATGTCATACGCTTGCCTTGTGCATTGTAGGGAGATACACGCACCAAGCGATGCACACCGTTCTCACCTTTCAGATAGCCATAGGCATAGTCGCCCAATATCTCGATGGTGCAAGTTTTGATGCCCGCCTCGTCGCCCTCCTGTAGGTTGGAGATGGTGGTTTTGTAACCATGGGTCTCAGCATAGCGCAAATACATACGCATCAACATGCTTGCCCAATCCTGACTCTCAGTACCACCTGCGCCTGAGTTAATTTTCAGTACGCAGTCCATATTGTCGGCTTCATCACGCAACATGTTCTTCAGTTCGAGCGCCTCTATGGCATTCAAAGCTTTGCTGTAAGCAGCATCTACCTCTTCCTCCGTCACCAGTTCGTCTTTGTAGAAATCAAAAGCCAACTGCAACTCTTCGGTAAGGCTTGCTACTTCCTTATATCCGTTCAGCCATTTCTCCAGCTCCTTTACTTTCTTCATCTGCGCTTCAGCGGCTTTCTGGTCGTTCCAGAAGTCTGGATCATGGGTGCGCAACTGTTCCTCTTCGTATTGCATCTGCTTACCGTCTATATCCAGATAGCGGTTCAGCGCACTACACCTATCTTTTATTTCTTTTAATTGATCACTTGTTATCATCTTATTAATTCTCCTCGTACATCTTATCAATCAGCTCCTTGTAATTCTCAGCTACCACCCTTCGACGAAGTTTCAGCGTGTTAGTCAACTCTCCATTCTCCATGCTGAATGGTGTTGCCAGCAATGTGAATCGTTTGATTTGCTCATAGTGGGCAAACTCTTGTTGTAAGGTGTCGATGCGGTTTTGGAATAAATCTTGTACACGCTTGTGTTGCAAGAGTTCCTCCATCGACTGATAAGAGATGCCTTTTTGCGTGGCAAAATCCTTCAATGCTTCGTAAGAAGGTACAATCAGTGCAGATACGAACTTCCGACCATCGGCAATGATAGCTACTTGCTCTATGAAACGGTCGATGCCCAATTTTGCTTCCAAGGCTTGTGGACTGATGTATTTACCGTTGGACGTTTTCATCAAGTCCTTGATGCGCTCTTTCAGGAACAATGTGCGTCCTTCCAACCAGCCGGTATCGCCTGTACGGAAATAGCCATCGGGTGTAAATGCCTCCTTGTTAGCTTCTTCTTTCTTGTAATAACCCTTCATGATGGTAGGACCCTTTAGCAAGATTTCTTCGTTTTCTGGGTCAATCTTTACCTTCAAACTTGGGATGAGCAGGCCAACAGATCCTGGTACATAATGCTCCAAAGGATAGCAGCAAACGGTGGCGAATGATTCAGTCAAACCATATCCGACTATCATATTGATGCCTACAGCATGTACAAACTCGCACACTTCGTTGCTTACTGCAGCACCTGCTGTTGGGAAGAACTTGGCATTCTCCAAGCCCAACACTTTCTTCAATGTGTTGATGACCGTTTTCTCGTAGAACTTATACTGCAAACTCAGCCATAACGGTGGCTTCTTGCCACTATTCAAATAATCTACATTGTATTTCTTACCTACCTTAATGGCATTTTCCATTAGGGTTTTCCGCATACCCGTTTCAGCAGCAATCTTTTGCTGTACGCCAATATATACCTTCTCCCAGAAGCGAGGCACACTGCACATGTGGCTGGGGTGTACTTCCTTAATGGCTTGCTGAATCTCTTGTGGACGCAGGTTGACGGCGATGGTAATGCCTTCGTATAGACATACATAACTCCAGCCACGTTCAAATACATGCGTCAGTGGAAGGAAGTTCATGCTCACATCGCCAAGTTTCATCTGGTCACCTAAGCGCTCGTGGTGATTTCTAAACTGATCAATCATGCTGGCATGTAACAACATCACACCTTTTGGTTCGCCTGTAGTACCACTTGTATAAAGAAGCCACAACATATCTTCAGGTTTTCCTTTGGCTTTGCGAGCTTCTACCACATCGTTCATAGGTAATCCTTCGCCCAAACGCAGGAACTCATCAAAATAGATGGAAATCTTATCTTGCGGGTGACGAGTCACTTTACGATCGTAAATTACTATCTTTGTTAGGCCCTCACATTGCGACAATACAGCCATTATGGTATCATACTGATATTGTTCGCCTACGAACAAAAGTTTGATGTTGGCATCGCTCACAATGTAATGAGCCTGACTGGGAGATGATGTAGCATACAAAGGAACTGAAGATGCACGGTTATACATATTGGCGAAATCCACCACAAAACTTTCAGGCTTGTTCTGCGAGAAAATGCCCACATTGTCTTCTTCTTCTACCCCTAACACTGCCATAGCATTAGCAGCCAAGCGAACTTGTTCTTGTAACTGTCCCCATGTAATGGGAAGCCATTCTCCTTTATCATCACGATATTTCAAGACAGGATAATCAGCTCCTAATCTTTCCACTTGGAGGTCAACTAATGCAGATACATGATTCATAGACATAACAATATTATCTTTATTTGATGCAAAGATAGCGGTTTCAAGTGAAACCATCGATTTTTATTGCGTAAATTTAATTTAATTTCTTATGTTTGCATAATAATTGTAGAAAAAATGATGGATTACGATGTAAAAAAGCTGACTGATGAGGCTGTAGGACTGTTGAAACAGCTCATTAGCATACCTTCTGTAAGTCGCGACGAACAACTTGCTGCCGACTGCCTACAGACGTATATCGAAGCACAAGGGATGGAAACTTGTCGCAAGGGTAACAATGTTTGGTGCTTGAGTCCAGGCTTCGATGTGAAGAAACCCACTTTGCTCCTTAATTCGCATATTGATACGGTGAAACCTGTGAGTGGATGGCTGAAAGACCCCTTCACGCCCAAAATGGAGAATAATGGTAAACTCTATGGCCTGGGTAGCAATGATGCTGGTGCGAGTCTGGTAAGTTTACTGCATGTTTTTCTCATGTTATGTAGGTATAACCAATCGTATAATTTAATATTTCTTGCTTCCTGTGAAGAGGAGGTTTCTGGCAAAGGTGGCATAGAAAGTGTGATCCCTGACTTACCTCCTATCAGCTTTGCCATAGTAGGTGAGCCTACTGAGATGCACCCCGCTATTGCTGAGAAAGGTTTGCTGGTGATAGATGTGGTAGCTCATGGCAAATCAGGTCATGCAGCCAGGGATGAGGGCGACAATGCTATCTACAAAGCTTTAGATGATATACGCTGGTTCCAGCATTATCAATTCCCTAAAGTGTCTCCTACATTAGGACCTGTGAAGATGAGTGTTACCATGATAAATGCTGGTACGCAACATAATGTAGTGCCTGACCTTTGTACTTTTACGGTAGATGTGAGAAGCAACGAGTGTTATAGTAACCAAGAATTATTCGATGAAATCAGGAAAAATATCAGCTCTGATCCCAAAGCCCGTTCTTTCCGTCTCAACTCTTCATGTACGCCATTAGATCATCCGTTGGTGAAGCGAGCTATTGATTTAGGCCGCAATCCTTTTGGTTCTCCTACGTTGAGCGACCAAGCATTGATGCCTTTCCCTAGCATGAAATTAGGTCCGGGAAAGAGTAGTAGGAGTCATACGGCAGATGAGTTTGTCTATGTGCAGGAAATAGAGGAAGCCATTGGTTTGTATTTTCAATTAATGGAGAGTTTCGCGTAATGGCAAAACACAACGAGCTGGGGAAAGCTGGAGAAGAAGCTGCCGTAAAGTACCTGGAAGGCAAAGGTTATACGATACGTCACAGAAACTGGCGTTTTCTGCATTGGGAACTTGATATTGTGGCATACAAGGATGGAGAAGTGAGAGTAATTGAAGTGAAGACCCGTTCGAATGATAATTTCAAGGAACCCATTGAGGCCGTAAACCACCAGAAAAGGATGAGGATAATGAAGGCAACCAATGCCTATATCAAATATTTTAATTTGGATGAACCTGTTTACTTTGACATTATTACCTTGGTTGGCTCTGAGGGCATCTTCAAGATTGAACATATAGAGAATGCTTTTAACCTGCGCCATTATTATTAATATGGTATCAAAATGAGTTATCCCCTTATACATCTGGAACAAACGGATTCTACGAATCGTTACCTTACCTCGCTGTGCGATGAAAGGCATGATAATGTGGAACCCTTTACAACTGTTTTGGCTGACTATCAATCGGCTGGCAAAGGACAAAGAGGTAACAGCTGGGAGTCGGAAGCAGGTGCCAACCTTACATTCAGCTTTGTCCTTTATCCTTCATTTCTTTCGGCCAAGAGACAGTTTGTCATTTCACAGATTGTCTCACTGGGTATCGTGAATGCATTAAGGAAGTATGTAGATGAGGGAATCTCGGTCAAATGGCCCAATGATATCTATTACCATGATAAGAAAATATGTGGCATGTTGGTGGAAGTATATCTGAAGGGTATGAATTTGGGAAGATGTATTTGTGGCATAGGTCTTAATGTAAATCAGGAAGTCTTTTTGAGTGATGCTCCTAATCCTGTTTCTCTTTGCACTATTATTGGCAGAAAGGTGGATAGGATGGTGCTATTACAAGATGTGATGGGGGAGATTCAATCTCTATACTCAAAGCTGATGGGTGGTGAAGATACGATGGAGAAAGAAATACCTTATAGCTATTTCCAGAGCCTGTATCGGAGGGAGGGTTTCCATCGATACAAAGATAATAATGGTGAATTCCAAGCAAAATTGCTAAAGGTGGAGTCTGACGGCAGACTGCTATTGGAAGATGATGCACAAAACCAGCGTAGTTATTTATTTAAAGAAATTCAATACATCATTTGATATGGACGATAATCATTATATGAAATTGGCATTGCAAGAGGCCCAACAAGCATATAATGCAGGGGAGGTACCAGTAGGAGCCGTTGTAGTATGCAAAGATAGAGTTATTGCTCGAGCTCATAACTTAACTGAAACCTTGACGGATGTGACAGCTCATGCTGAGATGCAGGCCATAACAGCGGCTTCGTCTGTTTTAGGGGGAAAGTATCTGAATGAATGTACCCTGTATGTGACCGTAGAACCTTGTGTGATGTGTGCTGGGGCCATTGGATGGTCTCAATTGGGGAAGTTGGTGTACGGAGCAGCTGATGAAAAAAGGGGATATACCCAATTTGCACCTAATGCGTTACATCCGAAAACAACGGTTGTTAGTGGAGTGATGGCTAAAGAATGTGCCGAGTTGATGAAAGATTTCTTTGCTTCAAAAAGGTCGTGACTTAATTGACTTCCTCGTATTCTACATACTCCCCTTCAGTTTCCTTGAAAATCTTCTTCCTCTTTTTGGCTTGAGGGTCACGGCGTACGTTGTAGTCAGTGCGACGTATCTCATTTTGCTCCTCTCCGCCGAACACACGTCTCAGATAGAAAAAGAACGACCATATCTTGCGAAAGATAATAGTAAACAATATGCTAAGTAGGATAAATTTCAGCATTCTTTTTTGGAGTTATAGCTGTTATACACCCAAACGGCAATTGACAAGGCAATATACCATAGAATGATAAGGGCAATGCCTGGAATGCCCAAAAACAATAGCGCAACGCAAACAACTAGGAATACAAATCTGATTTTGTTGTCACCCCAGCTCAAGTTCTTGAACTTCAAAGAGAACATAGGAACCTCGCTTACCAAAAGCCAGCACGATAGCAGGATAGCAATAATCAAGACCCAAAGGGGAAGACTCAACATCCAGTTATAGAAACCAACGACAGATGCTCCCCAAAAGAGCGCATTAGCTGGTACTGGCAATCCGAAGAAGGAACTCACTTGACGGCTATCGTTGTTGAATTTTGCCAAACGGAGGGCAGAGAACACGGCGATAAGAAATGCTATGAAAGGCACATAATCCATCCACCCTCCATCTTCAATCACATAGTCATCCAAAAACGAAAATATGATGACAGATGGTGCCAATCCAAAGCTGATGTCATCGGCTAAAGAGTCAATATCCTTTCCTATAATTGAATGAGCGTTTAATGCCCTTGCGGCTAATCCGTCGAAGAAATCAAAGATAGCGCTTAGCACAATGCAGAGCAAAGCATAGTCGTACAAATGCCAGAAAGCCATTACGCAACATATACAACCAGAAAAAAGGTTCAAACACGTAATGGTGTTAGGGATATGTTTCGTAATTCTATTTGCCATAAAGTAAGGGAGTAATTATGCTAAGTTCGCAATGACGGTCTGGTTACCTGTAGTGGATTGGCCTAAAACAACTTTAATGTCTGTTCCAAGGGGCAGGAATACATCCACACGAGAACCAAACTTGATAAAGCCCAAATGTTCGTCAATATAGCAAGCATCGCCAGGAATAGCATAGGTGACTATGCGTCTTGCCATCGCTCCTGCTATTTGACGGACCAGTATTTCTACGCCTTCAGGGGTCTCAATAACAATGGTAGAACGCTCGTTGTCAAGACTTGCCTTAGGCAACCAGGCTTTCATGAATTTACCGTTTTGATGGCTCACCAGTTTGACCATACCGTCAACTGGATACCAATTGGCATGAACATTGGTGAGGCTCATAAAGATAGATACCTGAATACGTCTGTCGTGGAAATACTCATTCTCTTCCACTTCTTCCACAACCACCACCTTGCCATCAGCTGGCGCTACAACGGTCTTTGTAGTGTCCTTGCCAAACAAACGAATAGGACAACGGAAGAAATTTACTACGATGCCATAAACGATGGCACTAACGCCAAGGACAATAAAGAAAGGGATTTTTGTCTCGAATCCATAAAAGAGTGCTATGTTTAATAGCAATAAGACGAGAAAACCTCCTATTAATGTGTGTGTACCTTCACGATGTATATGTATCTTTTTTAGCCTTTTCATTATTTGTCAACGTTGATTTTAGCCGCAAAAAAACGTGTTAAATCAAAACCAACTGCAAATTTAATCTTATTTTGAAGACAAAACAAATATTTTGAGGATAAATCAAACCATTTACTTTTTTTCTTGCTTATTTTTTGGGGAATAGCCCGAAGCGTTGTAAATTTGAAAGCTAATAAAGCTTATTTTTTAGTTGTATGCAAGATTTCGTTCACCTACATGTACATACGTATTATTCCTTGCTTGACGGACAGGCAAGCATCAAGAAATTGGTAGATAAAGCCATAGCCGATGGTATGAAGGGTATGGCTATCACCGATCATGGCGTGATGTTCGGCATCAAGGAATTCCATGACTATTGTCTTGAGGTGAATGGGAAACGCAAGAAAGAGGGACTTGAGCCTTTCAAGCCCATCTTTGGTTGCGAGATGTATGTGGCTCGTCATGGGCGGAAAGAAATAAAAGATAAAGATGATCGTGGTGGTTATCACTTGATAGTGTTGGCAAAAAACCAAAATGGATATAAGAATCTTATTAAACTAGTGTCAGAAGCATGGGTGGATGGATTCTATAATCGTCCTCGTACAGATAGATTTGATTTGCAGAAATACCACGAAGATCTAATTGTATGCACTGCTTGTTTGGCAGGAGAGGTGCCAGCTAAGATTCTGAAAGGTGATATGGAAGGCGCTCGCGAAGCAATTGAGTGGTATAAGAACCTGTTTGGTGATGATTACTACTTTGAGTTGCAACGCCACGAAGTGAAAGATCCCACAATAAGAGCTAACCGAGAGACCTATCCCTTGCAGCAGAAAGTCAATAAAGTGCTGATAGAATTAGCAAAAGAGTATGGTATTAAGCTTATCTGTACGAATGATAGCCATTTCGTAGATCAAGATAATGCCGAGGCTCACGACCATCTGCTCTGCTTGGCTACCTCGAAAGACCTTGACGATCCAACTCGTATGCTATATTCCAAGCAGGAGTGGTTCAAGACGCGAGAGGAGATGAACGAGGTGTTCTCTGATGTTCCAGAAGCTTTGTCAAATACGTTGGAGATTCTCGACAAAGTGGGGGTATATAGCCTTGACAATGATCCTATCATGCCATTCTTCCCTATCCCAGAATCTTTTGGTACAGAAGAAGAGTGGCGCAAGAAGTTTACGGAAGAACAGCTTTATGCCGAGTTTACCAGCGATGAAAACGGCGAAAATCAATTGTCGGAGGAAGCCGGTAAAAAGAAAATAGCCAAGCTGGGTGGCTACAACAAGTTATACCGTATCAAGTTCGAGGCTGATTATTTGGCTGAATTGGCCTATAAGGGCGCTAAGAAAAGATATGGTGACCCTATACCACAAGATGTTGTGGAACGAATGAAGTTTGAGTTGCACATCATGAAGACAATGGGTTTCCCTGGCTACTTCTTGATTGTGCAAGACTTCATCAATTCAGCGAGAGATGAATTGGATGTAATGGTGGGGCCTGGTCGTGGCTCAGCTGCTGGTTCGGTAGTGGCCTATTGCTTGGGTATCACCAAGATTGACCCTTTAAAGTACGACTTACTGTTTGAGCGTTTCCTGAATCCTGATCGTATCTCATTGCCTGATATAGATACTGACTTCGATGATGATGGCAGAGGAAAAGTGCTGAAATGGGTAGAAGATAAATATGGACATGAGAATTGTGCCCATATCATTACCTATGCCACTATGGCTACCAAAAACTCCTTGAAGGATGTGGCTCGTGTGGAAAAGGTGCCGTTGCAAGTGGTGAACGATTTAGTCAAGGCTATCCCTGACCGCTTGCCAGATGATTTGAAGATGAACTTGCCCAATGCCATTAAGTGCACTCCTGAACTGCAAGAGGCAGAGAAATCGAACGACCCTCACTTGAGGAATACCATAAAATATGCTAAGATGCTGGAGGGGAATGTCAGAGGTTCTGGCATCCATGCTTGTGGCTTTATTATATGTAGGGACCCTATAAGTATGCATGTGCCTATTTCTACGGCTGATGACCCTGACTTCAAGGATACCAAGACCAATTGTACGCAATATGATGGACATGTGATTGAATCTACTGGTCTGATAAAGATGGACTTCCTGGGCTTGAAGACACTGTCTGAGTTGAAAGAAGCTGTGGCCAATATTAAGCTGACAAGAGGCATCGATATTGATTTGGACAATATTCCTATTGATGATCCCAAGACCTATCAGCTCTATCAGGAGGGAAGGACAATTGGTACTTTCCAGTTTGAGTCGCAGGGAATGCAGACCTATCTTCGCCAACTGAAGCCAACGGTTTTCGAAGACTTGATAGCCATGAATGCCTTGTATCGTCCTGGACCTATGGATTATATCCCATCGTTCATTGCCAGAAAATCAGGTAAAGAACCCATTACATACGACTTGCCTTGTATGGAGAAGTATTTGAAAGATACATACGGCATTACGGTCTATCAAGAGCAAGTGATGTTGTTGTCTCGTCAATTGGCCAACTTTACTCGTGGCGAAAGCGATGCGTTGCGCAAGGCGATGGGTAAGAAGAAAAAGAAGATTGTTGACGAGATGAAGCCCAAATTCATCGAGGGCGGACAGAAGAATGGTCATGATCCCAAGATATTGGAGAAAATATGGACTGATTGGGAGAAGTTTGCTTCTTATGCTTTTAATAAATCTCATGCGGCTTGCTATTCCTGGGTGGCTTTCCAAACGGCCTATCTCAAAGCGAACTACCCTCCTGAGTTTATGGCGGCTATTATGAGTCGAAGGAAGGATGACATCAAGGAAATCACCAAGCTGATGGACGAGTGTAAGGCAATGGGTATTGCTACCTTAGGTCCTGACGTGAATGAAAGTTACCAGAAATTTGGTGTCAACAAGAAGGGTGAGATTCGTTTTGGTTTAGCGGCTATTAAAGGTATGGGCGATTCAGCTGCTGAGGCAATAATCAACGAACGAATGGCAAATGGTCCTTTTAAAAGCATCTTTGATTTTGCCCAACGTGTCAATATGTCAGCCGTCAACCGCAAGGCCTATGAGAGCTTGGCTTTGTGTGGCGCCTTCGATAGTTTTGGCATTGCCCGTGAGCGTTTCTTTGCTCCTAATATGAAGGGTGAGACGTTCCTCGATACGTTGGTTCGCTATGGTCAGACCTATCAGATGGAGCAGGCCGAGATGAGGAATTCGCTCTTCGGAGGAGAAAATGAGGTGGAGATTGCTACGCCTCCTATTCCAGAGGCCGAGACTTGGGGCGATATCGAGCGTTTGAATCGTGAGCGTGAGCTTATCGGTATCTATCTCTCTGCTCATCCGTTGGATGAGTATCAGGTCATCTTGAAGCATGTTTGCAACACCAACATGAAGGAACTCGAAGACTTGAAAGCACTCCAAAGCCGTGAGGAGCTGGTGTTTGGCGGTATGGTGGTAGGTTTGCGCAAGGGTGTGAGCAAGCGTGGCGACCCTTACGGCATTGCCAAGATAGAAGACTATTCTGGCTCTGCCGAGGTAGCTTTCTGGAGAAACGATTGGGCTGTTTATCAAGGCTTTTTGCAGGAAAAGATGTTTGTCTTTATTCATGCCAAGGTGGAACCTAATAAATGGCGTCCTGAGAGCCTTGACTTGAAAATTAACAAGGTGGAACTGATGAATGATGTAAAGGACAACGTGATTCGTAAGTTCACCATTACCTTGCCGCTGAATGACATCGATAAGCCTTTGGTGGATAACCTGACAGACATTTGTCAGAAGTATCCTGGCAATGCTGATTTGTTCGTGAAGATCCAGGATAAGGATATGAAGATGCAGATTGATATGTTGGCACGCCCTGTCAAAGTGGCTGTGGGCAAGGAACTGATATCCTGCCTGGAGCAATATGAAAACGTGAGTTATGCCATCAATTGATGTTTGGCATCATATTTGCAAGACAATAAGTGTATAATGGTATAATTAATTAATATTTTGAAGATATGGCAAAAGAAATTACAGATGCTAACTACAAAGAGCTGTTGGCTGATACCAGCAAGCCTGTAGTGATTGATTTTTGGGCTACTTGGTGCGGACCTTGTCGCATGGTGGGCCCCGTTATTGATGAGTTGGCCGCTGAATACGAGGGTAAAGTCGTTATCGGCAAGTGCAATGTAGATGACAATGAGGATATGACAATGGAGTTCGGTATTCGCAACATTCCTACCATTCTGTTCTTCAAGAACGGTCAGTTGGTGGATAAGCAGGTAGGTTCTGCTCCTAAGTCTGTCTTTGCTCAGAAAATTGAAGCTTTATTGTGAGTTATGGCTAACGATGATTTTCTGGCTGAAGATCTTGATGACGAGAAGACCATCGAGTATATCAAGAGTTATCTGCCACAGGACTTGAAGGGAAAGTTCACAGACGATGAGCTGTACTATTTCCTGGATGTGATGGACGAGTATTATGCCAATAGTGGCATACTCGATGCTGATCCTGATGAGGAAGGCTTTATCGACATCGACTTGGATAAGGTGGTCGACTTCATCATCAAGGAGGCTAAGAAAGACGGAATCGGAGAGTTCGAGCATGATGACATTCTCTTTGTCGTACAAGGCGAAATGGAGTATGCCGATTCTCTGGAATAAAGATTCCTACAACAATAAACATTTACGGCTACTGTCCTATGTAGGGAAGTAGCCGTTATTGTATTCTAGGAATTACAGTCTGCTGTCATTAGGGGCATAAAGCCCCCAAGTAAGCAGATTGTTTCAAATTAAAGTTCTTTTTGAGTTTTTTATCTATTCGACTGAGAAAGTAGTAACTTTCATGCTGTTTTTCGAATTCTGACTATTTGGATCACCTAGTACAATGCCATATTCTCCTGGCGTTAAATCTTCTATTTGAATCAGATATGAATTTTCGCCATATTTTTTAGCTTTGTAATCAACGCTTGATAAATTATTCCTTTCAGTTTTCGAGAGTGTTCCTGCTTCAGCTAATTGATATCTTCTTTCTTTGTTGTTGTATATTTCAAATTTGAAAATATTAATAAATGAGTTAGGATCTGTTTCATTGTCTTTCGCTTTAATAATCAGGCGAGTTGTAGAAGTCCCTTTAGTAGTGTTGATGGAGTGCACTCCTGATACAGTTAAACGTGATTTAATTTTCCCAATTCCAGTCAAATACAGACTAGCTCCCGCTTTGGTCTTAATAGTACCATTCTCTCGTTTCAATAGTAAACCTTCAGTATCAGAAATAACTAACAGTGTCTCCTCGGCAAACTCTGGTTCTGCAATTGATAATTCCTGAGAATTGCAATTCACTGATAAGAATAATCCTATCATAATAAGTGTAATCAACTTTTTCATAACTACGTCTATACCATCAGTAGCCAAATGGATATTGGTGAATATAAAAGAAGCGTGGCACTGTACACCACATCTTCAAATGAAGGTCGTAGGAAACCCTGTAAAAAAGAAATGATGATAGCAGCCCACGCTAAGCGTGAGAACCATCATGCTTTTCTTGTTTTACAATTGAAAAGTTCCTACGTTTTCATTTGCAAGATGAAAGCATAACGCTTCTTATAATTAACTATATTTTGAAGGGTTTGCACCCTTCATTTGCAAAGATAGTGTATAATTTTGAAATTACTAAAAATCAAGAAGAAAAAAGTTTTACCAAAGCCAGTCTTCCTGTTCTCCATCATAAATGATAGGCCCCGTCCAACCATGATGACGGCAAGCATCTTCTACGTCCTCCTGCATTTCAGGGGTGATGAGGCGTTCGCCCTTGCGAACCTCGTAATACTTCTTGTGACCCCAAAATTGGATAAGCAATGCTCGGATGCGATGCTCCATGCGTCCTGGCATATCGTCATATAGGTGGGTAAGGCCACGCTTCATGATGGCACGTTGTTTTTTACGGAACTTTTCACAATTTTCTCCACCTATCTTGGGGTTATGGGGGTTAATGGCATTATAGGAAATGAGGGAGGGGTCGGCATATTGTCCCACTAGCCAACGAAGGCATTGCTCATGCAAAGGACAATTATCCATGAAACACACCAAATAGTTTCTTGCTTTCTTGCGAAAGTCTTCTTCTTCTCGTGATAGTTGATTTTTCATTTTCTTTTTTTGTTTTGATTCGCAAAGGTAGCAATAATTATTGAGGTGACAATAGGTATTCCTCGTTTTATTGCAAGCAAGCTAAAGAGTTGTTCCCACCGTGGGAACTGCCAGTTCCCTACGGGGGAACAGACTGTTCCCCCGTAGGGAACAAAATTAAAGCAATACTGCAATCAGGGTTAGAATAGAGGCAAAACGTTTCTTACCTCCAAGGTCAATCTTGGGGTAGCTGTTTGTAAAGAGAAAAAAGGGTAGTTTCCCAAAATCAATTAGGAATATGAAGATAGAAATAAACCGCCAAAAAGACGAGGGCTAATCCAAGGGTGCCATAAATGAGGCGAGCCTTTTGTCTGCCGTATCGCTTGACGACAAATTGGGCATTTTGGGCCGTAAAGAACCAACCCCAGTTGAAGAGGGAGGCCAAGACGGCGATGATGCCTGTAATGGCGAAGATGATTGTCATGAAATAGGGAGCCATTGTGGTGTTGGTTTAGCAGAAGTCCTCTAATGTGACAAGGCGAGAAGCATTTTCCTCTTCTTCAATGGAAACCTTTACAGTGTTGCCAGGAAGCAGATCCTCAATGAGTTCGGGCCACTCGATAAAACAAATGGCACCACTATAGAAGTAGTCCTCATAACCCATGTCATATACCTCTTCGAGCTTCTTGATGCGATAGAAGTCGAAGTGATAGATCAGCTCGCCTGCTATGTCTGAACGATATTCATTGACAATAGCAAAGGTGGGAGAGGTAATGTTGTCTGTCACACCCAGTTCTTGGCAAATGGCCTTGATGAAGGTGGTCTTGCCTGCTCCCATCTTGCCGTAGAAAGCAAAGACAGTGTTGTCGCCCATAAGACTGACAAACTGATGGGCAGCTTCTTGAATATGTGCTAATGACTCAATCTTTATTGTTTCCATAATTGTTCTTTTTTCTTATCTCCCTTAATACTAAAAGTACTTCGTCCTTGAGGCCATCGGGTATGTTCAACTCCCTCTGTTGCAGACTCTTCACCCATCCTGGCACATCGTTTTCTTGCATCGTATAGAATACGTTCCTGAACTCCTCTGCTTCTTCGTCGGTAAATTGGTCGGATGCCTTGCCTTTATAGGCATCTAACTCCTCATCATCGTAATAGTCAATGTGTTGCTTGATGATGGGTGTCATGCAATCGAGGTCGCAACTTTTGCCTTCGTCCAACTCGCAAGCGTCTGCCCCACAATCCAACACCATCTTGACTTCAGGCATTTCTGTAATCTCGCCATTAGCTAATTGCTTGGCTAACTTGCGATTTCTCATTATGCCGGCTATAGCCGCCAAAATGCCCAATGCCACCAGACTTGCGATTAATATCCACATGGTTTTCACTTGTTTTGAGGTTGCAAAGATAGTTTTTTTTTATTACCTTTGCAATGAAAACATTCAAAGATATGAAAAAGACATATAAAGTAGAAGGGATGATGTGCAAGAACTGCCGTAGGCACGTGGAGGAGGCACTGAACAAGATGGATGGGGTAAAGGCTGTTGTAACGCTCGATCCTCCACTGGCTGAGGTGGAATTCTCTGAGGGTGAGAAGCCTTTGGATGAGTTGCAGGAATTTGTAAACCAGGAGGCTGGTAACTATAAGTTGAGTTTAATTTAAACTTTATACTATCATGAAAAAGTATTTCTTGGCATTAAGCATGTTAGCTATGGTAACAGCATTTTTATCTGGGTGTAAATCTGAAAAACCTACCCAATTTGTATTGGCTACCTATAATATTCGTAATGACAATCAGAGCGATGCCAATAATGGTAACGGATGGGCTACGCGTCGTGATTATGTCTGTCAACTGATTCAGTACCACGGATTTGACATCTTTGGTACGCAAGAATGTAAGTACAATCAGTTGGAGGATATGAAGGAAAGATTGCCTGGGTTTGATTACATCGGTGTGGGTCGTGATGACGGCCAACAAAAGGGTGAATATGCTGCAATTTTCTATCGCACGGATATGTTTGAAGTGCTGGATCATGGTGATTTCTGGCTCTCTACAGATACCGAAAAACCTAATGTGGGATGGGATGCTGCTTTGCCTCGCATCTGTACTTGGGGTAAGTTCCGTCTGAAGGATAATGGTTTTACCTTTATCTATTATAACCTTCACATGGATCATATCGGCGTAGTGGCAAGGGCTGAAAGTGCCAAACTGATTCTGAAGCGGGTGACTGAGAATCCTGAGAAGTTGCCTGCTATCTTGTCGGGCGATTTCAACATCGACCAGCATAATGAGTCCTTTAAGCTGATTGACGAATCAGGCATTATGTCTGACTCTTACCGCATTGCCGACTTCAAGTACCAAACCAACGGTACTTATAATGCATTTAGTCCGGCAAGTCCTACCAAAGATGAGAGAATCGACCATATTTTCCTGACGGATGACTTCCACGTATATAAATATGGTGTACTGACTGATGTTTATTATAGCGAAACGAAGGATGCCGATGGCAATATTACCAGGGTGGCTCGCACTCCATCCGATCATTTTCCTGTAAAGATAGAATTAGGCGTGAAATAAGCGGTTTGCTTATTGTGCTATAAAACAACTCTTTGTGATTTTGGGCGAAAAATTTTAATATTTTTTCGCCCAAAATATTTGTGTGAATGGAAATAAGTTCCTACCTTTGCATCCGCTTTCTGCAAGGGAGGTTGTTTTTTGAGTTCTATGACAGATTGATGGACAGAGGACAGGCAGCGTCCGGATGGTGTCTAAGAGGCATCATTCTGGAGGTCTGATGAAGGTGTGATTTATACATGAACGACCGTCAAAGGTGATTTTACCTTTTATATATTACGGACAGTCCTGACAGAGACAGACATTGTTTTCCCGTAGCCTTATGGCTTCGGGTCTGCATATAGAGATTTACATTTACAATGAAGAGTTTGATCCTGGCTCAGGATGAACGCTAGCTACAGGCTTAACACATGCAAGTCGCGGGGCATCATGGCATGTAGCAATACATGCTGATGGCGACCGGCGGATGGGTGAGTAAC
>Ga0208297_1000290_pt1 | contig 119457 bp, 103 predicted proteins | sample LMS_cellobiose_e_FD_187367 | JGI IMG/M metagenome (GOLD analysis project Ga0208297, IMG submission 187367) | Rumen-fistulated moose microbial communities from Alaska, USA - LMS_cellobiose_enrichment (SPAdes) (version 2) | ecosystem: Host-associated > Mammals > Digestive system > Stomach >...
CTACTACGTTCAAATGCACCAGAGATGAGGAACCGCCGTATGCCGAACGGCACGTACGGTGGTGTGAGAGGTCGGAAAACAAAAGTAGGAGGAAAACTCACTACTTTTGTTTTCCTCCTACTCGATTTTGCGTCCGTTTTGATTATTCCTTTTTTTGGGGTATTTTTGCAGATTAAAACTTATTCTGCTATGATTTTGAAAGTTTGTGTCGGCAGTTCCTGCCACCTGAAAGGGTCCTACGATGTCATTGAGGCCATGAAAGAGGTCATCAAGAAATGCGACGTGGAGGATCTCGTCGAATTGAGGGCCAGCTTCTGCCTGGGCTGCTGCGCCCAGGGGGTTACCGTCAAAGCCGAGGGACTCGACAATCCGACGGTGGAACACCTGGAAAACGGGGACATCCTCTTCCATCAGGTCAACAAGGAGAATGTCGAGGAACTCTTTCTCAACCAGATTTATCCCTATATCAAGAAATAGCCTCCGCACATGTCTGAATATCTGCTCTCCCAGAACGTTCAGTGCGACGACTGCTTCAAGTGCCTGCACGAATGCATGGTCAAGGCCATCGCCGTCAAGGACCGCGAAGCCCGTATCCTGGAAGACCGCTGCATCCTCTGCGGACACTGCACCCTGGTCTGTCCCCAGCACGCCAAGGTCGTCGTCAGCGAAACGGAAAAGGTCATGCAGCTGATCGCCTCGGGGAAAAGGGTGGTCGCCAGCGTCGCGCCTTCTTTCGTCTCCAGTTTCGGAATCTCCAATTTCAACACCTTCAAGCTGGCGCTCGCCCGGCTTGGCTTTTCCGATGCGGAGGAAACCGCCGTCGGGGCGGAAGCGGTCACCCGCAAGTACAAGGAACTCCTGGACAGCAGAGCCTATGAGAATTTCATCACCTCGGCCTGTCCGGCCGCCTGCCAGCTGATCCAGAAGTATTATCCCAACGCCCTGCAGTATCTGGCCAAGGTGGACTCGCCGATGATCGCGCACGCCAAGATGCTCCGGGAACAGTATCCCGGCGCCAAGATCGTCTTCATCGGCCCCTGCATCGCCAAGAAGAAGGAAGCCCGGGAAAGCGGTCTTCTGGCCGGCGTGCTGACCTTCACCGAATTGCGTGAGCTCTTCGAAGAACAGGGCATCGTCCTGTCGGACATCATGGACGTCCGGATGGACGAAGGCGACCGGCACGCGAACTTCGCCAAGAACTATCCGGTCTCCCGCGGCATCATCAATTCCTTCCAGAAACGCCCCGAAGGCTACTCCTACCTGGCCATCGACGGCATCGACCGCTGCGTCAAGGCCCTGGAGAACATCGAGCACCTCAATCACGTGTTCCTGGAGATGAATATCTGCAATGACGGCTGCATCGGCGGCCCCTGCAGCATCAAGAAAGACGGCGGCACCATCCGCGCCGCCTGCGAGGTCTGGCGCTACGTCGACCATGAGAAAAAGATCTATCCCGTCTCGCCCGATGCCGGCAAGACGCATGTGATCCTGGATGCCGACTATCCGAGGCTGCGGACAAAAGGCCGTCCGGTCTCCAACCAGGAGATCGAGAACGTCCTGCACCGGATCGGAAAATACCGGCCCGAGGATGAGCGGAACTGCGGTTCCTGCGGCTATCACACCTGCCGGGAAAAAGCCTGGGCTGTCATCAACGGCTATGCGGACATCGATGTCTGCCTTCCCTATATGATGCAGCGGGCCGAGACGATGTCCTACGAAATCATCCGCAACAGCCCGGAGGGGATCGTGGTCCTCAGCAACGACCTGAATATCGTCGAGATCAACAACAAGGCCATGGAACTGCTCGGAATCAATGACCTCGATTTCAAGGGCAGGCATGCGGCCGATTTCTTCGACCCCGCCGATTTCATCCACGCGCTGGGCGAGGACGGCGACATCTTCGAAAGCGAACGCTTCATCGACAGGACGGACCGCTACGTCAAACTGACCGTTACCAAGATCCCGGACCAGCATGTGCTTTTCGGAATCCTGAAAGACGTGACCAGCATCGTCAACTACAACCAGCAGCTTGACGAAGTGCGCCAGAAGACCATCCGCACGGCCGACGACGTGATTACCAAGCAGATGCGCGTCGCCCAGGAAATCGCATCCCTGCTGGGCGAGACGACCGCGGAAACCAAGGTGGCCCTGGTCAATCTGAAGAAGATTCTGCAGGAAGACAAAAAAGAGGAATAACGCATGGATCTGTGTCTCGAATACGGTTGTTCTTCGCTCAACAAGTACGGTGAAGAGTTGTGCGGGGATCAGGTGGACCTTTGCCGCAACGGGGACTGGACGACCCTCGTCCTGGCCGACGGCTTGGGCAGCGGCGTGAAGGCGAGCATCCTTTCGACCCTGACCTCGAAGATCCTCTGCCGGATGATCGCCGACAACATCGATCCGATCGACAGCATCGAAACGGTGCTCCAGACGCTTCCCGTATGCAAGGTGCGCGGTATCGCCTATTCCACCTTTTCCGTCATCCACATCAACCGCCACGGGGAGGGGAGCCTGATCGAATTCGACAATCCCCAGGCCATCCTTTTCCACGACGGGCGCTGCATGGACTTCGACCGGACCGAGGTCGAGATCGGCGGGAAGAAGGTTTACAAGAGTGCGCTGGCCCTGCAGGAAAACGACATGGTCCTGGTTATGTCCGACGGTACGGTCCACGCCGGCCTGGGCAAGATCCTCAATTTCGGCTGGTCGAGAAAGCAGATCATGGAACACCTGGACCGGACCGTCCGGCCCGAGATGTCGGCCCGCGCCGTCTGCTGCCTGCTGGCTTCCGCCTGCAATGACCTCTACCTGGACAAACCGGGCGACGATACGACCGTGGCTGCGATAAAGCTGCGCAAGCCGCTGTCGGTCAGACTGATGGTTGGTCCGCCCGTGGACCGGGAAAGCGACGGGTACTACGTCTCGTCTTTCCTGGCCCAGCCCGGAAAGAAGGTGGTCTGCGGCGGGACGACGGCCATGATCGTCGCCCGCAACCTGGGCAAGACCCTCGAGACCAGCTTCGATTTTCCCGACAAGGATGTGCCGCCCATCGGCTTCATCGAGGGGATCGACCTGGTCACGGAAGGGGTCCTGACCATGCGGCGCCTGCTGGACCTTTCCTCAAAATACCTGTCCGTGAGCGATCTGACTCCGAAGACCTTTCCCAAGAAGGACGGGGCCTCCCTGCTGGCCGAAATCCTGTTCGAGGAAGCGACCGACATTACCTTCTTTGTGGGGCAGAGCGTTAACAAGGCCCACCAGGGGCTGGAGATCGACACGACTCTCAAACTCAAACTCGTGGAGCACCTGGCCGCCAACCTGCGTGCCATGGGCAAGACCGTCACGATTTATTACGATTAATCCATTTTACTTATGAGCGTAAGCAACAAGATATTCGATACCAACGTACAACTCGTCAAATACAAGGTTCTCAAGGAAGTGATCCGCCACGCCTTTGCCGGCGACCTCGAGTCCTCGCAGATCGCCATCGCAAAGGAGATTGCGGACGGGAACAAGGAGAGCATGCAATGCTGCATCTACAAGGAGCGGGCGATCTCCGAAGAGCGGGTGCTGATGGCCATGGGCGGCGACCGTTCCAATCCCAACCCGATTGCGGTGATCAACATCGCCTGCGATGAATGTCCCATCGACGGCATGCTCGTCACCTCCGCCTGCCGCGGATGCCTCATGCATGCCTGCAAGGACGTCTGCCCGCGCGATGCCATTTCCATTGTGGACAAACATGCGGTGATCGACCGCTCCAAATGCATCGAGTGCGGCAAATGCAGCCAGGTATGCCCGTATGAGGCCATCATCACGCGCCACCGTCCCTGCATCAAGAGCTGCAAGGTCAAGGCCATCTCGATGGATGAGGAACGGAAGGCCAAGATCGATTACGACAAGTGCATCGCCTGCGGCGCCTGCGTCTATCGCTGTCCTTTCGGGGCCATCACCGACAAGTCGTTCGTGACGGATATCATCGATATGCTCAAGAAGTCCGACGGCGGTAAGAAATACCGGGTCTATGCGGTCATCGCCCCGGCCATCGTGAGCCAGTTCCATTTCGGCCGGGTGACCCAGGTGGTCACGGCCATCAAGCAGATCGGCTTCCACCAGGTGGTGGAGGCGGCCCTCGGCGCCGACATCACCCTCTATCACGAGGTCAACGAGTGGAAGGAGAAACGGATGCTGACCACCTCGTGCTGCCCTTCGTTCGTGGCCTTCCTGGAGAAGAATTTCCCGGAGCTGACCCAGTACGTCTCCTCATCGGTCTCCCCGATGGTGGAGGCCGCCCGCCTGATCAAGCATTCGGACCCGACGGCCAAGGTGGTCTTCATCGGTCCCTGCAGTTCGAAGAAGATGGAATTCCGGCTTCCGAAGACGGGCGGCGCCATCGATTCGGTGCTCTCGTTCGAGGAACTGCAGGCCTTCTTCGATGCCCTGGACATCGATACGACTGCCCTGGAGGACAGCAGCCTCGACAATGCCTCCTTCTACGGCCGTATCTTCGCCAAGTCGGGCGGCGTGGCCCGCGGTGTTGCCGACGTGGCGGCCTCCTACGGGGTCGAAGGCGTCGTGCCGCAGGTGATGAACGGCATCGATGAATGCCGGGCCAATCTGATGAAATTGAAATTCGGCAAGGCGACAGCCAACTTCTTCGAGGGCATGGCCTGCGACGGCGGCTGCATCAACGGCGCGCTGTGCCTGACGCACAGCCCGAAGAATGTGGCGGACGTGGAAGGCTATGGCAATGAGGCCAAGGAAAAGACCATCGAGAACTCTGTCAAGCTCTACAAACTCACCCTTCCTTCCGGGGCACAAGACCGGGGATGACGACCCGTTCCAGAATGCCCTGGAGGTAAGCCAGGGCGATGCCGTAATTGGTGATGGGCACGCCGGCGAGGCGTGCCTTTCTCGTCCGGGCCCGTACGGTCTGGCGGTTGGCCACGCAGGCGCCGCAGTGGATGATCAGGTCGTAAGGTGACAGGTCTTCCGGAAAGTCGTTGCCGGCGGCGATGTCGATCTGAGGGCCGGCCAGGAGGCTGTCGCCGGATGTGCCGCAGCCCGCTGAGACGCGCTTGCGCAGCAGGTTGGGTATTTTGACCCGTCCGATGTCTTCGGTGTCGGGGACGTGCGTGCAGGCTTCGGCGATCAGGACCCGCGAACGGCTGTTCAGCCGGCCGATGGCCTGGGCCCCTTCCGTGAAAGTCCGGATATCTCCTTTTGCCGAAGCCAGCAGGATGGAGAAGGAGGTGAGGGGCCAGTCCTTCGGAATGCTCCGGTCGACGAGGCCGAATACCTGGGAGTCGGTGATGACCAGTGCGGGCCGCTCCCTGAGGCTGGCCGATGCTCTGGAAAGGGACTCCGGGGTGCAGCAAAGCGCATTGCAGCGGCGGTCGAGCAGTTCCCGCAGGACCTGGACCTGCGGCAGGATGATCCGGCCTTTCGGCGCTTCGCTGTCCTGGGGCATCACCAGCAGAACCGTATCGCCTTCCTGTACCAGATTGCCGGTCAGGTAGGGATTCTCTTCGGCGGGACGTGCGGCGGCGATGCGCGCAAGCAGCGATTCGACGGTCTCGCCGCGCGTGTAGCAGATGACGGGGATGCCGGCCTGTGCCGCCAATGTCCCGATATCGGGGACATCGGCAGCGGTTTCCCGGCCTTTTTGCGCCGGATGTCCCTCATTTTGGGACATCGGGCGCACGATGACGGCGATGTCGGTCTGGTCAAGGATGGCAAGGGTGCGCCTCCTGCGTTCCGCTCCGAGGATGGAGGAATCGTCGAGACCGGCGGTGTCGATCAGGACGGCGGGCCCGATGCCCAGCGGCAGTTCGATGGCCTTGCGGACCGGGTCGGTCGTCGTTCCGGGTACGGGGCTGACCAGCGAGACCTGCTGGCCCGCGATGGCGTTGACCAGCGTCGATTTGCCGCTGTTTACCGCGCCGAAAAAGGCGATGTGGAGGCGTTCCATGCGTACAGGCTTCTCAGAAGCGGAAGTCCCGGCTTCCGTTTTCAATGGCTTTCAGCCTTTCGACGGTCAGGTCGCGGACGCGGCCTTCGGGGATGTCGGTGAGGCTTTCGGCAATCATTTTCTCGCCGGCCGCCCGGGTCAGGAGCGAGGCGTAATCCATCAGGTATTCCTTGAGGGTCATCAGGGCGTTGGGCGTGCAGCAATAACTGATCTTTCCGCTCTTGCACAGCGCCATGAAACGGTCGCCCGTGCGGCCTTCGCGGTAGCAGGCCGTGCAGAAGCTGGGTATGTGCTTCTGCTCCAGCAGCCAGCGGACCACGTCGTCCAGCGGCCGGGTGTCCGATACGTCGAACTGGGCCGTCTCGTCGTGGCGTTCCTCGGTCGTGTAGCCGCCGACGCTGGTGCGCGAACCGCCGCTGATCTGCGAGACGCCGCAGTGGAGAAGCTGCTCCCGCATCCGGGCGGACTCGCGGGTGGAGATGATCATGCCGGTGTAGGGCACGGCGACGCGGAGCACGGCCACGATTTTCCGGAAGATGGCATCGGGCAGCGCATCGGGGAAATTGTCGAGCGAAACGTCATCCGCCGGGCAGATGCGCGGCATGCTGATGGTGTGCGGCCCGACCCCGAAACGGGCTTCCAGGTGCTCGGCGTGCATCAGCAGGGCCGTCAGTTCGTAGCGGTAGCCGCCCAGTCCGAAGAGGACGCCGACGCCCACGTCGTCGCAGCCGCCTTCCTGGGCCCGGTCCATCGCTTCGGTGTGCCAGGCGTAGTCGCTCTTCGGTCCGGTGGGGTGGAGTTCTTCGTATTTCTTCCGGTTGTAAGTCTCCTGGAAGAGGATGTAGGTGCCGATGCCGGCGTTCTTGAGGCGCCGGTAGGATTCGACATCGGTCGCGGCGATGTTGACGTTCACGCGGCGGATGGAATTGCCGCCTTCGCGGACGGAGTAGATGGTCTTGATCGAGTCGAGGATGTATTCCAGCGGATTGTGGACCGGATCCTCGCCGGCTTCCACGGCCAGCCGCTTGTGGCCGGTCCGGATCAGGGCGCGCACTTCCTCGGCAATCTCCTCCTGCGTGAGTTTCTTGCGCGGGATGGAGCGGTTCTTCGCGTGATAAGGACAGTAAACGCAGCCGTTGATGCAATAGTTCGACAGGTAGAGCGGGGCGAACAGCACGATGCGGTTGCCGTAGAACTTGTGCTTGATTTCGCCGGCGAGCGCATAGAGACGCTCTTCCATTTCCGGGTCGTTGCAATCCATCAGGATTGCGGCTTCCCGGTGGCTCAGGCCTTTGCACCGGGCGGCTTTTTCCAGGATTTCGAGCACGCGCACCCGGTTCCCGCTTTCGCGGGCGGCCAGGTCGAGGGTCTCGAGGACTTCTGCATGGTCGATGAATTCATCGGCGTGGGTGGAGGATGGATTATACATGGTTATCTGTGTCTTGAGAATGGTTTTCTTGATAATCGCCGCGGGACGGACTGACGGTCCGGCCGATGGCGGCCAGTTCTTCGTGGATTTTCCGGATGTTTTCGGCCGTTTCGACCGCCAGCGAAGCCTTGCCCTCGTAGAGGGCGTATTCGGCGCGTTCGACGGCGGGGGTGAAATTGGTCATGATGACATTGGCCCCGGCCAGGATCCCGGCGGTCCGTCCGTCCGGGCGGAGGGTGGACAGGGCGGTGGTGGCGGGAATCAGGGCGTCGGGATGCATCAGGCGCAGGATCGCATAGAGGCGGAGCGTGCGTTCGCTGCTGCCGGCCGGATAAGCGCCCAGCGGCGTGGCGGGGTGGGGGATGAAAGGCCCGATGCCGATCATCTCCGGACGGAAACGCTCCAGCAGGCGGATGTCGGCGAGCAGGTTGCCGGTCGTCTGGAACGGGCTTCCCACCATCATGCCCATGCCGGTCTGATATCCCAGTTCCCGCAGGGTGCGCAGGCAGGCAAGGCGGTTCTCCAGCCGCATGCCGGCCGGATGAAGCCGGGCGTAATGCGCGGGATCTGCGCTTTCGTGGCGCAGCAGATAACGGTCGGCGCCTGCCTGCCGGAGGCGGGCATAGGTGTCGGCCGGAAGTTCTCCGAGCGAAAGGGTGATGGCGGCCTGGGGCCAGGATGCACGGATTTCCGCGACCAGGCCGGCCAGTTTCTCCGCGGCCGGCGGATTCTCGCCGCCTTGCAGGACAAAGGTGCGCAGGCCGAGCCGCCAGGCATTCTCGCAGCAGCGGAGGATGCTTTCCCGGGACAAGGAATAGCGCCGTACATCCGGATTGCTGCGCCGGATGCCGCAGTAGAGGCAGTCGTTGCGGCAGATGTTGCTCCATTCGATGAGGGCACGCAGGAAGACCTGCCTTCCGAAGTGCGCCTCGGCGGTTTCCCGGGCGGCGGCGAAAAGGCAAGCATCGGCGGAGGGATCTTCGCTCGTGAGCAGTTCCATGAGACCGGCATCGCCGAGCGTCCGCTTTTCTCTCAGTTCTTCGACAAGAAGCTTCATCTTTCCGGCAAAGATACATTTTCTTTCGGACAAAAGTTTCGTATATTTGAAGTTTGAAACAATTTGCCAACCCATAAGATAATCTATTCCAAAACCTGATACCGATGAAACGAATCTTTGCCGTAATGGTTGCGCTGGTCATCACCCTGAGCGCCGCCGCTGACGAAGGAATGTGGCTGCTGCCGCTGATCCAGCAAATGAACAAGAAAGACCTCCGGGAGGCCGGCTGCAAGCTGACCCCGCAGGAGATCTACAACATCAACAAGTCGTCGCTCAAGGACGCCATCGTGCAGTTCGGCGGCGGCTGCACCGGAGAGATGATCTCCAACCAGGGCCTGCTGGTGACCAACCACCACTGCGGCTACGGCAGCATCCAGGGCCTTTCCACCGACGAGCACAACTACCTGATGGACGGCTACTGGGCCAACGAGCGGGCCGAAGAGATCCCGGTTCCCGGCCTGAGCGTCACCTTCCTGGTTTCGATGAAGGACGTGACCGACGTGATGGAACCGGCCGAAGACAAGGCTGCCGCCCGAGGCCAGATCCTCGAAGCCGCCCGTAAGGACAATCCCGGCTGCCGCGCCGTGGTGACCGGCTTCTACAATGACAATGTCTATTACCTGATCATCTACCGGACCTACACGGACGTGCGCTTCGTCGGCGCGCCGCCGGCATCGATGGGCAAGTTCGGCGGTGAGACCGACAACTGGATGTGGCCCCGCCACACCTGCGACTTCTCGATGTTCCGCGTCTATGCCGGCAAGGACAACATGCCGGCCGAATACAGCCTCGACAACGTGCCGTACCGGCCCGCCCACAGCCTGAAGATCTCGCTCAAGGGCCCGCAGGAGAACGACTATGCGATGATCATGGGCTATCCGGGCCGCACGCAGCGCTACCAGACGGCCGCCCAGCTCAAGCAGATGATCGCCCGCAACCGCGTGGCCATCGACGCCCGCACCGTCCGTCAGGACATCATGTGGGAGGCCATGTGCGCCGACCCGTCCGTCCAGCTGAAGTATGCCAGCAAATACGCCGGCAGCGCCAATGGCTGGAAGAAGTGGCAGGGCGAGGAACTGGCCTTCGAGAATCTCGACATCATCGGCCGTGAAGAGCAGAAAGAGGCGGCCCTCAACGCATGGATCGCCGCTGACCCCGCCCGCAAGGCCAAATACGGAACGCCCGTCGAGGACATCGCCGCCCGCGTGGCCAAGACTTCCGCCGGCGAACTGGCCGTGTCGCTCCTGACCGAAGCCCCTTACCGGATCGAACTCACCACGCCGTATTCCAATCTGTTGACGGCCGTGGACCGCAACGTGAAGAACGGCGCCGATTCCACCGAAGCCCTCGCTTCCGCCAAGAAGCGGCTGCAGCGCTTCTACCGCGACTATGTGCCCCAGCTGGACCGCAAGGAGGCTGTGGCCCTGCTCGAATTCTACCGCAAGAACGCCAAGCCCGAGAATTACCTGGACATCCCCGGTGAAAACTTCGCGACGATGGACATCCCGGCCTATGTGGACCGCCTTTTCGACAACAGCCTGTTCACCTCTTATGATAAGCTCAACGCCGCCACGATGGAACAGATTGCGGCCGACCCGGTCGGCGGCCTGGTCCGCAGCGTGAACGAGAAACTGATGTCGCTCTATGGCTCCGCCTACGGAACAGAGGCAGACAACATCGCCTACGACAAGGCTCGCAAGCAGTTCGCCGCCGCCCTGATGGAATGGCAGAAAGGCCAGGCCATGTATCCCGACGCCAACTCCACGATGCGCCTGACCTACGGCCACGTGCTGCCGTATTCCCCCAAGGACGGCCTGAAATACCTGCACTACACCACGCTAAAAGGTGTGATGGAGAAAGAGGATCCCACCAATCCGGAGTTCATCGTGCCGGCCAAGGTGAAAGAACTTTATGAAGCCGGCGACTACGGCCGCTGGGCCGACGCCGACGGTACGCTGCATACCTGCTTCCTGACCAACAACGACATCACCGGCGGCAACTCCGGTTCTCCGGTGCTGGATGCCAAGGGCAATCTCATCGGCCTGGCCTTCGACGGCAACTGGGAGAGCATGAGCTCCGACGTGATGTTCGAACCCGAACTGCAGCGCTGCATCTGCGTGGACATCCGTTATGTCCTGTGGATGGTCGAGAAGTTCGGCGGTGCCACCAACATCATCAACGAGCTGACCTACGTCAAGTAAGCGGATGGGAAAAGCCAAGTGGATCGCCGGTTTTCTCGGCTGGGTGGCCTTCGGGCCGATCGGAGCCCTGCTCGGCTTCCTGACGGGCAGCTTCATTGATGTCCAGATCGATGTTGCCAAACGCGTTTCCGGTTCCGGTGGGAACACCACCGGGACCGGATACGGTCCGCGTACGGGCTATTCGCCAAACGAGCAGCGCAACAGCTTCATGGTCAGCCTGCTGGTGCTTTCGTCGGCCGTCATCAAGGCCGACGGGCAGGTCCGGCAGGCCGAACTCGACCAGGTCCGTGCCTTCATCCGGCAGAATTTTGGCGAAGCGGCCGTTCCGCAGGCCATGCAGATCCTTGACGGCCTGAACCGGCAGCAGGTCAATATCTACGAGGTCGGCGCCCAGATCGCCGGCTATATGAATTATTCCCAGCGGCTGCAGCTGTTCCATTACCTGGTGCAGGTTGCCGCCGCGGACGGCGAGGTCAGCCGCTCGGAGAAAGATGTCCTGGAATCCGTCGCTTCGGCGATCCGGCTCAGTTCTTCCGATGCTTCCTCGGTCATCGCCATGTTCTACAAGGACCGCGATTCCGCCTATGCCGTTTTGGAAATCTCCCCGTATGCAAGCGATGACGAAGTCCGGAGCGCCTACCGCCGGATGGCGATGAAGAACCATCCGGACAAAGTGGCCACCCTGGGACCTGAGGTCCAGAAAGCGGCGGCCGAGAAGTTCCGCAAGATCCAGGAAGCCTACGAAACCATCAAGAAGGAGCGGGGGATGAACTGATGGAAAACAGAATCCTGCGACCGGCGGCAACGGCGGATGTGCCGGCCATACAGACCGTCCTGCAGGCGGCCCGGCAGATCATGTGGGAATCCGGGAATCTCCGGCAGTGGGGACCGGATTATCCGCCGCTGGAGGCCATCCTTTCCGATATCCGGCGGGGCGGGGGATTCGTCTTCGAGCAGGCGGGTGACGTGGTTGCCTATTTTGCCCTGCTTCCGTCGCCGGAACCGACCTATCGCGAAATCCGGGACGGGGCCTGGCTGGATGACCTGCGCCCGTACCATGTCGTGCACCGGATCGCCAGTCTGCCCTCCGTCCACGGCATCTTCCGGGATATTATGGATTTCTGTTTTTCCCGGGATGCCAATATCCGCATCGATACGCACCGCGACAATGCGATCATGCGTCACAATCTCCTGAAATACGGCTTTTCTTACTGCGGTATCATCCACGTATCCGACGGTTCGGAGCGTCTGGCCTACCAACGCATCGCGGATTCCTGCTGAACGGATGGATGCTTCTTTGCCGGTAAGTAAGATTGCAGCGACCGTGGTGGATTCACTTTCCGCCAGCCCGGTGACCGTTGTGACGGCGCCGCCGGGCTCGGGAAAATCCACCTGGCTGCCGCTGGCGATCCTGGCCGCGCGCCCTGCCGGTGCCGGAAAAATCCTGATGCTGGAGCCCCGCCGCATTGCGGCACGTCAGATTGCCGCACGGATGGCTTCGCTGCTCGGCGAGGAGGTGGGGGAGACGGTCGGCTACCGCATCCGTTTCGAAAAGAAAATCAGCCGCAGGACGCGGATCGAGGTGTTGACAGAAGGCATCCTGACGCGGATGCTGGTCGAAGATCCCGGACTGGACGGCGTCGATCTCGTCATTTTCGACGAATTCCATGAACGCAGCCTGCAGACGGACCTGGCCCTGGCGCTTGCCCGGGAATCCCAGTCGGTCCTCAGGCCGGACCTCCGCTTGCTCCTGATGTCGGCCACGCTCGATGAACCCGGTCTCTGCAGGGAACTGGGCGCACAGTTGATTTCCTGCGCCGGGAAAATGTTCCCTGTGGATATCCGCTATCTGGGAGACTCCCCGGCGGAGCTTGTCGATGTGACGGTCCGGGCTGTCCGCCAGGCTCTCCGGGAGCTGGAAGGCGACATTCTGGCGTTCCTGCCCGGCGAGGCTGAGATCCGCCGTTGTGCCGCAGCGCTCGAAGGCCTTGCGTCCGACACGCAGATACGTCCGCTCTACGGCCGGCTCACGCTGGATGAGCAGCGCCGTGCCATCGCCCCAAGCCCTGCCGGCAGCCGGAAAATCGTCCTGGCCACCCCGGTTGCCGAAACTTCGCTTACGATCGAAGGGGTCCGCGTCGTGGTCGATGCGGGCTATTGCCGACGTCCGGTCTTCGATCCCCATACCGCCCTGGAACGCCTGGAGACCATCCGCATCAGCCTGGATATGGCAGCCCAACGCAGCGGCCGTGCCGGCCGCCTGGCGCCCGGCGTGTGCTACCGGCTCTGGTCTAAGGCTGCGGAGAGCCGCATGGCGCCGCAGCGGCAGCCCGAGATATTGGATGCGGACCTTGCGCCGCTGCTCCTGCAAGTGGCTGCCTGGGGTGAGACGCATCCCGAGCGGCTTCCATGGCTCACGCCGCCGCCTGCACCGGCCCTGCGCGCCGCCCGGACGCTTCTGCAGTCTCTGGATGCGCTTGACGATGCCGGCCGGATCACGTCCAGGGGCCGGAAACTGGCGGCCTTGCCCTGCCATCCCCGGGTCGCGCAAATGCTGCTCACGGCTTCCGATGCCGCCCAGCAGGCCCTGGCTGCCGATCTAGCAGCCCTGCTGGAAGAGAAAGACCCGCTTTCCGAAGAAATGGATCCGGACATCAGCCTCCGGATCGAAGCGCTTCGCCGCGCACGTGCCGGCGGCCGGCCCGGTCCCTGGGGCCGGATTGCCCGTATAGCGGCGCAATACCGGGAAATGGTCCGGGTTCCGGAAGACAATGCCCCGTCCGATGCCTATCTGCTCGGCGCCCTGCTCGCTGCCGCCTATCCCGAACGCGTGGCATGTCCCTGGAAAGAAGGCGGAAACCGTTTCTGCATGGCCGGCGGCGACCTGGTGTTCCTGCCGGAGCAGAGTGCGCTCAGCGGATGCGACTGGCTGGCTGTCGCCAGCGTGTTTGTTCGGGCCGGTTCGTCCGGGCGGATCCTCCTGGCCGCACCCGTTGCTCCCGCAGACCTGCAGGCGCTGGCCCGTCCGACCGAGGATGTCCGCTGGGATACCAGGGCGGGCGGCCTGGTCGCCCGCCGCCTCTGGCGTATCGGCGTCCATGTCCTGGCCGAAAAGCCGCTTGCCGGAATCGATCCGGCGACCGGGATGGCTGTCCTCTGTGCGGCTGTCCGCAAGGAGGGCCGAAGCCTGTTCGACTTCTCGGATGCCGTCGAAAACCTGCAGCGCCGGATTGCTGCAGCCGCTCTCTGGCATCCGGAGCTGGAGCTGCCGGATGTCTCGACCGATGCACTGCTGGCGCGACCGGAAGCGTGGCTGCCGCTCCAGGCAGCGCCGGCGGCATCGGCGGCGCAACTTCGGAAAATAGACCTGGAATCCGTCATCTGGAACCAGCTCTCCTATGCGCAGCAGCAGGCTGTCGAGCGCATTGCGCCTTCGCATGTCACGGTTCCGACCGGGAGCCGGATCCGCCTGGAATACCGGCAAGGTGCCGATGCGCCCGTCCTCCGCGTCCGCCTGCAGGAATGTTTCGGCCTGCTCGATACACCCTGTGTGGATGACGGCCGCCGGCCGGTGCTGATGGAACTGCTGTCGCCCGGTTTCAAACCTGTCCAACTGACCTCCGACCTTCGCAGTTTCTGGGGCGGTACCTATTTCGAGGTCCGCAAGGAACTGCGCCGCCGCTATCCCCGGCATGCCTGGCCGGAGGACCCGCTTGCCGCGATTCCGGTGCGCGGTGTCAGGAAAAAATGTTAAATTTGTAGAATCATCATAACTGCATCTATGAAAAAATCCTTTTTTGCCTTTGTGGCTGTTCTGCTGGTTGCCTTCCCGTCGCTGACGGGCTGCGGCAAGCCTGCTGGGAAAGCCGCCCCGGTTTTCGTCAAGGACGAGACCGGCATCGTCCGGCGGGTGAATCCCGACGAAAAGAATGTGTACCTGGTCTTTACGGCCCATTACAGTGAGAACGACAGCGGCTACTTCGAAAACTTCGACGGCGTCGTGCCTGTGCTCAATACCTTAAAGGAAAAAGGGGTGAAGGCATCTTTCTTCCCGACCGGCGTCTGCTTCGAGCAGCCGCAGTACGAGGAAGCCATCCGGCGGATCATCGGCGAGGGACACTATCTTTCCTCCCATTCGTATGCCCACCTGGTCCTTTGCGAAAACGGCCGGACGCTGGTGGATGCCGATTCGCTGGCCGGGGATTTTGCCCGCATGGAGGCCCAGCTGAACCGCTTCGGCCTGGAAAAGAAACAGTATTACTGGCTGATTCCGCCCTACGAATCCTGCAATGTCGAATCGCGCCAGAACATGGAAGCGCTGGGATACAAGCTGCTCAATCCTTCGGAAGGCCCGCTTTTCGGACTGGACTGGACCACGCCGGACATGCCTTCCTATAAATCCATCGACCAGATGCTCGCCCGCCTGTGGGAACTGGAGGAAAGTGAAGGCCTCAGCGGCCTCATCCTGCTGATCCACGCCATGAATTATCCCGAGAAGCAAGAAGTTGAGCGTCCGTACAACCATCTGGGCGAAATCATCGATACGCTGAAGGCGCGCGGCTACGGCTTCCGCACCTTCAACGACGTGATTGCCGCAGAAGCAGAATAAAAAATCCTAATTATTTCTTCTTTACGCCTTAAACAGATTGCGGGAATTGTGGACCTTTGCAGCCATGATTCCCGTCTTTCTATCCGTCTTGCTGGCCGTAGTGCTTCCTGTCCGGGATACGCTGCCAGCGGCGACCGTCCGCGCCTTCAAGGATAACCTGCCGGTCGAGAAGCTGGCATCGCCCGTTTCGAACATCCGTGTGGACGAGGCGGCGATCCCCGACCAGGCGGAGCTGTCGGACCGGATACCAAGCTTGTACATTCCCCGCTATGGCGCGTCGCTGACTTCGACCATCTATCTGCGGGGATTCGGCTCACGGATGGACAATCCGGTGCTGGGCCTCTACCTGGACGGGATTCCGGTGCTGGACAAGAATGCCTATGACCTGGATTTCCTGGATATCCGCCAGGCGACCCTGCTGCATGGGCCGCAGGCTACGCTCTACGGGCGGAATGCGCTCGGGGGGCTCCTGTCCCTGCAGACGGTCTCGCCCCGTTCGGCGCAGGGACTCCGCCTGACTGCCGAAGGCGGCACGGCCTTCACGGCCCGGATACAGGCCTCTCTCTACAAAGGCGACCACGGGTTCAGTGCGGCGTTCCGCCACGGCGGCGGCTTTTTCCGCAACCAGTTTACCGGCAGGATGTGCGATCCATATGACGGTGCCATGCTGCGCTGGAAATGGACACCGCGTGCGACGGACCGCTATCAGTTTGAACAGATCCTGCAAGCCTCTTTTTCCCGGGAGGGCGGCTTCGCTTACGGCCGTTATGACGGACAGGCGATCCATCCCGTCAATTACAATGACGAAGGCAGTTACGGCCGTTTTACCCTGCTTTCCGGCGGACGCTTCCAGTATCGGGGCGACAAGGTCAGGCTGGAATCAGCCGCGTCCGTCCAGCTTCTGGCCGATGACATGCGGATGGATCAGGATTTTACCCCAGAGAGCATCTTTACCCTGCGGCAGCGGCAGCGGAGCGGCTCGGTGACGGCGGAGGTCCTGCTGCGTCCTGGCGGGACTTTTGCCCACTGGCGGCCCGTGACCGGCCTCTTTCTTTTCGGGCAGGTGAAATCTCTTTTTGCACCCGTGCTTTTCAAGCGCGAGGGCATCCAGTCCCTGATCCTGGACAATGCCAATGCGCATATTCCAAGCGATATCGGGCAATTGGCGATCTGGAACGAGACCCTGCCCATCGATTCGGATTTCACCCTATACACGGGCGGCGCCGCCCTGTTCCACGAATCGGTGTTCAGCTGGGGACGCTGGCATCTGACGGCCGGACTGCGCCTGGACTGCGAACTGGCGGCCATGCAGTACGACTGCCGCTCGGCTGTTGATTATCAGTTCGTTCCGATCATGACGGCTCCAAAAACCTACCGGCTGTCCTACGCGGGAACCGCTTCGCATGCCCACCTGGTCCTGCTTCCCAAATTGTCGCTTTCCTTCGAGGCGTCGGAATCCCTGCTGCTGTACGCCACCCTGTCCAAAGGATTCCGGGCGGGGGGATTCAATACCCAGATTTTTTCCGATATCCTGCAGAACCAGATGATGAACGGCCTGATGGAGGAACTCGGGGTCTATCTGGACCGGCCGTCTGTTTCCATCGGGGCCGATGCGACGCAGTACAAGCCGGAATCGGCCTGGAACCAGGAAATCGGCCTGCGCTTCCGGAAAGACGGCTTCGCCCTGGAGGCTTCCGCCTACCGGATGGATGGCGTCAACCAGCAGCTGACCGTCTTTCCTCCGGGGCAGTCGACCGGGCGGATGATGACCAACGCCGGCCGGAGCCGCAGCCTGGGTGCCGAGGTCGAGATGCATTACGCCGCGACCCGTTTTTCGGCCGATCTTGCCTATGCCTTCTGCGATGCGCGTTTTGTCCGTTATGAAAGCGGAACCGCGGACTATTCGGGAAAGCGCGTGCCGTATGTCCCGGCGCATACGCTCTATGCCGGCCTGTCCTGGCGCCAATCCCTTGGAAGCCGCCTGATGCTCCTGCTCCGTGCGGACCTTCGCGGAAACGGCCCGCTGTATTGGAATGAGGAGAATTCCCTCCGGGAAGGATTCCATCTTTCCCCCGGTGCCCGGATTTCGCTCCAATTCCCGAAAATGGAATTCTTTCTCCGTGGAGACCGTCTGCTGCCGCATCCGTATCCGGTCTTCTATTTCAAATCCGTCGGCCGGGAATTTTTTGCCCTGTCCCGTCCGGCGTCTCTTTCCCTGGGCGTGAACCTGAAGTTTTGATAGTATGAAAACCAAACTGCTTGTCCTGGCTTTCTGCCTTGTTTCCCTGACTGCCTGCCATACGCCGATCGACGGACCGCTTGCGCCCGGTGAAAACTATTACCTGGGTACCGTCAGTGTCCTCTATGAAGGCGAGTATTTCAACAATGAAGACATCAAGGTCCTTTTCTCTCCGGAGGGGGACCGGGCTTCCATCACCCTGCACCGGATCCGTTTTGTCCCGAAGATGCCGGTCAGGATCGACGTGACGATTCCCGATATCCAGTTGCAGGAGGGGGTTGACGGCGTTTTCACTTTTTCCTGTACGAATGTGATTCCGCTGGCCCTCGGCGGGAAGTATCCCCGTTATACCGTGACTGACCTCAAGGGCAGCGCCGATGCGCAGCGCCTGAGCTTCAGCCTGAATTTCGGCGATTATCCGACCTCCTTCACCGGTACGCTGATGCAGTAGGCGGTCCGTCATTCCGGAAAAAGTGCTATCTTTACGGAATGAAACAGACAATTCAAGTATCCGGAATGAAATGCCCGCACTGCGAGGCGCGGGTTGAAAAGCAGCTGGGCCGGCTTGAAGGTGTAGCCTCCGTGAAGGCCAGCCATGAAAACGCTTGTGTGGAACTCGATTACGATCCTGCCGTCCTGTCGGCCGATGAGATTGTCGAGACGATAGCCGACTGCGGCTTCGAGGCAAGTCTATGACCGAAAGCCGCATCTTCCCGGTGCTCGGGATGATGTGCGCGGCCTGTTCCGCCAATGTGGAGCGGAAACTGCGCAAGACCCCCGGCGTTGTCGATGTCTCCGTCTCCCTGCCCGGCCGCACGGCGTCGGTCGAATATGACCCGTCCGTCGTTACCCCGGAGGATCTGCGCCGGGAAGTGGCCGCGGCCGGCTACCAACTGGTCATCGATGGCGGAGCCGGGGTGGAGGACGTCCAGCGGCGCGCTTTTGTCGATCTGCGGCGCAGGACCCTGCTTTCCTGGGTCTTCGCCGCCCTGGTGATGCTGTTTTCGATGGGCGGTCTTTTCCGGGACCGGCCCTTTGTGGGAAATCTTCTCTGCCTGCTGCTCGCCGCGGCCTGCATCGTGTTCTGTGGCCGCACCTTCTTTGTGACGGCCCTGCAACAGGCGAAGCACCGTTCGGCCAACATGGACACGCTGGTCGCCCTTTCGACCGGCATATCCTTTCTTTTCAGCCTTTGGCTGACTTTCAGCGGATCTGCGCATACCTGGTTCGATTCGGTGACGATGATCACCAGTTTCGTGCTCACCGGCCGGCTGCTGGAAGAAAAGGCCAAGAACGGAACCGCCGCCTCGATCCGGGCCCTGATGGACCTGCAGCCCAAGACGGCCCATCTGATCAATCTCGACGACGACACGGTTTCTGAAGTGCCGATCGCCCTCCTGCAGCCCCGCGACATGCTGGAAGTCCGCTCCGGCGAGGCCATTCCCGTGGACGGCGTGATGCGGGGCGGCAACGCTGCGGTAGATGAGAGCATGATCACCGGTGAACCGGTTGCCGTCCCCAAGGCGAAAGGGGACCGGCTGCTGGCCGGAACGATCGTCAAGGAAGGCTCCCTGCGGATGCGGGCGCAGCAGGTCGGTTCCGATACGGTCCTGTCCGGAATCATCCGGATGGTGCAGAAAGCGCAGGGGAGCAAGGCGCCCGTCCAGCGGCTGGTCGACCGGGTGGCGCTAGTGTTCGTTCCGGCAGTCCTGGGTATTTCCGTGCTGACGTTCTGTGCGTGGATGCTCGCCGGCGCCGAGCTCCAGCATGCGCTGGTCTGCGCGGTTTCGGTGCTGGTGATCGCCTGCCCCTGCGCCCTGGGCCTGGCAACGCCGACGGCCCTGATGGTGGGCATCGGCTGCGCCGCCGAGCGCGGCATCCTGGTCAAGGATGCCACGGCGCTGGAGCAGCTGCACAAGGTCGATACGCTGGTTACCGACAAGACCGGCACGCTGACCATTCCCAACCTGGAAATCAAGGCCTCTGACGACCTGGCCTTTGAACAGCGGGAAACGCTCAAGCCCAATGCCGCGGAAGCCATCCGCCGGCTGCGCGCTTCGGGGATTGACGTGTGGATGATGAGCGGTGACCGCGACGACGCTGCGGCCTATTGGGCTGCGCGTGCCGGCATCGAACACTATCGGAGCCGCGTGATGCCGCAGGACAAGGAGGATCTCGTGCGCCGGCTGCAGTCGGAGGGACATACCGTCGCCATGATCGGCGACGGTGTCAACGACGCCCAGGCGCTGGCCTCGGCCGATGTGAGCATCGCTATCGGGCGGGGTACCGATGTGGCGATGGAAGTGGCCCAGGTGACCCTCATGCGGGATGACCTGCTGGCCCTGAACGATGCCGTCGGGCTTTCCCGCCGGACGGTGCGCACCTTGCGCGGCAATCTGTTCTGGGCGTTTATCTACAATGTCGTCTGTATTCCGCTGGCTGCCGGTGTCGTTCCTTCGGTCCACATCAGCCCGATGACGGCGGCCGCCCTGATGGCATTCAGCAGCGTGAGCGTCGTGCTCAACAGCCTGCGCCTCCGCCGTTCCAAATAGCGATTTTTTTTTTCGTATCTTAGTCGCAGAAAACCCTAATGATTATGAACCGTTTATCCTTCTTTCTGCTATCGGCTTTCATGCTGATGCTTTGTGCGTGCGGCGGCAATGCACCGAAAACCCTCTCTTTTGACGACGTCATCCAGACACGGCGGAGCATCCGCAGCTATGACGTATCCAAAAAAATCAGCGAGGCGGAGGTACGGACCCTGATCGAGGCTGCGCAGCAGGCTCCTTCCTGGGCGAACCAGCAGCCTTCCAAGTATTATGTGGCCATCTCGCCCGAGAAACTGCACGCGGTGCAGAATATGGTCGGCGGCAACAAGGACCGGATCCTCGGGGCGCCGGTGCTCATCCTTTCGACCTTCGAACGCGGCAAGTCGGGATTCTTCCGCGGCCAGCAGACCAACGAGGTCGGCGACGGCTGGGGTGCCTATGACAACGGCCTGAGCAATGCCTACCTGATTCTCATCGCCCGTGCCATGGGCTACGATACCCTGATCATGGGCATGCGCGATGAAGCGGCGCTGCGTGAAACCTTCCAGGTACCTGCCAATGAGACGGTGATGGCCGTCATCGCCCTGGGCTACCGCGCCGAGGATCCCCGCACGCCCGTCCACCGGAATCTGGACGAAATTGTCAAGTTCTTCTGATACCTGAAACCTTAAAGCTATGCGTAAACTTCTGATTTTCCGCCATCTGACGCTTTCCGTCGTGGCCGTGTCGACCCTGCTGGCCCTCGCTTCCTGCCAGAAAGGCGACGACAATGTGCAACTCTTCCGGGATGCCGCCCTGCAGCTCGACAATACCCGCCATACGCTGACCGACGAGTTCGACTATTGGCCGGACTGCGGCATCCGGGTGACCGGCAGCCATCTGGCTTCCCTGATTTCACTCGAAGGACTGCAGAAACTCCTGCCTTGCCCGCTCTTTGTATCGGGACCGCACGATGCGGAGAACGGTGTGTGGGATTTGGAGAATCCGGAACAGTTCGGCCACTACAATCCCAAGGCCATCCAATATCTCGCGGACCTGGCCGAAAAGGTGGTTGCCGACGCGGCTTTCGTGAAGATGAGCCAGGGGCTTGTGGATGAGTACCTGTACGACAAGATGCACGTGATGATGGTGCTGCACGACGCGCTGTACGACGAAAAGCTCCCGGATTATATGGGTTATGATGCCGATGATTCCCGCTATGTACGCGAAGACATCTTCAAGGATCTGCTGGCATCGAACGGCGGCGGCATCAGCGCCGCCCCGGTCTTCGCCAACTGCATGAATCTCTCAGCGCCGCCCCGGGATTACTATCCCTTCTGGGACCTCAACCATCTCTATTTCTGGGCCCGGCGCTGGAGCGACGGGACCATCGACCTGTTCTACAAGGCCCTGAGCACCGTCTTCAAGGCCTACTATCCGACCTACGATTTCAATCTGGACCGCTACTGGCAGGAACCGGAGTACTACGACTACGAGGAAGACGAGTTGTAGGCGGCCGGCTGTCAGATCGCGGAGCGTTCGTCGATGATGCGCAGCTCCTCGGAGGAGAAGTGAACGTTGTCGAGCGATTTGAGATTGTCATCCAACTGCGCGACGGAGCTGGCGCCGATGATGACGGAGGTCACGCGCGGATCCTGGAGGATCCAGGCGAGGGCCATCTGAGCCAGGCTCTGTCCCCGTTTACGGGCCAGGTCGTTCAGGCTCCGGAGCATTTGCAGCATGGCCGGGGTGAGGGTCTCTTCCTTGAGCGATGTCCCGCGGGCCATCCGGGAATCAGCCGGGATACCGTTCAGGTAACGTCCCGTAAGCAGACCCTGCTGCAGTGGGGAGAAGGAGATGAATCCCGCCCCGTTTCCGGCTGCCAGGTCGATCAGTCCCTTCTTCTGCGGCGTGCGGTCGAGGATGTTGAAACGGTCCTGGTAGAGCAGGCAGGGGACATCGTGTTCCCGCAGATAGCGGTAGGCTTTCTCAGCCTGTTCTGCCGGATAGCGCGATAGGCCTACGTACAGGGCTTTCCCCTGGCGGACGATATCGACCAGCGCATGCAGGGTCTCTTCCAGCGGCGTCTCGGGATCATAGCGATGGGAATAGAAGATGTCCACATAGTCCAGCCGCATCCGTTTGAGGCTCTGGTCGAGGCTGGCCATCAGGTATTTGCGTGAGCCCCAGTTCCCATACGGCCCGGGCCACATGTCGTACCCGGCCTTGGAACTGATGAACAGTTCATCGCGGTAGGGACGCAGTGAGCGCTCCATCAGGAGGCCGAAGTTCTCTTCCGCAGTGCCGAAAGGCGGGCCGTAGTTGTTGGCCAGGTCGAAGTGGCAGATGCCTTTGTCGAAGGCGCGGTGAGCCATGGCCTTGATTTCCTGAAAAGGCTTGAGGGCACCGAAGTTGTGCCACATGCCCAGGGCCAGGACGGGAATCCGGATGCCGGAGCGTCCGCAGCGCCGGTATTCCATGGCGTCGTAGCGGTCAGGCGCGGGGGAGTAAATGGGTTCAATCATGTTGAAGTATCGGTTTTGAGCTCTTTCAGCAGCAGCTCGAAGAGCCGGGGTTTGGCGTATTGGTCGAGTTTGTCTTCCGGGATCCAGATGTATCCTTCGGGCAGCGCCGGCCGGGCGTTGCATTCCAGCAGGTGGAAATCGGCCAGCAGGGTCTGGTGCGTGAGCTGGTGCCGGACGCCTTTCTTTAACAACTCCATCCCGGGGAAGTCCGGAACGGAATCTTCTTCCTGGTACGGTTCCCAGAGACCTTGCCAGATATCGCCGGGGCCGCGCCGCCGGATGGCGGTTTCGCCCTGGCAGCGGATATAGACGTAGTGGAACCGGCGGATGCGTGCCGGGGCCGTTTTGCTGCGGACGGGCAGCCGGTTCGTCCGGCCGCTGCGGAGGGCTTCGCAGTTTCCGGCGAGGGGACAGGTCAGGCAGGCGGGAGATGCCGGTGTGCACTGTAGCGCGCCGAAGTCCATCAGGGCCTGGTTGAAATCGCCCGGGCGCTCCGCCGGCAGCAGCGACTGGGCCAGGACGGTGAATTCCTTTTTCGCGGCCGTCGTTCCCACGGGTGTCTCCAGGCCGTAATAGCGGGCCAGTACCCGGTATACATTGCCGTCCACCACGGCCACAGGCAGCCCGAAGGCGATCGAGCCGATGGCAGCAGCCGTGTAGTCGCCGACGCCTTTGAGGGCACGGATTTCCGCCAAGCTGTCCGGGAAGGAGCCGCGCGCGGCAATCTGCCGGGCCGCGGCGAGGAGGTTGCGCCCCCGGCTGTAATAGCCCAGCCCTTCCCAGAGCCGCAGCACCTCGTCTTCGCTGGCAGCCGCCAGGCTTTCCACGTCCGGGAAGCGTTCCATGAAGCGCTGCCAGTAGGCAAGACCCTGGGCAATCCGGGTTTGTTGCAGGATGATTTCGCTCAGCCAGATGGCATACGGATCCTTCGTACGGCGCCAGGGAAGGTCGCGGCCGTACTTGTCGTACCAGTCGAGGAGCGTGCGGGCAAAAGCTGGGTCTTGCATCGTCCGGCAAAGATAGCGTTTTTCGATGATGTTCCCACCTCCGTATACAGAAAAGCCCCGTGCCGGAAAGGGCACGGGGCTTTCGGGTCTGTCGGATTTGACGTCCCGTTCCGATTACTTGACCTCAATCTGGCGGGAAGCCGGGACTTGCTTGACTTCCTGCAGCTTAGGCAGGGTGATGTGCAGCACGCCATTGACAATCTCGGCCCGGATGGCATCGAGGTTGATGTTCTCAGGGAGCGTGAAGCTCTGGTGGTACGAGGTGTACGAGAACTCGCGGCGCAGATAGGTCGTTCCCTTGTCGTCCTTCTCTTCTTTCTTGTTCTTCTTTTCGAGGGCGATGACAAGTTCATCGTCATTGTCCACACGGACGGAGAAGTCTTCCTTGTTCATACCCGGAGCTGCGATCTCGATCTGGAATTCTTTCTCGCTCTCCTTGATGTTGACGGCCGGTGAAGCGAACTGACGGGCGGGCATCACGGTAAAATCATCATCGAACAGGTTGCTGAAAATGCTGGGCAGCCAGGAATTTCTTCTTTCAACGGAATACATAACTAAATCCTCCATTTTATACGTTTTACTTTTATTTTCTTGTTCTGCCTCCGCGGCTTTTCCGCGGCCGGCGATACAAGAAATAACAAATGGCCGGCCAAGGTCGGGAAAAGTGACAATTTGTCGCAAAAAGTCATGCAATTGGCTGATATACAGACAATTTGTCAGATTTGTGTCAGTGTTTGGCAGTCGAGGTTTCCACAAGGCTGCCCTTGCGCATCCAGCGCCCGCTGCGGACATGGAAGAAGAAAAGCAGGCCGCGGACATTGAGCTCGATGCACATGGCGATCCAGTAGCCGGTCAGGCCGTATTTCGGGGTCAGGACGAGGGCCAGGCCGATCCGGACCAGCCACATGCTGCCGAAATTCAGGAGGGTGGGGACCAGGGTCCTTCCGGCACCGGCACAGACGCCGAAGCCGACGATGGAAACGGCATAGAGGGTTTCCGCAAAGGCCTCGATGCGCAGGACGCGGGCGCCCAGCGACACGACGTCCGGGTCGTTGCTCAGGATCCCCATCAGCTGCGGGGCGAAGAAATACATCAGGACGGCCAGGAACGACATCATCGCGGCAGCCATCCCGATGGTCGTCCAGGCAAAATTCCTGGCGACGTCTTTCCGCCGCGCCCCGAGGCTTTGGCCGACCAGCGTAGTGGCTGCCTCCTCCAGCCCGTATCCGGGCATGTAGCAGAAGCTTTCCGCCGTGATGGCAAAGGCGTTGGCCGCGATGGAGACCGGTCCCAGCGGCGCCACGATGATCGTGCTCATCACGTGGGCGCCCCGCATGACGATGTTCTGGAGCCACATCGGCCCGGTGATGCCCAGGGCGGTCTTGAGGCTTTCCCGCCGCGGGATGAAAGAGCCGCGCTCGTGGATGATTTTCAGTTCGGGCGAGCGGACCGAGACGTACCAGAGGACGAAGAGGGTCGTCAGCAGTTCGGAAAGCCCGGTTCCCCAGGCCGCCCCGACGACGCCCATCCCGAGCCTGTAGATGAAGATATAGTTGAGGACCACGTCGAGCAGGCACATGCAGATATAGGTGATGCTCGGCACTTTCATGTTTCCGCTGGCCTGCAGCATCGCACTGGCTGCATAGCCCGTCATGCCGATGGGGAGGAAGGCTGCATAGATGCGGAAATAGGCGGACGCATCGGCGCGGATGACTTCCGCGCCGCCGAGCCAGCGCGGCAGGACGCCGCTGATGCCTATGCCGGTGAGCCCCAGCAGCAGGCTGAAAAGGAGGACGCAGAACAGGCCCTGGCGCATGGCCAGCCGGGCCCGCCGGAAATCGCCCGCGCCGCAGGCGTGGGCCACCTGCACCGAGAAACCGGTGATGACGGCCATCGAGAAGCCGCTGAAGATCCAGGTACTGGTCGAGATCAGGCCGATGGAGGCCGAAGGGTTGGCGCCGAGGCGGCCGACCATCGCCGAGTCGATGTACTGCATCAGGACGGACGACAGCTGGGCCAGGATGGCCGGTATGGCCAGGGACAGGGCGAGCCGCAACTGCTGTCCGCGGGATAGCGGATCGCCGTTGCGCAGTCGTGCCAATAAAATATCCTTGCGTCCCATAGCGGGCGCAAAGATACAAGAAAATCAGGAAAATGGACTAACTGTGGATGGAACCGTTGCGGTAGGCATCCAGCAGCTGGTAGAGGTCGTCGATCTGCTCCTTGATTTCCGCGCCCTGGTCGGTGTCGCGGACATAGCGGCGGCTCTCCTCGAATTCGAGGACCTTGGTCTCGGAGAGGATGTCCAGACCGAACTTGACCGCCTTTTCGCGCGTGGTGAAGGGCGCATGCTGGACGAGCTTCAGGCTCTGCGAGTTGTAGATCAGCGTGTAGCCGGCAATCCCCGTTTCGGGCTGGTAGGCCTTCGAATAGCCGCCGTCGATGACCAGCAGCCTGCCGTCCGCCTTGATAGGGCTCTCGCCTTTGAGGGTCTTGACCGGGATGTGGCCGTTGATGATGTGGGCGTGCCGCATGTCGGTGACGCCGAATTCGCGGAGGATCTTCTCGCAGATGTCCGCCCGGTTCTTGAGCTCCTTGTAGGCGCCGTTGGTCTCTTTCTGCGGCTCCTTGTCGGCAATGAAATAGCGTTCGAAGGTCGCCATCTTGTCCTTGTCGAAAGTCGGCGCGACAGGGCCGCACCACAGATACCAGATGAAGTCCTGGCCCGCCTGCCGGCGCGGCGTCTCTTCCCGGGTGTAGTATGCGTTGCGGACCATCTGGTCCACCTTGTCGAAGAGTTTCCTGCCGCTGTAGGGCTTGCCCTGGATCATCATCTCCTTGAAGCTGCCGTCGGGATTCATCGGAACGGAGCCGTGGAACATCAGGTTGCTGTTCCGGACCAGGTAGAGTGAACCGTGCTCGAGGAAGCATTTGATGTGGCGCCGGAGTTTTTCGCTGGTCTCAAAACTGCGGGTGACGCCTTCCAGGACCTCCAGTTCGGCGGGGGTCAGCGCATAGGGGTTGTCCGGGTCGATGGTGGGGAAATGGGTATCCTTCAGCGGATAGTCTTTGCCGCCCAGGTGGATGGTCCCTTTCTTGAAATCGATCCGGTGCAGCACGTTGCGGTCTTCCATGCCGAATTCCGGGTTCCGGTCGATCACGAGTTTCTCCTGCTTGAACTGGATGACGGCGATGGCCTTGTGCATCTTGGCGATCAGGGCCAGCTGCGACTCGGGGAGCTGTTCGTATTCGTTTTTCTTGGGACGGAACAGCGTGCAGGGATCGTCGGCGTAGGTTTCCATCGCGAAGGTCGTCAGGGGCAGGAGATTGATCCCGTAGCCGTCTTCCAGCGTGGAAAGGTTCGCGTAGCGGAAGCACATCCGCAGGACATTGGCCACGCAGGCCCGGCTGCCGGCGGCGGCGCCCATCCACACGACATCGTGGTTGCCCCACTGGATGTCGTAGTTGTGGTAGTTGCACAGGGTTTCCATGATCAGGTGGGCGCCCGGGCCGCGGTCGTAGATGTCGCCGATGATGTGCAGCGAGTCGATGACCAGGCGGTGGATGACGTTGCAGATGGTGGCGATGAAGTGGTCGGCCCGGCCGGTGGCGATGATCGTATCGACGATCGACATCATGTAGCGCCGCTTGTTCTGGTTGTCTTCGATCCATTCGTGCAGGAGTTCCTCCACGATGTAGGAATACTCCCGCGGCAGCGCCTTGCGGACTTTCGAGCGGGTGTATTTCGAGGAACAGACGGCCATGACCTGGATGATGCGCATCAGCATGACGCGGTACCATTCCTGCATCCGGGCGCGGGTCCGGAGGGTGCTGCGGACCGCCCGGATCTTGTCTTCCGGATAATAGATCAGGGTGCAGAGCTCGCGGATCTCGGTCTCGGTGAGCGTGGCGCCGAAAATCATTTCGACTTTCTGGCGGATGACGCCCGAACCGTTGCGCAACACGTGTTCGAAGGCCTCGTTCTCGCCGTGCAGGTCGGTGATGAAATGCTCGGTGCCCTTGGGCAGGTTCAGGATTGCCTCCAGGTTGATGATCTCGGTGCAGGCGGACTGTTCCGTGGGGAAACTCTTCGCCAGCAGTTTCAGGTACTTCAGATCGCGCTTCATGGTTTCTCTATGGTTTTTTTGACCTTGTGTTCGTTCCAGCGCCCATAGACTTCGCTCACGTTCGAAGCCGTGACGAATCCGGTGAACTGGTTTTCCTTCATGAAATTGAACAGGTCGGAATACTCGTGCTTGGTCAGCAGGGCGACGATCTCGATCCGTTCGTCGAGGTTGTAGCCGCCTTCCAGATGATAGAGGCTGCAGCCCCGCTGCAGGTCGCGGGTGATGTAGGTGCGGATGGCTTCGTAATCCTCGCTGATGATGCAGACCCGCTTCTTGCGGTTGAGCGTGTCGGTGAAGTAGTCCACGACCACGCCGTTGATCCAGGTGCCGATCAGGCCGATGACCACCATCCGGAACGGGTTGATGGCGAAGGCCGAGCAGCAGATTAACGCGCCGGCGATGGTGACGGACATCCCGATATCGAAGCGCAGGTATTTGTTGACGATCTTGGCCAGGATGTCGAGTCCGCCGGTGGAGGCGTTGATCCGGAACAGAATGGCCTGCGAGATGCTGAGCATCAGTACGAAACAGAGCAGGTCGAACCACGGGTCGTTCATGACGGACGTCGCGCCGGGATCCATCAGGCGCTCATACGGCATGACCTTGGCCCAGAAATCAATCAGCGGACCCAGGATCAGGGCCGTATAGACGGTTTTGGCACCGAATTCGGCACCGATCAGCAGCCAGGCCAGCAGCAGGAGGACGACATTGATGAGGGTGACGATGACGGAGACCTTGATCTTCCCGCCGAAAATCTCCGCCAGTACGATCGACAGGCCCGAGATGCTGCCGATGACCAGTTTGCTCGGCATCAGGAAATAATAGACGGCAGCGGCCCCGACGGCCATGCCCAGTGTCATCGTGATCAGCTCTTTCCAGAATTTCCAGGTTGCAAGCGGATGGACGATTTCTTTGAAGGATTTCATAGTTTTCTTGTAATTATCTTCCAAAGATGCGAAAAATCTTTGGGATTTCAAATCATTTCCGCTACTTTCGCGCGATTTTCAAAGAAAACCATGCGGAAATCTTTTTTATTCCTATTATTGCTCCTCTGTGTCGGCCTGCCGGTACGGGCCCAGGGACAGGTTGACCGTCTCTATTTCGACATGCGCGCCTCTTTCCATCAGGACATCACGGACGGCCGCTACAACAGCCAGGCGGTCGGGGAGTACCTGAACTTCCACCTGCTGGGCCACATCACGCCGAAGGTCGAGTACCGCATCCGGCAGCGGCTCAACAAGAAGGTGTTCGACGAGAAGAACATGTTCAACGCCACGGATTTCATGTACGTCAAGTGGCAGGCGACCGAACGCTGGAGCTTCCTGGCCGGCAAATCCGTGGTGATGATCGGCGGCTATGAATACGACGCCGCACCGATCGACGTGTACTTCTACAGCCAGTTCTGCGACAATATCTACCAGGCCTTCACCTTCGGGGCGACGGTCAGCTACCAGTTTGCCGAAGGACAGAACCTGGTCGGCCAGATCTGCAATTCACCGCTTTCGCTCGGCTTCCAGAACGTCTATGCCTACAATCTGGCCTGGGAAGGTCAGTTCGCACCTTTCTGGAAGACCATCTGGAGCGTGAATTTCGTGGAAGACATCGACAAGCGGATGGTCAATTATGTGGCGCTGGGCAACCACTTCATCTTCCGCGACGTGATCTTCGACGTCGATCTGATGAACCGCAGCGGTTTCGGCCAGAAGCAATTCTTACTCAGCGATTTCTCGCTGATTTCCAAAATTATCTGGAGCGTGGGCAAGTGGAACATCTGCGGCAAGGCGGGATATGAGCGGAATGATACCGCCAACGTGGATCCGCAGGGCCGGCCGTACGACCTGGTCATCGCCCCGGGTACGGAATATGTCTATGCGGGCTGCGGCCTGGAATGGTTTCCGCTGGGACGCGACAACCTCCGGCTGCATGCCGTCTATTACCGGGACAACGCCGTGCGCCGCGACAATATCGAACTCGGCCTGACCTGGCGGGTCGATGTGATCAATCGGTAGCCACTCGGTCAGGTACTTGCTCCACTTTTCAGCCAGTATCAGCAGACAGGCTCCGAGGGTATCTAGTTTTTCTAACATAGTTGGAATGGGAGCTAATCGGTTCTATGTCCAAATTTACTGAAAAATAGTTATATTTGTAAATATATCATTTTGTTTCCATTATGTTTACCCAGCAAGATATCCGACAGATCGAAGCGCGGGGCGCCGATCTCCAGCAAATCGAACAGCAGATCGAACATTTCAAGAACGGTTTTCCGTGGATGAAAATCGTGGCGCCGGCCACGCCGGAGCGCGGTATCCGCGTGCTGACGCCGGAACAGGTGGACGAGGCGGTCGCATACAGCCGGCTGGCCGAGACCCACGGCAAAAGCAAGTTCGTGCCCGCATCCGGCGCCGCATCGCGCATGTTCAAGGATATGTTCGCCGGCCTGGAAAAACTCGAGGCGGGGGAGGACCTGCCCGCCGACGCACCCGGTGCCAAACTCGCGGCACGCATCAAGGACTTCGCATTCTATACCCCGGAACTGTTCGGCGAACCGCAGGACAGCGCCGCCTTCCGCCGGGAGACGCTCCGCAAACTCCTCAAGGAGGACGGCCTGGCGTATGGCGCCAAGCCCAAGGGTGTCCTGAAGTTCCACCGCTATCCGGAAGAAGTCCGTACCGCCATCGCGGAGCATCTGGTGGAAGCCCAGGATTACATGCGCAACGAGGACGGAACCTGCGACCTTGTGGTGACCATCTCGCCCGAGCACCGCACGCTCTTCGAGCAGGCGCTGGCCCAGGTGCAGGCAGCGTATGAGAAACGCTATGGTGTCCGCTACCGCATCCATTTCACCTTCCAGGACAAGGCCACCGATACCATCGCCGTCAATCCCGACAATACGCCCTTCCGGACGGAAGACGGGTCGCTCCTTTTCCGGCCGGCCGGCCATGGCGCCCTGATCCACAACCTGGACAAAGTCGAGTCGGAACTGGTTTCCATCAAGAACATCGACAATGTGGCGCACGAGAAGCTGCTGCCCGTCACCTCCCGATGGAAACAGGTGCTCATGGGAGAAGCCCTGCGGCTGCGCGACCGGATTTTCGGCTATCTGCGCGAGCTGGACGAGAATCCTTCCGATGCGCTCTGCACGGAGATCGAGCAGTTCCTCGACCGGGAACTCTGTGTCCGCCTTCCCGCCGCGGCGGATGCGGAGAAGCGCCGTGCGCGCCTCCGTGCCAAACTGAACCGGCCCATCCGCGTCTGCGGCATGGTCCGCAATGAAGGCGAACCGGGCGGGGGACCGTACATCATCGAAGGCGCGGACGGAAGCACCTCGCTCCAGATCCTGGAAAGCGTTCAGATCAACAAGGCCGACGCCGCTGCGGCCGGGGCCATGGCACAGGCCACGCATTTCAATCCGGTGGACCTGGTCTGCATCCTGCGCGACTACAAGGGCGGGCGCTTCGACCTGCTGCAGCACGTGGACCCGCAGGCCGGTTTCATGAGCTCCAAGAGCTATCAGGGCCGGGAACTCAAGGCCCTGGAATTGCCCGGGCTCTGGAACGGCGCGATGAGCGACTGGAACACGCTTTTCGTGGAAGTTCCCCTGGAAACCTTCAATCCCGTGAAAGTGGTGCTCGATCTGCTGCGCCCGGCTCACCAGGTTTGAGTTCTTTCGTGAAAGTGTTATCTTTGAAAATTGAATCCATAACTGTCTCAGACTATGAAGAAATCGATTTTGACTTGCCTGGCTGTCGCGCTCTGTCTGTTGAGCGGGACACCGGCCCTGGCCCAGAGCATTCAGCTCGGCGACCGCTTCTTTGACGGCTCAACCCTTTTCCAGGTACAGGATATCCGGATGGGAACGATCGTCTATATGACCGATGTCTCCGGGGAAGAAGAATTGACGCTGGAGCGCGTGGCCGGGAAAGCCGGCGAGTACACCCTGCAGCCCAGCCGCCAGGCGGAAGAGCCCCGCTATGGCGCCAGTTTCGGCGGCCGCGTGCGCTTTGTCAGCCAGCCGGACAACGCCTATCTGGAAGTGTATGGCGAGGGTGGACGTGTGGTCCGGACCCTGCCGCTGATACGTCCGGAAGCGGACCTGGCTCCGGGCAGCCGGTGGTACGACGGCGCACTGGTCTATGAGGCTTCGCCGCTGGAAGACTGCGCTTTCCTGATGAATGCCATGGCCGAAGGCGAGGAGTTGGAGTTCATGCTGATGACGGTTGAGGAAGGCACGGATTTCTTTACCGTGGCCGACGGACCGCACGATGCCCTCAATGCGTTCTCCGGCACGGCCTATGCACGCCGGATCCGGCAGGATGGCCTGGATGTCATCTGCTTCTACGACAGCGAGAACCGGCTTTCGCGCGTCCTGCAGGCGACCCCGGAAGAGGACAGCCAGAAGTTGAACATAGCGCAGTGGATGGCCCAGCTTTGCGGTTCCTATCTGATGCGCGATCCCTACGCGGAAGTGCAGCTCGAGGCCGGGCGCGCCGTGGTGGACGGGGTTATCGTTCCGCTGGAGGTGACCACTTTCAACGGTATGGTGCTGCGCATCCTGGATTTCGGCAAGACGGGTACGGTCCTGATGGGCCAGATGGAAGCCGAGCCGACCCGCGATGGCCTGCGCCTGTATGACGTGGCCTGGAGCGAAGAGAATTATTTCTTCGAGCGGAAGGGCGATTTCTACGAAATGGACCACAGCCTGGATACCAACCGCTTCGCTTTCGCCTCCACGATCCTGCTCAACGGCCCGCTGACCTTCTATGACAAGCCGACCTTACGCCTGATGCGCAACGCCATCCTGGCCGGCCACGGCTACGTCTTCCAGTCGAAAGACCTGAAAAACTATTTCGGAAAGAAGCCCTGGTACAAACCCGGCACCGATAATGCCGCCATCCGACTCTCCCTCCTCGAACAGCTGAACATCAGCCTCATCCAAGCCGCAGAACGGGCGGAATGACCGGTAGAGACCGGGTTCATGGGCTTACAGTTTCCGGCCGATTTTCTTGAGGAGGCGCTTGACTTTCCGGTTGCGCTGGGTCAGCCAGTTGTTGATCATCTCGTCTTCGGTTTCGGAAGGGGCGGGCGCGGCTTTGCGGCGCTTTTTCGCATGGAAGAAGCGGAGGTACGTACCGATGTGGCGCTGTTTCTTTTCGTGGTAGATGGCATCGAAGGGCATCAGGACGGCAGTGTCTTCGATGTCGTGCATCAGGTGATTGACGGCCGTGCCGAACATCAGCATCTCGGAAGTGATGGAAAGATAGGCAGTCATGTTGGGCGGGACGGTGACGCCGCGCAGTTTGGCCGCGTTTTTCAGCAGAAGATAGTCTTCGGCGGGGTCATCCTTGTTGATGATCAGGTCCATCAGCGCGGGATCGGAGCCGGGCATGCGCGCCTGGTCGTCCCAGGGCCGGACCAGTTCTTCCTTGTCCCCGAAATGTTTCCACAGGAAATGATAGATCAGGTCGCGGATGATGGGGTCGTACGAAGGGTAGATGGTGATCTTCCCGAAGAAATACAGCAGATGGGGATGCTTCATGATGATGGCCACCAGGCCGTCCCAGAGATTGTCCAGGGTGAAGATGGATCTTCTGCCATCCTTGGACGGAACCACGAAATTGCGCCCCAGCTCGATGACGTACGGCAGGTACTCGTCGATGAACTTCTGCGAAAAGTGGAACTGGTGAGAACTTGCCAGCATAGGCTGCCCTTTCTCGTCCAGTACGGCATCCGAACCGAAGAGGAAACGGTAGCCGCCGATGATCTCCTCGGCATCGGGATCCCAGACGATCAGCTGCTTGTAGGGATTCTCCATCTTGTCGTACTCGTCCAGGTCGATCTCGTTGCCCGTGGAGCCGCCGGCATCGCGGAACACGAACTCGCGCAGGCGCCCGATCTCCGTGACGACATTGGGCGAATCCTGCCAGGTAACGATGTACAGTTCGTTGTGCCCCTTGTTGGTATCTTCCAACTTCTTGGAGGGCGTCAGTTCCGCCTTGAGCAATTCGACGGGAACCGGATGGATGATGGGTTTCATAGGATGGGGAGTGTCAGTCGATATGGGATGGCCAGGGATTGGATACGATGCCAGCCATCTCGAGCATGGCTTTGTGCGCCAGGTCGCGGATACGCGCCGTCTCTTCCTTGCGGGGTGCCTTGGGGTCGGGAATGATGGGGTCGCCGACATGGATGGTGATCAGGGGCTCGTCCTTCCCGAACCATTTGCGCCAGCCGGTGCGCGGCCGGAACGTGATGATCATGGGGACGACCGGCAAGGCGAAGCGGTAGGCCATATTGAAAGCACCGGTCTTGAATGGCCGCAGCGGTGCGTAGAATTTCCAGCTGCAGCTTTCCGGAAAAATGTGGATCCATTTCCTGCGCTCGTGCAGTTCTTGCAGGGCCGCGTCGAATTTGCCCAGACCGGCGAACGATTCGGGAATAGGAATGCCGCCCACATATTTCATCTTGAAGCCGTCTTTCCCGTTGAAGGGCTCCGCGTACATCGGGATCCAGGCCATCCGGTAGCGCATCGCCTGCAGCACGCAGACCATATCCCAGCGGTGCACATGGTTGCAGACCGTCATCACGCCCCCGGCAAAGAGCTTCCGGTTCTGGCGGATCTTCTCCCGGCCTTCGATCTTCAGCCCGAAACGGATCCGGTTCAGCGGAAAGCCGACCAGCCAGACAATCAGATAGACAAGCGTATGCAGGAATTTGAACTTCAGCGACTTGTCGAGATAGGGATATGCCCCGTCGAAATGGATGTCCTTGTTCTTCCCCCGGATCGGCGCCATCCGCGTAAACGGATTCTCGCCCGAAAACGCCGCAACCGGCTCCGGGACAAAGAATGCGTCACTGACTTTAAAACCCCGGTAAGCCGGGCCGTAGGCTGAATAATCCTTTACCATAAGCTATTTTCCCAAACAGGCGATGTGCGCATCGGGGGCTTCCATGATGTTCCAGGAGAGGTCGAGGCCGTCGAAATGGTAGCGCATGACCGCTGCGAGCGATTCGGCCACATATTCCGGCGAGGTGGGGACGATGTCCGCCCGGTAATTGATCTCGATGCCGGGATATTTGGCGCAGGGGCAGTCGGCCATCGCTTCGAGCTGGGATTCCAGGAACGCCACGTCCATCTGGATGTCGGGGTATCCCTTTGCGCCGGGAATCGCTTTCCGCAGGAGATCGTATTCGTAGCCCATCCCGGCCGGCGCGAAGGTCATCCGGTAGAGCATCGGCTTGATGAAGTCGGCGTGCTGCGAGAGGATCTCATAATCCTGACCGACGAAAGGCGCCATGAACGGCGCATAGAGATCGAGGCCGACTTCCAGCCCGCGCTGGTGAAGGCTGTCGGCGACGGCCGCCACGGAATTGCTCACAATGTGGCCTTTGGCCCGAAAGAAATCGGCCGCCAGCGGATCGGCGAATTCGAAGCCGCTGACCGGATCGTAGTGCGAGACCGACAGGAATTCGTCGCCTTTCTTCTCCCAGGCCGCCCGCACCTCGGCCAGATCGACGCCCTCTGCAGCGAAATGCTCGGTGCACAGCGGACAGCCGCAGTTCAGTACGCCGCCGACGCCGCTGACAAACGACTGCGTACGGACGCGGTCGAGGAAGACCCCGTCAAATCCGCAGTCACTGAAACAGCGGTCGTACAGACCGATGACATTGGAGAGATTCTGCGGATCGGTCGGACAGTTGAAGCGGAAACCGCCCGCGGCATATTCGGCGGGGAGCCGGCCCCAGAGATCCACGGCCGGCGAATTGTCAAGCACCTCTTCGGTCTCGGCGAAAAGCGGAAGCCAGAGGAGCATGTTGATGTCATGCTCGTGGAGATAGGCGCCTACTTTCCGGTAAACTTCTTTGTCGAGGCTCCAGCCGATGATGACTTTCTCGATGGGAATCAGGCGGCTGACGGAGTCGAGCCGGGCGATGATCTGTTCGGCGGAAAAGGTGGGGGCTTTCCAGTGGCCGATGGAGACCTGGACGATGTATTTCGGCTTCGGTTCCTGCGACTTGGAGCCGCCGCAGGATGCGAAGAGGATGAGGCAGGTAAAGAGGGCTAAGATGGGGGAGAATAACTTTTTCATAGTGCAGGTGTCATTGCAATATTTCGCTAATTTAATCATTTTTATCGAAAAAACGAACAGCGGGCAGACAGAATCCGCTTCGTTTCGTATCTTTGTACAATGATTCTCTATTACTCAGGATGCGGCAATAGCCGCTATGTGGCTGAAAGGCTCGCGGATAGCCTCCAGGAACCGCTGCACTTCATTCCCGAAACCGTGCCGGCCCTCGCGCTGGGGGAAGGGGAGGCGCTGGGATTCGTTTTCCCGGTCTATGCCTGGGCTCCGCCGCACCTGGTGCTCGATTTCATCCGGCGCATGCAGCTTGACCGCCGCCCCTCCTATCTGTGGTTTGCCTGCACCTGTGGCGACGAAGGCGATTACACCCGGCAGGTTTTCAGCCGCGCCTTGCGGAAAGCGGGCCTTTCGCTGGATGCCTGTTTCTGCCTGAAAATGCCGGAAACCTATCTCGGCCTTCCGGGTTTTGCCCTGGACACTGCAGAAAATGAACGGCGGAAACTCGAGGGTGTCCGTGCCGAGCTGCCGCGGATCTCGGAACTGATTGCAAAGCGGACGCGCCATCATTTCGAGATGCTCCGCGGATCGTTCCCCCTGACCAAAACCTATCTGCTGCAGCCCCTCTTTTACCGCTTCGTCATCTCTGACCGCAAGTTCCACGTGACCGAGGCCTGCATCGGCTGCGGCCGCTGTGAAAAAGAATGTCCGGTCCACAATATCCAGCTCTCCGACGGCAAGCCCGTCTGGCAGGGCCAGTGCATCCACTGCATGGCCTGCTATCATCACTGCCCGACAAATGCCGTCCAATACGGCAAGATCACGCAGGGGAAAGGACAGTACCGGGGACCGGAAGGTTCTGCTTTGCGCCCGCAATGACGAATTATCATACTCATAGTACGTTCTGTGACGGCAAAGCCTCACCGCGCGAAATGGTTGAATTCGCGCTGGCACACGGCTTTACGGCGCTGGGTTTCAGCGGCCACAGCCCGCTGCCCTTTGCGAACAGATTTTCCATCAAAGACTATCCGGGGTATTGCCGGGAGATCCGTTCCTTGCAGCAGGAATATGCCGGCCGCATCGACATTCGTCTGGGTTTGGAGGTTGACTATATTCCCGGTTTGCATGAAGACTTCACGCCGTTGAAAGAGCAGGGCGGCCTGGATTACGTCATCGGGAGCGTCCATCTGATCACGGTGCCGGGCATCACGCCGACTTGTGTCGACGATCTCTGGTACATTGACGGGGCCCGCTGCGAGCCTTACGATGAAGGATTGCTCCGTTTCTTTGGCGGTGATATCCGCCGCGCCGTCCGTGCCTACTTCGACCAGCAGAATGCGATGCTCGTCCGGAACCGCCCGGATATCGTCGGCCACCCCGACAAAATCGTGATGCACAACCGCGGCCGCTATTTCTTGGAAGACGAGCCCTGGTACCGCAGTCTTGCCCTGGAAACCATCCATCTCATCAAGGAACTCGGCATCATCTGTGAAATCAACACCCGCGGCCTCTACAAGGGCCGCCATGCCGACTACTACCCGGGCAAGTGGCTGATCAGCGAAATGAAACCGTTGCACATCCCCGTCATCGTCAGCACGGACGCCCATGCCCCCGAGGACCTTCTCCGCACGGAAGGCGCCTACGAATACCTTCGGGAAATCGCCTATCCCGAAGTCCTGCTGACGATTTGAGGGCTCCGCCCGCATTGAAATAACACGAAAGAGGCCGATTTATGCCTATCTTTGCAAAAGACAAACGCTAAAGATCTAATGTACTATGGCGAATCGGAGAGATTTCTTGAAGAAGAGTGCGCTGGCTGCGGCGGCGGCGCCACTGATTGCTGCGGGTTGTAAGACTGTGCAGGAACCTGACAGGTGGGGGATCGAAGCGGATCCTTCCGTGGAGAGCCGCCTTATTGTCGAAACCGGCAAGGCCCTGCCCATTACCGGTACTTTCCTCGACGAAATCTCGCACGACATTCCGCACCAGAACTGGGGCGAGCAGGAATGGGACCGCGACTTCCGCTACATGAAGGCCATCGGCATCGATACCGTCATCGACATCCGCTGCGGGTACCGGAAGTTCATCACGTATCCTTCACCGTATTTGTTGAAGAAAGGATGCTACATGCCGTCGGTGGACCTGATCGACATGTTCTGCCGGCTGGCGGACAAGTACGGGATGAAGTTCATGCTGGGCCTCTACGATTCCGGCCGGTATTGGGACACGGGTGACATGCGCTACGAGGTGGAAGCGAACAAGTATGTCATCGATGAGGTGTGGAATCGCTACGGGAGCAAATACGCCAGTTTCGGCGGCTGGTACATCTCCGGCGAGATTTCCCGGGCCACGCGCGGTGCCATCGAGAGTTTCCGGACGATGGGCCGGCAGTGCAAGGAAGTGTCGGGCGGCCTGCCGACCTTCATCTCGCCGTGGATTGACGGCAAGAAAGCCGTGGATGCCGCCAGCGGCTCACTGACCAAGGAGCAGGCCGTTTCCGTCGCACAGCACGAGAAGGAATGGGATGAAATCTTCGACGGCATCCATGAATATGTGGATGCGTGTGCCTTCCAGGACGGCCATATCGATTATGACGAGTTGGACGCGTTTTTCTCCGTCAACAAGAAACTGGCGGACCGCTATGGGATGCAGTGCTGGACGAATGCCGAAACTTTCGACCGCGACATGCCCATCCATTTCCTGCCCATCAAGTTCGACAAGCTGCGCTTGAAACTCGAAGCGGCCGCCCGCTGCGGCTACGACAAGGCCATTACCTTCGAATTCTCCCATTTCATGAGTCCACAGTCCGCCTACCTGCAGGCCGGCCATCTGTATGACCGCTACCGGGAATATTTTGCGATTCGATAGTTTGTCAAATTTTTACGTAAATTTGTAATCGAACCATAAACCTCTCAGACCATGAAACGCTTTTTCCTGCTGATTCCGGCAGTCTGCATCTGTCTGTCCCTGACAAGTTGCGACGATGTACAGAAGATTCTGGGGACCGTCGTCTCCAACCTGGCCGACAATCCATCCACGGCTGAAGCCGTGGTGGATGGCAATACGCTCCGCTACGGCAGCCATACCTACACGGTGTCGGGCGTAATCGATCACACGGGCGGCCAGTTCAAGACTCCGACGGCTTCCGTCAACTTTACGCATGTTCCTTCGGATTATGCGGAATTCGAAGCGGTTTACCAGAACCTCCTGGGCAAGAGCGTTCAGGGAACGGCTGCCATGATTCCCATGGCGCTCGAGCTCTACGCCCGCGATGCGGGTGTGGGGGAGCGTTGCCTGAACCTGCTCTGCAACAGCCCCGCCACGGTGAGCGGCATCACGCGGATCCTCAAGACCAAGCTGGAGCCTTCGCAGTTTTCGCCGGAAAACGATTCCTATATCCAGCGTTACCTGCCTGCCGCGCTGCTCAAAGGGGCCGTCCCTGCGAACGCCTATACGCCTGACAAGCCTTATACCGTTGAGATGTGCCCTTCGCCAAACGGGGTGCAGGCCGCGCCGCTCACGGGTGGGGAAGTCACCTACCTCTATATCCTGGCCGGCGGATGGGATACCTTCCAGCGCGCCGTGGACATTTTTCTCCGGGACGGCGATGACCACTACAAGGTCTTCAACTGCCCTTCCTGCTACACGCAGTGCAAGCAGATCCGCGGCACCTGGCCCGGACTGGAATAGCCCCCTTCGGATTCCTGCGCCGGCTCACGGACGGACAACCCGCGTGAAAACGGGGACTTCGCCTTCGGAGGCGAGGACATAGACTGTTATCTCCCGCTGCGCTTGTTGTGCGGAGCTTTCCCGCGGACGGTCGATGGCGGTGAAGCGGTATTCCATTCCTTCCGGGACAGGACGGCTGGAGACGGTCGCGGCAGAAGCGTTGATCATCGGATAGTCTCCGACGGCATCCTCGAAGATGGCTGCTTCTTCTTCAGAGACGGGATGTGATGCGGGAAACTCGGGCAGCGGATCGGCATATCCGGGCAGGAAACCGCCAGCCTTCAGGAAACGTTCGACTTCGGCCGGCGCGGCATCGATCCGTGCTGCGCGGACACCGTAACCGGGCAGGATTTCACTTTCAGGCAGTCTGTCAGCCAGATTCTTTGCGCTGGATTCCAGGCCCCCGCTGCCGAAGGAGCAGAACGGTACGATCTTTTTGCCGCTGAAATCATTCTCTTCGATCAGCGTGGCAATCGGATTGGCGTAGGTGCCGAACCAGATTGGGTAGCCGAGGAAGATGACGTCGTAGGCAGCCAGGTCGGCGGCCAGCGGCTTGAGTGCCGGGAACTTGCTTTCCTGGAGCTCTTCACGTCCCCGCTGAATGGTTTCCTGATACGATCCGTCGTAAGGTACTTCCGGAACGACGGCTTCGATATCTGCCTGAAGTTTCGCGGCGAAAGCTTCTGCGACCGTGCGCGTCGTGGCTGTCTGGGAATAGTAAAGTACCAGGATTCTGGGCGTTTCCGGCTTCTTCCCGGACCCGCAGGAGGCGAGCGTCGCAAGCATCATCGCGACGGCCAGCAATGCATTGATGATTCTCATATTGATTTGTCTGGATTCCATGGCTAGGATCGTACTCGGAACAGTCGCAAGTTACTGAAATAATTCTTGAATTGCAACAGGGAAACGAGTCATCCCCATGGAGACCAAGGCGGAGGAAAATGTGAAAGCCAAATCCCTTCGGACCTATATCGGCGAACATCCAGCGCTGAAAGGGCTGCGTGTCTCAATGAAGAATTACATCGACCAGGGTTGGATGGAGAACCTCCCGTTGTATGCCATCGAAGGCTTTCTCCGGGCTGAAGGAATCCCTGTCCCTGAGCAAGGTGAATAATGACTGATTGGCCGAAGAACTCCAAACCCGAAATTCGCGGAGCGCGCCTCCGAATCGGACGCCGCTGATATTCAGTGTGTTATATTGCGGCGCTGCGCTCCCTGCGGCAAAAATGGCCCACTGAGCGCGGAAAAATTAGTAACCATCTGATTATTAGCGCTATTTAAATAACAATCGCGCGCTGCGAATTTCGGGTTCACAGAAATTGCGTCCCGGCGTGCACCATTCTTGACTTGTAATCCCGGGCGGCCTTGGCCGTGTTACGATATCGTCAGCAATACTTCCCATATTCGCAGCCGATGTTCTCAGCGTGGATACGGTCTATCAGATTTCCTTTCGGGTCGAACAGCTGGATTGTTCCAACTCCGTTGCCGCCGTTCCAGAGACAGTTGTGGCGCTTAGCCCCGTCCGGGGCTGTCGTCATGCAACGATTTGTAAAACTGAAATTTATGTCGTATCTTTGAAAACTTGGCTGCGATATTTATGGAAAGGATCAATACCAGCCGGCAGGGCGAGCTGGATGTCGCCAAGGCGCTTGCCATCCCGTACATGGTGATCGTCCATGTGTATGAGGAAATGAGTGTGGTGGACTATGGTGTCCGGCCGGACAGTCTGCTGCGCGGCGTGATCGAATTTTTGGGCGGTCCGCTGGCGGCGCCGGTATTTATGTTTGCGATGGGGGTGGGGATGGTCTATACCCGGCACCGTAATCCGCGGGCTTTCGCGCTGCGCGGATTACGGCTGCTGCTGGCCGGCTATCTGCTGAACCTGGTGGTCTGGGGCATCCCGTATCTGCTCGCGAAAATGCGCGGCCATCTCTGGTACAGCTGGTCGTGGATCGATTCGCTTTGCATGGTGGATATTCTCCATTTCGCGGGGATGTCATTCCTGCTGATGGCGCTGCTCATGCGGCTGAAAGTCGGCCGCTACGGCATCGTTGCCGTGGCTTTGTCGCTGCAGGCGCTCGGGACGCTGCTGCTGCACCGGTTCGACGCGCTGCCCGGCGTGGCCCGCTATGCCGTCAGCCTGGTGTTCTATACCAGCCCGAACGTGTATTTCCCGCTCTCGCTCTGGTTCGTTTATCCCGCCTTCGGCATCCTGTTCGGCGAGTTCCTGCAAACCGTCCCGGATAAACGGAAGATGTACAACCGCCTGGCGCTGGGCTCGGCAGCCCTTCTGGCCGGGGTCAGCCTTGTGATGGTTATGACAGGCTGGAATCTGCTCGACAATTTTGCGCTGGCCGGCGAAAGCTACTATATGCAGCGCTTCCCGGTATCGTTGTGGACGCTGTCGGTCATCGGCCTCCAGCTGTTCATCTGTTATCGCATTTCCCTGTGCCTGCACGGTTGGCTGCTGGAAACGACAGGCGCCGTTGCACGGCGTCTGAATGTTATCTACATTGTCCAATGGCTGATAATCGCATTGTCCCTCATGGTAATGGACATTGCCGGCCTTCCTGACGTCCCGCTCCAGGCCGTCGTGCTGGTCGGCCTGCTGATTACCGCCCTCAGCATCGCTGTTTCCCTAAGCGGGCGAATCTCCGCGTCGAAGAGGCTTCAAAAGCATGAATAAAAGTTTACCTACTGATCGGTACCGTATCTTGGGGCGCATGGTCGGCGGGGTGCCGGCGATGCGCTGGGCTATGCCTCCTGCCATCCTCAAAAATGCCTGATTTTGAGGGCGGGAGGCGGAAAAAAGCGGCGCCATCCTCAAAAGAGCGGGTAAATGAGGATGGAGGGTGGGGCAAGTCCGGGACGTAGGTGTGATTCCCGAATTGAATATCTTTTAGGTATTGTATCGTTAGAGAATGTACGCTATCTTTGTGATACAAAGAAAGTGTATCATGATTCTCACCACCACTCCCACCATCGAAGGACGCACCATTGTTGAATATAAGGGCGTCGTGTTCGGCGAAGTGATCGCCGGCGTCAATTTCCTCCACGACATCGGAGCCAGCATCCGCAACCTCGTGGGCGGCCGCAGCACCTCCTATGAAGAGGAACTCGTCAATGCCCGTTCGACTGCCATGGATGAACTTCGCGCCCGCGCCGGGCAGTTGGGCGCCGATGCCGTCGTGGGCATCGACATCGACTACGAAGTCCTCGGCGCCAACAACGGCATGCTGATGGTTACGGCTTCGGGAACTGCCGTCAAACTCGGATAAACAGGCGTTCCGATGTCCGACCGCAAATTTTCCATGGGCCCGATCTGGGCCGTCATCATCGCCGGGGTCATCCTGATGTTCCTGGTGCAGCTCCTGCCAGATTCGGAGCGTGCCGGGAAATTGGTAAGTTTCTTTGTTGCCATCGGCATGATCGCAGCCCTGGTGATCGGATTCAAGGACAACCGAAAAGACAACGAAAAGGAGTAGGGGACAATGGATATTGCTAAAGCTTTCAGCGCTGCTTTCAGACGCAAGCAAGAAAAGAACTGGGAGAAGATCTACGTGGTGGTCGACATCCACGACACGATTCTCCGCGCCTGCTACGAGAATGAGGAAGTGTATGATTATATGCCGTATGCGCGGGAAGCACTGCAACTGCTTTCCTGCCGCGACGACATCTGTCTGATCCTCTGGAGCGGTTGCTATCCGGACCGGCTGGCGGTCTATCGGGAACGTTTTGCCCGGGACGGGATTCATTTCGACTACATCAACGAAAACCCGGAGGTCGGGAACACGCCCTTCCAGAATTTCGACCGGAAACTCTATTTCAATGTCGGCATCGACGACCGGTTCGGCTTCGAGCCCGAAACGGATTGGATTCGGGTCATGGAGGCTGTGGCGAGACAATAAGATTCCGATCAGACACGACACGATGGCCGATGCTTTTCGAAAAGGACAGAAAGTCCGCTTGATGGATTCCAGCGAAGACGCCGTTGTCACCTCGTTCCGGAAGGGAATGGTGACAGTGCTGGTGGATGGGATGCAGTTGGAAATCTCTGAAAAAGAGGTGATCCGCATCGACGAAGAGCAGGAACGGCAGTTGCTGGCAGCGCGCGTTCCCCGAACTGGGAAAGAAAGGAAAACTTCGGAACGTCACGACGGCAACAGTCACCAGATCACCGTCGATCTTCATATCGAAAAGTTGCCGGGCGGCGGCATTTCTCCGGACAGGGTACTGGACTACCAACTGACCGTTTTCCGGCAGACGCTCCGGCAGAACCTGCGGCATCGCGGCCTCCAGATCACATTCATCCACGGCGTGGGTGACAGCATTCTCTCTTCAGCGATTCGGGGAGAACTGGATGAAAGGTATGCCGTATCCTGCAGCTACACGGTCGGCCAGCCAGGCGTGACCAAGGTCAAGATTCATTAGTTATCTTTGTATGATGAAAACAACACAATGCAGTATCCCGGCGAAGGAGAACGAACGCCCGCTGATTGCCGTCCTGCCGCTTTGGGATCTCGAGCAGAACAGCCTTTGGATGCTGTCCGAATATATGACAGCCATTCAGGAATCTGGCGGAACCCCGCTGGTCCTTCCTTTTGATATCAGTGCGCATGAAGCCGCGCGCTTTGCCCGACTCTGCGACGGGTTCCTGTTTACGGGCGGGCAGGATGTCCACCCTTCCGTCTATGGCGCGCAGGAGATTCCAGGCGGGCTGGTCACTTGTCCCAAGCGCGATTATCTGGAAACGACCGTGCTCCAGGCCGCCCTCGCGGCCGACAAACCGATCCTGGGTATCTGCCGGGGGCTGCAGCTGATCAATGCCGCGCTCGGCGGTAGCCTCTACCAGGATATTCCGACAGAGCATCCCGGACCCGTTCATCGGCAGGGTAAACCTTATGATGTGCCCTTCCATATCGTGACATTGGAAGGATCCCTGGCGGACTTGCTGGGGCAGAAGACTTTGCCGGTCAATAGCCTGCACCATCAAGCCGTGAAAACGCTCGCGCCGGGACTCGTGCCGACGGCGTTCTCACCGGATGGCCTGATCGAGGCATTTGAACGGCCGGCGAGCCGTTTTCTCTGGGCTGTCCAGTGGCATCCCGAATATCTCTTCAAAGTTGACGCGTCCAGCCGGATGTTGTTCCGCCATTTTATGGATTCTTGCGCGAAGTCGTAGCGATCCACGCTGGAATGGCATCCCGGCCAGTTTGCCGTTGCCCTGGTAAGTGGAGAAGGTGAGTTTCATGTTCTGAACCATTACCTGTAATCCACGGAGAGAAGCAGGTATGTTCGGTAATGAAGACCACTTGAACAACAAGGCAGAAAGCGTATTAACTTTGTAAGATGAAAACAAAATGGCTATGAAACGCAGGGACTTCATAAAAACGACAGCGGTTATCGCTGCTGCAACGGCTACCGGAAATGGAAATATGCTCAAGGCCGCAGAACGGCTCTCCGGTATGGATAAGGAACAGGAATCTGAAGGAAAGCTGATCGTTTCCTCGCCGATGTTGCAGAACTTCGCTGCCACGTCGATGGGCGTTGTCTTTGCCGTGAGCGCCCTGGCCAACGGCTATGTGCTGGTCGGGGAAAAGCCTGACCTGTCGGATGCCCGGAAGGTGCTTTGTGGGGGTTATCGGGTTACAGACATCGACGACCGCGTCATTCGCGTGCGGCTTACCGGCTTGAAGCCAGCTACCCGTTACTACTACCGGATCGGTGCTGACCGCATCAGTTACAAGGGCGGTTACCAGATGAAAATTCTTGGGAACGAGGAGGATCCAAATACGTATAGTTTTATGACCGCAGGGGATGCTGCCGAAGCGCACTTCTGTGTCATCAACGACACCCACGCCCGCTGGGAGCCTTTTGGACTGGCCGTCGAAAAGATCGCCGTTTGCGCGCCTGCCTGCGTAATCTGGAACGGCGATGCCAGCAACGTGGAAGAGACGGTTGAGGCACAGATGCGTATCTTCCTGACGCCGGAAATCGAACGGAAAGACTATGCGTCCGAGATGCCGTATCTGTTCTGTCCCGGCAATCACGACAACCGCGGAATGGCGAATCGCCACCTCGATCGGGTATGGATGTTCCGCCAGCCGGAAGAACGCCAGCCGCGCGACTGGGACCTTGGTCGCAATTTTGCTATCCGCCAGGGAGACTTGGCGCTTATCGGCCTTGACACGGCCGAAGACAAACTTGACACGAACCCGAAGTTCGCCGGGCTCTTCACGAGCGGCCCTTACCGTGAAGCGCAGACTGAGTGGCTGCGGGATGCCCTGCAGCGGGAGGAGATCCGCACGGCGCCTTATCTGGTCGCCTTCTGTCACATTCCGCTCTTCGATGACAATCCGAGACACAATCCCGGTGACGTCGCGCCGGCTGACAGCGATCCGCAATACAGCACCGACTTCGCTTACTGGCAGCGCACTTGCGCCCGGCTCTGGGGTCCGCTGCTCGAGGAGGCGGGCTGTCAGCTCGTCATCACTGCGCATCAGCACCGCTACCGTTATGATGCACCCGGTAATGACCGTTCCTGGGCCCAGATTGTCGGCGGTGGTCCAGAGATGAATGAACCGGACAGCGGCAGTTTTCCCACCGTCATCGAGGGCATCGTCCGACAAGGCCGGCTGGAGATTATCGTCCACAACCTGGTCACCGGTCGTGTTCAAAGCCAGTTCTCCTTTCAAGCGAAAAGAAGGGGATAATTGATATTTTGAGATGCTGCCGCTCCGCAAGCCGGGAACGGGCCAAGTATCTTCTTGGGAAGGGATATTACGCTTTCCTCGGCACGGACCTGCACAGCAGGAGTTACGCGGATTCCTTTGCCCGAATTTGACGCGAATCTTCACTTTACGATAGGATCACCGCAGAACTTCTTCCTCCCGCAGTCTTTGCATCGGGCACCTCTCCAGACGCTGTCGAACTGATTTATCGCAGCTTCGACCAGGACAGGATCGTCTGTGAGAATGCCGGCTTCGAAGTTGCGCGTTCTGGCGCTCTTCATTCCGATTCCGGCACCAGTTAGGTTGGCAGAGCCAATGTAGGCCACCTTCAAGTCGAAGACCAGAATCTTAAAGTGCACCCGTGGGCAGAGGGCGCGTTCCATTCCGGAAAAGAGGGCAGGGTAACGGTCGAACTCCTCCCGAAAAATCGGACCAGGCTCCTTTGCGTGGATGAGACGAACCTCGCACTCCTTTTTCACCAGTTCTGCGAGCAACCCCAGGAAGGGAGTATCCTTCACATACAGGTCCTTGATATCGGCAGTCCCGATCCAGAGCGTCTTCTGGACCTTCTGCACTCGGGCGAGGACTTTCTTGAAATGGACTTCGTCAGCGATGTATTCGGTCATGGCAAGGCAAAGATAACAAAAATGCGCCATCCTCAAAATGGAGGCTGTTTGAGGATGGCGGACGGGCAAGGTCTCATTTCATGTGGCGGACCTTGCCCGTAAATCTGCCTCTGAGGGTATTCCTGAGGGTATTCTGGTGGGCAAGGTGTCGGGTCTCAAATGAGACCTTGCCCGAAGGGGGCGGGATTGAGCCTGGCGCCTCCTGCGCCAAGCTCGTTCCCTGGCCTACGGCCTTCGTCTTGGGCAAAGTTCTGAAAAAGCAAGGCCGGCAGGGCCGGCCCTGCCACTTTTGTTTATAGAGGTTCCGGAAGGGAAAGCCTGCTCTCCCTTCCGGAACCTCTATAAACAAAAGAGAGACTTGCTAGCAAGTCTCTCTTTTTTCAGAACTTTGTGACTCCCACGGGATTCAAACCCATAACCTTCTGATCCGTAGTCAGATGCTCTATTCAGTTGAGCTAGGGAGCCAGTATCGAGGACGGTTACTCGGCTGCGGGAGCGGATACCGTTGCTCTCTTCTTTTCCTTGATCCGGGCTTTCTTGCCGGTCAGGCCGCGGAAGTAGAAGATACGTGCACGACGTACTTTACCCGCTTTGTTGAGTTCGATCGAGTCGATGAAAGGGGAGTTGAAGGGGAAAATACGCTCCACACCGATTCCGTTCGACATCTTGCGAACCGTGAAGGTCTTGGAAATACCGGCACCGCGTTTCTGGATCACGACACCGCGGAATTTCTGAAGACGCTCTTTGTTCTCTTCCTTGATCTTGTAGGTGACGGTGATGGTGTCACCGGCCTTGAAGTCAGGATACTGTTTCTGTTCTTGTGCCAGCGCGTCGCAGGCAACTTTCATTAAATCCATAGTCTTGTCAAAAATTTAACGAAAACTCTTCAGTGCAACGTTGCTGGATTTCTTCTGATCGCTTTCGCAAGAGGTTGCTTCGTTTTCGGGACTGCAAAAGTACAAATAATTTTTGTACGTGCAACTTTTTTTTAAATTTTTTCTTCATTTCGGCCTCCTTTTCTGCCTGAGCCTCGTCAGGGGTGCGGCAGCCCAGGAACGGCTCTCCCTGGATTATTTCCTCCCGGACAGCTGTAATTACGACAAACAGATACCGACGCCTTCGTCCGTCCTGGGTTTCGAGGTCGGGGAATTCCAGTCACGCCGGAGCAGGGCGTAGCCTATATCAAGGCGCTGGCTGCGGCTTCCGACCGCGTGCTGCTGCGCCAGTACGGCTGGACCCACGAGCGCAGGCCGCTCTATCTGCTCATCATCTCGACGGAAGAAAACATCCGCGACATCGACCGCATCAAGGCGGAACACGACTTGCTGAGCGATCCGTCTGCCGACGGGAAAACCAGCGGACCGGTGTTCAACTGGTTCGACCTGAACCGCGACTGGATCAACCAGACGCAGCCCGAATCTCGTTACCGGGCCGAGGTGATGCTCGACTGGAAACCGAATATATACACGTGCGCGCACGGGCAGGGCTCGGAGGCCAATTATCATTTCTCGCCGTGCTGACGGCGCTGGGACGCGGACGGGCCGTCAGCCTGACCGCCAACGCCATGTTCTGGCCCGAACTGGTCAGCCCCGCTTCGATGCGCTAGCCGGAACTATTCGAAATAGATGTCCCCGAAATGCTCCGGCGTATGGAAGTTGGGTTTCGGGATGGGAATCGGGTTCCAGCTCAGGAAGTGGCGGACCGCCGTGTCGTCGCCGCACTTATAGAAATTGGCCTTGACGGTACGACCGCTGAAGGAGGTCAGGTTCAGGTCGGCCTGGGCATAGAGCCGTTTGGGAATGGCGATGGTGATCGTCCATTCCTGCGGGCCCTCGCGCATGCCGAAGGCTTCGGAGCCGAGCGTGGATTCGCGCCGGATCTGCCGGATGATCTCGTCGCCGCAGTGGTGCCGCTCGCTGCGGTTCGGCCCGTAGTTGAAGGTGCCGTGGCCGATGCAGTTGAGTTCCAGGTTGAAGTAACTGCTGTCGCGGTCTGAGGGAATCATGAAGAATTCGACGCAGTCATCCGTATAGGGACGGGAACCGGCGTCGTAGTCGTAGGTTGCGCGCACTCCGTTCTCGCGTACGTGATACTGGAGATAGATCTCCGTCTCGGAGTGCATGATGCGGAATTCGACTTCGGGTTTGTAGGGGTAGGCGGGCCAGTTGACGCATTCGATGGCGTGCCACTGGATGGCGGCCTGGTCGAACTTCGCCTTCACTTCTTCGAGGGCCGGCTCCGGGGTGGAGAAGGCCACTTTTGCAACAAGAATCGTCATAATCATCAGTTTCATAGTGCAAATTTAGGATTTTTAAGAAAAATAATGTATATTTGTAAGATGAAAATGAAAATCATTTTTTAATCCAAAAAAACAGAATAACATTTTTATGAAAAGAGTTTATCGATTCGGAGGTAAAGAGGCTGAAGGCAATGGCCAGATGCGCAATCTCCTGGGTGGCAAGGGCGCGAACCTTGCGGAAATGTGTACCCTCGGCATTCCCGTCCCCGCTGGTTTCACCATTACGACGGAGTGCTGCACGGAATACTATGCACTCGGTGGAGGCTATACCGAAGAACTGAAGCATGATGTGGCCGAGGCCCTCAAGGCGACCGAAGCCATCATGGGCAAGAAATTCGGCGATCCGAAGAACCCGCTGCTCGTGAGCTGCCGCTCCGGCGCCCGCAGTTCCATGCCGGGCATGATGGACACCATCCTGAACATCGGTCTGTGCTCGGCCACGATCCCGGGCATGATCGAGAAGACCCAGAACCCCCGCTTCGTGTATGACGCATACCGTCGTCTGATCATGATGTATTCCGACGTCGTGATGGAGAAGGCCGAAGGCATCGAACCGGAAGACGGCAAGGCCATCCGCCAGCAGCTCGACAAGATGATGGAAGACCTCAAGGAAGCCAAGGGCTACAAATCCGATACGGAAATCACCGCGGAAGAGCTCATGGACCTGGCAGAGCGCTTCAAAGTCCGCATCAAAGAGGTGCTCGGCGTCGAGTTCCCCGATACGGCCGAGGCCCAGCTCTGGGGCTCCATCGGCGGCGTGTTCAAATCCTGGAACGGCAAGCGCGCCATCAAGTACCGCCAGATCGAAGGCATTCCCGATGACTGGGGCACTGCCGTCAACGTCCAGTCCATGGTGTTTGGCAACATGGGCGACACCTCCGCCACCGGCGTGGCGTTCTCCCGCAACCCGGCCAACGGCGACAACAAGTTCTACGGCGAATGGCTCATCAATGCGCAGGGCGAAGACGTGGTGGCCGGTATCCGCACCCCGAACCCGCTGAACAATGCGACCAAGAGCCCGCAGAACGCGCACCTCAAGTCCCTCGAGGACGCGATGCCCGACGTCTATAAGGAACTCGACGACATCCGCATGCTGCTCGAGAAACATTTCAACGACATGCAGGACATCGAATTCACCATCCAGGAAGGCAAACTCTGGATGCTGCAGTGCCGTATCGGCAAGCGCACCGGCCTGGCTGCCCTGAACATGGCGATGGATATGCTCGAAGAGGGCATGATCGACGAGAAGACCGCCGTGATGCGCGTCTCGCCGGCCCAGCTCGACGAGATCCTGCACCCGATCCTCGATCCGGCCTCCGAAAAGAAAGCCACGTCCGTGGCGCACGGCCTGCCCGCATCTCCGGGTGGCGCCGTCGGTACGATCGTCTTCACCAACGCCGACGCCGTGAAGGCCGCCGCCGCGATGAAGAAAGTGATCCTGGTGCGCGAAGAGACTTCCCCGGAAGACGTGGAAGGCATGCGCGCCGCCGCCGGTATCCTGACCCAGAAGGGCGGTATGACCTCCCACGCGGCCCTCGTGGCCCGCGGCTGGGGCAAGTGCTGCATCGTGGGCTGCGAAGACATGAAGATCAACCTCGAGAAGAAGGAAGTCTCCTTCAAGGGCTGCGACAAGGTCTTCCACGAAGGTGACACCTTCTCGCTCAACGGTGCAAAAGGCGCCGTCTATGCCGAGGCGATCGAAACGATGGACGCTTCCGACAACCCGCGCTTCGTCAAGTTCATGGCCATCGCCGACAAGTTCCGCAAGATGGGTGTCCGTACCAACGCCGACAATCCGGAGGATACCGAGCGCGCCCTGAGCTTCGGCGCCGAGGGCATCGGCCTGTTCCGTATCGAGCACATGTTCTACGGCAAGAATTCCGAGACCCCGCTGGGCAAGCTCCGCAAGATGATCCTCTCCAAGACCGATGACGAGCGCCGCGCCGCCCTCAACGAACTGGAGCCGTACATCAAGGCGTCGGTCAAGGGCACGATGAAAGTGATGGACGGCAAGCCCGTGACCTTCCGCCTGCTCGACCCGCCGTTGCATGAATTCGTCCCGCAGACCGAGGACAAGAAGAACGAACTGGCCGAGGAACTCCACATCTCGACCCTCGACATCGAGAAACGCGGCGAGAGCCTCCACGAGGTCAACCCGATGATGGGTCACCGCGGCGTCCGCCTGCACATCACCTATCCGATGATCTCCGAGACCCAGTTCCGCGCCATCTTCACGGCCGCCATCGAACTGAAGAAGGAAGGCTATCATCCGATGCCCGAGATCATGATCCCGGTGACGATCTCCGAACGCGAGCTCCGCTTCCAGAAAGCCATCTGCGAGCGTGTCCGCGCCGAGGTCGAGGCCCGTCTCAACGAGCATATCGACTACAAGTTCGGTACGATGATCGAGATCCCGCGCGCCGCGCTGACCGCCGACCGGATGGCCCGTACCGCCGAATTCTTCTCCTTCGGTACGAACGACCTCACCCAGATGACCTTCGGCTTCAGCCGCGACGACGTTAGCACCTTCATGGGCGACTATCTTGGCAACAAGATCCTGGACGCCGACCCGTTCAAGACGCTCGACACCAAGGCTGTGGGCAAACTCGTGGAGTACGCCGTCAAGAACGGCCGCGCCACCCGCGAGAACCTCAAGTGCGGTATCTGTGGCGAACACGGCGGCGATCCCGCTTCCGTGAAGTTCTGCCACCGGATCGGCCTGAACTACGTGTCCTGCTCGCCGTTCCGCGTGCCGATCGCACGCCTCGCCGCCGCGCAGGCCGCCATCGAAGATGAGAAATAGTCTTTCCTGATTCCGAGCCCTTCCGCGTGAGCGGGAGGGCTTTTTTTTGTGATATGAAACTGATCCAAAACCTGATTGTCGCGCTCAAAGGCTTTTTCATGGGTGCGGCCAACGTGGTGCCAGGCGTCTCAGGCGGCACCATCGCCCTGATCACGGGCATCTATAAAGAAATCATCGATGCGCTAAACAGCCTGATGGAGAAAGCGACGTGGCAGGCGCTCTTCAAAGGCGACCTGAAAGGCTTCTGGAAACAGATTCACGGCACGTTCCTGCTCTGGCTGGCCATCGGTGTGCTGCTGAGCGTGTTCTCCCTGGCCAAGCTGATGACCTATGTCCTGACGAATCATCCGGTCCCGACCTGGGCCTTTTTCTTCGGCCTGATCATCGCTTCCGCCATCCTGATGTTCAAGGATATCAAGGGGTGGGGGATCAAGGAGATCCTTTTCACCCTGGCCGGCGTGGCGCTCGGCCTGGTGGTCTGCACGCTTTCACCCACGCAGACGCCGGACAACTGGCTCTTCATCTTCCTTTGCGGCGCCATCGCCATCTGCACGATGATCCTGCCGGGCATCTCGGGCAGTTTCATCCTGGTGATCATGGGCAAGTACGATTACATCATGCAGGCCGTTTCCGAGCTGAACTGGCCTGTGCTGATTGTCTTTGCCCTGGGATGCGTGGTCGGAATCCTGGCTTTTTCAAAGTTCCTGCACTGGCTGCTGGGCCGCTTCGAGAAGCAGACGATGCTTGTGTTGCTGGGCTTTGTCCTGGGATCGCTGGTCAAGGTCTGGCCATGGGCCAACGACAGCGTAAAAGCGCTGTCCGATCCCCATTATGGCGCGGCCGCGCTCTGGTGCCTGCTGGGCGTCGCTTTCGTGCTCGGCATCGAATGGCTGGCCGCCCGCAGTAAAAATGTCCCTGAATCCTGATCTCATACAGTCTTATGAAAACATTCTTCAACTCCCTTCTGGCTGCTACGCTGCTGGCCGTTCTGGTTTCCTGTGGCGGTAAATCCGATCCGAATCTGAACATCGTCCTCGTTCCGAATCCCGTGTCAATGGAGACCGGCGGACGCGGCGTAAAACTGGCCGCACCGGGTATGGTGCTTGAAATCCGGACGGTCATCGACGCGTCGCTGGCTCCGGAAGCCTACATCCTCGATACGCGGCGCGGAAAGGTCGTCATCACCGGCGGCTCCGAGGCGGGTGTGTTCTGGGGCCGCCAGTCGCTCCGTCAGATTCTGGCCCAGACCGAGGCGGCTGGATCCCGCAGGATACCCGGTCTGCTCGTCAAGGACGAACCGGCCTTCGCCTATCGCGGCGCCCACCTGGACTGCTGCCGCCACTTCTTCCCGGTGGAGGAAGTCAAGGAATACATCGATATGCTGGCCCTGCACAAGATCAATGTCTTCCACTGGCATCTGACGGATGACCAGGGCTGGCGGGCGGAGATCAAACGCTATCCGCGCCTGACCGAGATTGGTTCGAAGCGTGCCGAGACACTGGTCGGCCATTATGGCTCGAAAGAATACGACGGAACGCCCTACGGCGGTTTCTATACGCAGGACCAGATGCGGGAAATCGTCGCTTACGCGGCTGAGCGTTTCATCACGGTGATCCCCGAGATCGAGATGCCGGGCCATGCCTCTGCGGCACTGGCCAGCTATCCGGAGCTGGGCTGCCGGGGTGCGAATTATCCGTACAAGGTACAGACGACCTGGGGCGTTTTCCCCGAAGTTTTCTGCGCAGGCAACCCCGAGACCGTGACTTTCCTGGAAGGCGTGCTCGATGAGATCTGCGACATCTTCCCGTCGGAGTACATCCACATCGGCGGCGACGAGGCCCCGCGGGCCGAATGGGAGAAATGCCCGAAATGCCAGGCCCTTATGAAGGCAAAAGGCTATACCCGCGAAGCGGAGCTCCAGAGCTACCTGATCACGACGGTCGAACAGTATCTGGCGGCCAAGGGGCGCAAGCTCATCGGCTGGGATGAAATTCTCGACGGCGGTGTGTCCCAGAGCGCGACGGTCATGTCGTGGCGCGGGGCCAAAGGCGGTATCGCCGCGGCGAAGATGGGCAACGACGTGATCATGACGCCCAACAGCCATTTCTACCTCGATTATTATCAGACCGGCGATCCGAAGGGCAATGGCGAGCCGTTGGGCATCGGCGGCAACCTGCCGCTGCGCAAGTGCTACGCCTTCGATCCCTTCGACCAGCTCGACGAGTCGGAGAAAACGCATATCAAAGGAATCCAGGCCAATATGTGGACGGAATACGTAGCCACGTTCGATCATGTGCAGCACATGGTCCTGCCGCGTCTGGCCGCCCTGGCCGAAGTGGCCTGGAATCCGGCCGGCCGCACGGACTACGATGACTTCGTGGACCGCATCGTCCGCAGCCTGCTGCCCCTCTACGAGGCGAGCGGCTACGCCTACGCTCCCTACGCCTTCAAGGACATCGAGTAAATCTCTTTATGGCCGTCCGATTTCTGCCAGGAATCGAAAAAAGTTTGCTATCTTTGCGGCGCAGTTTGGTTCCGTAGCTCAGCTGGATAGAGCAACAGCCTTCTAAGCTGTGGGTCCCGGGTTCGAATCCCGGCGGAATCACGAAACGGGAAGCTTCGGCTTCCCGTTTCGCGATTCATGACGGCTGCGCCTTCCTTTTTCCTAAGCGCTCAGAGCAGCGGGGAGAAGAGGCGGGCGAAGGATTCCTTGAACTTCTCGAAGAGGGGACGCTGCTGCCAGCGGACGGGATCGACCCGTTCGGAGTCGGCCTCGTCGCGGAGGAAGGCTTCTTTCATCTGCAGGGCCATGGCCGGGTCGTAGAGGTAGGCGTTGATCTCGAAATCGAGGGTGTAGCTGCGGACATCCACGTTGGTCGAACCGATGGTCGTGAAGGCGTCGTCGGAAACCACGGTCTTGGAGTGCAGGAAGCCATTCCGGTAAAAATAGATTTTCACCCCGGCGGCCAGCGCTTCGCGGACATACGACTTGGAGGCCAGGGAGACAAACTGCCCGCGGTCGCCGCGAGAGGGAAACATCACGCGGACGTCCACGCCGGCGAGTGCCGCATTTTTCATGGCCAGCATCACCGAGGCGGTCGGGATGAAATAGGGGGACTGGATATATACATAGTGCTGGGCGTTGGACAGCAGGCGTACGAGTCCCTGCATCGCCACGCGCCATTCGTCCATCGGTCCGGACGAAATGACCTGCATCAGCGTATCGCCGGCTTTTTCGATAGGCGGATAATAGCGCGGCTCCGCCAGCAGTTCGCCTTTGGAAAAGCGCCAGTCACACAGGAAGGAAGTCTGGAGTTCGGCGACGGCCGGACCTTCGATGCGCAGGTGCGTGTCCCGCCACGGCCCCCACGGGAGACCGGCGCCGTAGCGCTCGGCGATGTTCATGCCGCCCAGATAGCCGATCCGCCCGTCGATGACGACAATTTTCCGGTGGTTGCGGAAATTGATGTTCTCGGAAATGAAGGGGAGGGTCAGGGCCAGGAAGGGCTTGACCTGGATGCCGGCGGCCTTCAGCTCCTTGTAGAACTTCTTGCGCCAGAGATTCCCCAGATCGTCATACTGGACGCGGACGGCCACGCCGCTGCGGGCCTTCCGCATCAGGACTTCCGCGACGCGGCGTCCGGAAGGATCGTCCTCGAACTTGAAGAATTCGAAATGGATGTGGTCCCGGGCCGACTCGAGGTCTGCTACCAGGTCGTCGAGCATCGGATAGAATTCGACATAGGGCCGCACCGCGTTGCCCGTCATCGGGAAGGCCTGGTTGGTGTTCTGGAGCAGGCTTGCGAGCCGGTTGTAATTGTCCGGTGCCGGAACGATGAAAGCGCTGTGTGTCTGCCGGGTAAGTTCCTTGAGCCGACTGAGTTCGCCGGGCTCGACCAGGCGCTTGCGCCGGGGGCGGTGTCCGACCAGGAAATAGAGGACCAGGCCGACGACAGGCAGGAAAATGATGGCGATCACCCAGGCCAGGGTCTGGACGGGGTGGTCGTTCTCGGCGATGATGTAGATGATGATCCCGATCAGCGCCAGCGTCAGGAGGATGGAAAGCACGTGGCTCATTTTCCGCTTGGATTCTCCGGTAAAAATAGGGAAAAGTGCAGGAAAAAACAAATTAGCCGAAAAAAGTGTATTTTTGCAAGAAACTATGGCATCGAAATCAGGAAAGATACTGGTCGTGGACGACAATCAGGGTATCCGCCGGACGCTGGAAATCCTGCTGCCCGCTTATTTTGCCGAAGTCGAGACGATTCCTTCTCCGGCTACGCTGGTCAGTTCCTTGGAGCGTTTCCGGCCGGATGTCGTGCTGCTGGATATGAACTTCAATACCAGCATCAATACCGGCGGGGAAGGCCTGTACTGGACCGGGGAACTCAAGAAGATGGCGCCCGAGGTGGAGGTCGTGCTCTTTACGGCGTATGCCGATATTCAGCTGGCCGTGGAAGGCATGAAGCGCGGTGCGTTCGATTTCATCGTCAAGCCCTGGGATAACGAGAAACTGGTCGCCACGCTCACGGCCGCCTGGGACAAGGCCCGCAAGGCGATGGGTCGGGATGCCCGATCAAGTTCGGGCACAACGGGCGTCATTCCAGGTATGGCAGGGAATCTCATGTTCTGGGGCAGCTCCAAGCCCATGGCTGCCATCAAGCGGACACTCGAAAAGATCGCACCAACGGACGCCACGGTGCTCATAACGGGAGAAAACGGTACCGGCAAGGATGTACTGGCCCGGGAAATCCATGCGCACAGCCTGCGCAGCGGGAAACCGATGGTGGCCGTGGATGCCGGCGCCATCCCCGACACGCTCTTTGAAAGCGAACTCTTCGGTCATGTGAAAGGGGCCTTTACCGACGCGCATACCGACCATGCCGGCAAATTCGAACAGGCCGACGGCGGCACGCTTTTCCTGGACGAAATCGGCAACATTCCGCTGCATCTGCAGGCCAAGCTGCTGCGCGCCATCCAGAACCGGAGCATCGTGCGCGTGGGCGGCTCCGAGACAAAGCCCGTCAATATCCGGCTGATCTGTGCCACTAATATGGACCTGGAGCAGCTTGTGCGGGAAGGCCGTTTCCGGGAGGATCTCTATTACCGCATCAATACCGTGCATCTTGCGCTTCCCCCGCTGCGGGAGCGCAAGGAAGACATCGTCCCGCTGGCGGAGCGATTTATCCGGCAGTTCGCCGAAAAGTATCACCGGCCGCTGACCGGCCTGGATGATTCTGCGAAGGTCCTGCTGGAAAACAGCCGCTGGAGCGGCAATATCCGGGAACTGCAGAACTGCATTGAAAAAGCCGTCATCCTCAGTGAATCGGGGAACTTGTCGGCCGGGGATATCCGGACGGAAACGCAGGCCCGTCAGGGCGGAGCGGCCGTCCCCTCCGACGATGAGGAAAAACGGGTCCGCGAAGCCATGTCCCGTGCGGGCGGCAATATCTCGGCCGCTGCCAAGCTGCTGGGTGTCAGCCGTCCTACCTTCTACGCCAAACTTAAGAAATACGGCCTGTGACCTTCACCGTCTGGCATATTGTCGTTACCGCAGCCGTCGTCGCGCTTGTCGTGGCGGTGGTTGTCGCCCTGCGGACCCGCCGGAAGGATATTAAAAAGGTGGCCTATATGATGGATGCCCTGGAAGACGGCGAACTGAATTTCCGCTTCAAGGAGAGCAACCGCTTCAACCGCACGCTCAACCGTATCCGCACCATCTTCGAGAAGCAGCGCCAGCAGCATGAGCAGGATTCCTGGACCAAGCTCATCCGCGTGCTCACCCACGAGATCATGAACACAGTCGCGCCGATTTCCTCCCTGTCGGACGCCCTGGCTAAATCGGTGGACGAGCACGGCCACAGCGACCTGGACGTCAAAGCCGGCCTGGAGACCATTTCCGATTCGTCAAAGAATCTGATTGAATTCGTGCAGACTTACCGGGAACTCTCCGGCGTGGCCAAGCCCGTCCGCAAGGCCCTTGAGCTGCAGGAACTGATGGACAGTGTCATTGCGCTCAACAGTGAATTTACGGCGTCCTGCGGCGCCATCTGCCGCTATGAGCCCGAAGAACCGGACCTGATGATCTACGCCGACGAGGGCCAGATTTCCCAGATTCTGATCAACCTGATCAAAAACGCGCTGCAGGCCGGGGCGAAACACATCCTGCTCAGCGCCCGGATGGACCGGGACGATGCCGTGATCGTCCGCATCGCCAACGACGGCCAGCCCATCCCGCCGTCCGCCCAGGAACAGATTTTCATTCCTTTCTATACCACGAAAAAAGAAGGCTCCGGCATCGGCCTGTCCATCTCCCGCCAGATCATGCGCAACCACAACGGCAGCATCGAACTGGTCCGCAGCGACGCCCAGCAAACCGTCTTCGAACTGGTTTTCCGCTAGGCCGTCTTTCCCTGAAAAGCGTTGACTCGCAAGTGCGATTGTAAAGCCAAGTGTAAAGAAAAGTGTAAAGCTTTACACTTCTTTACACTTTTGCTTATTTTGTAAGATTCTGTGTTTCAGTTATTTTAATGGTTTGGCACGGTGCGTGTTGAAGGGAGGGGCAAACTGTGGTTATTAGTATGAAAAGTTTTTTCAATAGGTTTTTGATGATGATCCTGGCGTGCACCGCGACGGTGTACGCCAGCGGTCAGACCCCGATGACGCTTCGGGACTGTATGGCGTATGCCATTTCGAATTCGACCAAGATGCGTATCCAGCAGGCGGAGACCGGCGATGCACAGATCGCCCGCCGGAGTGCAATCCTGCGCGCCTTTACGCCGGGTATCAGCGGAAGCACGTATGCCTACTATAATTTCGGCCGGTCGATCGACCCGGAAACCAATACCTATGTGACGGAGACATCTTTCCACAACGGCTATTCACTCAGTGCCGGTATGACGCTTTTCGATGGCTTCAGCGCTGTCAACAACCTGAAAATCTCCAAGACGGCGCTCGCCATCGGGCAGACCCAGGAAAAGCAGGTTGAAGCCGATATCTGCCTGGCGGTGATGGAATCCTATTATAATGTGGTATATTACAAGAGAATCTGCGACATCTACGATGCGCAGGTTGTGACCGCCCGCACGGCGCTTTCGCGCCTGCAGCGGCAGGAAGAGCTCGGCCAGAAGAGCCACGCCGACGTGGTGCAGGCCGAAGCCGACCTTTCCGACCGGCAGTACAACGCCATCAATGCCGCCAATATGTATCGCGACCAGCTGTCGAAACTGGCCGACCTGATGTTCTGGCCGGTGGATCAGGAACTGGTGATTTCCTACGAGGTTTCAGGACAGGCCGGCAGCGGCGTCATGCCCGACCTGATCGGGAATCTTTCCGCCGCTGACGTGGTCGATTATGCCCTCAGCCATGACCCGGGCGTGAAAATCGCCGGCTGGAATCTCGACAATGCCCGCCGCGAACTGAATACGGCTGTCTGGCAACTGCTGCCTTCGCTCAGTGTGAATGCCGGCTGGAGCACCAGCTATTTCAATTATCCCGGGCAGGACATCCAGTTGGACCCGTTCCGCGACCAGCTCCGGAACCATCAGGGTGAGTATATCCAGTTCTCGATGTCCATTCCCATCTACAACCGGCTGCAGGGGCAGGACAATGTGGCGCGCAAACGCAACGCCGTGCGGAAGATGACGGCCCAGTTCGACCAGAAGCAGCGCGATGTGGCTTCGGAAGTCCGCCGGGCCGTCCAGGACCGCGACGGTGCCGCGGCCGCCTACGACCAGGCCTGCCGGAAGGCCCGTATCCAGGAAGAGGCCTATCAGCTGAATGCCAAGAAGATGGAGCAGGGCCTGATTTCGGCCATCGAATACCAGACGGCCACCAACGACTACCTCAAGGCCCAGGCCGATGAGATGGACGCCCTGTTCAAATATCTTATCAAGCAGGCGGTGGTCCGCTACTACAACGGAATTGAATACATCAATCAATAGATAATATACAGATACCATGGATAAGATTATTGAAAAGAAAAAAGGATGGCGCTTAGCCTTCACGAGAAAAGCCCTGCCGTATTGGCTGGGAGCATTGCTGGCCGTGTTTATCGTGTACCTGATTGCCAGGCCGAACAACAAGACGCTGCGCGTGGACAAGGACAGTCTGACGGTATCGAGCGCCGTGAGAGGTCAATTCAACGACTATATCCGCATCAGCGGACGGGTGCAGCCCATGACGACCATCCAGCTTTCACCCCAGGAGGGCGGCATCGTGGAGCGGATCCTCATTGAGGAAGGCTCGCGGGTCAAGGCCGGAGATGCCATCCTGGTGCTGGCCAATGACAACCTGGACCTGTCCATCCTCAATTCCGAGGCGGAACTGGCCGAGAAGGAGAACATCCTGCGCAACACCCAGATCCAGATGGAACAGCAGAAACTGGACGTGCGCCAGAATGTGCTGGAATATAGCACGCAGGTTGAAAGGCTGCGCCGCGCCTACGAACAGCAGAAGGCTCTTTATGAAGACAAACTCATCGCCCGGGAAGACTTCCTGAAAGCCGAGGAAGACTACAATCTGGCCCGGCAGAAATACGAGCTGATGGCCGAGCGCTCCAAGCAGGACAGCCTCTACCGCAGCACCCAGATCGACCGCATGGAAGAGAGCCTGGACAATATGCAGCTCAACATGCAGATGATCCGCCGGCGCAAATCCAACCTCGTCGTCAAGGCGCCCATCGACGGTGAACTGGGCCTGCTGGACGTGGTTCTGGGTCAGAGCATCGCCAGCGGTACAAAGATCGGCCAGATCAACTCCGTGGGTACCTATAAAGTGGAGGCCCAGATCGATGAGCACTATATCGACCGCGTGGTGGCGGGCCTGGAAGCCACATTCGAGCGCCAGGGCGAGACCTTCTCCACCAGTATCCGGAAGGTATATCCGGAGGTGCGCGAGGGCAAATTCAAAGCCGACTTCAAGTTCGACGGCGAGCAGCCCGACAACATCCGCAGCGGCCAGACCTACTACCTGAACCTCCAACTGGGCCAGCCGGAAGAGGCCGTCATCATCCCGCGCGGCACCTTCTACCAGAAGACGGGCGGCAAGTGGATCTATGTCGTGAACAAGGACGGCAACAAAGCCGTCAAGCGCGAAATCCGCATCGGCCGCCAGAATCCGCAGTACTACGAAGTCCTCGAAGGCCTGGAGCCCGGCGAGAAGGTGATTACCTCCGGGTATGACACCTATGGTGATTCAGATGTCCTGGTTTTTTAGCGTCATTCCCGGCTTGACCGGGAATCTGGAATAAGCATGAAAAGTGAATAAGCCATGAAGAGTTTTTGGAATTTCCTCAAGAAGAATAAGCTGTACGCGGCGGTGAACCTCGTGGGTCTGACGGTATCGATGGCATTTGTGCTCCTGTTGGCGGTGTATATCCAACGGCAGCTCTCCACGGATTCTTTCCAGCAGAATGCGGACCGGATTTATGCTGTTGCCAGCGAAGATAACGTAAATATGGGCTATTGGTTAGACAAGCACCTGAAGAGCAATTTTCCTGAAATAGAAAAGGGGTGTTGCGTGGCCAATATCGCATCGGCGGCAGCGTTCAACATTAACGGAGAACGAGTCTATGGCAGCACGATGGCGGCGGACAGCACCTTTTTTGAGATGTTCAGTTATGACCTGGTGGAAGGCAACAAAGCCGACTGGCTCGTGTCCTGGGACCGCTGCATGGTAAGCCGAGAGTTTGCGAATGCCCATTTCTCAGACAAGAACCCGCTTGGACAGGTCATATCTTTAAATTATGAGGGGTCCTTTCAGCTTACCGTTTGCGGCGTGTATGAAGATTTCGGGAATTCCATCCTGAAAGCACCGGATGTCCTGATACGGGGCGATATAATGCCAAAAATTAATTCGTCACACGACGAATACATGAGCAACGCCGGCGGCGGCGTCTGCTTTGTGATGACCTATCCGGGCGCCGACCTTCAGGCCAGGCAGAGTGACATCCTGGATTGGTGCGAAGAGAATTTCTGGGTGTACAAAAGCCAATACGATAATGTTCGGCTGATTCCTCTCAGGAACATGTATTTCCTGGATGATGGGAATAACGATTGGACGGAGACCATCCAGTTCGGCAACCGCAGTTTCGTGAACCTGCTGCTGGCCATGTGCATCCTGCTCCTGGCATTTGCCGTGCTCAATTATATCAATATGACCACGGCCCTCACGGGCTTCCGGGCCAAGGAGATGGCCACCCGGCGCCTGGTAGGTGCCGACAAGCGCAGCATCTTCCTGAAGGTGATTTCCGAGAGTACGCTTATCTGCGGCATCTCGATGCTACTGGCCATATTGCTGGCGGAAGCGCTCTGTCCGGCGGTTTCCCGCCTGCTGGAGTACCAGGTATCCATCTTCAAGGCGGTTTCCCCAGTCAATGTGCTGCTGGTACTGGGCTTTATCGTGGTACTGGGCCTCTTGTCCGGCATCGTACCGGCCCTGCTGATTCAACAGGCGCAGCCCATTGAGATTGTACGTGGTACGCTCAGGCTCAAGACCAAGACGGTTTATAGCAAAGTCATCATCATCGTGCAGAATGTGGTGGCAGTCGTGATGCTGGTAAGCGCCCTCACGATGGGGCTCCAGATTCGGCATATGATTTCGGCCGACCTGGGCTATAACACAAAGGACATTCTCGTGGTCGATAATGCCTTCGGCCAGACCGGGCAGATCATGCCGCTACTGGACCGCCTGCGTGCGGAGCCCTGCGTGGAAGAAGTGGGGCAAGGTGACGGCATCCCGCTGGAAGGAACGAACAACTGGACGATGGAAATGCCGGATGGTCACTGGGTGTCCTTCCAACAAATCCAGGGTGATGACAAGTATTTCGACATTCTTGGCTTAAAGATAAAGCAGGACAACCATCAGCGCGCCTATTGGCTCAATGAATACGCCTTCAAGCAGATTGGTATCGAGGAAACAGCGACGGAATTCCAAACCGCTCAAGCTGGAACACGTCAGATAGGTGGAATCTACTATGATTTCAAAATCCGCCCACTGGAGGCCGACCAGAGCGCTGCTATGATTTTCAATCACGGGGAGTATCCCGATGACAATTACCCCTGGGTGCTGATTGTAAAAACGACCGGAGACCAGGCAGCCGCGAAAAAGCGGGTGGAAGCCATTGCAGGGGAAGTGTTTCCGGGCAGGCTCTTCGAGGGCCAGTATATTGAGGAAATGATTGAAGACGGTTTCAAGGACGAGAGCCGGGTGCTGAACATCGTGCTCATCTTCACACTGCTGTCCGTGCTGGTATCGGCCCTGGGCCTCTTTGCCATGAGTTCCTACTATATGCAGCAGGAAATCCGCAGCGTATCAGTGAAGAAGGTTTTTGGCGCTGAATACTCCGGTGTGCTGAAGGAACTGGTGCTATCGTTCATGAAGATGGAGGGTATTGCCTTCGTCATCGGTGTACCCATTGCCTGGTTCATCATGAACCGCTGGCTCTCCGGCTACGGACACCGCATCGACCTTTATTGGTGGATCTTCCTCGCAGCCGGGGTCGTGGTGGCGCTGATTGCCATCATGAGTGTCCTGTATCAAAGCGTCAAGACCGCCCGGACGAACCCGGCCGAGGCGTTGAAGAAAGAATAGATCCTATGAAAATATTCAGAAAGACAGGCGTTTCGACGCTGATCAATATCCTGGGGATGAGCGTGGCCTTTGCGGCGGCGATGATCCTGATGGTGCAGGTGCGCTGGGACACGACCTATGACGCCAATTTCGAAGGGCACAAGCGGGTGTTCCGGATGGAGAACAATTGGATGGACAAGGGACTCTTCAGCACGTACTTTTCAAGGCCGATGATAGAAATCGCCAAGACGGCCAGTCCCAATATCGAGGCAGTGGGGACTTATTGGACCATGCCCCATGAAGCTACATTAAGGAAAGACGGCGAAGAGACGGTGCTATCCGTTCCCTCTGCCAGAGTTGACAGTTCCATGTTCTCCGTATTCCCCTTTGAGTGGGTTGAGGGCTCGGCACGGGAATTCACCGCCGGCGAGACGGCTGTCGTGAGCGAGGAATATGCGAAGGTCTTCTTCGGCGACGAGAGCGCTCTTGGCAAACATTTCAAGGCCGGTAACGGAGTGGAGGTTCGAGTCGTTGGCGTTTTCAAGGATATGCCCAAGAATTCCAACATGAACTATGGTGTGCTTATAAATCTGGGAGACGATTACCTCAATAACTCCAATGAGTGGTCCTTCCTTGCTTTTGTAAAGCTGAAAGATTCCTCCCTAGCCAAGGAAACCGAGGCTCAGACAGTGAACGCATTGCTGGAATATCTAGGTGATGATGTGGAAGAAGAAGATGCTGCCGAATTCCGGAAAGGATTCCGTATCAGCAATTTGCACGATGCACATTTCGAACGGGATGTCCGGGCCAATATCGCCAGCGCCAACAAGGCGATTTCCATTACGCTGGCCGCCATTGCCATCCTGCTCATTCTCATCGCCATCATCAATTTCATCAACTTTGCTTTCGCGGAGATTCCTTTCCGCATCAAGAATATCAACACCCGCAAGGTGTTGGGAGAAGGACGTGGCTCACTGATTGGACGGCAGCTTTTGCACGCTGGGCTTATCGCACTCATTGCGTTTGCGATTGCCTGCCTTGTGATGCATGTGGTGGCAGGGACTTCCTGGGCATCGTATGTGTCGGACAGTCTTGCGTTGAAGGATAACATAGGCATTTTGGCGCTGATGCTGGGTGTGGCGCTGGTCTCGGCAGTCATCGCCGGCCTTGCCCCGGCCCTGTATTCCACTTCCCAGCCTGCCGCATTGGTCTTGAAAGGCTCTTATGGAACCAGCGTGAAGGGCAAAGCCCTTCGCAATATGCTTGTGGGGCTTCAGTTCGTGTTATCTTTCCTTTTCATCTTGATGGCCTTGTTCGTGAGCGTGCAGACCAAGTTTATGATTGGGAAGGATATGGGCTTTGACGAAGCACGCGTCCTTCAGACCTGGTGCGGATATCCGGCTGGGAACCAGAAAGATGCCCTGAGAAGCCATCTGCTTCAGAATCCTTCGATTGAAGCCGTGACTTTTGCTGACAGTCCGATTGTTTCCGATGGGAAGATGGGTTGGAGCCGTACCGGAGATGACGGTAATCAGGTATTCATGGAAGTACTGCCCGTAGATGATAATTTCGTGCAGTTCTTCGGGCTGCAGATTGTGGAAGGCCGTGACTTCCATGAGTCTGACAACCAGAATGAGACCGGCAGCATCATTCCCAATGAGACCTTCATGCAGATGTTTCCACAGTTTCACGTTGGAAGCCTGATGGGCGGCCACGTGGCTAACTGCGAGATTGTCGGTGTGGTGAAGGATTTCAATTTCAAGAGTCTGCAACACGCAATGGGCCCGCTGGTGCTCTATAACTGGGGTAAGGAAGGATGGCGGTCTTTCGGAACGATGTACGTGCGGACTGTCCCCGGGGCCGATTTCAAGGATGTTTCAGATTATATCAAGGATGCTATCTGTAAGTTCGACCACAGACGGGAACCCCATATGATAACCGTCAGTCATCTGGACAAATGGATTGAGGATATGTACCAGAGCGAGCAGTCGCTTGGAAAACTGATCACCATCGCCTCCTTCGTAGCCCTGCTGATTGCCATTATCGGCATCATCGGCCTGGTGTTCTTTGAGACGCAGTTCCTGAAAAAGGAGATTGCCGTGCGGCGCGTGAATGGCGCTACGGTGGGCAGCATCCTGCAAATGATTAACAAAAAATACCTCATTATGGCTGGTGCGAGTTTCGTAATCGCAGCGCCCATAGCCTACTACTTGATGACCGCTTGGCGGAAGGGTTTTGCCTATCAGGCACCCGTGCCAGTGTGGATCTTCCTGGTAGCGCTGCTGGCAGTTGCCGCCATTACCTTGGCCGTGGTCACACTTCAAAGTTGGAGAGCGGCCAATGCCAACCCGGTTGAAAGTTTAAAGAATGAATAAACAATTATAACACAAACAATTATGATTAAAGTTACCAACCTTTCCAAGATCTTCCGGACGGAAGAGATCGAGACCACGGCGCTGAACGGCGTATCGTTTGAAATCAAGGACGGCGAGTTCGTCGCCATCATGGGCCCCTCGGGTTGCGGCAAATCCACGCTGCTGAACATCCTCGGCCTGCTGGACAATCCCACCAGCGGCAGCTATGAACTCCTCGGCACCGAAGTGGGCAGCCTGAAGGAGAAAGAGCGCACCAAGTTCCGCAAAGGCAACATCGGCTTCGTGTTCCAGAGTTTCAACCTGATCGATGAACTCAATGTGTATGAGAACATCGAGCTGCCGCTGCGCTACCTGAACATTTCCGCGGCCGAGCGTAAACAGAAAGTGACCGAAATCATGAAGCGCATGGCCATCAGCCACCGCGCCCAGCACTTCCCGCAGCAGCTCTCCGGCGGTCAGCAGCAGCGCGTCGCCATCGCCCGCGCCGTCGTCGCCGGCCCGAAGCTGATCCTCGCGGATGAGCCGACCGGTAACCTCGACTCCAAGAACGGCAAGGAAGTGATGGACCTGCTGAAGGAACTCAACGCCGAGGGCACGACCATCGTGATGGTGACCCACAGCCAGAAGGACGCTGCACAGGCCCAGCGGACGATCGACCTCTTCGACGGCCAGATCGTCTCCGACGTGAAGAACGAACTGTAGCAGATGCCCGACTTGACCGGGCATCCCATCCTCAAAAACGGCTCAATTTGAGGATGGGGAGGACGCAGCGGCGGAAGGGGTTTTGCCGAGCGAGCATTTTTCTGCGAGCGAGGTAAAACCCCGGAGCCGCGGAGCCGGGCGAATCCGTAAGTTCGCCGAAAAAACAAATAAAGACTTTGCAAAAATGAAATCATACCTGAAATTTCTTTCCCGCAACAAACTCTATACAGCCATCGAGTTCGTCGGACTGGCGGTCAGCCTGGCGTTCGTGATTATCATCGGGTCGTATGCCTGGCAGCAATACGCCGTTACACAGGAACATCCGGACCGGGAGAACATCTACAACTTCGGGATGCCAGATTTTCCTGCGCTTACCTTCGGCTTCACGGACGCCGTGATGCAGCAGGTCCCGGAAGCCCGGCTGGCGGTACGCTACGGCGGCAATATGATGCTCCGGGTCAAGATCGGGGAGGAGCAGTTGGATGTCAAGGAAGTGGCAGCCGTCGGGAAAGACTTTTTTGCGATGTTCCCGTATTACCGTTTCGCCGCAGGCGGACCGGAAATCTTCGACGACAGGACCCAGGTCGCTGTCTCCGAGAGCTTCGCCAGACAGCACGGCCTTCAGCTGGGCCAGGACTTGATGATCAACGAGCAGGACTACCGGATCGGCGGAATCCTGGAAGACCTGCAGGGCACGCTCTTCAAAAACGCCGCCGTATGGATCAACGAAAACGACCCCCGTCTGAACAACGGCGCCCTGTCCGACCCTTACGATCATTTCGGTTCGGCATACCCCTTCATCCAGTTCACGCCCGGCACCGATCCGGAAGTCATCTATGCCAAAGTGGAACAGGTCTGCAAGCAGATCTATTCGGATGTCTATGGACAGGCATTCTTTGAAAAACTCGTGATGACGCGGATCGACAAACTGTTTTTCATGTCGCCCGAAAGTACCGTGCTGCGTCGTGGCGATGCGGCGACGCTCAAGCTGCTCGCCATCGTGGGCCTGCTTCTGTTGTTTTCCGCCATTTTCAACTACATCAACCTGAGTTTCGCACTCACGGGGAAGCGGGCCAAGGAAATGGCCATGCGCCGGATGCTGGGTGCAGGACGCAGTGACGTCATCGCCAAATACATCGCCGAATCGGTCAGCTTCACGGCAGTCTGCTTCGCTTTCGGCCTGCTGCTGGCATACGCGTTCACACCCGCCGTCAACCGGCTGCTGAACAATCCCGACATCCCCATCAGCGTGCAACTCAAACCGGGCTACCTGCTGGTCTATCTGCTGCTGATCGCCCTGGTCGGTACGCTTGCCGGCCTGCTGCCTGCGCTGCTGGCCGGCCGCTACAAGCCGATCGACGTGGTCCGCGGCAACTTCCGCCGTTCGACACGGATGACCTTCAGCAAGGTCTTCATCGTGCTGCAGCATGCCCTGGCCGTATTCCTGATCGCCATGGGACTGATCATGGAGGGACAATACCGGACGTCGCTGCACCGGCCGCTGCATGCCAATATCAAGAATCTGGTGGCAGTCCAGGCTATCGGCCGTTCCGGGGAGGAGAACCTTACGGCTTCATTGGAAGCCTCGCCCTTTGTGCGTCAGATCGGCCGTTCCCGCTATATGCCGCTGTCGAGTGCCGGCGGACAGTATTCCACGACCCGGGACGGACGCGACATTCTGTACCGCTTCTACACGATGGATACCACGGCTTTCCGGATGCTTGGCCTGGAAGTGCTGAAGGACTATCATACGCCGGCAAACGGCGGTGTCTGGTTCGGCGAGACGGCGTATGCCGCGACCGGCCTGACGGATGACGATCTTTCGATCGACGTGCTCCGCGAGCGGACGGGGGGAAACTGTGACCACGTAGCCGGCATTATTGCCGACTTCCCGGTCGAGGCCAGCAATATGGGAGCGCAGGAGCCGTTGATCGTCACCATTACCACCCCAGGACAACTGCCGGGCGCCCTGCTCCTGGAAGTCAACGGCGACAAGGCGGAAATCCGTCACGCCATCCAGACAGTCCTGGACCAGTGGAAACAGACGACCCAGGTCTTTTACGCCGACTTCTATTTTGTGGAAGACAAGCTCACGGAAGGCCTGCGGCCGGCCCGCAACAATATGCGCCTGCTGGAAATCTTCATGATGCTGGCCGTCATCATCTCGCTGCTGGGGCTCGTCGCGATGAGCACGTATTTCGCCGGGCAGCGCTCGCGTGACATCGCGGTCCGCAAGGTCTTCGGCGGAACGGTCGAATCGGAGGTACGCAGCGGCGTGCGGGACTATATGGTGATGACCCTCATCGCCTGCGCCATCGGCATTCCGATTGCCGTATGGGCAGCCCGCAGGTATCTGGAAGACTTTACGGTCAAGCTGGAGAACTACGGCTGGATCTTCGTCCTGGCCGTCGTGATCGCCGTCGCCATCTCCTTCGCTTCCGTCCTCTGGCAGACACTCCGCGCCGCCCGCACAAACCCCGCTACAGAGCTGAAGAAAGAATAAGAACTGTCGAAAACAATTGTTTCAAACGATGCGAACCTATCTCAGATTCCTCAACAGCCACAGGCTGTACACGATTATCGAAATCCTGGGCATCAGCGTGGCACTGGCCTTCATCATTCCGCTGATGAGCTATGTCCACGACCTGTGGCAAGTCAACCATGAGAACAGGGACTATGAACGGATCTATACGTTCACCTTGTTCGGCGATTACCTGGCCGGCTGTTTCGACCAGCCCGAATTCCTGAAGGAACATATTCCGGAGGTGGAGCAGACCACCCTGTTCAGCGCAACCCGGCCGGCTGACATCAAGGTAGGGGATGAAAGCTACAGTATCGAACTGCTGCTCTGCGACCGGGATTTCTTCGATTTCTTCCCGACGCGCTTCCTGTCGGGAAGCAGGGAAGTGCTGCAGGACAATACGAATGCCCTGGTCTCCGACAGTTTCGCCCGTAAGATCGGATATGGAAAGGATGCCGTCGGCAAGCATTTCATCCTGGACAATATTGAATATACGATCGAGGGCATCATCGCCGATTACGACCGCTCCATTATGCTGCCGCACGACGTGGTGATCAACATCGCGGGGCCTACCCTTCAGTATTACTGGAAGAACCCGCAGCGGATGCACCAGAAGGACTTCTGCTTTTTCAAGGTGAAGCCGCACACGGACCGGGAGGCCTTGCTCCAGAAAATCCGTGCGGCCGCCCGCGTCAACTACGCGCAGATGTTCGGTGCGGCTTCTGAAAAGGAACTGGAGGAAAGGATCGCGTCCTCTGTCAAATTGTTCCGCTACGACGAGGTGACGGGGAAGGACTGCTCGTCGCTGACCAGCACCAACAAATACATCTTCAATACGGTCTTGATCCTCAGCCTGGTCCTGCTGCTGTTCGCCATATTCAATTACATTGCGCTGAACGTGGCGATGGGCACGTTCCGCTCCAAGGAGATGGCGACGCGGCGCCTGCTCGGTTCCACGCGCGGCGACATCCTGCGCAAACTGATGTTCGAATCGGTTGGGATGACCTTCGTGTGTTTCCTGCTGGGATGGCTGCTCTCGTACGCCATCGTGCCCGAGATCAATGCATTGTTCCGCGAATATACCCTCGGATTTGACGTCAGGGTGGCTGTTTCCGGAAAGATCCTGCTGCTGTACTTCGGCCTGATCGTGGTTGTCAGCGTCATTGCCGGCCTGATCCCGGCCCTGATCCTGTCACGCTACCAGGCAATCGACGTCATCAAGGGTACGCTGCGTACGCGGAGCAAGATGGTCTTCAGCAAGGTCTTCATCTTCATCCAGTGCTTCGTCACCCTGGTGCTGCTTGTGGGATCCATTGTCTATACGGCCCAGTATCGCAAGATGGTCCGTCTTCCGCTGGGGGTGGATGTGGAAGATGTCTATTGGTTCTACGGACCCTATGCGCATCACGAGCTCGATCCTTGCCTGGAAGCGCTGCGGCAGCTGCCGTGCGTGGAAAAGGTGGGCTATTGCGATGACCGGCCCGGAATGAGTTCTGGGGCTGTCTTTTTGCCGGTGGCAGACGGAAATAGATCGATAGCTTACACGGATGAGTCGGGGGAACCCGTAAATATGGAAGGTACTTACGCCATCAAGCTGTACTGTAGCCGGGAGGCCTTCGAGGCTTACGGATTCAAGATCGTCCGCGACTATCACCGGGAAGGGGAGAAGGTCGCCTGGCTGACGGAAAGCTTTGTCCGGGATATGCAGCTGGATCCGGACAATATGATTCTACCGGAAGAGCTGAAAGCCCGGATGGGTGTGACGGATGTCGGTGGCATCATTGAAGATTTCCGTGCGGATTATTATCAGGACTGGCTCGCATTCGTTTCCGTGCAGGAAGACTGGTACGAGAGTCCTGTCGCTTATTACAAGTCTTTCGCCATCCGGACGGCCGGGCCGCACGGAGCGGCCGAGAAAGCGATTCTCGACTGTATGAAACAGACGCTCGATGCTGCGTCGGGCGTTTACAAAGAGCCGCATATCAAGGGCTTCATCCCGGCGCTCAACAAAGACTTGCTTCAGAGTGAACGGGCATCGGCCATCGTCATCTCCCTGTTCGCCGCCTTGATGCTGATCTTGTCCCTGTTGGGCCTGATCGGCCTGAGCACCTGGTACGTCTCGCTGAAAGAACACGATATCGCCGTCCGGAAAGTGTTCGGCAGCACGGTTTCCGGCGAGACCTGGAAGAACATCCGTGCTTACGTATTCGTCGTTTTGGGCGCTTGCGTGGCCGGAATCCCGGTCGCTTACTGGCTGACCCAAATGCTCCTGGCCTCGTATGTCCACCGCATCAGCCTTTCGCCGTGGATATTCCTGGTCGCAGTCGTCCTTATCGTCGGTTTCTCCTCATGCGCCGTCGCCGTGCAGACCCTGCTCGTGACCTGCCAGAATCCGTCCGGCGTCCTGAAAAAAGAATAGTCACACAAAATAGACGAGATGATGACGAGCAAGACGAAATGGCTGCCGGCGCTGATGAACCTCATCGGACTGGGCATCGCATTCTCCGTATTCCTGATTCTGATGAGCCAGGTCTGGTGGGATTTCCGCTACGACCGTTTCAAGGGCGGAAGGGATGTCTATGTCGTGGAAGGCCCTTCTTTCCGGGAAGGCTTGTATTCCGACCATCTTCTCCGGCCGCTGGTGCAGATGGTGGCAGACTGCTCGCCCGACATCGCACTCGCCTGTGATTATGTCGCGCAGAGAAACGACAAACTCGGCCTGATCCAGCTGAAAGACCGCGGTGGCGAATGGGTTCCTGCCCGGGACGCCAATTTTGCGATGACGGAGCCGGCGGTGTTGGATGTATTCAATGTCGTCCTGACGCTCGGCCGGAAGGCGGATTTCGCGCGGGAAGGCGATGTGCTCATCGCAGAATCTGCGGCAAAGCAGTTTTTTCCGGACCGGAATCCGATCGGCGAGGTGCTGAAATATCTGGATCCGGAAGGGGAGAAGGAGGGCCGGATTGTCGGGACGTACAAGGACCGGCGGGAAAACGAGACGATGGTCAACGGATTCCTCATCCACGAGGGAGAAACGGACCTGACCCTGCCCAACTATAACGCCCATACCTGCTTCGTCAAACTGGCACCGGGCGCGGACCTGGACGCCGTCCGCGAGGCGGTTGGGAAAGTTAAACTGGGGTCGTCCGTCAAGGATTTGCGCATCACCCAGATTCACGAGGCCCGTTTTGAACGGGACCGGGATTACTGGGGAAGGAAAGCAGGGGGAAACCGCCTGCTCTGCTATGTCCTGACAGCCATCGCCATCCTTTTCCTCGGCATCGCCGGATTCAACTATATCAATTTTGCGATGGCGGCCATTCCGTTCCGGATCAAGGAAATCAACAGCCGGAAAGTGTTCGGGGCCTCACGCGGACAACTTGTCTGGCGACAAGTGGGAGAAGCCGCGGTCCTGGTCGCCTGCGCCTTCCTGGCCGGGGTCCTGGCGATGCGCACCATCAGCGGCACTTCGCTGGGAACCTTCCTTTCGTGGAATATGACGCCCGAAAAGAACGGGCCGGTCATCGGCATAGGGGTGGCCGCTGCCGTGCTGCTGACGGCCGTCGCGGGTCTGGTCCCCGCTTTCTACAGCACTTCGTTCCAGCCGGCACTGGCCCTGAAAGGATCTTTCGTCTTGTCTGTGAAAGGCGGAGGACTCCGGTCGGTTACCGTGACGCTGCAATACATCCTCACTTTCATTTTCCTGATTTGTGCGCTGGTCCTGCATCGGCAGACTGCTTATATGGTGAACAACCGGCAACTCGGTTTCGATTTTGACCGGGTGCTGAAAGTGGAAAGCAATCTGTACAGTCCGCTTGCGGAGGTGGCCGCCCGTCTCCGGGACATTCCGGGTGTTGCGGAAGTCTCCCGAGGGGATTCTCCGATGCAGGCGAGCCTGTCGTCAATGGGGGAAATCCGGAATGAGGCGCTGGATGAGGTCGTCCAGTACAGCTGGCGCATGATTCCGACCGAATATGCCGGATTCTTCCATCTGCAACTGGCGGACGGCCGTCTTCCACTGCCCGGAGAAGAGAAAGTCGCATTGGTCAATGCTTCGTTCAGCGAAGCGACTTCGCTGGGAGTCGGCGATGAAATCGCACACTTTTCCGGAAAATACACCATCATCGGTATCCTCCGGAATTTCCACGCCCGTTCGCTGGAGAATGCCTTCTCACCGCTGGTATTCTTCGTCGGGGACAAATCGAATTACGCTTCCCTGCTGATGCGGATCGAGCCAGGGACGGACGTGCCGGCTATCCTTTCCAGCGCCCGTCGCATTTATGCTGAAATGAAGCATCTGGAAGACGCGGACATCGAAACGGGCTTCCTGGACCGCGAGATCGCGCGCCTGTATGAGCAGGAAAGCCGCCAGACCCGCCTGGTCCGTGTTTCTTCCATCCTTTCGCTGATTATCACGTTGATCGGGATTTTCGGTGTCGTCTGGCTGGATACCCGCTTGATGCGGAAGGAAATCGCCATCCGGAAAGTCAACGGCGCGACCCGTCGGGAGATTCTTCTGCAGATTGGCCGGAAATACCTGTGGATCGCTTTGACCGGCTTCGCCATAGCCGTTCCGGCAGCCATCGCTGTCTGCCGCCACTGGCTGCAGCAATTCGCTTTCCGTACCAACATGCCGGCATGGCTGTTCCTGCTTGCGCTGGCTGTCGTCCTGCTCGTTACGCTGGCCGTCGTAGCCCTGCAGGCCTGGCGTGCCGCCAGTGCCAATCCGGTCGATTCGCTCAAGAACGAATAGCCTGTTCGTGGGCGAGGAGCCAGGCTTTGCGGTCGAGACCGGCGGCATAGCCGGTCAGGCGGCCGCCGGCGCCGACCACGCGGTGGCAGGGGACGATGAGGGCGACCGGATTGCGGCCCACAGCGCCGCCGACAGCCTGGGCGGACATCCGCCCGCTGCCGCGTTCGGCCGCCAGCCGGCCGGCGATCCAGCCGTAGGTGACCGTCTGTCCGTAAGGAATCTCCAGCAATATCTTCCAGACGGTCTGCTGGAAGTCCGAGCCGTGCAGGGCGAGTGCCGGCGAGAAGTCCGGAATTTCGCCCCGGAAATAGCTGTCAAGCCATCGGCAGGTTTCTTCGAAAACCGGCAGCGAGCTCTCGGTCACCAGATCCCCGGCGGCTGACAACAACTCCGGGAACGGGCCGCCGGAACGGTTCTGCCCGTCGAATCCCAGTCCGCTGAGCGAAGTCCCGTCGCTTTCGAGCGTCATGCGCCCCAGCGGCGAATCGTAATGCCAAGTGTAAAGTTTCATGGCATCGGAAAGCTAAAGGAAGCGGCCGGTCAGGCTGGCGGGGCAGGTGGCGATCTCCGTCGGGGTGCCGGAAGCGACGATGCGGCCGCCTTCCAGGCCGCCGCCCGGCCCCATATCCACGATGTAGTCTGCGCTGCGGATGACATCCAGGTCGTGTTCGATGACGATGACCGTGGCGCCCTGGCTGATCAGATGCCGGAATACGCTCAGCAGTGTCTGTACATCGAGCGGATGGAGACCGATGGTCGGTTCGTCGAAGACGAAGACGCTGCCGTCCTGGGCGCGCCCCATCTCGCTGGCCAGTTTCAGCCGCTGGGCCTCGCCGCCGGAAAGGCTCGGCGTGGCTTCACCCAGCGTGAGGTAGCCCAGTCCCAGATCGTGCAGCACCTGCAGGCGGCTGCTGACCAGCGACAGGTCGTCGCAGGCCTCCAGCGCTTCATCGACACTCATCGCCATCAGGCCGGGCAGCGAGCAGGATTCCCCGCCTTTTTTCTTCCGGAAGATATTGTGCGCCAGCCTGCCGTAGCGGGAGCCGCGGCAGTCGGGGCAGGGGATGTCCACGTCGGGCAGGAACTGGACGTCGAGGCTGATGGAACCGGTTCCGTCGCAGGTCGGGCAGCGCAGGTCGCCGGTATTGTAGGAGAAGGCACCGGCCTTGAGGCCTTTGGCCTTCGCTTCTTCGCTCCGGGCATAGACTTTCCGGAGCTCGTCGTGGATGTTGGCGTAAGTGGCGACGGTGGAGCGGACGTTGATGCCGATGGGCGTGGCGTCGATCAGCTTGACCTGCGTGATGCCGTCGGCCTGGATCCCGCACACGTGGGCCGGGAGTTTCTTGCCGGAGAGCTGTGCCGCGAGGCCCGGCACCAGGCTCTCCAGTACCATCGTCGTCTTCCCGGAGCCCGAGACGCCCGTCACGACGGACAGTTTCCCCTTCGGGAAACAGACTTCCAGCGGCTTCACGGTATGGATGGCGGCGGTTTGCATGTGGATCCAGCTTGCGTGTGGATCGGGCGTCTGAGATTCCCGGTCGAGCCGGGAATGATCGGGAATCCCTGCTTCCAGGAACGGCCCGATCCGGGAGGCGGGGTTCGCTTTCAGCTGACCGACCGTTCCCGCTGCGATGACCGTTCCGCCTTTCGCACCCGCGTCCGGGCCGAGCTCGATGATCCAGTCCGCGTGGGAGAGAACCTGCGTGTCGTGGTCCACCAGGACGACGGAATTGCCGTCGGCCACCAGGTCGTCCATCACACCGGTAAGGCCTTTCAGATTGGCCGGATGCAGGCCGATCGAAGGCTCGTCCAGCACATAGAGGACACCGGTCGTCCGGTTCCGCACCGAGCGGGCCAGCTGCACGCGCTGCCGCTCTCCGGTGGAGAGTGTGGATGCCGCCCGGTCGAGCGAGAGATAGGAGAGTCCCAGGTCCATCAGCCGCAAGGCCGTATCGTGGAAGGATTCGCAGATCCGTTCGGCCATCGGCCGCATCGGCTCCGGGAGGGAGCCCGGCACGCCTTTGACCCACTGGCAAAGTTCCGCCAGGGTCATTTTGCAAGCCTCTGCCGGGGAAATGCCGCGAAGCCGGGGCGCACGGGCCGCCTCCGACAGCCGCGTGCCGCCGCAGTCGGGGCAGGGGTCCTGCCGCAGGAATTTCTCCACGCGTTTCATTCCTTTCTCGTCCGTCACTTTCGCCAGGGCATTCTCCACGGAATAGACCGCGCTGTAATAGGTGAAGTCCATCTCGGCGAAATTGTTGGTTTTCTCGTTCCGGTAGAGGATGTGCCGCTTTTCAGCAGGTCCGTGATAGACAATTTCTTTCTCTTCCGGCGTCAGGTCGCGGAACGGGACGTCCGTCCGGACGCCCATCTCCCGGGCCAGGTCTTTCATCAGCGACCACATCAGCGAGCCCCAGGGCGCGACCGCACCCTGGTCGATGGTCAGCGACTCGTCCGGAACCAGCGTGGATTCGTCCACGGTCCAGACCGTGCCCGTGCCGCCGCATTTGCGGCAGGCGCCCTGGCTGTTGAAGGCAAGTTCTTCTGCACCAGGCGCGTAGAAACGGGCGCCACATTCGGGGCAGACCAGCTCGCGTTCGGCCGCCACGTCGAGCGTGGGTTCCAGGTAGTGCCCGTTCGGGCAGCGGTGGCTGGCCAGGCGCGAAAACATCAGGCGCAGGCTGTTGAGCAGCTCGGACATCGTGCCGAAGGTGCTGCGGATGCCCGGCACGCCGGGACGCTGGTGCAGTGCCAGGGCCGCCGGGACGAAGCGCACTTCATCGACTTGTGCGCGCGAGGCCTGCGTCATCCGGCGCCGCGTATACGTGGACAGGGATTCCAGATACCGGCGGGAGCCTTCGGCATAGAGGATGCCGAGGGCCAGAGAGGATTTGCCGGAACCGGATACGCCGGCGATGCCGACGATTTTTCCGAGCGGGATGTCAACGTCAATATTCTTGAGATTATGGGCCCGCGCACCGCGGACCTCGATGTGTTCAGGTTGGATAGTCGCCACTTTTTTTTCGCAAAAATAGCAAAATTCCGTATCTTCGCCTTAGTGGACAGACCGCAGATGACCGCTTTGGTGACAGGAGGCAGTTCCGGAATGGGACTGGAGTTCGCCCGGCAGCTCGCCGGACGGGGCTACGATCTTATCCTGGTCAGCAACGAGCCGGCGCGACTGGACGAAGCGGCTGCGCTGCTCCGAGCCCAATTCCCGGTCACGGTCACCGTGCGTTTCCAGGATCTGGCACAGGCGGATGCCGCCGACCAGCTCTTCGCCTGGTGCCGGGAAGAGGCCGGTATCCTGCCCGACATCGTCGTCAACGATGCCGGCATGTTCTTTTTCAAGGAGCTTGAATCATCCGACCTGCCCCGTGTCCAGGCCATGGTCAACCTCCATGTCGTGACGGTTACCCGCATCTGCCTGCTCTTCGGAAATGCCATGAAGGAACGGGGAAGTGGATACCTGCTCAATGTATCTTCGATGGCGGCGCGTCTGCCGGTTCCCGGCATCACGGTCTATGCGGCCACGAAAGCCTATCTCCGGAGCTTTGGCCGCTCGCTTTCCTATGAGCTGAAACCGTATGGCGTCGGCATGACGACCGTCTGTCCGGCCGCCATCGCCACGCCGCTGTATCGGCTGCATGAGCACTGGATGCGGATCGGCGTAAAGACCGGAATCATCCGTACGCCGCGCTGGCTGGTCAATCGCGCCTTGCGGGCCCTGTTCCGCGGCCGTCGCGTCGTCAGCCCCGCGCCGATGAACGTCTGGCTGCCCGCCCTGATCGCCCTCCTGCCGGGGCCCTTGATTGCTGCCTTATGGAAAAAGTTCAAATGATCCTGTCCGCGAACGGTTTCAACCTGTTCCTCATCGTGATGGCCGTGGTGGCCGTCGTGGTTTTCGTCGCCCTTTTTTTCGTGGATGCCGGCTACGGGAAATTCTATCAGCCGAAATGGGGACCGACACTCGACAACCACCTGGGCTGGTTCCTGATGGAGGTGCCGGTTTTCCTGGCGATGCTCTTGCTCTGGTGGCTGTCTGAGCGCCGGGCAGACAGCGTCCGGCTCGTTTTCCTGCTGCTTTTCGAACTGCACTATTTCCACCGCTCCTTCATCTTCCCGCGCCAGCTCCGCGGCCACAGCCGCATGCCCTGGACGATCGTCCTGATGGGGGCGCTCTTCAATACGCTCAATGCCCTGATGCAGGGCGGCTGGATCTTCTTTGTTTCTCCGGCGGACTATTATCCGGCATCCTGGCTGTCAAGCCTGCCTTTCTGGGCCGGTACGCTGCTATTCTTCTCGGGCATGTTCATCAACATCCAGTCCGACGGGATCATCCGGAACCTGCGCAAACCCGGTGACACGGCCCATTATCTGCCCAAAGGCGGGATGTTCCGCTATGTGACCAGCGCCAATTATTTCGGGGAATTTCTGGAGTGGGTCGGCTTTGCCGTCCTGACCTGGTCGTGGGCAGGCGCCGTCTTCGCGCTCTGGACCTTTGCCAACCTGGCGCCACGGGCCGCCCGCATCTACGATCTCTACAGCCGCGAATTTCCGGACGAACTGGATACCGCCAAAGTCAAACGGATGATTCCCTTCATCTACTGATCTGCCTATGACGCCAAACCCTCAGGATTCACCGATTTTCAGCCCGATGTCCATCGGCCCCGTGACGTTGCGCAACCGGGTCATCCGCTCGGCAGCTTTCGAAAACATGGCCTACGGCAACAGTCCGTCGCAGGACCTGTATGACTATCATGTAGCCGTGGCGCGGGGCGGGGTGGGGATGACTACGCTGGCTTATGCTTCCGTCAACCGGAGCGGTCTGTCCTTCGACGGACAACTCTGGATGCGCGCGGAAATCGTGCCGGGGCTCCGCCGGATCACGGATGCCGTCCACGCGGCCGGTGCCAAATGTTCCATTCAGTTGGGCCATTGCGGCAACATGACGCACCGGGCGACCTGCGGCTGTATGCCTGTGGGCGCTTCCAGCGGCTTCAATCTCTATTCGCCGACTTTCGTGCGTGGTTTGCGCGTGGCGGAGATTGACGCGCTGGTGGAAGATTTCGGCCATGCGGTGAATCTGGCCCGCGAAGCCGGCTTCGACTGCGTGGAAATCCATGCGGGGCACGGCTATCTGATCAGCCAGTTCCTCTCGCCTTATACCAATCATCGCCGCGACGAATACGGCGGTTCGCTGGAAAACCGGATGCGTCTGATGCAGCGGGTGATCAGGCGGGTTCTGGAAGCTGCCGGCAACGACCTGGGCGTCATCGTGAAGATGAACATGCACGACGGATTCCGGCGCGGCATGCAGGAGGCGGAATGTCTGGAAGTGGCCCGGGAACTGGAGCGGCTGGGCGTCCATGCCATCGTGCTTTCGGCCGGTTTCGTGAGCAAGGCACCGATGGAGGTCATGCGCGGCGCAATGCCCATCCGGACGCTGGCCCATTATATGGACAGGCGTAAATTCTGGTGGCTCAAGGCAATGCTCCATCTGGTCGGGCGTCAGATGATTCCGACCGTTCCGTACACCGAAGGCTATTTCCTGGAGGATGCGAAAAAGTTCCGCGCGGCCGTGCAACTGCCGCTGATCTATGTGGGCGGCCTCGTATCGCGGCAGAAAATGGAAGCGGTATTGGACGCCGGCTTCCAGGGCCTGCAGGTCGCCCGGGCGCTGGTGCACGACACGGAATTCGTCAACAAGCTGCGCAGTGGCGAAATCGACCGCAGCCCCTGCGGACATTCGAACTATTGCATCGGGCGGATGTACACCCTGGAGATGAAATGCAATCGCTGCGTTGCCGACCTGCCGGAAAAGCTGCGGCGTGAAGTGGAACGGGCAGAGGCACGATGGAAATGAACGGACGCATCATTGTCACCGGCGCTACGGGCAGCATGGGTGCAGCAGCCGTCGAGGCGCTCGCGTCGCAGAACCTGCCGGTCCTGATGGCCTGCCGGAATCTGGAAAAAGCCGAGGCCGTCCGGGCGACTGTCGCGGCGCGGATTCCTTCGGTCGACATCACGGTCCGTGCGCTTGACCTGGCCTCGTTGGATTCGGTCCGGGCCTTCGCCGAAGGTATTGAACCGGGCTCTGTCACGGGCTTGTTCAACAATGCCGGCGTCATCGCAAAAGGCTATAGCCTTACTGGAGATAGCTTTGAAAACACATTCTCCGTCAATTATTTCGGGCCTTGGCTCCTGACGAATCTCCTATTGCCGAAAATGCCGGCGGATGCCCGCGTGGTCAATATGGTATCGCTGACTTGCCGTTTCGTCAGACTGACGGAAGAGGCCCTTCGACCTGCGGAACGGGATTTCAGCCAATTGGGTACTTATGCCCGCGCCAAGCGGGCGCTGCTGTCCTTTTCGCTGGAACTGGCCCGGCGCAATCCTGCGCTGCACGTGAACCTGGCCGATCCCGGAATCGTCGCATCGGACATGATCGACCTGGGCCATTGGTTCGATCCGCTGGCCGACGTGTTGTTCAAGCCTTTCTGCAAGACGCCGAAGGCCGGCGTCCAGCCGGCCTTGCGTGCGCTCGCATCGGAGAAGCACAATCGTTATTTCGTCGGGAAAGGGGATCGGGAGATCCCCGGACGTTATCTTGATCCCGAATTGGATGCCCGCATCTGGGCCGGGACGCAACGGCTTATTGCCGTTTGAAGGACGCGGCGATATTCAGTACCAGATAATAGACGAGAATCAGGAAAATACTCAGGCTGACGGTCACGTACCAGGGGCCGTGGATCTCGCGGATAAGACAGGCAATGACCAAGACGACGCTGCCGACGATGAAGGCTTTGAGCTGTCCCGTCATCTTCTTGAGCGAGAACATCGGCCATTCGCACACCAGCAGGAAGGAGAAGAGAACCGTCAGGACCGGTATGAACCAGACCGTTCCCATCAGGATGTGCAGGAATCCTTCCGTATAGAACGAATAGACGGCCAGCGGCGTGAGCAGCAGGGCGCAGCCCGACGTGGCCAGTCCCAGGAAACTGGTGCTCTGCCGCGTGTCAATGTTGAATTTGGCCAAGCGGAGTGCAGAGGCGGCGGCCAGCAGGAAGGGGAACCAGCGCAGCAGCGGGATTTCGGGATGGGCGATGCCATACCAGGAGGAGAGGCAGGCTGCGGGAGCCAGGCCGAAACTGATCAGGTCGGCCAGCGAATCGAGCTGCTTGCCGATCTCGGAATACGCGCCGAGCGCCCGGGCGGAGAAACCGTCGAAGAAATCGAAAAACTCCGAGATGACGAGGGTGACCAGTACGGCAGAAAAATTCCCCCGCACCGCAAAAACAACCCCTGCGCAACCTGAAAGCAGGTTGCACAGGGTGAGCAGATTCGGGATGTGCTTCTTCATCAGAGGCCCATCTTCTTGCGGATATCCTTCGGAATGGCGTCCTTGTGGACCATGATGCCGACACCGCGCATCATGATGTATGCGCGGGACATGTAGAGATAACCCTTCATCTCCGGATTGCGGCCTTCTCCCCAGGAATTCTTCGTCTTGTAGAAATAGTTGCCGTTCTGGTCCTTGAACAGGCCGGTCAGGTGCATCAGGTGGTCATCGACCGTCCGGAATGTCTCGAAATCCTTCTGGCGGATTTCCTGCGTGACGACGCGGTCGGGATAAACTTTCTCCAGCTTGATGGCTTCTTCGAAATCTTCCGGCTTCGGGCAGATGGCGATGCCGCGGTTGTGGTTGAACTCGCCGCTGGTCAGGTCGCCGTCCCAGGCCACGGTGTAACCGTTGGTCAGGGCGTTGTCGATGATGGCCATGAAGTCCTCGAGCGGGACGTTCCACAGGAGCTCGTGGTCCCAGTTGTCGGGAATCTCGAGCGGAACGCGCTGGTAGAACGGATGGTGGCTGAAGCTGGTTATCTCGATGTAGTCGCTCATGTCATCCAGGCCGAGCATCTTGGCGAAGCTCTGCGGGGTGTAGGTCTTGCCATTATACTGGAAAGTCTCGGGGACTTCGCCCAGATAGATGTCGAAGAGGCTCTTCATCAGCTGATGGTACTGCGGGGTGAGTTCCTTGCGCTCGACGGAGACTTCGGCGATGCCTTTCAGGTAGGCCGTCAGTTCGCCGTGGTTGTGCGTGGGGGAGTCGTAGTTGATGCCGCTGTACACGCTTTCAGGTACGATACCGTATTTGGCGATGGCCTTGGTGGCCATGTGCGAGATCGAACCGGGGCCGATGTTGCCGCGGCCGCGCCGCAGGTAGTTGTCGAAGATGCGGTCGGTGTAATTGTTGCGCACCACGAACATTTCGGAGAGGTCGTATTCCCCTTTGCCCTGGCGGAGCAGTTCCGCTTCGAGGAAAGAGACCGTGGCAAAGCACCAGCAGGTGCCCGTGCGCGCCTGGTTCTTGACCGGCGTGACCTTGATGTCGTTGACCGGCGTGAACTGGTAGATGGTCTGCGTCTGGGCGAAGGCGGCGATACCGAGCAAAGCCGCCAGCGTGAGGGTAAAGATGCGTTTCATGGCTTATTTGATGCCGAGTTTCTTCTTGATGTCTTTCGGGATGGCGTCCTTGTGGACCATGAAATCCATAGTCTTGTAGCGGACATAGGCCTCGGAGACATACCAGACACCTTTGTATTTGCTGTTGTCGCCCCAGGAGTTCTTGATCATGTAGTACTTCTTGCCGTTCTGGTCCTTGGCGATGCCGAACAGGTGCATGCCGTGGTCATCGGTCGTGTTCTTCTCCTCGTAGCCCTGCTGGCGGAGTTCCGGGGTGATGGTCAGTTCCGGGACGGGCTTGTCGAAGTTCGGGCGGGCGCCCGGGGCGGTGATGCCCAGCCAGTGGGCCTGGTCGGAACCGGCTTCTTCAGCCTGTTTCTTGATGGCGTCCATGTCGGGTACCAGGCCGATGCCGTTGCGGGTGAAGCCCTGCTCGCTCACGTCGGAGGCCCAGGCCACGGTGTACCCGTTCTCGATGGCATTGTCGATGATGGCCATCATGTCGTCGAGGGGGATGTTCCAGGCCTGCTCCCAGCGCCAGTTGTCGGCCACTTCCACCGGATGCTTCTCATAATAGGAGAGGTGCGTCCAGGAGGTGAAGTCCATGTAGTTGCTCAGGTCGATGTTCAGGGATTCGAAGTAGCTCTTCGGGGTATAGGTCTTTCCCTTGTAGGTGAAGGTCTCGGGGATGGGGCCCAGGTAAGCGGCGAGGATGCCCTGCAGGCCGGGGAACCAGGCCGTGGAAAGCTTGCGGTTGGGGTTCTTCAGGATGCCCTGCATGTAGCCTTTCAGACCGGCGATCAGTTCACCGTGCTGGTGGCGGTCGGTGCCGTAGTTCAGGCCCGGCATCACTTCGTCGGGAACGATGCCGTGGTCGCGGAGCACGTAGATCACGTCGCCGAAGGAACTGCCCTGCTCATAGTTGAGATGGCCGTCCACGCGGATGTATTTCTTGGCCTTGTCGGCGTATGCGTTGGAGACGACGAACATCTCGGAGAGGTCGGGATAGTCGGCTTCTTTCAGTTTGTTGGTGCGGATGACCTCGGATTCGATGAACGAAAGGGCGGAGAAGCACCAGCAGGTTCCGGAGCTGGCCTGGTTCTTGACCGAAGTGATCGGGTTTTCCTTCACGACGGTGAACTGGAAGCCTTCACCTTTGTCTTCCGGTTTGGGCATCGGTCCCTGGGGCTGTGCCACGGCCGCAAAGCTGATCAGCGCGGCTGCAAAAAGAAAGATTTTTTTCATAAGCGTGGGTTGATTGTATTTGTTTCTTTTGTATGTTTCTGCTTGTCGCGGTTCATTCAATCCACAAATTTAAGAAAAGGGATTGAGAATTCCAATACTGACAAAATGTCACTTTTGCGGGATTGGTCGTTTTTTTGAACGGATTCCCTGCGAATCGTTGAAAAAGAAAAAAGGAGGCTTGAATATGAATAACAACAACAAAGAAAACCTGGAGCTGCTGGGCAAGTACGCCATCAACCTGAATGAGCGTGCACGCAGCGGCAAGCTCGATCCGGTCATCGGCCGGGACGAGGAGATCCGGCGGGTGTTGCAGATTCTGAGCCGCCGGACCAAGAACAATCCGATCCTGGTCGGTGAGCCGGGCGTCGGCAAGACCGCCATTTCCGAAGGCATCGCGCAGCGGATCATCAACGGCGATGTCCCGGAGAATCTGAAAAGCAAGGAAATCTATTCCCTGGACATGGGTGCGCTGATTGCGGGCGCAAAATACCAGGGCGAATTCGAGGAACGACTCAAAGGCGTCGTCAAGGCCGTGACCGAAAGCGACGGACAGATCATCCTCTTTATCGATGAGATCCATACGCTGGTAGGCGCCGGCCGTTCGAGCGGCGCGATGGACGCGGCCAATATCCTGAAGCCGGCCCTGGCGCGGGGTGAACTGCGGGCCATCGGCTCGACGACCCTCGACGAATACCAGAAGTATTTCGAGACCGACAAGGCGCTGGAGCGCCGGTTCCAGATGGTGATGGTGGACGAGCCGACCGTGGCCGAATCGATCTCCATCCTGCGTGGTCTGAAAGAGAAGTACGAGAACCACCACAAGGTGCGGATCGAAGACGACGCCATCATTGCGGCCGTCGAACTCTCACACCGTTACATTACCAACCGTTTCCTGCCCGACAAGGCCATCGACCTGGTGGATGAAGCCGCTTCGAAGCTGCGGCTGGAAATGAATTCCGTGCCGGAGTGCATCGACGAGCTCAACCGCCGGATCAAGCAGCTGGAGATCGAGAAAGAAGCCGTCAAGCGGGAAGGGGAGTCCCCGAAACTGAAGACCATCCAGGAAGACCTGGACAAGGCGCGCGTGGAACGCGACAAGCTGAACAAACAATGGGACAGCGAGAAGGGTATTCTCAAGGCCATCCAGGAAAACCGGCAGGCCATCGAGGAATACCGCATCGAGGCCGACGCGGCCGAGCGGCGCGGCGACTACGGCCGTGTGGCGGAACTGCGCTACGGCAAGATCGCCGATGCCCAGAAGCAGATCGAAGCGCTTGAGAAGAAGAAGGCCGAGAATCCCGACCCGATCATGAATGAGGCCGTTACCGACGAGGACATCGCGGAGGTCGTGGCCAAATGGACGGGCATTCCGGTCAACAAGATGCTCCAGAGCGAACGCGAGAAGCTGCTCCATATCGAAGAAGTGCTCCACAAGCGGGTGATAGGACAGAACGAAGCCATTGAGGCGGTCTCCAACGCCGTCCGGCGGAGCCGGGCCGGCCTGCAGAACGAGAAGCGGCCGATCGGCAGTTTCCTCTTCCTGGGCACGACGGGCGTCGGCAAGACGGAACTGGCGAAAGCGCTGGCGGAGTATCTGTTCAACGACGAGAACATGATGACCCGGATCGACATGAGCGAATATCAGGAACGGCATACCGTCAGCCGGCTGGTCGGCGCGCCTCCGGGATATGTCGGCTACGATGAAGGCGGCCAGCTTACGGAGGCTGTCCGGCGGAAGCCGTACTCGGTCATCCTGCTCGACGAGATCGAAAAGGCGCATCCCGATGTGTTCAACATCCTGCTGCAGGTGCTCGACGACGGCCGTCTGACCGACAACAAGGGACGGACCGTGGATTTCAAGAATACGATCCTGATCATGACCTCGAACCTTCGTCCGGAACTGGTCAAGGAGAGTTTCCGTCCGGAGTTCATCAACCGGATCGACGAGATCATCACGTTCCACGAGTTGACACCTTCGGACATCCGGCAGATTGTCCTGCTGCAGATCGGCCAGTTGAAGGAGAAGATGGCGTCGATGGGGATTACGATCGACTTCACCGAAGACTTCATCGACTACCTGAGTACCAAGGGGTACGATCCGGCCTACGGCGCCCGGCCCGTCAAACGGGTCCTGCAGCGTGAGCTGATCGACGAGCTCGCCAAGAAACTGCTGGACGGCTCCTTGAGCCGCGACAGTGCGATCACCGCGACCTTCCGCGACGGTCAGCTGGTCCTTTCGTAAGGTGAGGCCGCCTGCCCGGTGCAGGATGTCGAGGCCGGGGACATCCTGCGCCCGCCGGCCCCTCCTTCCGCTGCAACGGACGCGGCTCACAATCAGGTATTTACATCTGTTGATCCCCCTCTTTTCGAGGGGGATCAATATTTACAAACGGCTGATTCTCAATTGTGTCCGTTGCAGCAAAAGGATGAAGAAACAGGTGCTTGGAAATAAAATCGTTTTTGTAACTTCGCGCCGAAAATAAAAACGCAGATTATGGCGATAGAGATTCTTTTATTGGTTGCCGGCCTGGCGCTGGTCCTCATCGGGGCGGAAGCCCTGGTGGACGGTGCTTCCGGATTGGCCCGACGCTGGGGCGTCAGTGAATTTGTCATCGGTCTGACCATTGTCGCCATCGGCACTTCGGCGCCGGAAATGGTCGTCAGCTTCATATCGGCGGTCGAGCACAATGCCGACATGGCCGTGGGCAACATCGTCGGGTCCAATATCTTCAATACGGCCCTGATCCTCGGCATCTCGGCCATCATCGCGCCGGTGGCCATCACGCGCGGCAATCTACGCCGGGACATTCCGGTCAATATCGGTATTACCGTGGTCCTCATTCTCTGCGGTCTGAAGAACCGCCTCTTCGGTATCGGAGAAGACGGTCTCAGCCGGGTGGAAGGCGCCCTTTTCCTGGCATGCTTCATCTGGTACATGATTTCTTCTTTCCGGCACGATAAGGAAAACCGCGCGGAAGAAGCGGCCGGAGCCGATCCAGCTGCAGAGACCGCCAAGCCGATGAATCTCCTGCGGGCCATCCTGTATATCGTCGGCGGTCTTGCCGCCCTTGTCTTCGGTGGCCGCCTGTTCGTGGATCATGCACAGGTGATCGCCCGCATGGCCGGCCTGAGCGACAAGTTCATCGCCATTACCGTCCTGGCTGCCGGCACGTCGCTCCCGGAACTGGCTACCAGTTGCATCGCGGCCGCAAAGGGAAAAGGCCAGCTTGCACTCGGCAACGTATTGGGTTCAAACACATTCAATATCTTGTTGATCCTCGGCGGCTCGGCGCTGATCACGCCGCTGGGCATGGGCAACATCACGACTGTCGATTATGCCGCCCTGTTCGCCTGCGCGCTGAGCCTTGTCCTCTTCTCCTGGACAGGCAAACGGAACAGCCTCGACCGCTTTGAGGGCATCACGCTGGTCCTGCTGCAGATCGCCTATTTCGCTTATCTGTTCATCATGCGTTAGTATGTCGTTCTGGGAAATACTCCTGCTGGCCGTCGGTGTCTCGATGGATGCCTTTGCGGTGTCGGTCGGGAAGGGGCTTTCCGTGCAGAAGATTTCCTGGCGGGGCGTGCTTTCCGTCGCCCTCTGGTTCGGCGGTTTCCAGGCGCTCATGCCGGTCATCGGCTACTATCTGGGAGTCAGTTTTGCGGATCTGGTGGAAAAGATCGACCACTGGATCGCTTTCGCGCTGCTGGCTTTTATCGGCGGAAATATGATCCGGGAAGCGTTACAAAGTTCCCGCGACGAGGCGGCAGAAGCGACGGATGCGGCGCGGCAGCGTGGCAGTGAAAAGCCGGCCGACCGGCCTTTCGCTTTCCGTACGATGCTGCTACTGGCGGTGGCCACGAGCATCGATGCCCTGGCCGTCGGGGTTTCGTTTGCCTTCCTGCGGGCTCCGATCTGGTCTTCGGTGGCCATCATCGGGGTCACGACCGGCCTTTTCTCCGTCGCCGGACTCCTGTTGGGCAAGAAGGTCGGAGACCGCTTCCATAAAGGGGCCGAGATTCTCGGCGGCATCATCCTGATCGCCATCGGCCTGAAGATTCTGATCGAGCATCTTTCTGTCTGATCCATTCGTCTATTGACCTTCGAGGATAGCGGTAGAAAAATGCTCCCCCTCCGTCTTTCTGTTCCAGTTGGGGCAGAAGGATATTGGTAAATCGTTTGTAATCAGATTATTGAGAAGCGCATTTTTTTAGAAGCTACGGGAGAAGGTCAGCTGGACGGCGCCGGCGCGGGGGCTGTAGGTTGGGGCGATGACGGTCTGGTGCGCCGCGTAGGTCCAGCCGAAGAGGCGCTGCTCCCAGGACAGGAGCCAGTATCCGATGCGGGCGCCCAGGATGCCGATGGCGGCTCCGGCCAGGACATCGGTGGCCCAATGCTGCTCGTGGACCAGACGAAGGGCCGCGACGCCGCCGGCTACGGCGTAGGCGCCCAGGCCCCAGCCCCAGCCGTACTCTTCGCGGACGATCTCGGCGCCCCAGAAGGCGATGGCTGCATGGCCGGAAGGGAAGGAATGCAGGTCGCTGCCGTCGGGGCGTTCGCGTGCGACAAGGTGCTTCAGCCCGTAAACGCTGCCGACGACAAAGAGGCCGGAAGTGGCTGTGACGGCCAGCCGTTCCTTGAAACCATGGTCGGCCTTCACGCCCAGCAGCCCGAGTCCCAGGCCAGCAGCCGGCGGGACCAGCCGGAGAATCTCGTCTTCAACAAAAACGCGCTGACCTGGATTCGGTTCCCGATACTGCGCCTCCGCTACGAACGGAAGATGGCACAGCAGCGCCGCAAGCAGGATGACGTGCCCCAGTCGGGAGGAGGGAAAGACGGTATTCATCGTTTGGCAGATATCTGTTCGAGCCGGTCGATGAGCGCGCAGCGGAGCGAGCGTTCGATCCAATAGGTGAAACGGGTATTCGGAAAACGGGCCTCGAAGGGCTTGGCCCGGAGGTAGAGATCTGTTCCGTCGGCGATGTCGTGCCAGATGTCCATGAAGACGAAATCGACGGATCCTGGCTTCATCCGATGCTCGAGGTAATCAAAAGCATCATCCTGTATGACAGTTATTTTATCTTTCTCTGGAATCTGAAGGAGAATCTGTTCGCGAAAGAGTCGGATAACCGCTTCGTCGCGCTCGACCACGGTGACGGATGCGACGTCAGCCTTGCGGGCAGCCATATAAGCAAAATAGCCGAGCCCCAACCCGAAAGTGACGACCCGGCCGAAGGCGGCGTCGATGGCTGCCTGGGAACTCTGGATTTCGCTGGGCTTGATGGACATCCATTCGCGGCCGTCCTGGAGCACGGAAGGATAACTGAATGCTGACGGGAAATAACCGATGGCGGGAATCTGCCGCAGGTCGTCGGTCAGGATCAGGTCGTCCCGCAGGAAGAGTTCGTACGGTTCGTAACGCTGCCAGGCCAGTTCCCAGACGCCGCTGGAAGTTGCGCCGATCCGGATGTTGCGATAATAGGGGTCCGACTCCCAGCGGGCAGGGTCCAGCCGCTGCAGGCCGGGGCGCAGATAGCGTTCGACGATGAACCCGTCTTCCTCCGAAGCATCGGGATCCAGGCCCATGAATCCGCCCAACAAGGCCGCATAGATGTGCTCTTCCGCTGCCGGATCCGCGCCTTCGGGAAATACCTCCGCCATCAAGGCGGGCGTGATGGCCTGCGGCGTCTCGTTCAGATAGTCGGCCACGAGCCAGCCGGCCCGGTAGTTAAGCTTCCTGATATCCATTGACAAGCACCATCTTTTCACATTCGACCCGTTCGCCGGCCAGCCAGACGAAATCGCCGGCCTGGAAGCGGAAGTCCGGCTTGGGACTCATCAGCGAGAGCCCGTCGCGCTCCACGCCGACCACCATGCAGCCTTTCTGCCGCATATTGGTCTCCCGCAGCACCTTGCCGTCGAGATAGCAGCCTTTCTGCAATTCGAAACTGTCGAGCACGAAGTCGTCGGTCTCGTAGGAAACGGGATTGCTGAGGGCTTCGGCGGTCATGTCTTCCACAAAACGCTTGACTTCCTCTTTCGTGCCGATGGCCAGCACTTCATCGTAAGGGTAGATGTATTCTTCGGGAGAGGGCACCAGGATCCGGCGGCTGCCGCGGATGACTTTGGCGATGTTGATGCCGTATTTCTGGCGGAACGGAATGTTCTTGAGCTGGCGGCCCGCATATTCGGAATTGGGGGAAATGATGACATTTTCCGCGGCCACATCGTGTCCCTTCATCTTGGCGCGGACACCGGCGGCGATGGGCGCGCGTTTGCGCTCGTATTCTTCCTTCTGGTTCAGGTTGGTGATGAAGCGCTCTTCCAGTCCGGTGAACTGGTGGACGGAGCGCCGGGCGAGGATAAAGAAGGCGACGCCGGCCAGGACGATCAGCAGCAGGCTCCAGTAGGAGAGGGAATAGTGCATCAGCACGGTAGCGATCACAAAGGCGATGGCGGCGAAGATGCGCAGGAAGATCAGGGCCAGCACCGGCCATTTGTTGCTGTCTTTTTCTTTCATCAGCTGGACGGCGGAGTGCTTGATGTCGCCGCCGTTGACAGCCAGGCCGTAGAGGAAGGGCGACATGACCAGCAGCGTGACAGCCAGATTGATGGCATTGCGCAAGCCCGCTGTCGCATCCGGCAGCAGGCCGGACAGCAATTTGTCCAGGTAGAGGCGGGATCCCAGGAAAATGGCGATCAGGATCACGCCGTAGAGCAGGACGCGCAGTGCGTAGCGCTTGAGCAGGTGCCGCCACGCGCTCTGCTCGGCCTCGCTGGCTTTTGCCGAAGCGTCGGGCGAAGGATCGAGTTTGGCCAGCAGCTTGACCGGCAGTTTCTTGTAGAGGAAATTACAGACGGGCGTGGCTGCTTTGATCATATAAGGCGTGGTGAAAGTCGTGATGACCGACACGGCGATGATGACCGGGTAGATGAAGCCCCGCATCACGCCCAGGCTGACGCCCAGTCCCGCGATGATGAAGGAGAACTCGCCCAGCTGCGCCAGGCTGAAACCGGTATGCACGGCCGTGTTCAGGCCGCGTCCCGCCACCAGGGCGCCCAGCGAACCGAACAGGGTCATTCCGATCACGGTCACGATGGTCAGGATCAGGATCGGCAGCCAGTGCTGCGCGATGACCTGCGGATCGACCATCATACCGACCGACACGAAAAAGATGGCCCCGAACAGGTCCTTGATGCCGGTCACCAGTTTGCTGATATGCTCGCCCTCAATCGTCTCCGAGAGGATGGAACCCATTACGAAGGCTCCCAACGCCGAGGAGAAGCCCGCGAAACTGGCCAGCGTGACCATGCCGAAACACAGGCCGATGGCCACCAGCAGCAGGATCTCGTCGGTCAGGTATTTCCGGGCCCATTTCAAGAAAGAGGGGATGACGTAGATGCCCACGAGGAACCACAGGATCAGGAAGAAGAGGAGTTTGGCCAGCCCCATCAGCATCTCGCCGCCGGCAAACTGGTTGGCCGTGGCGATGGTGGTGAGCAGCACCATCAGGACCACGGCGATCAGGTCTTCGACCACGAGCGTGCCGAATACCAGGGTGGAGTAGGCCTTGTTCTTGAGCCCCAGGTCGGTGTATGCCTTGATGATGATGGTTGTCGAGGACATGGACATCAGGCCGCCCAGGAAGATGGATTCCATCGAACTCCAGCCCAGGGCGTGTCCCACGATATTGCCCGTGACGAACATGCCCACACAGACGCAGCCGGCCGTGATCAGGGCGCTGCTGCCGACCTTGAGCAGTTTCTTGAAGCTGAACTCGAGTCCCAGGGCGAAGAGCAGGAAGATGATGCCGATCTCCGACCATTGTTCCACGGATTCCTTGCTCGAAATGCCGAACAGCCCCAGGTGCGGACCGACGATGAAACCGGCGATGATATAGCCCAGTATCAGCGGCTGCTTTAGGGCTTTGGAGATGATGGTGAACAGGCCCGCCGCAATCAGGATGATGGCCAGGTCCTTTACAAGGTTGAGTTCTTCCGTCATATTTTCTTTCAGATTGAGAGGTAAAGTTAGCAAAAAGATGCTAATTTTGTATGCAGATACGATGCTTATGAGAAAAATGCTTCTTTCTGTTTGCCTGCTTCTGCTGGCCGCCGCCACAGGCTTCGCCCAGACTTTCACGGAATGGCAGGACCCCCAAGTCAATTCGATCAACCGTCTTCCGATGCACAGCACCTTCCGGGCCGATGAGTCCCAGATTGTCCCGCTGGGCGGGGAATGGCATTTCAACTGGGTGCGCAGTGCGAACCAGCGCCCCGTCGATTTCTGGCGGACCGACTATGTCGAAAAAGCCTGGAGCCGGATGAATGTTCCCGGCCTGTGGGAACTCAACGGCTACGGCGACCCGGTGTATGTGAACATCGGCTACGCCTGGAACGGCCGCTACAAGAACACGCCGCCCGTCCCGCCGACCGAAAACAACCACGTGGGCTCCTACCGAAAGTACATCCAGATCCCGGCAGAATGGAAAGGACAGCAGATGATCATCCACTTCGGCTCGGTCACTTCCTGCATCTATCTGTGGGTCAACGGGAAATTTGTAGGTTACAGCGAAGACAGCAAGCTGGAGTGCGAATTCGACCTGACGGAATTCCTGCAGCCGGGCAAACGCAACCTGATCGCCTTCCAGATCTTCCGCTGGTGCGACGGCACCTATCTCGAAGACCAGGACTTCTTCCGTTTCTCCGGCCTGGCGCGCGAGAATTTCATCTATACCCGTCCCCTGAAGCATATCAATGACGTATCCATTACGCCCGACCTCGACGCGACCTATCGTGACGGCACGCTGACGGTCAATGCCACGGTCTCCGATTACCGGAAGACCCGCGTGGAAATGCGCCTCTACGATGCCGAGGGCCAGGAAGTCGCCGATCCGGTGAATGCAGTCGGTTCTTTCGTCGTCGGCCGCTTTTTCGTGGAGAATCCGCACAAGTGGAGCGCGGAAGATCCCTATCTCTACCGGCTCGACGTCCGCCTGTATGAAGGCAAGAAATGCCTGCAGACGCTGCATTTCAACACCGGTTTCCGCAAGGTGGAGATCAAAGGTTCCGACCTGCTGGTCAACGGCAAACGCATCCTGATCAAGGGCGTCAACCGCCACGAACTGGATCCCGATGGAGGCTATGTCCTCTCGTATGAGCGGATGGAGCAGGATATCCAGCGGATGAAGCAACTCAACATCAATGCCGTACGGACCTGCCATTATCCGGACGATCCGTACTGGTATGAGCTCTGCGACCGCTACGGTCTCTATATGGTAGCCGAGGCGAACATCGAGTCGCACGGCATGGGTTACGGCGCGGCCACGCTGGCACGCGACACGGCCTACCTGCAGGCGCATCTGGATCGGAACCAGCGCCATGTGCAGCGCAATTTCAACCATCCCAGCATCATTATCTGGTCGCTGGGCAACGAGGCCGGCTACGGCCCTTCCTTCGAGGCTGCCTACGACCTGGTGCGGGCCCTGGACCCGTCCCGGCCCATCCAGTATGAACGCGCGGAATACGACGGCAAGACCGACATCTTCTGCCCGATGTATGCCAGCCAGGAATATACGAAGAAATACAGCGCGGATCCGTCGAAGACCAAGCCGCTCATCCAGTGCGAGTATGCGCACGCGATGGGCAATTCCCAGGGGGGCTTCAAGGAATACTGGGACCTGATCCGCACGCTGCCCAAACTGCAGGGCGGCTTCATCTGGGACTTTGCCGACCAGTCGATCCACTGGCGGAACAGCCGGGGCAAATCCTACTATGCCTACGCCGGTGACTTCAACCGCTCGGATTCGGGCGTCGACCAGAATTTCTGCGACAACGGCATCCTCGGTCCCGACCGCCAGTTCAATCCGCATGCCTATGAGGTGCAGTATTACTATCAGGACATCTGGTCGTCGCTCGTTGCGCCCGGTCAGGTGGAAATCTACAACGAACGCTTCTTCCGCGACCTGTCGGATGTGGAGCTGCGCTGGGAACTGCTGCGCAACGGAGACTTGCAGGCATCGGGTACGCTGGAAGACGTGAATGTGGCTCCGCAGGGGCGCCGTGTCGTGGAAATCCCTTATGGCGACGTCGATAATTCGGCGGAATGGCTGCTCAATCTCAGTTACTGCCTGGACGATGACGAAGGCTTGCTCCCGGAAGATTTCGTCGTGGCGCGTCAGCAGATCGTCCTGAGCGAGTTCAACTGGACGATGAAGCCGCTCAAGAGCGCCGCCCGGCCGAAGATCCGCAACAGCGTGGCGCACCAGTTCACGGTGAGCGGTCCCAATTTCGAGATCGATTTCTCGGTGGACGACGGCTCGGTGATCCGTTACCAGGTGGGCGGGGTGAATCTACTCAAGAGCGGGGAGACCATCCGGCCGAACTTCTGGCGGGCGCCGACCGACAACGACTTTGGCGCCTCGTCCCAGACGAAGATGGCGTTCTGGCGGAAACCGAAGCTGGAATACTACAGCCTGTCGCAGTTCGACAAGAACAAGCTGCAGGTCATTGTCCTCGAGTACAGGATTGCCGGTTCGGACGCGCGTGTCCAGATGGAATACCGGATCAACGACCAGGGCGCGATGGAAATCACGGAGCGGCTGATTCCGGGGACGGACCGCAATCTGCCGGACCTGTTCCGTTTCGGCGTCCAGATTCCGATGCCCAAGTCGTTCGAGAATCTGGAGTTCTATGGCCGCGGGCCTTTCGAGAACTATCAGGACCGTTGCTCGGCTTCGTTCCTCGGGAAGTGGAACCAGACGGTGTCGGAGCAGTTCTATCCCTACATCCGTCCGCAGGAAACGGGCAACCACACGGATATCCGCTGGCTGCGGATTACGGATCAGCGGGGGAAGGGTTTCGAGTTCCAGGCGGAAGAGCCGTTCTCGGCTTCGGTTCTGCATTATTCGATCGAGACGCTCGATGACGGGGATTTCAAACACAATCGGCATTCGGAGCTTCTCAAGGAGGATGACGTGACCAATCTCCTGCTGGACTACAAGCAGATGGGTCTGGGCTGCATCAACAGCTGGAGCGAGCTGCCGCTCCCGGAGCACCGGCTCCCGTTCGGCGAATATCGTTTCCATTTCACCATCCTGCCGTTGTAAATCCCGCTTCACCCCCGGCGGGAAGACGCAGTCTTGCGTCATGCCCGGCAGGCTGCGCTCCGAAGGGTATATGCATGGAAACCGTCTCGCCAAGGCGAGACCCCTCCCACCGCTAGCGGTGGGCCCCTCCCTCTAATAGCCGAGGGTGGCTAAGGTTTCCAAGCATATACCCTTCGCCGCTCCGCCTTTCCCGTCCTCATTTCGGCCCGTTTTTGCGGATGGGAGGTCGTTTTTGGGCTTCCCATCCTCATTTTGAGCCGTTTTTGAGGATGGGCGGTCGTTTTTCGGAAGTCGCGTCAGATATCGGGTCGAAAGTCCATGGCCGCCTGTCGGATGATGACGGGAGTGGGGTCAGAGGTCAATCGGGCGGGCGGTGGCCAGGTGCTGGTCGAAGTCGGGGGCGGCGGGGAAGAAGAGGTTCAGGGCGGAGGATTTCGGGAAGCGGGCGAAGTACGGGTCGTCGCTCCAGAAGAATTCGACGGTGGCCACTTCGCGGGAATGGAGCAGGCCGCTGCGGTAGGCCTTCAGCCGCTGGGCGATGCGCGGCAGGACCTTGATTCCGATGCGGCCGTCATTGAGCCGGACGCGGGCGACAACCCGCCAGACCGGCTTCTGCGTGGCGGCGCTCGTCCGCTGCAGCGCGCCGCGGTGGGTAATGGCGATGTGACGGCCGAACTGTTCGTTGATGGCCTTCATCCGCGCCCGGAAAAGGCAGCCATGTGCCGACGAGTCCTGCTGCTGCTTCGACAGGATTTCATAATGGATCATCTCGTGCAGCAGGATGTCTTCCAGCTCTCTTTCGGGAAGATCGTATTGTGTGCTGATCCGGATGCAGAAATCGTAGTATTCGATTTTCCCGAACAGGAGCCGCCGTTTTTTGTAGGTACAGGCGCCCAGGCTGCGCACGGCGCGGCTCAGCCGGAACGGAACCGGCGCGAGCGAATCAGCGAAGCAGGCGTGGTTAAACGCTTTGAAACGGCTCTCGAGGAAAGGAATCGTCGCAATCATCGGCTCAAAAATACAAATAATCGCGTGTAAATGCGGATTTTTGCGTGGAATTTCTTAAATTCGCAAAGTTAACGTCTTCCTTATTGTCTGCCGAACTTAAACCAAAGCCATGCTCAAGATCTACTGCAAAAACACCCGCACCTACAAACAGTTCAACGAAGGCACGACCCTCGAGGACATGCTGCCCGAATTCGAATTCGACCGGCCGTATCCCATTGTCTCCGCCAAAGTGAACAATGTGTCGCAGGGACTGCGTTTCCGCGTGTACAACAACCGCGACATCGAGTTCCTCGACCTGCGCGACAGCAGCGCACGCCGGGTCTATTGCCGTTCGCTCTGTTTCCTGCTCTGCAAGGCCACGCAGGACATCTGCCCGAAGGCCCAGATGGAAATCAAGCATCCCATCTCGAACGGCTATTTCTGCGAGCTCCACAAGCCCGACGGGAGCCAGCCGGCCGAGGCGGACGTGGCCAGGATCAAAGCGCGGATGCAGGAGATCATCGGGCAGAACCTGCCCTTCCACCGCCGGGAAGTCCGGCTGGAAGAAGCCATCGCGATTTTCCGCGAGCACGGCTATGAAGACAAGGTGCGGCTGTTGGAGACCAGCGGCCAGCCGTACGTGGACTACTATATGCTGGGAGACACGGTGGACTATTATTACGGCCGCCTGGTTCCGTCGGCAGGCTATCTGAAAGTATGGGACATCGTGCTCTATCATGGTGGCATCCTGCTGCGCGTACCGGATCGCTACAATCCCGATGTGCTCTCACCCTTCGTGGACCAGCCCAAGACCTTCGAAGTGTTCTCCGAAGATCTCAAATGGAACCGCATCATGAACCTGCGCAATGTGGGCGACGTGAACCACGTCTGCCAGGAAGGCGGCGCCTCCGACCTGATCCAGATCTCCGAGGCCCTGCAGGAAAAGAAACTCGTCCAGATTGCCGAGGAGATTGAGCGCCGCTACAACGACCCGGTGCATCCAGTGCGGATCGTGCTGATCACGGGTCCTTCGAGCAGCGGCAAGACCACGGTCACGCGGCGCTTGAGCGTCCAGCTCAAAGCCTGCGGCCTCAGGCCGATCTCCTTCTCGACCGACGACTATTTCGTCAACCGCATCGAGACCCCGAAACTGCCGGACGGAAGCTATGACTTCGACAATTTCGAGACCGTGGACCACCGCGCCCTCGAACATGACGTGCTCCGGCTGTTGCGCGGGGAGGTGGTTGACATGCCCGAGTTCAATTTCGTGACGGGCCGCCGCGAATACAACGGCAAGCACCTGCAGATGAAGCCGGGCCGCGTGCTGCTGATCGAAGGCATCCACGCACTCAATCCCCAGCTGATTCCGCAGGTGCCCGCAGAGAGCACCTTCAAGATATTCATCTCCACGCTCACCAGCATCGCGCTTGACGACCACAACTGGGTGCCTACCAGCGACAACCGCCTGCTCCGCCGCATCATCCGCGACTACAACAAAGGCGCCTTCTCCGCCCGCGAGACCATCAACCAGTGGCCCAACGTGCGCCGCGCGGAAGAGCAGTGGATCTACCCGTATCAGGAAAATGCCGACGTGATGTTCAACTCCGCTTACCTGGTGGAATTCGCCGTGCTCCGCGCCCACGCCGAGCTCATCCTGCGCACCGTCCCCAAGAACTGCCCCGAATACAGCGAAGCGCACCGCCTCCTGAAATTCATCCACTATTTCACCCCCGTTTCCGACAAGGAAGTCCCCGCCACGTCGCTGTTGCGTGCCTTTATCGGCGGGGGGACGATGTAGCTGGGGCGGGTTGGGCTAATCCAGCCCTTGCGTCGCACGGAGTTTTTTCTGCCAGCGGGCCGTCTCGGAGAGGAAACGGTTGTTGTTGGCGATTTTGGCGAATTCCTCGTTGGATAATCTTTCGAAATCAGCCGCCTTGGCAGGATACTTTGCCGTCCATTCCTTCACGATCTCTTTTTGCAGTTCCATGAATTCCTCGAAGCGTTTCTGGTATTGTGGCTGAAGGTATGTAAAATTCTCTTCATCAATGCTTTCGAACGAAGCGAAGAAGGGATCCCAAAGTTGTTTGCTTTTCTTGCGGAATGCCTGACGGAACTGCGTTTCGAGCGGATCGGAATCAGCTGCCGTCTGCACGGAGACGATGGTATCCCGGATGACCAGGGTATCCTTGATATACAGCGTGTCGCGAACCGCGGTGAGTGGGGGAGCAGGCATCGTCTTCATCCGCCAGGTCGGGTAGGCGATGGCCAATCCCAGCAGGAGCAGTGCCGCCGCCAGCGCCAGTTGTCTTCCCGCTTTCCGATTCAGAGCCCGCTCCATTACTTCCGGAGTGGGATAGCGCCGGTCAGGGTTTTCATCGGTCGCCTTCCGTACGACGTTCTGGAACCGGCCAGTAGAAAGGACGGACAGGATCTTTCCAAGCGCCAGCACATCGGACCGCGTATCCGTATCTTTTCCGTTCAATGTTTGATAGGAATACTGTCCTGAGAAACCGAGGTCAATGAGTTTGGGATGATGTCCCTGGCGCGTGATGATTAAATTGTCGGGCTTGAGGTCTGCGTGGACGATGCCCATGCTATGCAGGTAGGACACCGCGTCGGCCATCTCGCCGAAAATGCGGCGTACCTCCGCCGCGGGCAGGGGAGCGGCATTCTTTACGAAATCCGCAAGTGTTTCCCCGTCGATATACTCTTCCACCAGGAAAATGCCTTCGCCGTCCGTCCCTTTGTCAAAATAGCGGGCTATGCCCGGATGGTCCAAATGGATGCCCAGGTCGAATTCTTTTTCAAAAGCGGCGATCGCGGCGGGGTCGTTGCGCAATGATGGTTTCAGTCGTTTGAGCAGGAACCATTTGTTCCACTGCTGCACGGTATTCAAAATGATAAATATCTGGCAACATCATGCCAGGACAGATATGCAGAAGAGGCTTGCCTATGTCCACTCAAAAGCAAGGAGGGGTAGCCTAATATGCAGTTGATAAAATCAACGTGCGGAGGGTCAAGACCCAGTGTCAGCAAGCTGAGTTCGATACTGCAAAGGCTTGCACTATTATAGTCCAACAGTTTGATGTATAACGCACTTTATATCGAAGATTCTATGAAACAGAAGAAACCGCGGATCTACACCGTCACCATGGCAAAGTTGCTGATGGATTGGCGCACATCGCAGGGCATCTCTCGCTACGAGGTTGCCAAGAGTACTGGTATGAACATCAACACTGCCAAGCGTCTCGAAGAGGGTGAAGGTGGTGTGACTTTCGAGGCCGGCTTCCGCTACTTCGTCTATGCCGAGAGCCACAAGTCGAAGCCTAACCTCATGAGGAAGTTCCGCGAGGCGATGGCTTCCTATCAGTCCGAACAGGAACAGGCAAACGTGGTTATCGCCCAACAGAAACAGCGCAGGTTAGAAAACCTTCGTAGCGACTTTGAGCGCAGGAAAATAGAGAACACCACCCGACAGTCTGTCCAGATGGAGATGTCAGAAACAGCAGGAAGTTGCAGAAAGGCATAGCAAAGAACTTGAAGAGGCGAAGCGTCTTGGAGCCGAAGAGGAACAGCAGAAGTTCGCAAATATGAGTTGGCTGGAGCGAATCCAGAAGAAGTAAGAAGCCTGCGGTCAACTACGGAGATGTGCGGATAAGAGCAACATTGTAAGCTTTGATACAGGCAGTAAATTATCCTCCTATTATGAAACGCATTTTTTTTATCCTAAACACATATTCTGCTATAATAAGAAATATGGTAACGATAATTGATAATACTAGAAATTTGTACCACAATTCTTTATCGGCAAATGGTTCCCAAAATAAAGAAGTCGTCACATACATCACGGGGAAATGAACGAGATAGTATACCATAGAATTGCATCCAATATAGGTAACTAGCGGAAATCCCTTGTTGCAAACTCTCTTAAAAATGTTGTTGATAACAACGCATCCTGACATTCCATATAACACAGATAACATAAAATTCGTGCCGGTGGGATTATTTGCCCTAAAGTCAATCCCAGACGGGATGAAATATTTAAGTACGAACAAAACTAAAGCAATTACAAATATTGTTCTATCAAACTGTTTCTCTTTAAGATAATATCCTAAACTATAAACGGCCAAACCATGACACATATTGCCCATGTAAGACTTAGGAATATCATAATGCGAGTTGTGTCCTGGCATATAAACACTGAACTCCCAACCGTGATAATTCATAATGTGGATAGCATAGGCAATACATGCAAATATAATAGTTATTATTATAGGATGAATTCTTTTGTGTAAAACATTAAAGCCAATTCTCGCCACAAAGAGTGACAACAAAAACCATGATGCCCCCGTCGGCCATAGTATTAAGAACGCTAAGAATGTTGCAATCTCTCCTTTAATGAAAGAAACAACATTAAAGTCTATACTCTTGGTGGATTGTATCCATCCATCAAGTAATAGACCTAAAAGCAAGAACAAAAAGAATGGAACAAGCAGGCGTCTTGCCGATTTCTGAATAATCAGTTTGGTAGATGTGTCTTTATGCATCATACCACCCTTAAAGAAGAACCATGACATAAAGAAAGACAAGGTTGTACTTATGAAAGCGATAACAGGAGGTTCGAACCCTCCACAGGAATACGCTATGTGGTAAGTATAAATCATGTGAAGAATTAATACACAACAAACGTTGTCCAAGTAAAAAGTCCTTTGCTTCATGTGTGTGAGTAATTGGTATGAGCATTGCTACTATTTGTATATCATGGATTGCCATTACGACAACCCCAAACGTATTATTCCGTTCATTTATTTCCAATAAGTTCCCGAGGCTCTTGGCAAAATGCGAAATAACAGCTAATGCTAATTTATATGTCTGGGCTCAAAAGCCCCATTTATTTCTGTTTCTTGAATCAAAATACGTGCAGTCTTTGCAGGCGAGCCTCGCCATAAACTGCGTGATTATTATATTTTTTCGTGGCTCATTTGCAATATTATTTGCAAAGGTACTCAATTTTATTGAAAATCTATTAGATTGCATTTTTAAATAAGCCGAAAAGCATTCAAAATCTTTTATTTTGGCAATGCCAGCAATCAATTTCGCTAAAAAATGTATATAATAGAATGCATGTGTCGATATTCTATTCCGTACCCACGCCCATGGGAAAAAGCAATAAATGGTAGATCCTTTACGATTGAAAGAATGCCATAGATTGTCATCTACACTTTGCAAAAGTTATAAATTGCGTTAAAAACGTTAAATCTTCATCTATTTTCGTCGTGACTTTATTACGTGCCGTCATTTTTCTACCTTTAAAAATGCAAGACACTGTAACACAATAATATACAGAAACGCTGGATGTACTTCATTGACAAGCATTACAATTCCTGATTCTGTCACTAAGATTGGCGAGGGCGCTTTTGCTGGATGTACTTCATTGAAAAGTATAGCCATCCCTAAAACAACTACTACCGATCGAGGGGCTTTTGAAAATTATACTTCGGTAATAAGAAGATAGATAAAGCTTAGTTTAACAATTAAAACAATTATCATGAGTGCATTATTGTTCGATTATGATTTCTTTTCGCCAAAAGAGGAAGATGGGAATCTTTCTCTATCCACGCGGGAAAGAAGAATAGTAGAGGCTCTCAAATCTATGCAGACAAGCGACTGGATTGAATTTGAAGACGGGACACGTTGCTGTAGTTATGATGAACTGATGTCAGCAATTACTCGCCATGAAAGCGAGGGGCACTGATGCCCTGGATGCGTGTGTCAGCCTCCGCTGTCGGAAATCGGATTGAACGAGTCAATGTCCGTTGTCGGAGGCTTTCCTGAAAGCGTCTTTAGGCATAGTAGTCTCGCCAGAGTTTAACGAATTTGTGAAAGCAGATCACATATCACTTGAACTATTCGAAGCGCGAAAAAGTGCAAATGCATCGATTATTGCTGCTATATGTGCAGTTATTTCCACCTGTATTGCTTTAATCTCATTATTCTGCAGGTTAGGATCGTGATTTTTGCACCAGGCCTTCCACAAACCGCAGTTCTTATCGGAAATGAACTTTTGCTTTGTGAGTTTTTATGATCAACTATTAAAAACCTTTTCGGAGAGTAGTTTTCCGGACAATCGTATGGTAAAAATGAACAAAATTTGCACTTGGCTTATTGCCAATCTGATTGCGACATTAGTACTTCTTTCTTGTAGCGCTGACCCAAAAAGAGACAGCGATGAAGAAATAAAACTAGGTGAGCCGATCGTCTATGTCGTGAGTAAAAATGACAAATACGGTCTCATCGATGGAAGTGGTCGGGAACGTGTCCCTGTTTCATATAAATTTATACAAAAGCTATCTGAGGATTATTATTATGTCAGAGATGGCCTTAAGTGGAAAGTAATTAATGCTGACGGAGAAGAAGTATTGGCATCATCGGTATTCGATAAATATGAAGTTGAGCGCCTATCTGGAGGACTGCTGATTGTTAAAGAAAAGCGGGGGAAATATGGCGCTATCAATATGGAAGGGAACACTATTGTTCCTTGTATTTATGATGAAGGATTTGAGTTCTCGGAAGGTTTCGCTGCTGTGCGAAAAAGCGGAAAAGCAGGCTTTATTGATACACACGGGAAAGAGGTTGTTCCGTTCATATATGAATGGTGTTATGCTTTCTCGGATGGTATAGCTAGTGTATGCCGGCAAGGGAAATAGGGCGGAATAAATAACAAAGGGGACGTTATCATTGATATTGTTTACGACTGGCTTGACAGTTTTAAGGGAGGTTTTGCTTATGTTAAGAATAACGAGAAGTGTGGTTTTATCAATAAAAAAGGAGAAGTGGTTGTGCCAATTATGTATGACGATTTTGCATACTACCGCTCTTTCACCAATGGAATGGTATACCCTTTAGACCAGAGTAGCTGGCGTGTTGGACTAGTAAATGATCGAGGCGAGCAAGTTGCACCGTGTGTATACAACGAAATAGGCGTTTTTAGCGATGGATACGCTCTGTATCGCAAAGACCAGGAAACCGGTTTTATTAATAAGCAAGGGGAGACGATCGTCAAACGTGGAGAGAATTTCTCTGAGGGTCTTGCTGCTGTATGGGAACAAGGAAAATTCGGGTTTGTCAATCCTTCATTTAAAGAGGTTATTCCTGCTCGTTACACTGATGCAAAGGAGTTTCACGAAGGACTCTGTCCTGTTGAGAAAGATGGGAAATGGGGGGTGATAGATACCGAAGGGAAGGTCGTTATTCCTTTTGAATATGACGAAATATTTAATTTTATGAATGGGGTTGCTAAAGTCAAGAAAGATGGAAAAGTTGGATGCGTTAATAGACGAGGAAGTGAGATTGTCCCCTGTGAATTCCGCCACATCGGAGATTTTGAAAATGGGTCAGCACAGGTCTGCAATGATAATGATTTATGGGGCTTGTTTAACGTAAAAAAAGGATTAGTTATTCCCTGCTCATATAATTATATCAACTGTTTTTATTGGTAATTATGAAGCATATCTATTTTGCTGTTACGGTTATTATAATAGTAGTAACTGCGTGTACGTCTAATCGTAAATCTTCCATGAAGGGATACTGGACATCAGATGGCCATTCTCTTTTATTTATCGATGATAATTACATTCACTCAGGATATTCGGAAGCCCGGGTAAATGATGTGGATGCAGCCAAACGGTTCTTTTCCAATTCCGCATCATTTGGTTCATATGAGTTAAATCCGAAAAGAATGGAAGATACGGAATATGACTACATTATTAATCAATATATCGAAAAAGATTTCTCGGGTGATACTCAAAAAATGAGCATCGTGTCAGAAGGAGGCGAGGGTGTCCTTGGCTTTATTGTCTTATTTAATAACAATGAAAAAGATATAACAGAATTGAGTTTCAGCTTTGAAGATGATGATGACAGTTATACCCTTGTGAAGTATCACAAAATAGAGTCGGCTAAACCCAAGATTTCAGAAGACAAAAAAGCAAAAAAAGATAAGGATCGTCGAAAGAAACGCGGCAAAATAGACCCGTGGGCCTCCATTTTTGATGAGAATGATATGGCTTGCTATGATACAGGCCTCAGCCGCGGGAAAAACGATGACCACAAATACTTCTTTTATATGTTCATCCATCCGTATGACTTTTCCGACGATAAAACAGAGGGGACTGTCACTGTAAATGAGTATCATACACGCACTTTTTCAGATGTGATTACTATGCATCAAGCAATGCGGTGCACATATAAATATAAGGATGGAGTTTTGTATCTGACGAATTGCAATTATCGAACTACTGACGATCAATGGCGTCTTATGTCGGGACTAAGCCAATCAAAGCTTTATTTTTCGGCTGATAGTCAGGAATTAAGTGGCGATTTGCTTAATTGGGCGAAGCGTTCTAGCACATATCCGATAAAAGCAAAAAAAATGGAATTTGACTATTCCGGCTGGCGGAGGTATCCTGACTTATTTTACTAGATTTTTTTATTGCGAATCCCTCTACTGCTTCTGTCTGAAAACAAACAGAGGACGACGCACGCACTGCATTGCTTTGGCCAATAATCAAAACCAGTGTTATTTTTTGCACTGCCAGCGTCTCAGCACAATCCCGTCAGGCACTGACGCTCCCCGGCAGGGGTTAGTTCAAAGACTGTCTATGGGCTACAGGTGGCCACAGAATGCATTTTTGGGCAGGAATGTTCATTCTGTAGCCAGGAATGGGGCGGTTTCCGGGGTTTTGTGGACACAGAATGCGAATTTGGTGGGGGAGATGCATTCTGTGTCCATTGGGTGTGACTTGCGGAATTACCCTGCTCTTCGGACACCATCGGCGCCGTCGTCCTCATCTGGGTCTGGAACCTGATCCGGAAAGCAGTCAAATAGCGGCACCCAAGCCTCGAGGAGGGCTATTTCTCCTCGGGGCGATTGTCCGACTTCAAATTGCTTAAAGCGTATAGAGGATATACGTCAATCTGCCTGATGGGACTCGTATCGTCTCTTTCAGGTTCGGGATCCGTATAGTCATAAGAGGCGAAGTTTTCCAGCGAAGTCCTGACTGCTGCATGCAGGCGTTTTTTATGCATGAACAGGTAAAGGCTTTGCATACCGCCTTGTGTGCTGGCTTTCACTTCTATCGGCAGTACGGTACCGCTTCTGACAGCCAAATAATCTACTTCGGCATTGCCATTTTTACTATCGTGTTGCCAATAAAACATCTCGGCACGCTGGAAACAGTCTCTGTTTTTAATCATTTCCAACCCCGCAAAGACTTCAGAAACGGGGCCTTTATTCACAAGATCCACATCCGATGCGAGGAGGATATCGCTGGCAGGAATGCCTTGCCACGTCAAAAGAAGTCCTGTATCCAGGAAGAGATACTTGATGTTGCGTTCATTCTCCTGTGCGCCAAGTGGAACACCATCTGCTGCGGTATGTGTGACAGGTGTTACCAGTCCTGCCAGTGATAGTTTATGGAGAGCTTGCTTCACTTTTTCACTGCGGCTTTCTTCATCAGCCCTATTATAAAAGAATTTTGAGCCGCACTGACGAGCAACTGAGCGGAGCACTTTACGGAGTAGTTCAGGCGATATGCGTTTTTTGTATTTGTCGAAGTCGTCCTGATAGGTTTCCATAATGTCATTATGAACATGTGCGCACGCCAGATAGTCATGTGTCTCCACCCAGGTAGACACGGCTTCCGGCATACCACCTACCAGCATGAAACTGCGGACCTGGTCGGTCATTTGTTTGTGGAGTGAGGCAATAAGGGGTTGACTTGGTGATGCTCTTTGGACCGCCCCCATTTGCAAATCCAACCCTTGGGCTCTCATAAACTCATCGAATGAGAAAGGATACATATACAATGAACGGATTCTTCCCACGGCAAAGGAAGGTATTTCCTCCAAAGCGAATTCCAGCAACGAACCGGCGGCAATGATATGAAGTTCCGGATAGTCTTCTTTGAAATAACGAAGAGACATGATAGCCGGAACACAGTCCTGGATTTCGTCGATAAAAAGCAAAGTTTCGCCAGGGATGATGGGGATTCCGACAGTTGCACTGAGATCGCTGCATGTCTTTTTGACATTGATATCCTCCGGAAACAACACCTTCAGACTGGGCTGTTTCTCCAGATTGATTTCGAGGAAGTACTTGAAAGTCTCTCCCAATTTGCGAACTGCTGTGGACTTTCCAACCTGTCTTGCTCCGCGAATGAGGAGGGGTTTATGTTTTGGATCATTTCTCCATGCAAGGAGTTTTTCGTCTACATTTCTGGAATAGTATGCCATGGCTCGTTTTGCTTTTTGTTTGCAAATATAGTGATTACGGATAAAATCCAGCCCGAAAATCGGAAATTATTTGATAAAATCCAATGCAAAACAATCAATAAAATCGCTATTATCCCAACCTAACCATCAAAACGCCCCAGCAGAAGGTTCAGCCACCTGACCTTAACTAGAAAAGGTCAACCACACCTTTCGCGGCTCAATTTATCGAAGTTAATTTGTCCGAAAAGTCGTATTTATCGAAGTTTACGGGGCGGAATATTGATTTTTATCGAAGTTTATGTATATTCGCACTGTAAATACGACGATATGATGACCGTTCAGCAGTTACTATCCATTTTGTCCTCCCAAAAAGAAGAACTCGAAGCAAATGACCTTTCTTCCTTTTTGAGTCGCTATGAAGAATCGCTTATCAACCTGGACAGTTAGATGGCCCAGGTTGTGATCGGGGTCAGGCGCAGCGGCAAGTCAACCATTTGTGAAAAAGTGCTGCGTGAGCGAGTTAAAGACTTCGCTTACGTCAATTTCGACGATGAACGCCTCGTCTCACTCAGGACAGATGAACTTGATACCCTCCTGGAGGCACTGTACAGGCTGAACGGAGACTTCAAATATCTGTTCCTGGATGAGATTCAGAATATTGACGGATGGAAATTGTTTGTCAACCGGCTCCTTCGTCAGAAGATTCATATCCTCATTGCCGGTTCCAACTCAAAGCTCCTAAGCAGCGAGCTGATGACACATCTGACTGGCCGGCATAATCGAATCAACCTGTATCCGTTCTCGTTTTCTGAGTATTGCGGCATAACTGGCGTTGACACAAAATCATACTCGACCAGGGTCAGGGCCCTGCGTAAAACGGCTCTTGAAAAGTTTATGAAAGATGGCGGTTTTCCCGAGCTGATATCGGAGGCAAACCGTACTGGATACATTAGCGGCCTGGTAGATGCCATCATCAATACTGATATCGCCAGGCGTTTCAAGATCCGTCACAAAGACGTGCTCAAGCGAATGGCTACCTATCTGTCGGACAATTTTTGCCGTGAGTTTGTGGCCAAGACTGTGGCAGCGGAGTTTGGGATATCAGACCACACGGCCGAGAATTACTATTCATGCCTGAAGCAGGCTTTCCTGCTGATAGGGATCAATAAATTCTCATTCAAGAGCAAAGACAGGATCAGGAACGAGAAGGTGTATGTGGTTGATACAGCTCTGGCTACAGATAAAGAGGGAACTACCGCCAGTGAGAACCTGGGCTGGCGCCTTGAAAACATCATCTGTGTTGAACTTCTGCGCAGATGCAGGCCTCTTTTCCAGGATTTGTTCTATTTCAAGACAGCCGGCCACGAAGTGGACTTTGTCGTTTCTGACGGCGGTAAGCCGGTCGAGTTAATTCAGGTAAGCTACGACCTCTCTTCCGCCAAGACACGAAACAGAGAGATCAATGGTTTGCTTTTCGGAGCGAAGGCCCTCAAATGCAATAAATTGACGTTAATCACATTTGATTCGGCCGAGACTGTCAGAATGGACGGCAAAACCATTGAGATCGTGCCTGCAATTGACTGGCTCTGTCAAAGATAGTTGTTATATAGTCGGATATAAACGGTTTTAATATATGAAAAACTTTTCTACAAAAACCCGGAAGGAAATCATATCCTATTTCCTTGTCATTCTCGGCAGCGCCCTTTTCGCCATTGGCGACGTGATGTTCGTGAACCCTTACCATCTGGCCCCTGGCGGTACATACGGCCTTTCCAACGTTCTCAATACCGTATGGCCGTGGCGCATTTCCTACTATGCGATCTGCATGGACATCCCGCTGCTTCTTATCGGAACCTGGATCCTGGGTCCCCGTTTCGGTTTCAAGACGATTCTCTCCACAATCCTCATTTTCCTCTTCACCTGGGTCCTGGAGTCCGTCTGGGGATATGCGCCGGTGGTCTTTGCCGGAGAGATTGTAAGTACCGAGCCAGCTGAACTCAACCATTGGATGGAGATTCCGCAGGGCGGGGGATGGTTTATGCCCGACTTCGTGGTGAATACGCTGCTCGCAGGCATCATTTACGGCCTTGCCATCGGCCTCATCTTCCGGGGCGGAGCCACCAGCGGGGGCAGCGACATCATAAGCATGATCATTCACAAGTACACGAAGGTGAGCCTCGGCACGCTGGTTATGATTGTGGACGGCTGCATCACACTCTCGACGCTCATCGCCTTCAAGCAGGTGCGGCTCCCGGTCTATTCCGTCCTGATCATTGCCATAGAGGGCTACCTGATCGACCTGATTGTGGACGGCCTCCGTACTGACAAGACCGTTTTCATTGTGACGGAACGCCAGGAAGCGGTCCGCGAATTCATTATAAACGAACTTCACCGCGGCGGTACCACGATCCTGGGCCAGGGGCTTTACAAGGGCCAGGAGCGGCATATGATTTACTGCAATCTCAGCCGCGCCGATTTCGTCAAGCTCAAGAGCAATCTCCGCCTGCTTGACCCTGACGCCTTCGTGAACGTGATAAACAGCAGCGAAGTCATGGGCCGGGGCTTCCGCGCCCTCCCGAATCAGTAGGGATCGGCACATCGCCGCACACAGCCCGCAGGGATGGGCGTTACAGGCAGAAAGATACTTTTTTCTGTTGAAAAAAGCTTATATTTGCAAAATGCCCGGGGTAGCGTATAATGTGGAAAACGAAATAATATGATGAAGGAAAAAGCAATGACGAAACTGGTATTGGTATTTGCGATGCTGGCCATGTCAACCATCGCATTCGCTCAAAGCGGGAACACGGCAAGAAACCGTTTTGGCGCTCCCCTGAAAGAGTCCAACTTCCATTTGGGACTTGACCTTCAGACCAAGTACATTTGGCGTGGTATGGAAATGATCACCACAGATGCAGCCCCGGTAGTATTCCCTGCAGTAAACTACCAGAACAAAGGCTTCTACGCCTATGTCATGGGGGGATACGCTCTCAATGGAAAGTATAGCGAAGTGGACTTCGGATTCAGTTATACCTACAGATGGATAACGGTAGGATTCAATGATTACTTCTATCCGACGACCACGACGCCGGATGACCGATATTTCAACTTCAGGTCAGAAGATACCGGTCACTGGCTGGAAGCGGTGGTTACGGTTGCCCCTGAGAAGATTCCGGCCTACCTTACTGTCTCCAACTTTTTTGCCGGAGCCGACAAGGATCCGGATAGCAATCAGGCATACTCCACGTATGCGGAATTGGGCGGCTACTATGACTTTCTGAATGATCATCGTCTCTCTCTTGCGGCCGGCATGGCTTTTAACAAGAGTTGCTACAACGCATACGCACGCGGTTTCAGTGTGTGTAATATTGAACTGAAATACACCTACAATGTCAACTTTAATGACACGTTTTCTTTGCCGCTCAGTGTCGCATACATTGTAAACCCCGTTTTTAACAAGACCCACGTGAATTTTACAGCCTCGTTCGCTTTCTAAGAAATCGCATGATGAACGCAATCATTATGGCCGCCGGGACAGCCTCTCGATTTGTCCCGCTTTCCGAAGAAACGCCCAAGGGACTGTTGGATGTTCGCGGAGAAATCCTTATCGAGCGTCAGATTAAACAGTTACAGGAGGCTGGGGTCACCGATATAACAATTGTGCTCGGGTATAAGGCTGAAATGTTCCAGTATCTAAGTCCGAAGTTCGGTGTCCGCTTAGTCTATAATGAGGACTATAATGTCTATAACAATACATCTTCTATGATCAGGGTGGTGGACATGCTGGGGGATACCTTCATCTGTTGTGCGGACCACTATTTCACGGACAATGTGTTTCTGGATAAGTCAGAAGACAGTTATTATGCGGCATTATACGCCCCTGGGAACACGAACGAATATTGCCTTGCACTTGATGGGAGCGATTGGATAACGGCGGTTCGGATTGGAGGACACGACGCCTGGTATATGGCGGGACACGTCTTCTTCAATCGACAATTCTCAGCCGTGTTCGGAGAAATCCTTGTAAAGGAATACGGGAAAGAAGAAATCAGACAGTGCTATTGGGAAGATGTGTATAGAAGGCATATTCAAAGTCTCCCCATGAAAGCAAGAAAATACGATAACGGGATTATTAATGAGTTCGACTCGATTGATGAATTGCGCTGCTTTGATGCCAGCTATATTCATAATTCCAGGTCCAGTATCCTTAAACGGATCTGCGAAATGATTCCGTGTGAGGAGGCGGAACTTCATTCTTTTAATCGGATAAAACACCCAGGCGATTACCTGTCGTTTTCTTTTATGAAAGGAAACGAATCCTATACCTATGATGGCAGGGATGCGTCTATAACGAGAAACAGCTTATGACAAACCTTGCAGTGATTCTTTCAGCACGGAAAGAGCGCACCTCCGACGTGCCTTTCCCTTTGCTTCCGTATGATGGCAGTCAGTGTCTGACAGATCGGACGATTAATCTGCTGAAGGATATTGGTATCAGCCGCATCCTCCTTGTGGTGGGATTCCGCAGGGAATTGTTCGAAAAATACATTGACGGGACGGTGCAACTCGTCGTGGCGCCCAACTATGAGTTTTCATCCTCAATGGCTTCGCTTGCTGCGGCAAACGAATTTATTGACGAGGATTTTATCCTGGTCGAGGGGGATACCTTTTTCGAGAAAAAAGTTGTGGAGCACCTTGTAAAGGTAGATGGGGGAAACTGTCTTGTCGCTACTGAAGAGAGCGGAAGCGGGGATGAATGCTATATTGAAAGCCAGTCCGGCTTCATCACCAAAATATCCAAGGACAAGCATCGTATCTGTAATTTTGAGGGAGAGCTTCTGGGAATATCCCGTATTACATATGACACATACGGGAGAATGTACCGGTTATGGCAGTCCAGCTCGAATTCGTATCTCAATTATGAGTACGTCCTTATGGATGTCACAACTCCGCTTGAGCGGCCTTTCGTTTTTTTCAAAAACCTTATCTGGGGAGATGTGGATTGCCCGGAGGACTTCAAACGGCTGAAAGAAGTCACCTGCCGCTCATTGAAGAAAAAGGAGGATCCATTTGACAGAGAAAACCTTGCGAAGCATCTTTCAGCCATCTTCCCTTCCGGGGATATTTCAACGGCCGAGATTGTCCAGATCGGCGGCATGAGCAATAAAAACTTTCGCGTCGATTTCCTGGGAAGGAGTTACGTGCTCCGTGTTCCCGGACCGGGGAGTGAGCGGATGATTGAACGTGCCAATGAAGAGTTCAACGCCATCGAAGGATGCAAGATGGGCGTCAATCCGGAAATACGGTATTTCAATGTTGAGACAGGCGTCAAGTTGGCCGATTATGTCGAGAATGCCGAGACACTTAATCCGGCCACGATCCAGCGTTACGACAATCTGCGTAAAATAGCGGATATCTACCATTGTATCCATGATGCCCGTATCCGTCTTAAGAATGAGTTTAACCTTTTCCGGGAGATAGAAAAGTATGATCATCTGATTGATGAAGTCGGGGCCCGGATGTATGCCGGCTGGGAGGCGTTCCGGCCGATGGTTATGCGTCTGGAGTCAAGGCTCAATGCCATCGGGATCGAACTGGCTCCGTGCCATAACGATGCAGTCCCGGAGAATTTTATCAAAGCGCAGGATGGAACCATCTATTTAATTGACTGGGAATACAGCGGCATGAACGACCCTATGGCAGATTTCGCCGCCTTGTTCCTTGAAAGTGATTTCCCGGAAGAAACGCGCGAATTTTTTCTCAACTACTATTTTCAAGGATCAATTCCATCCGGTGTGGAAGAGCGCATTCACTGCTATGAAATCCTTTGGGACACCTTATGGGCCCAGTGGGCTGTGATCAAGGAGGCGTGTGGCGATGACTTCGGAGATTATGGCATTGACCGATACAATCGGGCAAAAACGAATTATAACAAATTAAGTATCTTATAATCGTGAGAACAGTTGAAAAAATCAGGACGAAGGTTGACTGGCCAACCACTCTGATCCCGTTCGTGATTGTCCTGGCATTGATGGTTGTCTTCATGCTCATTCCCGAGCAGTCAAAAGCATTTGTCGAAACCGTCCGTGGTTTTTTGGGTGACACTTGTGGTTTGTATTACGCGGTATTTGGCGTCGGGGTCCTTGTCACCACACTGTACGTTGCCTTTTCAAAATATGGAAAGATCCGGTTGGGAAGCGTAGATAAGCCTGCCTACAGCAATTTCAAGTGGGGGACAATGATATTTACCTCTACGATGGCGGCGGATATCCTCTTCTATTCGCTCTGCGAATGGGCCTTGTATGGCGCAGAGCCGCATGTGGCCGAAATGCCGGGCGGCATGGCTATGTGGGCTCCGACGTTCACTTTATTCCATTGGGGGCCTATCGCGTGGTGCTTCTATGTGATTCTCGCTATCGCATTCGGATTTATGATGCACGTGCGTAAACGGGATCGCCAGCGTTTCTCCGAAGCGGTCCGTCCTCTGCTGGGTGACAAGGCAGACGGGTTCTGGGGAAAACTGATCGATATCGTAGCTATTTTCGCTGTCGTCTGCGCTACCGCAACGACTTTCTCCCTGGCTACACCTTTGCTCTCGAGGGCACTGTCATCGGTTCTGGGAATTTCTGACGGTATCGGCCTCGCCGTCATTTTGTTACTCCTTATTTGTGCTATTTATACCTTTGCTGTCTGGTTCGGTGTCAAGGGTATCTCCAAACTGGCATCCTTCTGCTCATATCTCTTTTTTGCGCTGCTGTTCTATTTCCTGTTCCTGGGCGGTGAAACGCGTTTTATCCTGGAAACCGGATTCCAGTCCATTGGCAACTTGATACAGAATTTTGTGGGATTGTCCACGTATATGGACCCGCTGCGTGAAACGAGTTTCGCCCAGAATTGGACCATTTATTATTGGGCATATTGGATCGTATGGTGCTGCGCGACCCCTTTCTTCATCGCACTTATCAGTAAGGGCAGGACAATTAAGAATATGGTGCTCGGGACCTATGGTTGGGGATTGGCCGGTACTTTTATGTCTTTCATCATAATCGGAAACTATGGCCTTGCCCAGGAACTTAAACATGGCATAAATGTTTCCGGCTTTATTGCAGGTGGCGGTAGTATGTATGATGCAATCCTCATGATTTTTGATACGTTGCCTTTGCCGATTATTGCATTGGTGATGCTGGTCATCACGATGATTGCGTTTTACAGCACGACGCTTGATGGGATTACATACGTTACGTCCTCGTACTCATATAAACAACTTTCCGCTGACCAAGAGCCGGATAGAAGAGTCCGTACTTTCTGGAGCATTCTCCTCATTCTTTTCCCGATCGCATTATTGTTTGCGGAGAATTCGCTTTATAGCATTCAGTCTGTTACGATAATTGCAGCAGCGCCTGTCGTTATCTTGTCGGTTCTGTGTGCTGTATCATTCTTCAAGGATGCGTCGCTTTATATGAAAGAGTTGAAGAAGGAATCGAAAGAATAACCACGTTCATTAAAAGGTGCGGCCAGGCATTGCTGCAGGACTGCACATGTCCGCTGAGGAAAACAGATTAATGATAATTATTCCAGAATAATTGATAACGAGCCTTCCGGAGAATCTGCCGACCTTTGCATCAGTTAATTGATTACGACTATGGCAAAGACACTGATTGCATTCTACTCCCGTCGCGGAGAAAACTGGGTGGACGGCGGAGTCCGGTTCCTTCCCAAAGGAAACAATGAGCTCATCGTTGAGAAGATCAAGGCACTGCTTCCCGAGGCCGATGTCTTCCAGATCGACACCGTCAAGAAATACGCAGACGATTACATGGTCTGCATCGAGGAGGCCAAGCAGGAACTCCGTGCCAAGGCCCGTCCGGAACTGACTGCCAAGGTGGAAAACATGGACCAGTACGACACCATCATCCTGGGTTATCCCAATTGGTGGGGCGTGCCTCCGATGGCTGTTTTCACTTTCCTGGAAAGCTACGACTTCGCCGGAAAGAAGATCGTTCCCTTCTGCTCCCACGAGGGCAGCGGTCTGGGCGGCAGTATCCGCCAGATCAAAATGGCCGTCCCGGAAGCCAATCTCACTGCGGGCGTTGCCATCCACGGCGCTGCCGCATCCCACTGTGACAGAGAAGTTAACCAGATTATCGCACAGGCCAGATGAAACGCATCCAGAAGCTCGCGAACGCCGATATTTTCCGCGTGGAGACTGTCAAGAATTATCCCGACAACTACATACAACTCCAGATGGATTCGCAGCTCCGCAAGGAATTTTGATAAGCGAGAAATCTTCCGTACCTTCGTGGGTATGGAAGATTTTTTGATTTACAACACCTTGGAAGACCGGAAGTATCCGGATGCATATCGGGACAATTATCACTGCCACATCCTCTGCCGCAGCGGTGAAATGCGGTTTGATGCCGTGGGCAAATCTTTCACGGCCGGTCCTGGAGACCTGGTTATCTGGCAGATGACAACCGCTGTTTCCAATATGCGGTATTCAGCCGGCTTCGATGCTGATTTCGTCCTCATTTCCAATCCTTTCCTGAATCTGTACAATCCGGAGCAGGTGTGGGCCACCAAGGGCTACGTGTATATCAAAAGCCATCCGGTGTTCCACCTGGAAAATGATGAATGGGATGTCATCGAGGCTGATTTCGAACAGTTCCGCCACCGGATCAACTCCCGTTTCACTCTCTTCTTCGATGACAAGGTGGGGCGGGTTTTCCAACTGCTCCTGATGGATATGTGGGGCATCTATTCCCGGGAGATGGAAAATATGGACACCGACGAGACCTCGGCCCGTATCTTCATGAAATTCCTGTACCTGTTGCAGCAGCATTGCCGGCAGGAGCGGGAAGTGGCCTGGTATGCCGACAAGCTTTGCGTCACGCCAAAGTATTTATCGGCCATCTGCCAGAAGATGACGGGGAAGAGCGGCTCTTACTGGATTGAATACTATACCCTCCACGAAATTCTCCTCCTGCTGAACAATCCGGACCTGACGCTCACGGACGTGACCGACAGGATGCATTTCCCGGCCCCGCCGATGCTCACCCGTTACTTCAAACGCGTAACGGGCATCACGCCGTCCGAATACCGGGCCGGGAAATAAGCCTCAATGTGTCGCCGGACTGGAAGGGAGATGACCGCTCCGGAATCTTGATTGTCTGCGGGCAGTGGACCATGCACTGGCCGCAGCCGATGCAGTGATCTGCCTGACGTAGGGTAGGAATGGCGCGGTCATAGCTCAACAGATAGGCGCGGCGCGCTTTCCGGTAATCGGGATCCTGACGGTCTGTAGCCATGGTGCCTTCCGTGACACATGCGCTGCAAAGTTGGAAAACGTGCAGAATGTGCTACTTTTTTATAGTTCATCCCAACGCATTGAGTATGATTCAAGCAGTTTGAGGGGAATTTGCTGTTCAATAGCGGTTTTGCGCCAGGCTCCATCTGAGCCGCCTGGACGGCATCGCATATCTCATTAACCTGGGACCAGGTGAGTCGCTTCACCACGCAGGCCTCTTCTACCTTGACCTTTATATCAGCGATTTAAGAATTACGGAGTGAGTTGTGTCTAAGATATGTTTTTCTTATACCCGAAAACCGCATAACTTGGCCAAACGAATCTGAAATCCTCCTATATTTGTATTCGATAAATCGTAATATATGGAAATCAGTCAGTTCAACCCTGCACAGATTGATGAAGTCGCCCGGATGGCGGCTTCCGTTTGGGGAAAGGAACAAGGCGTACACGGGGTAGAGGTCGCCCGTGTGTTCTGTGGACACAGTCTCTATTCTCCTGAACTCGCCTTGCAGGCGGTGGATGAAGACGTGCTTCAGGCCATTGCCTTCGCGTGGATGCCTGGAGACACGAATGACGCGGATGTATGGGTACGCAGTCAGTTTGCGACCCTTTCGGAAGAGGAACGGAATACGCTGCTTACCAATGAGAATTACCTGAAACGGATCGATGCGGAGATTCTCAGGGAGATGGTTCCGAACTCGGCCAAACTATCCTTTTTCATCAGCCGTAAGAAAGGCTACGGAACTCCTGTTCTCAACGCCCTCATCGAACTGCTCAGGCAGCGGGGAGTGGAGTGGCTGTATCTCTGGACAGACTGCACCTGCAACTGGCAGTACTACGTCAATCACGGTTACGAAAAGATTGGCGAAGGCGTTGCTCCTGAGTTCAGCACAGAGAAAGAAGACTACACTTACTACATGTTCCGGAAAAGGATATTATAAATTTGATTTTCAGGTGACATACTTGATTCTCATATTGGTCGGCTTGTTAGCAGGCCTGCTTTCCGGAGCGGTCGGATTCGGAGGAGGTATGGTATTGCTGCCTGTCATCACCTACTTCTATGGAGTCGAGGTCGCTGTTCCCGTGAGCACGATAGCTCAGTTGGTGAGCAATCTTTCACGGGTAGGGATGGGTTGGAAACAGATCAACTGGAAGGCTGCCGGTCAATTCCTGCTGCTGGCAGTGCCTTTCACGGCGCTGGGTGCATTGGGTTTCGCCAAGTTCCCGAAAGGGCCCATGACCATTATCCTCTGCGTTTTCCTCATCGTGTTTGCCATCCTGAAACTGCGGGGAAAGATGACCCTTCCGCACAAGCCGGCCACGATGATTGTCGGCGGCGGCGTGACCGGGCTCATCAACGGCCTTCTGGGCATTTCCGGACCTCTCAGCAGTGCCGTATTCCTTTCTCTGGACCTCGCCCCAGTAAGCTATATCGCAAGCGAAGCCACTGCCGCCTCGGTGATGCATATCGTCAAAGCGATGGTCTATGGCAAACTGAACCTGATGAGCGGAAACATCCTGCTGAGCGGTCTGATGATCGGTGCCGCCATGATGCTCGGGAATTTCATCGCCATGCGCTGTATCCGTAATGTCAACCGGAAACGCTATCAGAAGATCGTCGCAGGCGTGATGATTGCCGTCAGCCTCTGGCTGATTGTCTCCAATATCCACTGATAAATCGAGATTTCCACCATGAACAATATTACCAACAGGCCCGACCCGAACGCTGCCTTCCCGAATCCGAATCTTCCAAGGCTTTGCTTCATCAAGAATGTGGTGAAGAATCCCCGCATCGTCGTCGGAGACTACACCTATTATGATGATGTTGATGGCGCAGACCAGTTCGAGAAGCACGTAACGCACTTCTACGATTTCATCGGTGATAGACTGATTATCGGGAAGTTCTGCGCCATTGCCAAGGGCATTGAGTTCGTGATGAATGGCGCCAAGAAGATCGAGGTGTAGCATATGGTTATTCTGATTACAGGTGCATCCCACACGGGAAAGACGCTTCTGGCACAGCGGATGCTTGAGAAGTACAAGTATCCGGCCTTTTCCATAGACCATCTGAAAATGGGCCTGATCCGTAGCGGAAACACCGCTCTCACACCGCTGGATGATGAGGCTCTCACGGATTACCTTTGGCCCATTGTGCGCGAAATCATCAAGACGGCCATAGAGAACCGGCAGAACCTCATTGTGGAAGGCTGCTATGTCCCTTTTGACTGGAGGAATGATTTCACGGATGAATACCTGGTCGATATCCGGTTTATATGCCTGGCCATGACCGGAGACTACATTGACAAGCACTTCGGGGACATCGCTGGCAAAAGTTCAGTCATTGAATCCAGGCAGGAGGATTCAGACTGCACAATTGCCAACCTGAAGGAGAATAACCGGCAATGCTGTGAGGGATTCCTACGGGCCGGAGAACGCGTGACCTTGATTGATGAGAGCTTTGAAAAGGAAATGGAAACTCTACTGGACGTGTAAATTCCAATTTATCGGAATCTTTAGACACTTTGGATGTCGTTGAACTCGCCTTCATATTCTGGCATTTATATAAAGAATAAAGTGTCCAGTTCAGACTTCTTGTACCAGACGTAGTTTCCCTTCGTACGTATCTTTGTAACAGCGGCAGCCTTCGTCATTTCGCTGAAGCGTTTTTGACCGATATGGTATTTCTTTAATGCATCTTGGCCTCGGATATAGTCTCTGCGGATCTCTGGATGGATCTTTGGAGTCTTGTTTTTGAATAGCCGGTTCAGTTCCAATATGCTGAAATAGACATAGTTGCCTTGCCGGATTCCTTGAATGTTACTCTCGTTTACTCCTTCATAAAAGGTGCCTTGTCCAATATGATAACGCTTCTTAGCTTGATCGACCGTCAGGTAGTTCTTTGAGAGGTCGCCCCTGCAGATTCGAGCATTATCCCACTCCTTCCTTGCGATAAGAAGAGTTTTTCCGCTTCTTTGACAGCGTACTTTCTTCAATCTGATGAAACTTGAGATGTACTTTCGAGTTATCCCTTCGCTAGAAATCAGTTTTTCCGCAGTATACCATTCTTCCGGATTGTAGAACAGTTTTGCTGGAAACAATCTGTCCAGATCGTTCTTTGGGAAGAATGCTTCACCACGAATGATTCGTGGGCGGATACCTTCTTTCTTGAGCGTTCTGTAAAGCCATTGAATGGTGATCTCATATCGTGATAATGCCTCATCCTTTGATATGATTGAGGAAAAGTCTCCTTTGGACGGCTGGGGTTTCTGAAGCGTATCGGTTTTCAGATGCTCGATGGGGATTCGCACTGTGCGGCTGGATACTCGGATAGGGGATAGCTCACCACTCCGAATTCGTAAATAAATAGTCGGGCGGCTTACTCCTAGAAATAGAGCGGCCTCAGAGATTGATAGGTTATGCTTATTCGATAATACAGCATGGATTGCATCGACTTCCGATGCTGAGTTCTTCTGGTCTTTCTTTAACCGCTTGTATCGTTTAGTATACCGCTCTCGACAAGTGGCTGAACAGTGAACCTGTCTTCCGAATTCAGGTTCAAAAGAACGTCCGCAGCATTTGCAGATTCTAGTTGTTTTGTACATAGTTTTTACAACAATTACGGGACATTACTGTAGAGACCTTCATCACTCCGCAATTCCCCAAAGTGTAAACCCATATTTACACTTTGTGTAAAGACCTTTACAATATTTACACTCTCTATTATTTATTAAACAACTGTGTATTAATGCATTAACTCAATTGGTACAGAGTTTGATTTGTGATTGGACGTGATAGAGAATAGTGTAAAAACAGTACGATGATTTACAAGAGTCTAAAGAGTCTTATCCGCCGGTATCCAGTGGCGGTGGTATTGAATTTCACGGGGCTGGTGGCAGCGTTCATCGCCTTTGCTTTGATCTTCCTGCAAGCGGATTATGAGCTGTCATTTGACAAGTGCCATCCTACGGCTGACAGGGTTTTCCGAGCCGACAAGAAGGGCGATGAATCGCTGTTCAGGAATATCCTCCCGAGAGGCTTTGCCGATGATATCATCGGCTCGTCCGCTCATATTGAGGCGGGATGTACGTTCATGCCCTTCATGGGAGAAATCTATTTCTCCGTGGCAGAGGACGGCAAGGCTCCTGCAGGCTACAAGCGGGACCTGATCTTTGTGTCGGAGAGGTTCATCGACGTGTTCG
>Ga0208297_1000291_pt1 | contig 119116 bp, 97 predicted proteins | sample LMS_cellobiose_e_FD_187367 | JGI IMG/M metagenome (GOLD analysis project Ga0208297, IMG submission 187367) | Rumen-fistulated moose microbial communities from Alaska, USA - LMS_cellobiose_enrichment (SPAdes) (version 2) | ecosystem: Host-associated > Mammals > Digestive system > Stomach > Rumen...
CGAGATGCTGGAGAAGTTTGACGCCGCCGGCATGGACCAGTACATCGCGCTCTATCAGGAGCAGCTCAACGCGTTCATGGCGTAACCTTACTGTTCCGATTGCGGTCTGCGTCCCCGCGCGATTGTCGGACACAGACGGAATCTGCTGCCGCCCCGGTCAGATCCCCGATCCGGTCGGGGCGGCAGCATTCAGACAGAATTGCACAATACCCTGCTGTTTTTTCATAATCTTCTTGACTGCCCGCTGCTCGATCGGTTATAGTCTGAGTTGTGGGAAGTGACGGATTCTTTTGTTCATTTCCAGGAAAAAACTGTCAAATCGACGCGGTTTTTACATTTCCCAGCGGATCCATTCGTGCGCTTACAGTACGTGCGGATCGCGCGGCCGCCCGTATTGTTTCGCTTTTTCCCCGAAGATCAAACGAACAAGAAAGGAGATAACAATGAAAAAACTGCTTGCAATCCTTCTGCTCCTCGCTATGGCCGTGACTCTGTTCGCCGGCTGCAACCAGCAGGAGTCCGCTCCGACCCCCAGCAATACAGGCTCCGGCGGTAATTCCGGCGGAGGCGGCTCCGGAGGCAATTCCGGCGGCGGAGGCAATTCCGGCGGCGGTGAGGAAGAAGAGGAAGAGATCACCGAGATCGAATTCTGGGGTCAGGTCTGGGTCGAGTTCTCGCCGGAGGGCGGCGCCGCTGTGGAGGCCGCTGTCAACGAGATCACCGAGCGCGAGATCGGCGTGCATATCAACTTCACGTGGATCAAGGCCAGTGAATTCGGCACCCAGCTCACGCTGGCTATCGCCAACAAGGAGCAGATCGACCTGGCCACGTATACGTACGGCTTCCGGCTCCCCATCGCGTATGCGAACGGCATCACGATGGACATCACCCAGTATGTGAACGAGTACGCGCAGGAGACCAAGGAGCTGGAAGGCTGGCTCCTGGATCTGTGCACCTACAACGGCGAGATCCACGGCATCCCCACCTACCGGCAGATGAACGGCAACGCCTACATCATCTGGCGTATGGACGCGCTGGAGAAGGCCGGCGTTGTGGATCTGGCGCGCGACTTCACCACCTGGAGCGAGTTTGAGGAAGTGCTTGCCGCGCTGACCGAGAAGTCCGGCACTTACGGCCTCGGCGCTTCCGGCGGCGTGCAGAAGCCCTGGAACGCGATCAACCTGAAGAACGGCGACAACATCAGCGACACGGTCGTCCGGGAGAGCCTGGGCGACAGCTACGACGTCATCTGCGTCGACAGGGACACCAATACGGTCATGTCCAACTTTGCCGATTCGCGCGCTGCCGAGGGCTTCAAGATGCTGGCCGACTGGTACAACAAGGGTTACGTTTATCCGGATTCCCCGTATTCCATGGACGGCGACAAGACCCTGATGAAGCAGTACGTCTACGCCGGTCTGATGACCGGTACGGAGTTCGGCGCGGAGGCCAGCTATAAGGCCAACGTCGGCGTCGACTGCATGTGCCACCAGCTTTGGAAGAACGTCATGAACGGCGCGATGGCGACCGGTATCGGCATGTTCGTCCCGGTCACTGCGATCGAGCCCGAGGCGGCCGTCAAGTTCGTCAACCTGCTGCTGAAGGATCCGCAGCTGAGCACACTGTTTGCCTGGGGCATCGAGAACGTGGACTATGTCGTGCGTGACGGCGTCGCTTACTTCCCTGACGGGAAGGACGCGGGCAGCGTCACCTACCACACGAACGACTACGCAGTCGGCAACCAGTTCCTGATCCTGCCCTGGGACGGCGCGGTCGGCGGCGGTGACTTCCGCAAGCTGGCACAGGAGGACATGAAAGCTGCTCCGCTCTCCAAGTACATCGGCTTCTCCATCAATCTCGGCGATTACGGCGACCTGACTGCGGCTCTGGCCGCGATCAAGTCCGAATACCTCTACGGTCTCGGCTGCGGCCTGTACACCGACCAGCTTTGGGCGGAGTTCATGGCCAAGCTGGACGCCAGCGGCATTGACGACTACGTCGCCATCTATCAGGCGCAGCTGGACGAGTTCCTGGCATAATCCCGTCAACATGCTCTGCGCGGTTTGTGTCCCGCGCGGCTGTTGACACAGACTGCGGCATACTCTGCCGTGGGTCTGCGGCTCCGCCGCAGACCCACGGAGAAAACAAATAAAGTTTGGAGCGTGTTCTGCCTATGGCACCCAATAATACGGTCCGGAAACCCATCAGTCTCTGGAACCGCTTTTTCATTATTCTGTCGATCTCGGCGCTGTTTTCAAATTACTGTCTGCAGTGCTACAACGCGGTCCGCTCGCTGTACATCGTCAGCCTGGGCGGCGCCACGACCTTTATCAGCCTGCTGGCTCTGATCGGCCTGTTCTGCACGACCATGATGCGCATCGTGTCCGGACGGCTGAGCGACACGGCCAACACCCGGCTGATCTGCATCATCGGCACCATCATCTATATGATTGCCATGCTCGGCTTCGCGTTCTCGAAAAACCTGAATACGCTGATCATCTTCGCCATGTGCCAGAGCATCGGCTATTCCTCCTCCGCCACGGCGCTGTCCGTGCTGGTGGCGAACGTGGTTCCCCGCTCCCGGCTCAGCGAGGGCATCGGCTACTTCGGTCTCACGAGCAGCCTCGCCTCGGCCATCGGCCCCGGCATCGCGCTCAGTCTGCGGGACGCCGCCGGCTACCAGGTGGTGTTCATCAGCGTGGCCGTGTTCCTCGCCCTCTCCATCGTCTTCATTATCCTGTGCCGCTATGAGAAGCACCCGATGATCCTCGAGATGCACGAGCAGGACAATGCGGCGATGAAGGCGGAGGCCGAGGCCGGCGAACGCAAGGAGTACGTGCCCCCCAAGGGCATTCTGAAGTACATCGAGCCCAGCGCCATCCCCTGCACCATCCTGTCTGCCCTGTACACGCTGCCCATGGGCTTCGTGATCATGTTCCTGACGCTGTATGCGGAGCAGCAGGGCGTTGCGAACGTCGCGCTGTTCTTCACGTTCTCCGCCGTCGCCATGGTCGTGGCGCGTCTCGCCTTCGGCAAGATCGCCGACCGGTACGGCACGCTGATCGTGGTGGCGCCCGGCATCGCGCTGTACATCGCGGCCTTTGTCCTGATCCTGATCGCACCGGGCGCGCCCGGCTTCGTGATCTGCATCGCCGGTCTCCTGTACGGCCTGTCCGGCGGCATGACGACCCCCGTGCTGAACGCCGTGGTCCTGAAGCAGGTCCCGGTCGAGCGGCGCGGCGCGGCGTCCGGCACGTACATGATCTCCTTTGACGTGGGCATCGCCGGCGGCGGCGCCCTCTGGGGCCTCACCATCGAGAAGCTCGGCTACGCGCCGACGCTCACGATCTGCATTGCCCTGGCCTGCATCGCCCTCGTCTATTCCTTCTTTATTCTGCGGAAGCGCAAAATGCAGCCCGCACCCCAAACCCATTGATTTTGTCCGCAAGGACTGATAAGAAAGGAGCAATTTTTATGATTCTGCGCAAGCACATGATGAGCGACGACTTCCCCATCGCGAACAAAGTCGTCGACGGCAAGGTCGTCGGATTCTCTCTGGGCCTGTACTACCCCAACTACCGCGGCATGTACCTGGCCTACATCCAGGACATCCTGGTGACCGTGGACGGCAAAGAGTACAACGGCGAGGCCATCACCGTCACGCTGGCGAGCGGCAGCTACACCATCGACGAGATGCAGACCTGCGGCTTTGCGCGCTGGAACTACGGCGAGGTCGGCGAAGTATTCGTGGCTGCGCCCGGCGGCCTTGCCCCCGGCAAGCACCACATCGAAGCCGGCATTATGGCCAGAGGCTATCTGGGAACGCACGGCGCCTATTCCGGCGGCTGCCGTGACATCGTGATCGAGTAAGGAGGAACGAGAAATGGCAAAATCTGATTGCAAAGTGAAGCTGGGCGTCAGCCTGTATTCCTACCAGACCGATGTGAAGCTCGGCAAGATGTCGCTGGAGGACTGCTTCGCGCACATCGCCTCCACCGGCGCCAAGGGCGTGGAGATCGTCCCCGAGCAGACCCTGACCGACTTCCAGTACGAGACCATCGACGAAGAATTTGTCGACTACTGGAACGGCCTGGTTGCGAAGTATGACCTCACCCCCACCAACGTCGGCTACTACGACGACTATGACGTGTTCCCCAACCGGGAGCTGAACCTGCAGGAGCGGTTCGCGCGGTTCAAACACGGCGTGAAACTCTCCAAGGCTCTGGGTATGCGCTCCATCCGCGCTACCTCCGAGATGCCGCTGGAGCTGCTGGAGAAGTGCATGAAGTACGCGGGCGATCAGGGCCTTCTGTACATCATGGAGATCCACTCTCCCTATTCCATGAAGTCCACCTACTGCCAGGATTGGCTTGAGCTGATCGACAAGAATAACGCCGTCAGCTTTGCGGGCATTTACCCCGACTGCGGCACCTTCGCCAAAGGCCCGATGCTGGGCCGTGTCCGCCAGGCGCTGCGCGCCGGCGCGAAGCAGGACATCATCGACTTCCTGCAGGAGGAGTATGAGAAGGCCACCAAGCGCTTCCAGAGCGAGGCCAAGATCATCGACCTGGGTCTGTACCGCGACGTCGTCGCCTACGGCATGGCCGAGCCCTTCGCGAAAGCCATCGAGATGGGCGGCTCCACGCTGGAGACCGATCTGTTCCGCCGTCTGAACTACGACGATCCGCGCTGGATGCTGGAGTACAAGCCCTACATCAAGCACATGCACGCGAAGTTCTACAACATGGAGCCCGACGGCAAGGGCGGCTTCCACGATCCCGCCATCGACCTCGAGGGCGCCATGGAAGTTCTGCGCGAGGGCGATTTCGACATCTTCGTCTCCACCGAGTATGAGGGCCAGGGCTCTTATATGGATCTGGACTACGAGGGCGACGGCCCCGAGTCCCGCGATCTGGTGGAGAAGGAGCAGAAGCTCATGGCGAGCATTCTGTACAAATAAGATCCTTCTGTCTTTATTCTTTATTCTTTTTTCCTGTCTGCACAGGCCCGCGCGCTTTAGCGCGGGCCTGTGCGCACCTGAGAATCACAACACCTGTTAGGGAGGAACAATCTGTATGAAACAAATTCGAGTTGCCATCATCGGCACAGGCGCGATCTCGAACCGCCACATGAAGGTCTGGCCCCACATCCCCGGGGCGAAGGTCGTCTGCGCCGCCGAGATCGACGCGGCGAAGCTGAAGGCTTGGGGCGAGCGGTACGGCTTCGAGGAGAAGGACCTGTACACCGACTTCCGCGAGATGCTGAAGCGGGACGACATCGACGCCGTGGACGTGTGCGTGCACAACAACCTCCACGCCCCCGTCTGCATCGCCGTCATGAAAGCCGGCTACCCCTGCTACGGCGAGAAGCCCATGAGCGCGACGTACTATGACTCCAAGCTCATGTACGACTGCGCGAAGAAGCTCGGCGTCAAGTTCGCCGTCCAGATCAGCTCCCTGTTCACGGAGCAGACCCGCATGGCGAAGGAGATCATCGGCCGCGGCTCTCTGGGCCAGCTCTACCACGCCCGGAGCGCGTTCTCGAACTATCGCCGCCGCGTCACCATCGACACCATGCCCTTTGCCTCTCCCTCTTTCATGGACCGCGAGATGGCCGGCCACGGCCCGTCCATCGACCAGGGCATCTACCGGCTGGGCCAGATGCTGTTCCTGCTGGGCCTGCCCGAGCTGGACAGCGTCTACGGCACCTCCGCCCAGATGCTCCCGAATCCCACGAGCAAGAAGATGGAGGTCGAGGACACCAACATCGCGCTCGCGAAGTTCAAGTCCGGCATCACCCTCGAGATGGTCATCAACGCCGCCTCCAACATGGAGGACGTCGGCCCGTCCTTCATCTCCGGCATCCAGGGCGCGCTGCAGCTGATCAACGTGGACAGCATCGGCAACGACTGGTCCATGGGCACGCCGCCCTGGGGCCAGCTTGCGCCCAACTTCCAGCACGGTCTGAAGTTCTTCGGCGAGTTCGGCGGCAACCACATCGAGGCCGATCTGAAGCCCTACTTCAACCAGACGCTGAAGCGCACCTACGATCCCGACATGTCGATCTGGTACGACAACCAGGCGCACTGGTACGCCTACCTCACCGGTCAGCTCACCGACGAGACCCGGTACGACACGCCGCTGATCGGCATGCAGACCTCGCTCCTGACGGACGGCATCTTCATGTCCTCCGAGCTGGGCCGCAGCGTCACCGCGGACGAGATCAAGGCCTGGTCGAAGTCCGACGCCATGTGGCGGCAGGAGACCCCGTGGGGCGTCTTCGACTACGAGGATACGTTCTAAGATCATTTTCGCAAACAAAGAGCGCCCCGGGAAAAATCCCGGGGCGCTCTTGTTTGCGTTTTGTTTTACGGCGTCCGCGACGGATTGAACCCCTCGTCGTCGCGGACCCGCTGCGCTGGGCTTCGATTCGGTTTTTCGGCGCTGTAAGAACACCTCATCCACCGCTGACGCAGTCCCCCTTCCCACGGGGGGAAGGCATGAGAGGACCCCTCAGTCACCAGTGTGCGCACTGGTGACAGCTCCCCTTTGTGAAGGGGAGCCGAGGGGGTACGGCAGGAGCAGGGGCGCGGTGTATCTCTCCCCCCCGTCACGGCTTTGCCGTGACGCCTCCCTCGTCAGAGGTGGGCATACCAAATCGAAGCCCAGCGCAGCGGGTACCCACACAGAACCCAGCGTAGCGGTTCTGTGTGGGAGAGGACGAGCAGCGGAGGGAATGAGACCTGGCCGTCAGGCCGGGGCGAACGATCCGCAGCTTGCGAGGACGAGGAGAGGAGGAGCAGCGGAGCGGGAGAGCGTTCGGCTTCAGCCGGACGCGAGCTTAGCGGAGCTTGCGACGACGAGACGGGGGATCGGGTCAAAATCCGTCGGAGACTCCAATGGTACCCGCGCAGAGCCCAGCGAAGCGGGTCTGCGCGGGAGAGGAGGAGCAGCGGAGCGGGAGAGCGTTCGGCTTCAGCCGGACGCGAGCTTAGCGGAGCTTGCGACGACGACGATCAGTCGCGCTCCGCGCGGACGGACAGCGTGTAAATACTCTCGTTGTGGTTTTTATTCGACAGCGGGTCGATCATCTCATCCACGACCATCGGCCCCGCGGGACACAGCGCCTGCTCCTGCAGGAACGCGGTCAGCATCTGCACGCCCTCCGTCCGCGGCCACTCGCCGTAATTCAGATGCACCACGGCGTACTGCCCGGCGGGCAGCGTCCTGTACCGGCAGAACGGATGCTCCTTATTCTCCGCCGGGTCCACCCGGCTGCAGAGATACGAAATGTCGACCCGGCCCGCCAGATAGGCCTCCTCCTCGATCATGCCGGAGATGAACAGGTCCATCTCGCCCTGATCGGCCATCCGGTCCAGATTGTGCTGGTTCAGCGCGTTCGCCACATGCCCGGCGGAGGGCGTCACGAGATACCGCCGCTCGGGCAGCGTCTGCAGCGTCGGCTCGCCCAGCCGGTCCGTCTGCTCCGGCTGCAGGACCGACAGGTGCCGGAGCGTGTTCTCCACCATTTCCCGCTCCCAGACGAGCGTCCGGATCGACTGCTCCAGCCTGTCCCTCGTGGTTTCCAGCAACTGCTGAAACGAGGCGTAGGACCGCCTGTCCAGGTATTCCCGGATCTCCGACAGGGACAGCCCCTGCTGCTGCAGAAGATGCACCGCCTCATACCGGTACACCTGGTCGAGCCGGTACCAGCGATAGCCGTTTTCGTCCACCAGATACGGCGAAAAGACCTTCTCCCTTTCATAGTGGTACAGCGTCGCCTTGGTCGTCCCGCAGAGCTTCGCCATCTGCGCGATCGTCAGCAGATTCTGCCTGTCCTCCATCCGAAAAACCCCCTTGACTATCATGCTACATCATACCGTATTCTAACATCGAAAAAACAGATGTCAAGTTTTTCGTTTTTTCGTGTGCTCTGCAGGCGAGAACGGGTGCGCGGCCGTTTTCGTCTGTATTGTACGATAGCAGTCCCTTATTGTTCGAGAAAGAAAGGAGAAAAATGAAGTGAAAAAATTCTGCGTGCTTTTCCTGCTCCTGGCATTGGTCTTCACTCTGTTTGCGGGCTGCAGCAACACCGAAACGCCCGCGCCGTCACAGACCCCCTCGAGCGGAAACAACGGCGGCAAGACTACCCCGCCGCCGAGCAATACCCCTGATCCCGGCGAGGACGAGGATGAGGAGCCGGTCACCATCGAGTTCTGGCTGGCCGATTCCGCCTACATCGGTCTGAACGGCACCAAGGCCGACCTGGTCAACCAGGCGATCAGCGACTACGCCGAGGAACAGATCGGCGTGCGCGTGCACCTCAACTGGATCCAGGCCGCCGACTACCCCACCCAGCTCACGCTGGCGATCGCGAACCAGGAGACGATCGACCTTGCGATGTTCACCCCGCCTGCCATGCAGTTCGGCGTCATCTACAACAAGGACTTCGCCTCTGACATCACCGATCTGATGAACGAGTACGGCCAGGACATCCTGGGCACGCTGGGCGACTACATCAAGGCGACCTCCCCCGGCGGCCGCATCTACGGCGTTCCGACCTACCGCCTGCTGAACATGAACCAGTACCTTGTCATGCGCAAGGACATCCTGGATGAGCTCGGCATGACGGCGCTCGCCGAGAACCCGGCCTCCTGGGATGACGTCGAGTCCATCTTCGCCGCGTTCAAGGCTGCGGATTACGACTTCTACGCCTTCGGCGGCGGCTTCTCCAGCGGCCTCGGCGGCGACCGTCCGTACTACGTCGGCCAGCAGATGGGCAAGATCAAGGCGTTCGATACGCTGGGCGATACGAACAACATCGTCTTCACGGACGACAACGGCAACGTCTCCATCCTGACCGAGCTTCCGGAGTGGGTCAACGGCGCGAAGCGCATCCGTTCCTGGTTTGACGCCGGTTACATTCATCCGGACGTCTACACCGAGACGAAGGGCGAGCGCGAGCTGCTGGCCAACAACACCATCTTCGGCTTCTTCATCATCTCCGAGTTCGGCGTGGAATCCTCCGTTCTGCAGCAGTCCGGCTATGAGGCCGTCTGCAACCAGCTGACCGCCGGCGTCGTCGACACCGCGGCCTGCGTGAAGTTCGGCCTGTTCGTGCCCGTGACCGCTACGGAGCCTGCGGCTGCCGTCCGGTTCATGAACCTGCTGTACACCGACGCGAATCTGGTCAACCTGATCGTCTGGGGCGTCGAGGGCGAGACCTATGTCGTGAACGACAAGGGCGAGGCCTGCTACCCCGAGGGCACGGAAGCCGCCACCTGCGGATACCACGGTCAGGACTTCAAGTGGGGCAGCCAGTTCCTCGCGATGCCGTGGGACGGCCAGGGCTCCGATTGGCGTGTCCGCTCCGAGGCGAACTTCCTGTCCGCGTCGCCCTCCAAGTACCTGGGCTTCCTTGCGGACCTCACCGAGTATGACACGCTGACCGTCGCCATGGCGACCGTCAAGGCGGAGTACCTCATTCAGCTGTGCAGCGGCAACTACAGCGACGAGCTGTACGACGAGTACATCCAGAAGCTGAAAGCCACCGGCGTTGACGATTATATCGGCGTCTTCCAGCAGCAGCTCTCCGACTTTATGGGTTAACCGTTCACCTGCGGCGCCCCTTCCGCGCAGCCGATGCTGCGGGCGCCGCGGCGGCAAGCTTCGGGTTCCGGAGACCCTCCGCCGCATCCCGGCGGCGGGTCCCCGGGCCCGCACAAACTCCACCGGAGCACAGAGGCTCTCTATGAAAAAATCGGAATCGCCATCATCGGCACCGGCACGATCTGCCACCGGCACTTGAAGGTCCGGCCCCGCATCCCCGGGGCGAAGATCGCCGCCGCAGACGAGATCACGGCCCCGTCGAAATCCGGCGCCATCCGGCGGCGGGAGACCCCGCGGGGCGTCTTCGACTGCGAATCCACCTTTTGATCGGACTGCGGGCGCGTCCCGTTTCCCGATAGATTCCACCACCACACAGAACGCAAAGGAGGTTTTTCCCTTGTATGACAATTTCCTGGTAAGAAGCGACAGCCTGCAGAACGTCGAGAAAGACGGCAAGATCGTCGGCTTCAAATTCGCCGTCCGCGTCGCCAACTATCGCGGCCTGTTCGTCTCTCTGGCGAGCGGATTTTATGTAAACATGGACGGCGTCGAGTACCCTGAGGATGCGCTCACTCTGGAGATCAACGGCAAGCCCCCGCGCACCCTGGCCGAGCTCGCGAAGAGCACCTGGGAGTTCTGGAACTACCAGGACGAGCACGTGTATCTGAACGTCGCCAAGGAGGGCGGTCTCGCCCCCGGCAAGCACCGGCTGGGCTACCTCCCCGTCACCATGAACGACTACGGCTATCATCTGCACGACAAGGAATGGATCAAAAACCCGCCGAAGCCCGGCATGGGCGGCGGCAAGACCAGCCGCGTCTGCTGGTTTGACCTGGATCTTCAGTAGAGAGGAGTGTGCAAACGATGACACTTACAACGAATCTGTTTCGTTCCAAAATCAAGAGAGGTGTTTCCCTGTACTGCTATCAGCAGGCGGACTTCTTCCATAAGATGACCTGGAAGGATCAGCTGCGGGAAGTCGCCACGGGCCTGAACGGCGCCACCGGCGTGGAGATCATCAGCGAGACCACCATCCCCAACTATCCGAATCCGCCCGAGTCCTTCATCGAGGAGTGGAACAGCGAGATCGCCCGCTGGGGCCTCACCGCCGTCACGATGGACACGTACATCGACTCCCTGATGTTCCGGGATCACGTCATGACCATCGGCGAGTGCGCCGAGAAGCTGAAGATGGATCTGAAGCTGGCGCACAAGCTGGGCTTCCAGTTCCTGCGTCCCTGCACCAACCTGCCCCTCGCGGCGATTGCGAGCGTGCTGCCGCTGGCCGAGGAGCTGGGCGTCACCATCGCGCGTGAGATCCACTCCCCCGCCACCATCCACCCGACCCGGAACGTCTACGGCGACGTCGTGGCGCAGGCCGTGGCCTTCATTCAGACGACCGGCACCAAGAACTACTGCCTGATGCCGGATATGGGCATCTTCCAGGATCGGCCGAGCCCGGTCACCATCGGCTACACGCTCCGCGGCCTCGGCTTCAACAAGGAAGATTCGCTGAAGAGCGCGGACGAGATCTTCGACGCGTCCTTCGAGATGGACCGCGACGCGTTCCAGATCTGGCTGGAGAAGAACTACAAGGACCTGACGCAGACCCGCATCGCCGGCATGTTCAAGAACGGCAACAGCACCGATCCGCTCGAGCTGTTCTCGATCTTCCCGTACATCAAGTGCCTGCACGGCAAGTTCTACAACATGACCGAGATCCCCGGCAAGCCCGGCCAGTACGAGGAGCGCTCCATCCTGTACAAGGAAGTCATCAACCTCCTGAACGACTGCCTGTTCGACGGGTACATCAACTCCGAGTTTGAGGGCCAGCGCGACCAGCAGGATATGGGCGTAGAGGGCCTCGTGGACGAGGTCGAGCAGGTCCGCCGTCACCACGAGATGATGCAGCGTCTGATCGACAACGACGAGTATTTCATCAAGGTGTGATCGCGCCGCACGATTCCGCTTGCTTCTGACAATTCTGTCTTTCCCCAGGCGCAAAAAGTCCCGGGTTTTGAAAACCCGGGACTTTTTGTGTTTGGTATGCTGTGCACTCTGTCTCCCCGCCGCACCCCCGATCCCCTTTCGCACCCTCTCGCCCCCCTCTGACGAGGGGGGTGGCCCGCAGGGTCGGGGGGAGAGATACACCGCACCGTGTCGATCCCCGGTCGGAGATCGGTCTCTCCCTCAGTCAGCGGCAAGGCCGCTGACAGCTCCCTCGTCAGAGGGAGCCGGGTTACGCTTTTCCCCGGATGAAGCGGCGGAGCAGCGGGAACAGCACGCCGCCGACGCAGTTGCCCAGCGTGATGACGACGAGGCACAGCACCGCCCGGCCGGACCACGCCCCCGCCACGGTGAAGTAGAACATATCCGCCACGCAGTGCTCGGTGCCGCTCAGGATGAACCCCATGACGCCGAACACCAGCGCAAGATACCGCCCCAAATCGTGCGGCGCGTTCCGGAACCCCTCCACGGCGATGTAGATGAAGATGTTGCACAGGATCCCCAGCAGGAACAGAGAGAGCAGCGCGTCGTCCGTCTTGACCCGGCACAGCTCCGCGGCCCGCTCCGCCACGGCAGCGGCCCGGGTGAGCCGCACCGCGCCGCCCGCGAGAGCCGTCCCCGCGAGGTTCCCCAGCCAGATCACCGGCAGCGCAAGAGCGTACGCCCCGTCGTTTTCAAACACGTAGCAGACCTTGCCGGTGAACAGATGCAGGCCGAAGATGCAGATCGTGAACAGGCCCACGGTGAACAGCGCCGCGCCGATCACGCGGTTCTCCACCGACAGGAACACGAATCCGCCCAGACTGATGCAGATCCCGGCCAGCACCGCCGAGACGAACGTCCGAAACAGCTTCAAAAGGACCGCCCCCGTTTGTCAAATTCTGTCTTTATTATACGGAACCCGGCCCCGGATTGCAAGGCCGCGCCGGCAGGCACAGGGACACCGGCAGCAGGTTCCGGCTCTCCGTATACGCGCGGATCGAGGCGAACCGCTCCGGCGCGGCGGACCGATTCGTCGCGTTGCAGACCAGGATCCCGCCGTCCGGCGCGTGCAGCAGCGCGACGGAGTGCGCCCCCAGACGGAGCCGCGCCGCGTCGTTCCAGAACGTGAACACCGCCGCGTCCGCGTCCGCAAACGCCCGGTCCGGGGCGTCCGGGTCCTTCTGCCGCCGGAGCGTCCGGACGGCAAGGCCGCGCGCCTTGAAAAACCGCGGGAACGCGCGGGGATTCACTCCCAGCGCGCCGTCCGCCATGCTCCCGTACCGGGCAAACCAGGCCGCGGTCTCCGCCAGCGGCTCGGGCGCGCCCAGCGCCTGCAGCGCGTTGTATGCCGCGAGGACGCCGCACCCGCTCCGGGCGAAATCGCGTCCGGCAAACGGCAGCGGCGCGAGGGGCGCGAGCCCCTGCCCGCAGAGGAGCTTCCCATCCCCGGAGAACGCGGCGAGCGCGGCCCGGTTCCGGGCCTCCCGACGACGCGTCCACGGCCGCAGGAGCAGGGACGCAAACCGGGCGAGGGCGTCGGCGATCGCCGCCGTCACCGGGCTCGCCGCCAGCGCGCACTTCAGCCGCCGGCGCAGACGCATCTCCGCGCTTTTCCCGTCCGCCACGGTCTCCCCTCCTCCCGTTTTCTGAAATTGTATCACATCCCGCCGCCGGGTACAAGCGGCGCGCAAAAGGCCGGCGCAATCCTGCGCCGGCCTTCGTTTGTACGCTTTGCGTTATTTCCGGGCGTACTGCGCCTCCAGCGCCTTGTAGCCCTCGTACTTCGCCTTTGCCTCGGCCTCCGCCTGCGCAAACAGCGTCTTCGCGTTCTCCGGGAACGTGATCTTGAGGCCGGAGTACCGCACCTCGCCGTCCAGGAAGTCCTGATACGACAGCGTGGGCGCCTTCGAGTCCAGCGTGAAGGGATGGTCCGTGCTCCGCGGATCGTACCGGTACAGGTGCCAGTAGCCCGCCTGCACGGCGCGCTTCATCTCCTCCTGCATGCCGCCGGAGCCCGCGCGGACGCCGTGGGCGATGCAGGGCGTGTACGCGATGACGATGGAGGGGCCGGGGTAGGCGTCCGCCTCCCGGAGGGCCCGGATCAGCTGCGCCGGGTCCGCGCCCATGGCAACCTGCGCCACGTACACGTTGCCGTAGGTCATCATGAGCCGCCCAAGATCCTTTTTGGGGCTCTTCTTGCCGGAGGCCTGGAACTGCGCCGACGCGCCCAGCGGCGTCGCCTTGGACGCCTGGCCGCCGGTGTTCGAGTACACCTCCGTGTCCACGACAAACACGTTCACGTCCTCGCCGGAGGCGAACACGTGGTCGAGGCCGCCGTAGCCGATGTCGTAGGCCCAGCCGTCGCCGCCGTACATCCAGACGGACTTCTTCGCGAGCTGGTCTCTGCGGCGCACGATGGACGCGGCAAGCGAAGCGGCCTCGCCGTCGAGCTTCGCGCTCTCCAGCGCGGCAAGCAGCGCGTCGGAAGCGGAGCGGGAGCCCTCGGTGTCGTCAAAGGCGGCGAGCCACGCTTCCGCGGCGGCACGGACGTCCCCGTCCGTCAGCGCGCAGAGCCGCTCCACGCCGGCGCGGACCCGGGCGCGCTGCTGCTTTGCCGACAGCGCCATGCCCAGGGCAAATTCCGCATTGTTCTCAAACAGGGAGTTGGACCAGGCGGGACCCCGCCCGGCCTTGTTCACGGTGTAGGGGATGCAGGGCATGGACGCGCCCCAGGCCTGGCTGCAGCCCGTGGCGTTCGCCCAATACAGCCGGTCGCCGAACAGCTGGGTCAGGAGCTTCGCATACGGGGTCTCCCCGCACCCGGCGCACGCGCCGGAGAACTCCACCAGCGGCTGGCGGAACTGGCTGCCCTTTACGGTGCCGACGTCGAACACGTCGTCCCGCTCCGGGAGCGTAAGGCCGTATTCCCAGGCGGCGTGGTCATAGCCCGCGTCGGCCGTGGGCGTCATCCTGATGGCCTTGTCCTTCGCGAGGCAGGCCGTGACGCAGCTGCCGCACCCGGTGCAGTCCAGCGCGCTGATCTGCAGGGAGAAGTTCAGTCCCTTCGCGGCCCCGCCCTTTGCCGGGGCGGTCCGGAAGCCCGCGGGGGCCGCCGCCGTCTCCGCCTCGTCCAGCAGGTACGGCCGGATCACGGCGTGGGGGCACACATAGGCGCACAGGTTGCACTGCAGGCACTTCGCGCTGTCCCAGACCGGGACGGAGAGCGCGATGCCGCGCTTTTCGTACGCGGACGTGCCCATCGGCATGGTGCCGTCCTCATAGCCCACGAACGTGCTCACGGGCAGGTCGTCGCCCTTCTGCGCGTTGATGGGCTCCAGAATGTTCCGGATGAAGGCGGGCGCGTCCGGCTTTGCCGCCGGCGCGGGGTCCGCCGCGGTCTTCCAGCGGTCGGGCACGTCCACGCGCGCCGCGCCGCGGATGCCGCCGTCGATGGCGGCGATGTTGCGGGCGACCACGTCGTCGCCCTTCTTGCCGTAGGTCTTGCGCACGGCGGCCTGCATGTAGGACACCGCGTCGTCCACCGGGATCACGTCCGCAAGGGCGAAGAACGCCGCCTGCAGGACCATGTTCGCGTGGCCGCCGAGGCCCAGCTCCCGGGCGATCCGGTTCGCGTCGATCGTGTAGAACCGGACGTCGTTTTCCGCGATGTACCGCCGGACGGCGGCGGGGAGATTCATCTCCAGCTCCTCCGCGGTCCAGGGGCAGTTCAGCAGGAATGTGCCGCCGGGCTTCAGCTCCGGCAGGATGTCGTATTTGTCCAGATAGGACTGGTTGTGGCAGGCCACGAAGTCCGCCTGCTTGATGAGGTGCGTCGCCCGGATGGGGCTTTTGCCGAAACGCAGGTGCGATTTCGTGATGCCGAAGGATTTTTTCGTGTCGTACTCAAAATACGCCTGGGCGTAGCCGTCCGTGTGGTCGCCGATGATCTTGATGGAGTTCTTGTTCGCACCCACGGTGCCGTCGGACCCCAGGCCCCAGAACTTGCAGCATACCGTGCCCGGCGCCTCCGTGGAAAGCGGCGCGCCCACGGGCAGGGACAGATGCGTCACGTCGTCGTCGATGCCGATGGTGAAGTGGTTTTTCGGCGCGGCCGCGGCCAGGTTGTCAAACACGGCCTTGATCTGCGCTGGGTCGGTGTCCTTGGAGGACAGGCCGTAGCGTCCGCCCACGAGGACCGGGGCGTCCGCCTGCCCGGCAAAGGCCGCGCACACGTCGGTGTACAGCGGCTCGCCCACCGCGCCGGACTCCTTGCAGCGGTCCAGCACGGCGATCCGCCGCACGGTCTTCGGCAGCGCGGCGAGGAAATGCGACACGGAGAACGGCCGGTACAGATGCACCTGCAGGTAGCCGGTCTTTTCGCCCCGGGCGTTCAGGTAGTCCACGGTGTCCATCACCGTGCCGCTGACGCTGCCCATGGCGATCAGCACGCGGTCCGCGTCCGGCGCGCCGTAGTAGTTGAACAGATGGTATTCCCGGCCGGTGATCCGGGACAGCTCGCCCAGATACCCCTCCACGATCTCCGGCAGCCCGTCGTAGAAGCGGTTGTTCGCCTCCCGGAACTGGAAGTACACGTCCGGGTTCTGCACCGTGTTGCGCAGGGTGGGATGGTCGGGGTTCAGCGCCGCGTCGCGGAACTGCTCCACCGCCTCCGTGTCCAGCAGCGGGCGCAGCGTCTCGTAGTCCAGGACCTCGATCTTCTGCAGCTCGTGGGACGTACGGAAGCCGTCAAAGAAGTGGAGGAACGGCACCCGCGCCCGGATGGCGGACAGATGCGCGACGGCGGCGAGGTCCATGACCTCCTGCACGCTGCCGGAGGAGAACATCGCAAAGCCGGTGCCCCGGCAGGCCATCACGTCGGAGTGGTCGCCGAAAATGGACATGGCGTGCGTGCCCACGGTCCGGGAGGCCACGTGCAGCACGGCCGGCTGTCGGGTACCCGCGATCCGATACATGGTGGGGATCATCAGCATCAGCCCCTGCGACGACGTGAAGGACGACGCGAGGGAGCCGGACTCCAGCGCGCCGTGCACGGCGCCGACGGCGCCCGCCTCGGACTGCATCTCCATGAGCTTCACCGGCTGGCCGAACAGGTTCAGTCGGCCCTTGGCCGACCACTCGTCCGTCTTCTCCGCCATGGGAGAGGAGGGCGTGATGGGATAGATGGTGGCCACCTCGGTGAAGGCGTAGGCCACGTGGGCGGCCGCCTCGTTGCCGTCCATAACGGCGACGGTTTTCTTCTGATCCATAGTCTCCTCGCTTCCTGCCGCGGTCCGGTCCCCCGGGCCGTTTCCGCATTTTCCGCGTCATTCTGCCGCTTTTGCTCTTTATTATACTAAAACCTCTGCCGGGCCGTCAATTTCCGAACCGTCAAATTTCCGGCCGCCGCCCGCCCCGATTCCGGTGCATTGTACAATGCGGCCGCTATTTCGCGCCCGTGGAGCCGAAGCCGCCGGCCCCGCGCGCCGTCTCGGACAGTTCCTCCGCCGCGTCGAACTCCGCCGTGACGTACGGCGCGATCACGAGCTGGGCGATCCGCTCCCCGGGGGCCACGGTCTGCGCCTCGGTCCCGTGGTTGTGCAGCGCGACCAGCACCTCGCCCCGGTAGTCGCTGTCGATGACGCCCACCTTGTTTGCGGGCGCGAGGCCGCGCTTCGACGCAAGGCCGCTCCGGGCGTAGACGAACCCGGCGTACCCCGCCGGCAGCTCCATCGCGATCCCGGTGCGGATCAGCACGGTCTCGCCGGGCCGGATCGTCACGTCCGCGTCCAGCAGGGCGTACAGGTCCGCCCCCGCGGCGGCGGCGGAGCCGTAGGCGGGCGTCTGCGCCCGCGGGTCCAGCTTTCGGATCTTCACTTTCACGGCAGTTCTCTCCTCCTGCGCATAGTCCCCGCGGCGCGGGGCATACTGGTCTGTAGATTGATTGTGTCAGGTCGTGTGCTGCTTTGGCAATTTCCTTTGTGCGAACGCTGATTATCTACGCCGTCCTGCTGACCGCGCTGCGTCTCATGGGCAAGCGGCAGCTGGGCGAGCTTGCGCCCAGCGAGCTCGTGGTGGCGGTGCTGATCTCGGATCTCGCCGCCCACCCGCTGCAGGACATCGGCATTCCCCTGGTCTACGGGCTGATCCCGGCGTTCACGCTGCTGTGCTGCGAACTGCTGCTGTCCGGGTTTTCGGTCCGCAGTCTGCGCTTCCACGCGCTGCTGGCCGGGCGGCCGTGCCTCCTGATCCGGGACGGCCGGATCGACCAGCGGGAGATGCGGCGCAACCGGTTCACGCTCGACGAGCTGCGCTACGAGCTGCGAAAGGCCGGCGTCACCGACGTCTCCGCCGTGCGGTACGCCGTGCTGGAGACCGACGGGACGGTGAATCTGCTGCTGTACGCGGAGCACACGCCGGCAACGGCGGCGCAGCTCCATCTCGCCCCGGAGCCGGACGGGTACCCGCTCACCATCCTCGACAACGGGCGGCTGCTGCGCGGCAATCTGCGGCAGCTGGGCCTGGACGAGGCGTGGCTGGACGGCGTGCTCCGGGAACGGGGCGTCGCCGCACGCCGGGACGTGTACTACCTGGCGGCGGACGCCGAGGGACATATTCAGCTGACGGTCCGGGACGAAAAAAGGGGGGCGAAACGGTGAAAAAAGAACTCGCCGCCGCCTGTCTTCTGGCCGCGTTCCTCGCCGGCGCGCTGCTGCATATCCGGTATCTGGACCGGACCGCGGACGCGCTCTGCGCCCTGGTGACGGACGCGGAGAACGCCGCGCTGGACGGGGACTGGACGCGGTCGGAGACCTGCGCGGACGAGGCGTCCGCCCTCTGGGCGGCCCGGATGCCGTATCTGGAGATCGTCCTGCGCCACCCGGAGCTGGACGCCGCCGGGGACGCGCTGACGGAGTTCGCCGGCGCGCTGACGGACCGGGACCCGGCCAGGATCTCCGGCACCGCGGCCATGCTGCGGAACCGTCTGCGGAGCCTCGCCGACATGGAAAAGCTCCGCCCCGGGAGCATCCTCTGAGGGGAAGGCAACGAGGGGAACAGTCACAAAATCGGGACACCTCCCCCACAAGAGGGGGGACTTTTTCATCGTGAGACCGGCGACTGTGCGCGCCGTCGCTCGTCCTCTCCGGATCGAACCCGCTTCGCTGGGCTTCGATCCGGTTGTAGGGCGCGATCCGTGGGCATCGCGCCGTTTCTCTCCCTCAGTCAGCGGCTTTGCCGCTGCCAGCTCCCTCGTCAGAGGGAGCCTTTGGAGCACAGCGTTCCCCGCCCCCTCTGACGAGGGGGGCGGCCCGCAGGGCCGGGGGAGAGAAGCCTCCCCCTTGAGGGGGAGGTGGCCGCCTCCGGCGGCCGGAGGAGGTGTCCGCGACGACGACATCTGCAGTCCGCCCCGGGCAAACTGCCCGGGGCGCATAACGTCTTATTTCTCCTGCAGGAGCTTGTTCAGCTCGTCCATGAACGTGTTGATGTCCTTGAACTGCCGGTAGACGGAGGCGAAGCGCACATACGCAACCTCGTCCAGCGATTTGAGCTTGTCCATGACCAGCTCGCCGATCCGCTCCGACTCGATCTCGCGCTCCAGCGCGTTCTGGATCTCCTGCTCGATCTCGTCCGCCGCCTCCTGCAGCGCCGCCATGGGGACGGGCCGCTTCTCACAGGCGCGGATCATGCCGTTCAGCACCTTGACCTTGTCGAACGTCTGCCGGCTGCCGTCCTTCTTGATGACCACCAGCGGCAGATGCTCGATGATCTCATACGTCGTAAAACGCTTCTGACAGGCCAGGCACTCCCGCCGCCTGCGGATCGTCGTGCCCTCCTCTGCCGGACGGGAATCAATGACCTTGCTCTCCTGGAATGCGCAATAGGGACACTTCATACGCGAACGCCTCCACATCCTGTGTTCGTATTGCAGTCATTATACCATATCCGGCGTTCGTTTTACAACTGGAATTTCACGAGCAGATCCTCCGCCACATCCCCGAGCGTCACCGGCGTGACGGCGCCCGTCGCGATCCGGTCCAGCATCCGCTCCGCCAGAAGGCGGTCCCCCGTGACGCGGCGGCGCTCCGCCGCCTCCCCGCTCTCGGCGATCTCCACCCGCACGCCGTACTGTACGCCCGCGCACGGCAGCGTCGGGTCCGGCGCGTCCGCCGTCAGCGAATACACCAGCGTCCGCCGCCCCTGTCTGCCCAGCTCCAGGATCTTTCTGCACATCTCCCGCTCCGCCATTCGATCCGCCCCCTCTGCTTTCGTACGCTGAAAATACCATAGTTTTCCAAGCGTTTCCAGCATTTTCGTGCAGATAATTCGGTAAATCTCGACATTTTTCCATATATTGTGTGATTATTGTTCGGTTTCGTGCATATATGGAAAATTCTGCCTGATTTGGAAGAAATTGTTTCTTGCGCGTCCGGCCTCCGTCGGATATGCTGGCGGCGAAAGGGGGCGCGGCCATGAAGCGGGCAAAACAGCTGCGGGCGTATCTGCGGGGCTTGAGCCGGCCGCCGCGGGTCATCTTCCGGGCGAGTCTGTATATCTCTCTCGCGCTGCTGGCGGCCGCGCTGCTGGTGCTGGTCCTTGCGGGACCGTTCGACGCGCGTACATATCCGCTGTACAACCTGGCGCGGGAGCTTGCCGTCGCGCCCGCCGGCGTTCTGCTGACGGCCGGCGTCGCCGCCGCCTGGGCGGAAGAGACCATGACGGGCGGAAAATAAGGAAAGAAACGGGCTGCCGATGCGGGCAGCCCGTTCTGTTTTCGTTATGTCTCCGACGGTCTCTTTCCTGACGCGCGCCGGAGTTGTCTTTTTTCTTCTTTCATCCGCCTTTACGCCCCGATCGCGAGCTCCGCGGCGTTCAGCAGCGCGGCGGCGCCGTGGTCGTGCGTGACGACGACCGCCGGGCGGCCGTCCGCCCGAAGCAGCGCGCACATCCGCTCCGTCAGCGCCGGGTCGAGGCCCTTGAACGGCTCGTCCAGCAGCAGGAGCGCGCCGGGATACGCAAGCGCCCGGGCGAGGGCGATCCGCCGGCACTGGCCGCCGGACAGCTCCGACGGACGCCGGTCCGCTTCCCCGCCGAGCTCCACCGCCGCGAGAAAATCTTTTGCCCGGGCCTTTTCCCGGGCGGGCAGGACCGCGGCCACGTTCTCCGCCGCCGTGCACCACGGCAGCAGCCGGTCCTCCTGGAACAGGAACGAAACGGGCGCGGGCACGCCCTTGAGGACGCCGCCCTGCGGCGTTTCCAGCCCCGCGAGGAGCCGCAGGAGCGTGGTCTTTCCTGCGCCGGACGGGCCGGTGACGCAGGTGATCCCCGCGCCGAGCTCCGCGGAGAAATCCGCAAATACGGACTTGTCGCCGTACGCGAAGGTCAGGTTCCGGATCGAAATCACCGCGTACGCACCCACCTTCCCATCAGCGCCTCAAACCCCTTCTCCAGGATGAAGCTCAGCACGATGACCACGGCCGTCCACGCGAACAGCGCCGGGGTCTCCAGATAGATTTTGGAATAGTACAGCTCCGTGCCGATGGCGAGCCGCGGCGCGCACAGCACCTCCGCCGCGACGCCGGATTTCCAGGCGAGGCCCAGCGCCGTGACGCAGGCGGCGTTCCAGTGCGGGAACACCGCGGGCACGTATACGAGGCGCAGCGTCCGGCCCCGACCGAAGCCGTAGGTCCGCGCCATCTCCGTAAGGCCCGGGTCCACGTTCCGGATGGCCGCCGCCACGCCGGACCACAGCACCGGGATCACCATCAGCATGGAGATGAACGCCGGAACGCGCACCTTGCCGATCCACAGGAGGGCCAGGATGATGAACGACGCCACCGGCGTCGCCCGGACCGTGCGGATCAGCGGGGACAGCAGCGTGTCCGCGATCCGGCTGCGCACCGTGAGCGCGGCGAGCAGCGTCCCGAGGACGACGCCGGCCGCAAAGCCGCAGAAGATCCGCAGCAGCGTGCCGCCCGCCGTCCGCCAGAACGCGGCGGTCTGCGCAAGGTCGGCCAGCGTCCGCGCCACCGGCAGCGGCCCGGGCAGGATCAGCTCCGCGCCGATGGGCACAAAACGCCCCACCAGCGCGGACGCGAGCTGCCAGACCAGCATCCAGAACACGAACGCGGCCAGCGATTTTCCGATTTGTTTCCCTTTATGCCGCAGGGACGTCGAGGTAGAAGTCGTCATTGGGGACGGCGCCTCCGATCGAAGTGGGGTCGGCGTTCAGCAGCACCGTGTAATAGGCGCCCAGCGCCGCGCGCATGTCCGCCGCGCCGGTGATGCAGACCATGTTGCAGTCCGGGATGGCCTTTGCAGCCACGGTCTCATTGCCGACGATCCCGAATTTTACCGCCAGCGCAGCCGCGCCGTCCAGGTTCGCCGGGTCGGTCATATAGGCGATGGAGGCCGCGTAGGCCTCGAGGAACCGGGCGAGCGCAGCCGTGTCCACCTTGTCCGTGCGCACGGCGATGCAGCCCTGGGTCAGGACGCTGCCGTCGCCGCTCGCCGCCGCCCACTCGTCCGTCAGGGACAGGGCAAAGCGCACGTCGGCGTTCTTCATGGCCACCGTGGTGGCCGCCGGCACGGGCAGCATGCACACGTCGCCGTTCCCGGACACCATGCGCGTCACCACCTCGTCGCTCGCGAGGTACTCCACCGTCAGGTCCTCCCCGGGCGTCAGGCCGTTCTGCGCCAGGATATAGTTCAGGACGAACTCAGGGTTCGAGCCCTGGCCCGTGGCGAGGACGGTCTTCCCCGCGAGGTCCGCGACGCTCTGCACCGTGTCGCCGTTCTCCAGGATATACAGCACGCCCAGCGTGTTGATGGCCGCGAGCTTCACATTGCCCTGGGTCTTGTTGTACAGCGTGGCGGCCACGTTCGTGGGCACCGCCGCGATGTCCAGCTCCCCGGAGATCAGCGCGGCCACCACGGCCGTGGGGTCGGTCTCCAGCGCGACGGTGTAGTCGTCAAACAGCGCATCGGCCTCCGCCTGCTCCATGAACTTCGCCGCGCCGATGCCGGTCGGCCCGCTGAGGAACGCGACGTGCAGCGACGCCGGGTTTTCCTCCGGCGCGTCCGGCGTCTCCTCCGGCGCGTCGGAAGCGGCGGCGGGCGGCTCGTCCGAGGGCGACGGCGACGCAGGCGACGGCGACGCGCCCGCCTCCGGGCCGCCTGTGTTCGCGTCCTCCGGTTTTGTATTCGTCTGACAGGCCGCGAGCGCGAGCACCAGCGCGAGGGCCAGCAGAATTGCGATCCATTTCTTCATCTTCGTCTCTCCTTTCCGTTCCGCGGCACGGCCGCGGAGCCGGACCGCCGTTCCGGCGGTTCTGTGCAAGTGTATACCCTTTTCGCGCGTTTGTAAATGGGCAGACTGTACGGATTCCCGGGCGGCGCGGCGCGCAAAAGAGGCTATTTGCCGCTTTTGCCCCGCAAATCGCGCGGGGAGGCACAAATTTCTCACAAAAAATCCCAAAAAGGGGTTGCAATCCCCGGAAAATGGTGCTACAATGCCGTTGTTTGATAGTGGTAGTTGACTGGAGTGGGCGATCCCCACTCTTCTTTTTGCAAATTTTTGCAGTCGTAGGGCAGACCCCCTCAGCCGAGAGGCGCGATGTTGGCGTCGCGCCCAACAGTGCGGAAAATTGAGGGGCCTGCGCATCTCTCCTCCCCCCCGGCCCCCCTGCCGCACACCGACAATCCAAACACAGAAAGGCGAAACCGTATATGAGCAAGATCACCGAGACCGTCTGGGGCCTCGCCGCGCCGATCGCGGAGCGGCAGGGCTGCTCCGTCTGGGACGTAGAATATATCAAGGAGGCCGGGCAGTGGTACCTGCGGGTCTACATCGACCGGCCGGAGGGCGTGTCCATCGACGACTGCGAGGCCGTGAGCCGCGCGCTCGATCCGCTGCTGGACGAGTACGATCCCATCCCCGACAGCTATATCTTCGAGGTCGCCTCCGCGGGCGCGGAGCGGGCGCTGAAGCGCCCCTCCGACTTCGAGCAGTTCCTCGGACGCCTGGTGGAGGTGAAGCTCTACCGGACGGTCGAGGGCGCAAAGGCCCATCTGGGCCGCCTCGCCGCCTACGAGGACGGCGACGTGACGATCGAGACGGACGGCGGGGCGCGCCGGTTCGCCAGGGCCGACGTCGCCGGCGTCCGGCTGCGTCTGGAATAAGGACAAACGCGGCGCCGCCGCCCCGGCGCGCCGCATTGCGATAACCCAAAACGAAAGGAATGGTCGAGACACAATGAACGCCGAATTTTTTGCCGCCATCGCCGATATTGAACGGGAGAAGGGCATCCCCCAGGAGTACATGCTGGAGAAGATCAACCAGGCGCTGCTGGCGGCGCTGAAGAAAGACAACCCCGCCGCGGCGGACTGCATGGCCGTGGACGTGGACGATGCGAAGAAGGAGATCCGGATGTACATCCGGAAAACCGTGGTGGAAGAGGTGGAGGAGCCCGCCGTGCAGCTGACGCTGGACGCGGCCCGCGCCATCTCCCCCAAAGCCGAGATCGGCGACGTCATCAACATCGACGTGGAGACAAAAAAGTTCGGCCGCATCGCCGCCCAGGCCGCGAAGCAGGTCATCATCCAGGGCATTCGGGAGGCGGAGCGCGGCATCATCTACCAGAACTTCACCTCCAAGGAGCATGAGATCCTCACCGGCGTCGTGTCCCGGATCGACCCCGTCTCCGGCAGCGCCGCCATCAAGATCAGCTCCAACGCGGAGTTCACCGACGCGCTGCTGGCCTCCGGCGAGCAGATGCCCACGGAGACGCTGCGCGAGGGCGACCGGATCAAGGTCTACGTGGTGGAGGTCCGCCGCGCGAGCAGCGGCCCGCAGGTGCTGGTCTCCCGCACGCACCCGGGCCTTGTGAAGCGGCTGTTTGAGCTGGAGGTGCCCGAGATCTACGACGGCACCGTGAACATCATGAGCATCGCCCGCGAGGCCGGGAGCCGGACCAAGATGGCCGTCATGTCCACGGACCCGCAGGTGGAGCCCATCGGCGCGTGCGTCGGCCCCAAGGGCGGCCGTGTGTCCGCCATCGTGGAGGAACTCCGGGGCGAGAAGATCGACATCGTCAATTACAGCGAGGACCCCGCCGCCTATGTGGCGGCCGCGCTCGCGCCGTCCGAGGTCGTCAGCGTGACGCTGCTGGAGGACGGCAGGAGCTGCCAGGTCGTGGTCCCCGATTCCCAGTTTTCGCTGGCCATCGGCAAGGAGGGACAGAACGTCCGCCTCGCCGCGCGGCTGACCGGATACAAGATCGACATCCGGCCGGAGAGCCAGAGCTGAGCCCGGACCGGGCCGGAGAGGAGGCGCGTACGGCGTGCAGAAGAAGATTCCCATGCGGCAGTGCACCGGCTGCCGCACCATGCGGCCGAAGAAGGAGCTGATCCGCGTGGTCCGCTCCCCCGAGGGCGAGATCTCGCTGGACTTCCGCGGGAAGAAATCCGGCCGGGGCGCCTATGTGTGCCGGGACCCCGAATGCCTCCGGAAAGCCATCAAGGCCAAGGCGCTGGAGCGCGCCTTCGGCGTCGCGATCCCCGACAGCGTGTATGACGCGCTGACGCAGCAGGCGGAGGCCGGAGATGCCGGATAAGCGGCTGGGCATGCTGGGCCTCGCAAAGCGGGCCGGTCAGCTGGAGCTCGGCGCGGACAGCTGCACGGCCGCGGCCCGCGCAGGGCGCGCGCAGCTCGTCGGCGTCGCGTCGGACGCTTCCGAGCGGACGCGGCGGCTGGCGGAAAGGCTCGCGGAGAACGGCCCCCCCGCCGTCCCGCTCCCCTGGACGAAGGCGGAGCTGGGCGAGACGCTGGGCCGGGGCGCGCCGGGGATCCTCGCCATTACGGATTTGCAGCTTGCCGCCGGGTTCGCCGCCGGGCTGGCGGAAGCGGACCCCGCGCAGTACGCGGATACGGCGGAAGCCCTGCAGGCGCGCGCGGCGCGCGCCCGGCAGCGGAAAAGCAGGAGGCGGAATACGGCGTCAGGTGCGCGATGACGGCACCGGCGGCTTGCCCGTCGGACCGAACATCGTTTGTCAGGAGGAGGAATACTATGAGTTTGGTGGTCAAATACAGAGTACACGAGGTGGCGAAGGATTTTAAGCTCGCCACGAAGGACATCACCGAAATTCTGACCAAATACGCCGCCACGCCCAAGAACCACATGCAGGTTCTGGAGGAGGCGGAGCTGGATCTGATCTTTGAATACCTGACCCAGCACAACCAGGTGGAGAGCATCGAGAGCATCTACGCGGAGGCGGCGCAGAGAACCGCAAAGCCCGCGGAACCGGCTCCCGCGGCCGCGCCCGCGCCCGCAAAGGCGCAGCAGCCCGCCGCCGCACAGCCCGGGAAGCCCGCGGCGCAGCAGCCCGCCGCACAGCAGCAGACGCAGCCCCGGCAGCCGAAGCCGGACCGGCCGCATCAGCCCAGGGCCGTGCCGCAGAAGCGCGTGGTGGACACCTCGGGCGTCACCATCAACATCGACAAATACGACGAGCGGCTGGACAATCTCGTCCCGCAGCGCGCCGAGAACATGAAGCGCGGCAAGGAGAAGTTCGCGTCCCGGAAGAACCAGAACCGCGGCGCCGCTGTGAGCAGCAAGCGCCGGCAGGAGGAGCGGGACAAGATGCAGAAGCTCCAGCTGGAGATCGCGAAGAAGGCCCCGCTGAAGGTCCAGATCCCCGACGAGATCGCCGTGGGCGAGCTCGCCTCCCGGATGAAGAAGACCGGCGCGGAGGTCGTCCGGCAGCTCATCAAGCTGGGCGTCATGGCCTCCGTCTCCGACGTCATCGACTACGACACCGCCGCGCTGGTGGCGATGGAGCTGGGCTGCAAGGTGGAGCGCGAGGTGGTCGTCACCATCGAGGAGCGCCTCATCGACGACCATGCGGACACCGATGAGGAGCTCGTGGACCGCGCCCCCGTCGTGGTGGTCATGGGCCACGTCGACCACGGCAAGACCTCCCTGCTCGACAAGATCCGGCAGACCAACGTGGTCTCCGGCGAGGCCGGCGGCATCACGCAGCACATCGGCGCGTACCGCGTCAACATCGGCGGCCGGCCGATCACGTTCCTTGACACCCCGGGCCATGAGGCCTTCACCTCCATGCGCGCCAGAGGCGCCATGGTCACCGACATCGCCATTCTGATCGTCGCCGCGGACGACGGCATCATGCCGCAGACCGTGGAGTCCATCAACCACGCCAAGGCGGCGGGCATCCCCATCATCGTGGCCATCAACAAGATGGACGTGGCGGGCGCGAACCCCGACCGCATCATGCAGCAGCTCACCGAGTACGACCTGGTCGCCGAGGACTGGGGCGGCGACACGATCATCTGCCCCATCTCCGCCAAGACCGGCGAGGGCATCGAGAAGCTGCTGGAGATGGTCGCCCTCACCGCCGAGATGGCGGAGCTGAAGGCGAACCCGAACCGGGCGGCCAGGGGCACCGTCATCGAGGCGCGACTCGACAAGGGCCGCGGCCCGATCATGACCGTGCTGATCCAGAACGGCACGCTGCACCAGGGCGACATCGTCATCGCCGGCACCGCCGTCGGGCGCGTGCGCGTCATGACGAACGAGAACGGCGAACGGCTCACCGACGCGGGTCCCTCCGTCCCGGTGGAGATCGCCGGCATGTCCGAGGTCCCCAGCGCCGGCGACGTGTTCAACGCCGTGGCCGACGAGCGCATGGCGAGGGAGCTCGCCGAGCAGCGCCGGTCCGAGGCCAAGAACGCCGGCAGCGGCGCGCGCAAGGTCTCCCTGCAGGATCTGTTCGAGCAGATCAAGGAGGGCGAGCTGAAAGACCTGAACATCATCGTCAAGGCCGACGTCCAGGGCTCCGCAGAGGCCGTCAAGACCTCTCTGGAGAAGCTCTCCAACGAGGAGGTCCGCGTGCGGGTCATCCACTCCGCCGTCGGCGCGATCAACGAGAGCGACGTCATGCTGGCCGCCACCTCCGGCGCGATCATCGTGGGCTTCAACGTGCGGCCCATGCCCTCCGCCGCGGAGAACGCGGCCCGGGCGAACGTGGACATGCGCATGTACCGGGTCATCTACGACTGCATCAATGAGATCGAGGCCGCGATGAAGGGCATGCTGGCCCCCAAATTCCGTGAGGCGATCATCGGACACGCCGAGGTGCGGCAGGTCTACAAGGTCTCCCACGTGGGCACCGTCTGCGGCTGCTACGTGCAGGACGGCAGGATCTCGCGCGGCTGTCAGGTGCGCGTGGTGCGGGACGGCATCGTGATCCACGAGGGCGAGCTCGCCTCCCTGCGTCGGTTCAAGGACGATGTGCGCGAGGTCGCGACGAACTACGAGTGCGGCCTGTCCGTGGAGAAGTTCAACGACATCAAGGAGGGCGACGTCATCGAAGCCTTCGTTATGGAGCAGATCGAGCAGTAAGCGGCTCCGAACAATGGACAACCGGAGGATCCGACCCGTCCCGGATCGGGTCCTCTTTGCAGATGAGGAAAGAACATGGCATCAAACAAACTGCTGCGCACCAACGAGGACATCCGGCTGGTCCTGTCCGAGCTGCTGCGGTCCGTCAAGGACCCGCGGGTCAACCAGGGCATGATCAGCGTCACCGCCGTGGACACCGCCGGGGACCTGCGCACCTGCAAGGTCTATATCAGCGTGCTGGGCCTCGAGTCGGAAAAGGAGTTCCGCAGAGGGCTCCGCTCCGCCTCCGGCTGGCTCCGGCGGGAGCTGGGCCGCCGGCTGCAGCTCCGGAACGTGCCGGAGCTGGACTTCCGGCTGGACGACTCCATCGCCTACGGCGCGCACATCAATGAGATTTTGAACGGTCTGGACATCCCGGAGGACGGCGATGAAGCGGACGACGAACAATGAGACCGCCGCCCTGCTTCGGGCGCAGGACCGCTTTCTGCTGCTGACCCACGACCGGCCCGACGGGGACACGCTGGGCGCCGCCGCCGCGCTGGCGATGGGTCTGCGCGCGCTGGGCAAGACCGCGTACCTGCTGCCGAATCCCGGCGCGGGGCCGAAATACGACGGGTTTCTGCCGCCGCTCCTCGCGGCGCCGGACTTCGCGCCGGACTTCGTCGTCGCGGTGGACGTGGCGTCGGCGGCCATGCTGCCGGAAAACGCCGCGCCGTATGCCGCGCGGGTGGACCTGTGCATCGACCACCACCCCTCCAACACCGGATACGCCGCGCACACGTGCCTCGCGCCCGAGTGCGCCGCCTGCGGCGAGATCGTTTACGCGCTGCTCTCGGCGCTGGACGCGCCGCTGACGCGGGAGATCGCGGACGCGCTGTACGTCGCCGTCTCGACGGACACCGGGTGCTTTGCGTACGCGAACACCACGGCGGACACGCTGCGCATCGCCGCGGCGCTGGTGACGGCGGGCGCGGACAGCCGGCGGCTGAACAAGCTGTTTTTCCGGACCAAGAGCCGGGCGCGGATCGCCGTCGAGGGACGGCTCCTGTCCGGCATGACCTTTTATCGCGGCGGACAGATCGCCGTCACGGTCCTTACGCAGGCCATGCGCCGGGAGACCGGCGCGGCGGAGAACGATCTGGACGACATCGCGTCCCTCCCGAGCCAGATCGAGGGCGTTCTGGCGGGCGTCCTGGTCCGGGAGAACGCCGACGGGACCTGCCGGGTCTCCGTACGCACAAGCGGCGGCGTCAGCGCGAACCGGATCTGCGCCGCGTTCGGCGGCGGCGGGCACGAGCAGGCCGCCGGCTGCAATGTGGACGCGTCCGCGGAAGAGACGGTGCAGCGCGTGCTCGCGGCCGCGGAACAGGAGCTGGAATGAACGGAATCCTTGTGATCGACAAGCCCCGGGACTGGACCTCCCATGACGTGGTGGGAAAGCTCCGGGGCCTTCTGCATACGCGGCGGATCGGCCACGCGGGGACGCTGGATCCCATGGCTACCGGCGTGCTGCCGGTGTTCGTGGGCCGGGCCACCCGGGCCGTCGAATTCTGCGAGGGCGACGACAAGGAATACCTCGCCCGGCTTCGGCTGGGCGTCGTCACCGACACGCAGGACGTCACCGGGACGGTGCTGCGGGACGCGGGCGACCCGGGCCTTTCGGCCGCGGACGTCACCGCCGTCCTCCCCCGGTTCACCGGGGACCTTTTGCAGGTCCCGCCCATGTACTCCGCCGTCAAGGTGAACGGGCAGCGGCTGTATGCCCTGGCCCGCAAGGGCCGGGAGGTGGCGCGCGCGCCGCGGCCCGTGACGGTCCGCGTACTGGAGCTTCTGGGCGCGGACGGCCGGGACTTCGACCTGCGCGTCGTCTGCTCCAAGGGGACGTACGTGCGCACGCTGTGCGCCGATCTGGGCGAGGCGCTGGGCTGCGGCGGGACGCTCGCCGCGCTGCGGCGGACCCGGGCCGGGCGGTTCACGCTGGACGGCGCCGTGACGCCGGAGGCGGTCGCGGCGGCTGCGGAACGCGGCGAGGCGGAACGTCTGCTCGCGCCCGTGGACACGCTGTTTGCCGACCTGCCCGCCTTCGCGGCGGACGCGCGCGGCGAGCGGGCGGCCCGGACGGGGACGCCGTTTGCCGCGGACGTGCCGGACGGACGGTACCGGGTGTACGCGCCGGACGGCGCGTTCCTGCTGCTGGGCCGCGCGGAGGCCGGGCGCATGCGCACGGTCAAGAGCTTTTTCGAGGTGGACTGATATGGACGCAGAAAAGCGCGTCATCGCGCTGGGATTTTTCGACGGACTGCACCTCGGGCACCGGGCCCTGCTGGAGAAAACGGCGGAGCGGGCCCGTGCGCTCGACTGCACGCCGTCCGTCATCTCCTTTGACACGCACCCGAGCCGGACGGTCACCGGCGGCGCCGTGGAGCTGATCCACTCCCCGCTCGACCGCTCCGCCCTGCTGCGCGAGCGATTCGGGATCGAGGACCAGATCTTCCTGCACTTCGACGAGACGCTGATGCGCATGCCGTGGGACCGGTTCGTGGAATGGCTCGCGCGGGACTGGCAGGCCGTGCACCTTGTGGCCGGATACGATTTCCGGTTCGGCTACCGGGGCGCGGGGAACGCCGACCTGCTCCGGGACAAGTGCGCGGCGCTGGGCCTGGGGTGCGACGTCATCCCGCAGGTGACGCTGGACGGCGTCCCGGTCAACTCTACATACATCCGGGAGCTTCTTCGGGACGGCCGGATCGAGACGGCGAACCGCTTTCTGGGCTACCGCCACTTCTTCACCGGCATCGTGCGGGACGGGTTCCGCCTCGGGCGCACCATGGGCGTGCCCACCGTGAACATGCGCCTCGCCGAGGGGGTCCTGACCCCCGCCCGGGGCGTGTACGTGACCGAGGTCACGCTGCCCGACGGGCGCGTGTTCCCCGGTGTCACGAACATCGGCGTGCGGCCCACCGTGGGCGGCTCGGACCGGATCTCCGTGGAGACGCACCTTCTGGGCTTCTCCGGGAACCTGTACGGACGGCTGCTGCGGGTGGCGTTTTACACCCGGCTCCGGGAGGAGCGGAAATTCGACGGTATGGACGCGCTGAAGGCGCAGATCCACGCCGATATTGCCGCCGCGGAGGCGTACTTCGCCGCGGCCGGACATGAAACAGAGGTTTTGCCATGAAGCTGTTTACCTTTTCCGCCACCGGCAACACGCTCACGACGGCGCGGCTGCTCGCGGACGCGCTGGACGAGCCGTGCGAGGCCGTGTCCCTCGCGCTGCTGCGGGACGCGCCGGAGATCCCGGTGGAGGACGACGCGGTGGGGATCCTGTTCCCCATCTACTATCTGGACATGCCGTGGCTCGTGCGGGACGCCGTGCGGCGCATGCGGTTTTCCGGCACGCCGTACATCTTCGCGCTGGCCACCTGCCGGATGCACGCCGGCCCGGCTGCCGCGCGGCTCGACGCGCTCCTGCGGGAGCAGGGCCAGCGGCTGCACTGGTTCGGCAGCCTCCTGATGCCCGGCAACAGCCATCGCAGCACGGACGAGCAGATCGCGGAAGAGCTTGCGACGCAGGCGGACCGCGTCCGGCAGGCCGCGGCGGCCATTGCCGCCCGGACCGAGCAGGACTGCGCCGCGCCCCTCCCCGCCCCCTCCCCGCTGGAGGCGGGCCCCGCCAATGAACGCGGGCTCTGCGCGGAGGACGTCTGCAATGGCTGCGGCGTCTGCGTGTCCGTGTGCCCCATGGACAACATCCGCGTCGAAAACGGGCATGCGGAGATCGGCGACCGCTGCGTCATCTGCCTGTCCTGCTACCACTGGTGCCCGGTCAAGGCGATCTGGATGCCGAAATTCAAGGACAATGAGCGCCGGCCTCAGTACCGCCACCCGGACGTGACGCTGGACGACATTCTGGCGGAGCGGCTGCCGCGGGAATAAGGACGGATCGGCAGGAGACCGAAAGCCTCTCTTTTGGCGGGTATTGCCGCCTCGGCTCCCTCTGATGAGGGGGCTGTCAGCGGCTTTGCCGCTGACTGAGGGAGAGACCGATCCCGGGCAGGGTATCGGAAACGGGGGGTCTCTCCCCCCGGCCCTGCGGGCCACCCCCCTCGTCAGAGGGGGGCAAGAACCGAAGCGAAATCCAGCGAAGCGATTTCGATTCGGAGAGGAGGCGCAGCTCAGCGCACGAGCATTGCCGCTTGCGGCGATGCGAGACCGGCGCGGCTTGCGCCGACGAGCCTCCGGCGGCCCCTTTTCTGACGCGCGTCAGAAAAGGGGGAAAAGAACGCGCAAAAGGGCGTTCCCCCCTTTTGTATCCCCCCTCGGCCCACGAGGGCACGGCGGGATATTGACCGGCGCACTGGAATCGCAGGGAATGCTGTCGCCCCCTACTGTCGCGTTTAGGTGCTTACCCCGGCAGTGTCGTACCCGCGGCAATTCCACGGTACAGGCGCCTGGCTTGGCGCCCTCTGACGGTGGTGCGGCGGTTTTCGATTGCCGCGCACCAAAGGCTCCCTCTGACGAGGGAGCTGTCAGCGGCTTTGCCGCTGACTGAGGGAGAGACCGATCCCGGGCAGGGTATCGGAAACGGGGGGATCTCTCCCCCCGCCGCTTCGCGGCACCCCCCTCCTCAGAGGGGGGCTTTGAGGGACTGCCGTGCGGGCGTTCGGCTTTCAGCCGGATGCGAGACCGGCGCGGCTTGCGCCGACGAGCCTCCGGCGGCCCCTTTTCTGACGCGCGTCAGAAAAGGGGGAAAAGAACGCGCAAAAGGGCGTTCCCCCCTTTTGTATCCCCCCTCGGCCCACGAGGGCACGGCGGGATATTGACCGGCGCACCGGAATCGCAGGGAATGCTGTCGCCCCCTACTGTCGCGTTCAGGTGCTTACCCCGGCAGTGTCGTACCCGCGGCAATTCCACGGTACAGGCGCCTGGCTTGGCGCCCTCTGACGGTGGTGCGGCGGTTTTCGATTGCCGTGCACCAGAGGCTCCCTCTGACGAGGGAGCTGTCAGCGGCTTTGCCGCTGACTGAGGGAGAGACCGATCCCCGGTCGGGGATCGGAAGCGCGGAAGTATCTCTCCCCCCGCCGCTTCGCGGCACCCCCCTCCTCAGAGGGGGGCAAGGGGTGCGGGTACCCACGCAGAACCCAGCGAAGCGGTTCTGCGTGGGAGAGGAGGAGCGACGGAGCGGGAGAGCGTTCGGCTTTCAGCCGGACGCGAGCTTAGCGGAGTCCGCGACGACGACGTCAGAGGGGGGCAAAACCGAATCGAAGCCCAGCGCAGCGGGTACCCACGCAGAGCCCAGCGCAGCGGGTCTGCGTGGGAGAGGAGGCGCAGCCCAGCGCACGAGCATTGCCGCTTGCGGCGATGCGAGACATACGCGGCTTGCGCCGACGAAAGGGGCGCCGGGGGGCAAAAAGCGCACAAAAAAGCCGGGCCCTTTCGGGTCCGGCTTTCTCTGTTTTTTCGATCCGCTTACTCCGTGACGTAGGGCAGCAGCGCGATCTGGCGCGCTCTCTTGATCGCCACGGTCAGCTGACGCTGGTGCATCGCGCACGTGCCGGTCGCCCGGCGGGGCATGATCTTGCTGCGCTCCGACATGAAGCGGCGCAGCTTCGCGGCGTCCTTATAGTCGATGGACTGCACCTTGTCCACGCAGAACTGGCAGACCTTCCTGCGCTTGCGGTTGCCGCGGGCCTTGTTGTCTCTCTCGTTCGGCAAAGGGATGACCTCCTATCGTTTCAGGTTTTTGTACATGCCGGGCAGCGCCCGGCTGCTTGTCGTTCAGAACGGCAGATCGCCGTCGTCGTCCTCCAGCTCCGCAAAGTCGGAGCCGGTCACCGGCGCGGTGTAGGCATTGCTGCCGCCGCCGTAGCCGCCGGATGCGGGCGCGGTCTGGGCGTACTCGCCGCCGGGCGCGCCGTCCCGCCTGCTGTCTCCGAAATAGACGTTGTCGGCGACGACCTCCGCGCTCCTGCGCTTGCCGCCCTCCTTATCCGTCCAGTCCCGGATCTGCAGCCGGCCGGACACCACGGCCATGCGGCCCTTGGTGAAGTACTTGGAGACGAACTCCGCCGTGCTCCGCCACGCCACGATGTCGATGAAATCGGTCTGCTTCTCCCCGTCGCGGGAACCGAAATCCCGGTCCACGGCCAGAGAGAACGACGCCACGGCCGTCCCCTGCTGGGTGTGCCGCAGCTCAGGGTCGCGGGTCAGTCTGCCCATCAGAACAATGTGATTCAGCATAACACTCCGCCTCCCAGCTTACTCGCCCACCGCGGTGATGAGCGAACGCATGATGCCGTCCGTGATCCGCAGAACGCGGTCCAGCTCCGCCGGGAAATCCGGCGCGGACTCGAACTGCACCAGAACATAGTACCCCTCGGGCTTGTCGTTGATGAGATACGCGAGCTTCCGCTTGCCCATCTCCTCCAGGTTCTGGATGGTCCCGTTGGACTCGATCAGAGTCTTGAAACGCTCCACCAGTGCGGCAACTTCCTCCTCGGTCCGGTCGGGATCGATGATGTACATTACCTCGTATTTTCCGGTGATCTGTGCCATATTTGCACCTCCTTCTGGACTGTTGGCCGCCGGATCGCCCGGCGGCAAGGATTTTTCCGCGCCGTGCAGAGCGCACTGCGCAGTAAACGTAATTAAAACACAGTTTTGTCCGCCTGTCAATGGGTTTTCGATGTTTTTCCCGTACAGAAAACTGCATGCGCCGTTTGGAAACGCCCTTGCAAACCGCCGCGGCGCAATGTATGCTGAACGCACACTACATCTGGAGGAGGCGATCTTATGCTGCAGGTGGGCATTCAGCTCTACAGCGTCCGGAACCGCATGGCAAAGGACTGGCAGGGCACGCTCCGGGCCGTGGCCGACGCCGGCTACCGGGTCATCGAGCCCGCAAACCACTTCTACCCGCAGGACGACGGCATCGGCTTCGGCGTGCCGGCAAGGGTCATGAAGGCCATGCTGGACGATCTTGGGCTTTCGGTCTGCAACACCCATGTCTACCCCCTGGACAACGGCACGGACCACATCGACAACCTGCCCCGGGCGCTGGAGTACCAGCTCGCCGTAGGCTCCCGGCGCATCACCGTGGCGGGCATGCACTTCTTCGGCGTGGACGACGTGCTGCGGAAAGCGGAGATCTGGAACCGCATGGGCGAGATCTGCAGACGGTACGGCGTGGCTTTCATGCTGCACAACCACTACCAGGAGTTTCAGATCTTCCCGGGCCAGACGAAGACCGTCATGGACCTGCTGCTGGAGAATACGGACCCGAAGGCCGTCCGGTTCGAGCTCGACACGTACTGGGCCGTGCGCGGCGCGCAGGACATCCCCGCGCTGTTCCGGCACATGGGCAGCCGCATCCTGATGATCCACCAGAAGGACTTTCCGCCGGAGTGCGGCGAGGAGCTGGACCTCGTGACGCCCGCCATGGAGGCCGGCGCCATCATCGACGAGCCGTACTACGACCGGACGCACACGCCCGGGTCCTTCACGGAGATCGGCTCCGGCTGCCTGCCCATCCAGTCGTACATCGACGCGGCGAACGCGTACACCGCCGCGGACCACATCATTCTGGAGCAGGACTTCACCGCCATGGACGAGATCGAGAGCATCAGGAAGAGCATGGCCGGGTTCAAGCAGTTCACCGGCGTGCGGTGGTAAGCGCGGAAAACGCGGCAAACGGGCCCGGGGAAATCCCCCGGGCCCGTTTGCGTTTCTCCTGCGCGGGAGCTTCGCCGCCTTGCGCCCCCTCAGCGGGCAAACGCCCGCAGGACCGCGTACAGCGCAGCGCACAGCACGGCGGCGGCCAGCAGCGCGGCGCTCCAGCCGTCGAAGTACGGCACGTGCAGATCGGGCGAGTCAAACCAGCCCAAATGATAAAGCAGCATATCCTTCGCCAGCAGAACGCCGCGCCGGATCTGCCCGTCCGACGCGCCGCCCGGCACATGGCCGGGAAACGCCTTCCCCAGCGACACAAACGTCTCGCGCCAGTACTCGGGATCCCGGGCAAAGACCGTGTCCACCAGCGACTGCACGTCCGACAGGGGCACATAGAAGTCCTCCATCGGGTTCTGCGCGACCACCTCCGTATACAGCGCCGCCAGAAAGGCCTCCCGGTCCGGGAAGCGATCCGCCGCAAGCTCCTCCGGCAAAATCGGCATCCGGGTCATGCGCCGCCAGCCGGCGTCGCAGGTGGGAAAGGTCGCCAGACGGTTGTCCATCATAAAGTCAAACCCGAAATAGACCCGCGTGCCCGCCTGGTATTCCCGCGCCAATACGTATTCTCCGCCGACCCGCTCATAGTATCGGACCGGCTTCTCCAGGACGATCGTCGGGTCGGAAATCCGCTCATTCCCGCCGAATTCGGCGCCCATAATCAGCGTACTGACCCCCTCGTCCGGATACGCGGACCACCTCGGGTCCGCTGTAAACCGATCGGGGAGGTTCGGCCGGCAGTACAGATTCAGCCAGTTGTCCCGGTACGCGGCCGCCGTCCGGGCGGCGAGAAGCAGCAGGCACGCGGCCATAAGCCCGAGACATATGCATCGTGTTTTTCTTTTGTTCATTGAACTTGTTAACTTGTCATAACGGTAAACCCGACATTCACCGCACAGGAGATGGGCGTATACCAATGGACATTGTAGTACCGCTGCTGGTATTGTAAATACGATCACCTCCGGTTAACGAAGACGAGGATAGATCCGGTTTTTTGCCTGGAAATACTTCCACGGGGAAATCTTCTATTCTTTTCAGCAGGTCCGTTTTCTGCAGCTCTGCGTAGGTCTCCGGTTCAACAGTCATTTGAAATGTATTCGTCCGATGGGATGCAACATACTGCCAAACAGGATACCCGGCATTGTTAAACTCGTCAACACACCAAACAAATGTTTTCAAATAGTTCAGAGAATACTGTGCTTGCTCAAAAAGCAAGCACTCTGGATTCCCGCTCAGTTCTCTGTATTTTTCCTGCATTTGCTCAGATACATCCGTCAGCTTAATAACAAGCTTATATTCTCTCTCCTTATCAACATATTCACCGGCAAATTCATCCGGCCAGATCGTGTTGCCGTATTCATCCACCGGGAACGATCTGACAATTCGATCAAATGCTTCTGCTGCGGGCATCTGTGCTTCCATAATTTGCATGGACGCAAATGACGTCTCCTCTTCATTCTCCGCCGCAAAGCTCGTAACAGACACAAGCATTCCCATTGTCAGGAACAATGCAAGAACTCGCAAACCCTTTTTCTCATTTTACGCCCTCCACCACAAACCATCAAAAACCAGCACTATAAATAAAACTGTTTCTGAACTTTTCTATCCGCATGGGAATCGCCTCTTTTCCTTATGCTACGCATTCAATTCATACTTATATTAGCAGATTGAACATATTTAGTCAACATTTTCCGCGATTATTTTGTCATATTGCCAAAATCTGGAGGGCTCAAACGGTTCACCGGCGTGCGGTGGTGCGCGCGGAAAAACGCGGAAAACGGGCCCGGGGAAATCCCCCGGGCCCGTCTGCGTCTTTCTCTCCCTCAGTCAGCCCTTGCGGGCTGACAGCTCCCTCGTCAGAGGGAGCCTTTTCGGGGCGCGGTGTTCCCCCGGCCTCCTCCGTCTTTTCGAGAGGGAGCCTTTTCGGGGCGCGGCGGCGCCATGCTCACCCGCCGTCCTCCGCGAGCCGGTCCAGCACCGCGCCGTAATTTGCCCGCCGGTGCGGGAACAGACAAGCGCTGCAGTCCTTGACGCCGTTTTCCAGGATCGTGAACGCGCCGCCGCACCGGTCTCCCAGCGCGTGCAGCGGGCAGTAGCAGAACAGGCAGCTGAAATCGTCCGGGTCCGCCCCGGCGTGGCAGGGGAAATACTCGCATTCGCGGTTCTGAAAATACGAAAAATGCTTTCCCTGCCAGGTCTCCTTTTCCATGCCGCTCCCCTCCTCTTCTCCGCTCCAGTATACGCCGGAACCCCCGATTCCGCAAGAAAAACGTCCCGCTTGACAAACCGCTCCGGATGCGATATGCTGTGCGTGTCACCTGATAAGAAGCGAAAGCTGACGGCAAGGGACGGCAATCGGACATCGGAATGTTTTTCTGCCGTACCCGGACCGTCGGGTACGGCATTTTCATTGTGCCGGGAAAGGAGAAAACTATGGAAACCAGAGTCGCAGTCATGAGCATCATCGTGGAACAGGGCGGGGACGTGGAGCCGCTGAACCGGCTGCTGAGCGCCTACGGCCGGTACATCATCGGGCGGATGGGCATTCCCTACCGGCAGCGCGGCGTGAACATCATCAGCATCGTGCTGGACGCGCCCCAGGATGAGATCGCGGCCCTCGCCGGAAAGGTCGGGAATCTGCCCGGCATCACCGTGAAGACCGCGTATTCCGGCGTGCAGGGGTGATTGCGTGCAGACAGAGCGGATCGAGCGGCTGTGCGCGGAGCACAGCCTCCCGGTGTCGGAGTACGAGCGGCTGATCCGGGAGCGCACGCCGGAGGACGCCGCGCTGCTGGCCGCCCGGGCCGACGCGGTCCGGCGGGAAATCTACGGCGACGCGGTCTACATCCGCGGTCTGCTGGAGATCTCCAACATCTGCCGGAACGACTGCCTGTACTGCGGCATCCGCCGGAGCAATCCCGCGGCGAGCCGCTACCGGCTCACGGAGGCGGAGCTCCTCGCCTGCGCGGAGGAGGGGTACGCCCTCGGGTTCCGCACGTTCGTGCTGCAGGGCGGCGAGGACCCGTATTTCTCGGACGACGTGCTGGGCGGGATCGTGTCCGCGCTGAAAGCGCGGCACCCGGACTGCGCCGTGACCCTGTCCGTGGGCGAGCGGAGCCGGGCGAGCTACGCCCGCCTGCGCGAGGCCGGGGCGGACCGGTATCTGCTGCGGCACGAGACCGCGGACCCGGCGCACTACGCGCGGCTGCACCCGGCGGAGATGTCCTTTGAAAACCGGATGCGGTGCCTCGCCGATCTGCGGGACCTGGGGTACCAGGTGGGGTGCGGGTTCATGGTCGGCTCCCCGTTCCAGACGGCGGCGGAGCTCGCCCGGGACCTTGCGTTCCTGGAGTCGTTCCGGCCCGACATGTGCGGGATCGGCCCGTTCATCCCCCACCGGGACACGCCGTTCCGGGATGCGCCCGCGGGCACGGCGGAGCTGACGTGCTTCCTGCTGTCCGTCATCCGGCTGATCCTGCCGGCGGTGCTGCTGCCCGCCACCACGGCGCTCGGCACGATCCACCCCGAGGGCCGGGAGCTGGGTCTCCGTGCCGGGGCCAATGTGGTCATGCCAAACCTGTCTCCGGTGTCCGTGCGGAAAAAGTACGCGCTGTACGACAACAAGATCTGCACCGGAGAGGAGTCCGCCCAGTGCCGCGGATGTCTGGACGCGCGAGTCCGCGCCGCCGGATACCGGATCGTGACGGACCGGGGCGACGTGCGGAGCGAACCGTAAGCCAAATTCATAATCTCTACGGGGAAAGTCCGATCTGACCCCAAAGAAAGGAGCCTGCAAGTCATGGCGGTTTACAATCCGAAATCCATGCACGCGGACGAGTTCATCAACGATGAAGAGATCCGCGAGACGCTGGCCTACGCCGAGGCCAACAAGAACAACACAACGCTGATCGACGAAATTCTGGAGAAAGCCCGGCCGAAAAAGACCGGCACGGGGTACGTCTGCGCGGGGCTCACCCACCGGGAGGCGTCCGTGCTGCTGGCCTGCGAGATCCCCGAGAAGATCGAAATCATGTACCGGATCGCGGAGGAGATCAAGATGGCCTACTACGGCAACCGGATCGTGATCTTCGCGCCGCTGTACCTGTCGAACTACTGCGTGAACGGGTGCCTGTACTGCCCGTATCATCTGAAAAACAAGCACATCGCCCGCAAGAAACTGACCCAGGACGAGGTGCGGGCCGAGGTCGTCGCCCTGCAGGACATGGGCCACAAGCGCCTCGCCATCGAGGCGGGCGAGGACCCGGTGCACAACCCCATCGAGTACATCCTCGACTGCATCCGTACCATCTACTCCGTCCACCACAAAAACGGCGACATCCGCCGGGTGAACGTGAACATCGCGGCCACCGCCGTGGAGGAGTACCGGATGCTGAAAGAGGCCGGCATCGGCACGTACATCCTGTTCCAGGAGACGTACCACAAGGAGAGCTACCTGCGCCTCCACCCCACCGGCCCGAAACACGACTACGACTACCACACGGAGGCCCACGACCGGGCCATGGCCGGGGGGATCGACGACGTCGGCCTCGGCGTGCTGTTCGGTCTGGAGCTGTACAAATACGAATTTGCGGGGCTTCTGATGCACGCGGAGCATCTGGAGGCCGTACACGGCGTGGGCCCGCATACGATCAGCGTGCCGCGGGTTAAGCGCGCCGACGACATTGACCCCGATACATTTGACGGCGGCATCGACGACGAAACCTTTGCGAAGATCACGGCCTGCATTCGGCTCGCCGTACCCTACACCGGCATGATCATCTCCACCCGGGAGAGCCAGACCGTCCGGGAGAAGCTGCTGCGGCTGGGCGTGTCCCAGATCAGCGGCGCGTCCCGCACGTCCGTCGGCGGGTACACAGAGTCGGAGCGGCCCCACGACACGGAGCAGTTCGACGTCAGCGACCAGCGGACGCTGGATGAGGTGGTGCGGTGGCTCATGGAGCAGGACCACATCCCCTCCTTCTGCACCGCCTGCTACCGCGAGGGGCGCACTGGCGACCGGTTCATGTCCCTGTGCAAAAGCGGGCAGATCCTGAACTGCTGTCACCCCAACGCGCTGATGACGCTGTCCGAATATCTGGAGGACTACGCCTCCCCGGAGACGAAGGCCGTCGGATACGCCATGATTGAGCGGGAGCTCGCCCGGATCCCCAACGACAAAGTCCGGGACATCGCCCGGCGGAATATCGCCGACATCCGCAGCTCCAACCGCCGCGACTTCCGGTTCTGATTGCATCGCGCCCTGCGCATTTCTTTCAGCGCGACGTGGGCGTCGCGCCCTACGGCGTCGGCGCAAGCCGGTGCAGATTTAGGACAACACCGCATCCGGCCGCCAAAGGCGGCCGCCCCCGCGCGGGAGCCCCATCTAAACACAGAAAGGAAACCGTACCATGTCCCTGAACGATACGCCGTCCGGAGAACGGCTGCACATCGGGTTTTTCGGCGTCCGGAACGCCGGAAAGTCCAGTCTGGTCAACGCCGTCACCGGGCAGGCGCTGGCCGTCGTGTCCGACGTGAAGGGCACCACCACCGACCCGGTGCAGAAAGCCATGGAGCTGCTGCCGCTCGGCCCGGTGGTCGTCATCGACACGCCCGGCCTCGACGACGAGGGCGGCCTCGGCGCGCAGCGGGTGCAGCGCGCGCGGCAGGTCCTCGCAAAGACTGACGTCGCCGTGCTGGTGGTGGACGCGGCGGCGGGGCTCTCCCCGCTGGACCGGGAGCTGCTCGCGCTGTTCGCCGAGCGGGACCTGCCGTACGTCGCCGCCTACAACAAGGCGGACCTCCTCCCCGCGCCGCGGCCGGAGCTGCCGGCGCGCGCGCTGTACGTCAGCGCCGTCACAGGGGAGAACGTACACGCGCTCAAGGAGGCGCTGGGCGCGCTCGCCAAGGGCCGGGAAAACCCGCGGCGGATCGTCGCCGACCTTTTGGAGCCGGGCGATCTCACCGTCCTCGTGACGCCCATCGACGAGTCGGCCCCGAAAGGCCGCCTCATCCTGCCCCAACAGCAGACCATGCGGGACATTCTGGACGCCCGCGGCGTGTTCGTCACCTGCCAGGAGACGGAGCTTGCCGCCGCCCTCGCGGCGCTGGGCCGGAAGCCGAAGCTGGTCGTCACCGACTCCCAGGTGTTCGCCCGCGCGGCAAAGGACACGCCGGCGGACGTCTGGCTCACCTCGTTTTCCATCCTGATGGCCCGGTACAAGGGGAGCCTGCCCGCGCTGGTGCGGGGCGCGGCCGCGCTGGATAAGCTCCGGGACGGCGACCGGGTGCTGATCTCCGAGGGCTGCACCCACCATCGGCAGTGCAAAGACATCGGCACCGTGAAGCTGCCCGCCTGGATCGAGGCGTTTTCCGGCGCGAAGCCGGAATACACGTTCACCGCCGGCGGGGAGTTCCCCGAGGACGTCTCCGGCTTCCGGCTCGTAGTCCACTGCGGCGGGTGCATGCTGAACGAGAAGGAGATGCAGCGGCGCACGGCGGCCGCGGTCCGCTCCGGCGTGCCCATCGTGAACTACGGCGTCGCCATCGCGCAGATGCACGGCATCCTGCGCCGCAGTCTGGAGCCGTTCCCCGACGTGCTCGCCCTGCTGGATGCATAACGCTGCCTGTAAAAAGGACCGGAACGATCGTTCCGGTCCTTTTTCGTGTGCAGATCCCCGGCCTGCATTCCGGGCGCCGGGGGCGCGGGGTTTACTCCGACTTCCACAGGCCGTGGAGATTGCAGTACTCGTAGGCCGCGACCACGGCGTCCCCCGGCGTGAGCGCGAAGACGGCTTCGGGCCGGTCGCCGGGCTTCAGGGTCTTGCGCTGGCGGCCCTCTCTGGTCTCCAGCAGGATCCACATGATGTAGTGCGCCTCCAGCATGGGGTGCGCCGCAGAGCCGACCGTGACGGTAACGGTCTGCCCGTCCGTCCGGATCACCGGCACGTGCTTCTCCCCCGCGCCGTCGGAGGTGTTGGGCGTGATGGGCTGCATCTGCTCTCCGCAGCAGCTGCAGCGGACGCCGGAATCGTGGATATGTGCGATGATGTTTCCGCAGTGTGCGCACTTATAGAATGTCATGGTCCTTTCCTCCTTCTCTCTGTTTCCGTATTTTCAAACAGCCGGACTTCTCCGGCAGCTTTCCTTACGCATACCGGTACCGCTTCCGCTGCCGGATCAGCACGAGGACGGACAGCACGAATATGCCGCTCTCCGCCGCCGGCATGGACAGCCAGATCCCGTCGCTGCCCAGCGCAAGCGGCAGGAGCAGCACCGCGATCATCTGAAACACGAAGATCCGCAGCGCCGAAAGCGTCCCGGCGATCAGCCCGTTGTTCAGCGCGGCGAACAGGTTGGACGTGAAGATGCCGACGCCGGTAAAGACGTAGCACAGCATATACAGCCGGAGCGCGCGGACGCTGATCTCCAGAAACGCCGGATCGTACCCGGCGAACACCGTCGCCACGGGCCGCGCCGTCGCCTCCGCGACGGCCGTCAGCACCAGCGAGGACGTGCACACGAGCGTGAGGCTCTTGCGGAACAGGCTTTTCAGCTCCTCGCTTCTGCCCGTGCCGTAGTGGTAGCTGAACGCCGGGCCCACGCCCATGGCGTACCCGAGATACACCGCCACGAACACGAAATTCACGTACATGATGATCCCGTACGCGGACACGCCGTACTCGCCGATGTAGCGCATCAGCTGGAGGTTGAACACCATATTCACGGCGGACATGGACAGGCTCGTGATGAACTCCGCCGCGCCGTTCGCCGCCGCGCGGCCCAGCGCCCGGGGCATGAACGACGTGCGGCCCAGCCGCAGCGGGCTTGTCCGGCTCAGCGCGAAGTACAGCAGCGGGCCGATCCCGCCGACGGCCTGCCCGATGCAGGTCGCCGCCGCGGCCCCGGTCACGCCCCAGCGCAGCACGCCGATGAACAGCCAGTCGAGGAGCATGTTCGTGACGCCGGCGGCCACCGTGAACGCAAGGCCCAGCCTGGGCCGCTCCGCCGCCACCAGAAACGTCTGCAGCGCCATCTGCAGGATGAAGACCGGCGTGGTCAGCAGGAAGATCCGCCCGTAGCGCACGCAGACGTCCAGCATCTCCCCGTCCGCGCCCAGGAGCCGCGCCGCTGACGGCAGAAACAGCTCCGACAGCGCGCCGAGCGCGACCCCCGCGAGGATCGCCGCGTACACCAGCATGGAGAAGATGCGGTTTGCCCGCGCCTCGTCCCCCTGTCCGCGCACCAGCGACACGAGCGCGCTGCCGCCGACGCCGATCAGCGTCCCCACCGCGCTGAAAATATAGCAGTACGGCAGGATCAGATTCACGGACGCAAACGCCGTCTGCCCCGCGAAGTTCGACACGAACAGGCCGTCCACCACCCCGTAGACGGAGGTGAACAGCATCATCAGCACGGAGGGCAGCGTGAACCGCAGCAGCTTTTTGTATGTAAAATGGTCGGATAACCGGATCTTCACGCGGCATTTCTCCCCTTTTTCTCTGTCTGAAGTACACGGCAGTATACGATACTCTCCTCCGTTTGTCAAGCCGCGCCGGGCAAAAAAGGCCGCCCGGGACGGGCGGCCTTTCGGCGAGTTCAGGGACGGGCAAATCGGAACCCGGCGTGCCGTACGGGCCCGCCGCCGAATGTGAAAAGGCCGATCTTCGCAAACGTGAAAAACAGGTCCGGGATCAGCGGCATCCTCTGTCTCCCCCGTGCGCGCCGCAGTCCCCGCCGGAAAGGCAGCCGTGTCCCGCATCGCCGTCGTGTTCATGGCAGACGGCGTCGGGATCCGCCGCCAGCGTTCCGGCCAGATACGCCCGAACCGCCGCGTCCGCGTCTCCCTCCGCGCCGGGCAGGAGCGAAACGCCCGCCTCCTCCAGCGCCATTCTCGCCCCCGCGCCGATCCCGCCGCAGAGCAGGACGTCCACCTGCGCGGCGCGGAGGAACCCGGCCAGCGCGCCGTGTCCCGTCCCGCTCGTTTCGAGGATCCGGGTCTCCCGGATCTCCCCGTCGGCCGCGTCGTAGAGCTTGAACCGCTCCGTCCGGCCGAAATGCTGCCAGATGCGCCCCTGTTCGTAAGGAACTGCAATACGCATGATCTTCTCTCCCTTCTTCATCGTTTCAGCGGCCCCGAAATCCGGGCCGAGCCGATACGCGCCGCCCGTGATGCGGAGCCGCTTCCCGTTCACCATGGCGTCCGCCAGCTTGAAGCGCGCCGTCCCATACATGGCGGCGACGGTCGCCCGGGACACGCCCATGGCCGCGGCGCATTCCTCCTGCGTCTTCTTCTGATAGTCGATCAGCCGGATCGTCTCGTACTCCTCCAGCGGCAAAAGGACCGTCTCCGTCCGTTCGCCGTCCTCCGGCGCAAAGCTCCAGAAATCCGGGTATCCGCAGATCCGTCTGCATCGTTTCGGTCTCGGCATGGCGCCTCCTTTCCGGCATATGCCAACAATGCCAGTATAGACCCTTTTCTGACATATGTCAAGAATCTGTGTATTTACCCGCCGTATCGCAGGACAAAAAACCCTTTTTTTGCGTGAAACCGGCTCCGTCCCGCACGAACGGCGGAATGCGGCCGTTTTTCGCGGCCGCGGGCCTTGCGGGCGGCGGCGGCGTGTGGTAGAGTATGGAAGGGTCCGCCGCCGGGCGGATCGAAACCCGTTCCGGCGGGCGTTTCGGAACGCCCCGGCGGGATTTCAGAAAAAAAGATACGGGACAGAGAAAAACATGAGAACAAAAACGGGAAACAGGCGGATCGGACGGCGCGCGTCCGACGGGCGCGAGAACACGATCGTGATCGGCTCCGCGCCGGAGGATTACGGGGCCGGCAGGCAGTTTGTGGAGGACCTGCTGACGAGAAGCGGACTGTCCGGGGAGATCATCCGGGAGAATCTGCTCGTCTTTGAGACGATCTTCAACAAGCTGTCCGAGCAGTACAGAGACGCTCCCGTGCAGCTGACGATCTCCGGCCACAGGGGCCTGGATGTAAAGATCAAGATCACGTTCGAGGGCAAAATGGCCATCCTCGAAGGCGAGGACGGCCGCTTCTCGCCCGAGGACAGGATCCTGGAGGCCTTCGCAGACAAGCTCGACTTCCACTATCATCTGGGGTTCAACCGGATCTCTCTGTCGGTAAGCCGGAACTACAGACGGGCCGTGCTCGTGAATCTGCTCGCGCCGCTCCTCGCCGTTCTGATCGGGTTCCCGATCTCTCTGGCGGCGGACGCCGACGGGGTCGCCTGGTTCATCAAATACGTGACGATCCCGGTGGAAAACCTGTTTATCAACGCCGTGCTGATGCTGGCGGCGCCGGTCACCTTTTTCTCCCTGCTCAAGAACATCACGGACCTGTACATCACCCGCGAGCGGAACAAGGGCGTCGGCAGGCTGCAGAAAAGAGTGCTGCTGTCCTCTGCGCGCGCGGTCGTGATCGCCGCGTGTCTCGGTCTGGCGATCGTAAAGCTCTTCGGCGGCACGGCGATCCCGGCGGGCTTCTTCAGTCTGCAGGCCAGAACAAGCTTCCTGAAAGCGGGCTTTGAATTCATCGCCTCCAGCATCCTGCAGCCGTTCGAAAATCTGTCGCCGTTCCCGCTCCTGCTCCTCGCGTTCCTGACGGCCTACGCCTTCTGTTCGGTGGGAAAGCACTTTGACAGGATCAAGGCCGCCGTGGACGCGTGCTATACCCTGTTTTCCAAAATGCTCGGCATGGTGATCTATCTGCTTCCCGTTTTCAGCTTCCTCGTTTTCCTGGACAACATCCTGCTCGAGGGGTTTTACGACCTGCCGATGCTCGCGGCGGTCGCCGCCGCCATGGCGATCGGCAGCGTCCTTCTGTGCCTCTTCTACGTCCTGGGCCTGCGGGCAAAAGGGATCCGGGGGCTTCGGCTGCTCTCAGATCTGAAGCCGCTCCTGCTCGAAAACCTCAGCATGGGCTCGGCCATCGACGCCGTCCCGTTCAACACGAGATTCTGCGCGAGAAACCTCGGCATCGACCGGAAACGGCTTCAGGATTCCCTGCCCGTGCTGGCGCAGCTCAATCTGGACGGCAACTGCCTCGTGCTCACCCTGATCTCCGTGCTGGTCCTCGCGATCAGCACCCCCGACTTCACGGTCATGGATCTGGCGCTGATCGGGATCCTCGTGCTGTTCCTCTCTCTCGGCGCGCCGGGCCAGCCCGGCTCCTGCCTGATCGGGCTCGTCGTCATACTGAATTTCCTGGACGCCAAGTCCGTTCTGGAGCTGGCGATCGTCGGCGAGGCGCTGTTCGGCTGGCTCCAGAATACGATCAACGTACTCGGCGACATCGTGATCGTGGCGCAGATCAGTCCGCCGCACGAAAAGTACCGGATCGGGAAAAGGGCCTGAACGCCGCCGGAAGCATGCGTCCGCCCGCGCCGCGCCGCAGAACGCGTCGGGCCGCAGCAGATACAAAAACACGGCAATACGCAGAGTATTGCCGTGTTTTTTCATGCGGTTCCGGCGGAGATGGGCCCGCCGCCGGGGCGCCGCGCCGGCCGCGGAAAACAGATCGGAGCGCGCCGCAAAACAGCGGAAGACGCTCTCCGGCGTCTTCCGGGCGCTGTGCTTTCCGTTTGGCGCAGGCCGGAGGAAAAAGCCGGGGCCTCCCGGTTTTCGGGAGGCCCCGGCCTGATTCAGTTTTCGGAAGGCCCCGGATCTGATTCGGTTTTTCCTTACAGAGAGAACGAGATCCGCAGCGCCGGATTCGCCACGCGGGTGGCGATGGCCGCGATCTGCTCCCGGTTGATGGGCAGATCCGGTCCGAAGGAGCCGGACGCGTCCATACCGGTCAGGATGCCCGCGTTGTACAGCCGCAGGATGGCCGCGAAGTTCGGGTCGTCCGCAGGCACGTCGGGCAGCGCGGTGATCCGGTTGATGGGCGTCAGCGCCTCATCCGGCAGCGCCGCGGAGACGATGGCCGCGAACTGCGCCCGGGTGATCGGGGCGTCCATATCGTACTGCGCCGGATCCAGGAAGCCGTTTTCCTCCGCGTAGTCGGTATACGCCTGATACCACGGTCCGTCCGCCGCCGGTTCAAATTCGCCGCTGCCGCCGTAGTAGATGCTGTGCAGCCGCGCGGCGATGGTCACCGCCTCGCTGACCTTCAGCTCGTCGCCGACGCCGAACGTCCCGTCGTCCCTGCCGACCAGCAGGCCGTATTCCACGGCGGCCTTGACGTTCTCCGCGTACCACGCGTCAGCGCTGACGTCGCTGAGCATGCCCTCCGTGTACGTATGCTCCGCCTTGAAATTATCCAGGCTGCCGGTCTTCTCTGCAGTCGGCACGTATCTTATATAGCTTGCGGAGGCGACGTCGCTGTCCGTCATCCCGTCCTTCACGGCGATCGCCTTCACCGTGGTCGTGTCGCTGACGGTGAACGGCCCGGCGTAGAGCGTGCTCGCCGCCGTGGGGTCGCTGCCGTCCGTGGTGTAGTAGATCGACGCGCCGTCCGTCGCGCAGGTGATCGTGATGATCTTCCCCGCGGAGAAGACCGCCGCCGCGGGCAGTTCCGGCGCCGCGGCCTTGTCCTTTAGCGTCAGCGCGACGGCGTCGGAGGTCAGTTCAGAGCCCGACGCTGCGGTGCGGACGTAATACGTGCCGGGCGCGAGGTCCGTTCTCGGACCGGTGCAGGCCTCCCACGCCGTGCCGTCCGTGCTGAACTCATGCGACGATGTGGTCGGGATGCTGCCCGTGCCGCCGGGGACCGCGGGCTGCGTCGGCGTCAGGTCCGGCGTCGCCGCCTTTGTGACCGTGATGGCCTGAGAAGCGCTGTCAAGCGTATTCGTACCGTCGCCCTTCTGCACCACGGAGAGGGTACCCGCCGAAACGCCGGTCAGATCGTACGAGGTCGCGCCCGTAAGCGTAAAGTCCGCCGTCGCCGCGCCGGAGACGGTATAATGGGCGCCGTCCGTGAGATCGGAGAGCGTGCCCGTGTCCGGGCCGGTGGCGGTGAAGGTCGCCGCAGGCGTGGTTTCGCGCTGCAGCAGCGACGCCTCCGCGCCGCTGAGCGTGATGTCGTACGCCGCGTCGTCGCTTGTGAAGTTATCCGCCGTGCCGTTGCCGGAAAGCCCGGAGGTAAACACGCCGGGGGTCTGCATCGTGACGCCGAAGTCGCCCGTAAGGGGACCGGTGACGGTGATCACGCCGCCCCCCTCCAGATAGACGTTGCCGGCCGCGCCGTTCAGCGCGTTGCCTGTGACGGCAGAATCGCCGCTCACGTTGATTTTTCCGTCAGAGTTGCTGTACGCCGACGCGATATACACGCCGCCGCCGTTCCGGCCGGCCTCGTTGCCGCTGATGATACCGCCGGTGAAGGTGAAGGCGCCGCTATTGACAAATACGCCGCCGCCCTTGCCCTGCATGTCCGCCACCATTATATTTTTGTTGACCGCTCTGTTGCCGACGATGGCGCCGCCGGACATGTTGAAGCTGCCGGACTGCACGTACACGCCGCCGCCCAGGCCTTCCACGGTGCCGAAGCCGTTCTTGCCCGCGCAGTTGCCGACGATGGTGCCGCCCTTCATATTGAACGTGCCGCCGGTGATATACACGCCGCCGCCGAACTGGTCGTTAAAGCCGCCGGTGATGACGCCGCCGGTGACCTCCACCGTGCCGCCCGTGACCGGGTCGGTATAGGCAACGGCTCCGTTGTGGTCCGCGTCGGGGTCGCTGTCGGTGAGCGTCAGCGTGCCGGAGATGCTGAAAGCGCTGCCGTACATATCCGTCATATCCGCCGTATAGCCCCTGTCAACGACGTGGCCGTTTAAGTCCAGCGTCGCCGTGACGCCGGAGGGCACGGCCAGCGGATATGCCCAGTACGGATTGTCGGGGGTCACGTCGGCGGTCAGGACGATGCCGCCGCCCGCATTCAGCGCAGCGCCCAGTTCGGTCCAAGTGCTTACGTGTGTAGCGAAAGCCCAGAGCTTCGGGCCGTTCGCGCCCATGTACCAGACGGTATTGAAATCCCAGCCGGAGAAGTTGGCGGGATCCTTCATCTGCGCTGCGGTCAGGGCGCCGCAGCCGGTTATTGTGGCAGAGTTCTGACCGACGACGTCCGCCGCCGCAGTGTCAAGGGAGTAGCAGTTCTGCACTGTGCTGTTGTTTATATTTTCCCCCACAGCGCCGCCGACGCCGTATATGCCGCCGCTGTGAACGCCGCCGTTGTCTGCCGTTCCGGAGACGGCGCCGCTGACGTGGGCGCAGTTCTTCGTAACAGAAGAGGAAGCCAGGCCAACAACGCCGCCCACACTGACGTTATAACTGCTCACTCCCGTCACAGTACCGCTGTGGAAACAGTTTTGCACAGTGCCATTACTGACATCTCCGGCGATCCCGCCGACAAAAGCACTGAAACAATACTCCGTGTTGTGATGGGTCGCCGAGACCGGGCCGGTGAAGGAACAGTTCTCTACCTTTCCATAATATATAAACCCCGCAATGCCGCCGGCATTTGTCTGATTACTGGATTCTGCCGTGACGCTGCCACTGACGCTCACGTTCCGCACCGTGCCCTCAAAGACAGTGTCGGAAGTCCAATCCTTATCGCCGACATAGCCAAACAGACCGGCATATAAAGCATCATACGAGCCGCTGTTCAAGTTGTTGCAATTCACATTCAGCCCGGTGATGCTGTGTCCCCGCCCGTCGAAGTCGCCGATGTATGGAAAATCGTTGTCGGCGCCGATGGGCGTCCACGCCTCGTTTTCAAGGTCGATGTCCGCCGTCAGCACGGCGTGGGCGGCAAGATTCTGCGTCTCGCCGTTTGCGCCGTTGACGATGTCGCGGAACTTCTTCAGCTCCGCTTTTGTGCCGATCTGGTAGGGGTTTTCGCTCGTGCCGTCGCCCGCGCCGCTCCACGCCGCCTTTGCCGGGATCCCCGGCAAAAGCGCCAGCAGCAGGCACAGGGTCAACAGCAGTGAAAATGTCCTCTTCATTTTCATAACGCCTCCTCTTTCTGTCCTTTCTTCATACAGTTCACGCTCCGAAACGATGAACCGTCCAACGCGTCGCCGGGGCCCAACCGGCAAGCTCTTCGGATACTGAAATCGTACCATATTCCGCCCGAAATTACAATGCCGAAACCCCGGGCTTCCGAACAAAAAACAGCGCCGGGACCCGTGGGTCCCGGCGCCGTATTCCGTTCTGCGCGGCGCGTATGTCCCCGCTCGCTCCTGCCGCTCCGCGGCAGAACCGCCCGGGAATGACAACAGGCCGCGGTTCGTCCGACCTGTACGATAAAACAGCGCGTCCCGCAGAAACAAAATCGAAGCCCAGCGAAGCGGGTTCGATTTTGAGAGGAGGAGCGACGGAGCGAGTGAGAGACGGCGTTTGCTTTGGAAAAGAAAACGCCGCCGCGAACGATACGAAGTCCGCGACGACGATGGCACCCATGAGGGGATTCGAACCTCCGACCTACCGCTTAGGAGATATGCCAAGCGCTTAAATTGAGCCGATGGCACAATATATGGATTAATTTACAATATTAAAGCCAATATATTGTGGTTGCGGTGCGTATAACTTTGGCACCTTCGGTGTTTTCAATCACAATAAAACGCTCGATCTATTTTTCCGGTGCCGAAAACGGTGCCAATCCGGCAGCCAAAAAAAGAATACAATAAAGAAGGATTTACTTTTCGTCGTGAAAGGGCTAGCCCGCATGGAGAGATCTGTGCGGGCTCTTTTTCGCGTCTTTCAGCCAGTATTTATGCGGGTTTTTAGCGATCTTTCCGCGATCTTTCTGACGTTTTTAACATTGCAAAATGGGCGCAGGTTGCAATCTTTCCGCATGTTTACAGGGCTTTTGCGGATCGTCTTTCTACGATCTTTCGCCGGTCTTTCGTTCGTCTTTCTGCACGTCTTTCAGGCGTATTTTGATCGTCTTTCTTCAATTTTTCGGCGCATCTTTGTAAACAAATACCCAGAGATATAGACAAAAGCGAGAAAAAGTGCTATAAAATATATATGCAATTTGATAAACTGAACGCTTTCGTAAGAAAGTTGGCTGATTAATCTTCTGTAATGCTATTAAGAGGATTGCCCTTTGAGGTTTATAGCAATAGGCCGCCCTATGATCAGTCACATGATTTATCAGATTGACTTTACCATAGGAGGCACAGGCGTCTTTTTCTGAAAAGAATAATGAAAAAGACAAACAATTTTATGGACTTAAACCGAGAAACGGCCATGCGGTTATGGAGTAAGGCCTACGGCAAGGCGACCAAAGTGAAGGATTTCACCGGTCGTGAAATTGCTAAAGGCGCTTACAATGATCGCAGCAGCGATTTTGGGTGGAATGTTGATCATATCCTCCCGCAGAGCAGAGGCGGAAAAACGGCGGATCACAATTTAATATGCTGCCATATCCTTACAAATGACGAAAAAGCAGACAAGTTTCCGTGTTTCAACGCCAACGGCAAACGCTTTGAGATTGTAAAGGTTGAAAATCACTATGAAATTCAACCGGTAGCAAAATCAAAGAAAGAAAAGAAGGAAGAAGATTCGGACGAGATCAATTATTACGATTCCGCGTCCGGGATCAAATTCTTCAAACGGCTGAAAGGCATTCAAAATAAGCCGAGATTTGTCGGAACTGTGTTCATCCGGCTGAATGGTGTTGCAAACACAGCCGTGATAGATTTCATTGAGAATTTCTTCGATGAAGAAAACATATCTTACTCGATGAAAAGTAACTATTACGCAAGCGAAACCACCATTACAGCAAAGAACTACAATATGCCGACAAAGGATGATATTTCAAAGCTCTTGGACAAGTGCGTCCTTTTGAATACGTACTTGGGACACTATTTTGAACCCAGCGATTATTTGAAAGGATACGATATCTATTACCGGGTGGATTACTACCAAGAGAAAACCACGATGTACATCGAGTCACAAACGATAGATATCGGCGCAACGCGAAGCGCATTCGGTGGCGTAGCTCACTTAATGAGTATGGAATATGCCAACTATCACAATTCGCTTTTCATCAGTGATCTTGTATATGGTAACACCGACGCGAGCGAAAAAGTGGAACAGTCTTCCGGGCAGTATACGGAATACAATTTCATCTTCACAAAGTTATCCGAAAATTTAGATAAGGAGGTCAGCAAAGAGTAAGACACTCTGTGCCTCCTGAAAAAGAAAAATCAGCTGGCGGCAGCTGATTTGATCATTAAAAAAGCAACAGCCAGATCTTCAATGATCTGGCTGTTTGGCGTCCCCGATTGGATTCGAACCAACGGCCTGTCGCTTAGGAGAATTTCTAAATACTTCCTTTTGTGCGTTTTCTAATGTCTTGTAAAATTACCTTGTACCTCGAAACCCTTGTGGCACAAGGCTTTTAGACGATTTTGCTTTTTAGCTCGTTTTCTTAAGTGCCTTCAAAAGTTATGGTTTTTTAGGGGGTCAAATTAGCAAATGGCACGCTTTTTTGAGGCAAACCTATCGCTTTCTTTTCGCACGGTCATGTATTCCAATGGGTTTTACGGTGCCAAAAAGTGAGCTATCTGACCCATCAAGAGCCAAATCAAAATGGTATTATTCCATTCATCATCGCTCTATTACAAAAGGGCAAGGAGCGTAGACTCCTTGCCCTCATTATAGTACGTGAACAGTGTCTTTTCAATCATCCAAAACTATGATGTTGATCTTTCCACTATATGCTGTACATGCGTCCAGAGCGGTGATACCCGGCCCATAATATGGCGAGAAATCAGCATCGGGTCCAAATTCGGAACCCTTCTGTTCATACTTGGCATGTCCGTATGATGCATGCCAGTGCCCACAGAGGATCATCTTTTCTTCAGTGCAGGTTTGCGCGGCATCTATTCCGTTAATCCAACGTGCTTTTTCCCATTCAGCAATCCCTGCTCTCCGCCACGCGGTATAGGGCACCAGACTGCCGCCTGAATAAGTGCTTGGTAGGACGCTCTGGATGAGCAGTTGCCGAGCTTCTCCATATCCTCAATAATCTGGTTTACTCGCTTTTCAGCGACTTTGCAGAAACGTGCATGTTTCTTCTCGTCCATGGTGTGTCTCTCCTTTATCTGCGCATACTATAACATGTGATTTTCCGTTTGTAAATAAACCTGTGGTATAAACTGTGTTACAATTCCGTTTCATCGTCGGGTTCATCGTCCGTATCTTTTGTTGCATCCTCGAAGATCTTATACGCGATGAACATTTCACCTATATCGGTTTTTCCATCACCGTTGAAGTCAAAGAGCCCGCCAAGAAAGTCGTGATTATTCGGATTCATGCTGTTCACCCCTGCATATCAGCTGAGTTCGCCGTGTTGAGCAGTTTCCCGCTGGCAGAGTAGAAATTGACGGCGATGTTGTCGACTTCCTGCCCGGTAAAGATGGAGTACATGCCACCGTACATATAGAACCCCAGAACCATGAAGCCTTCGACCAGACCTACCTCTTCCGTGCTGAGATATGCATCGAAGGACGTGAAATCACTGTTGTGCGTAATCTTCGTAAAAGCATAGTCCGGACTGTCAACCATCTCCTGAAGCGACTTTTCAATGCTTTCAGCGATACCGTCCATCATGGCTTTGTGCTGCTTCTTTGTCATCTTGTACGTGACGGAACCATCATCATTCAGTTTTCCGGATGTATAGGATTCACCGGCGTTTGCATCAATTGTTTCCTGAGTGATATCGTCACCCACGAAATCTGCAGGCATAGTAATGCTGACATAGAACAACCCGTTTTCAGTTTCTATCTTGCCCAGACTTTCAAGCTGATCCCAGGCGTCATTTTCAACATCATCGTCCGGATTTGTGGGTTCCGGAGCCGGTTCCGGCTGCTTTTCCGGTGGTTGAGTGTCAGCCGGAACACTGCTGCCGTTGTCTGACGGCACGGTTTCCTGTACCGGTGCTGCAGGCGCGGCTTGCTCAGTCGCTGGAGCCTTGCTGCCTCCACAGGCGCAGAGTGCGAGCATCATGCAGATAACCAGCGCAATACAGAATAAACGTTTCATTCTATTTCTCCTTTCCAAGTTCCGCTTTGTTAATGTCGTTTTCCTTATCTCCGAGTAGCTGGTATATAGTATCTATGCGTTCAGCATTATGCGTAATTAATTCTGCCATCTGCTTTCCTCCATGCCGGATCTGACTTTACCGCTGTCTCTTAAGTGGGCACTCATCCTCTTGCCCATCAACCGGGCAGGAAGCCTCCTCCCGCCCAGGCCAACTAAAACAAACATAATTCGCATAACTGGGACAAAGGCGGCTGTCATCTATCTCTTTTAGCCTTTCAAGCCAGCGGAGAACGCAGCCTCTATGGAAAAAAGCAAGCATTGCGCCATCGCAAAACCTCTCAGCTCTTGTCATACCCATAAGTAAGGCAATTACGCACTTCGCGTCCTTGTCCGACACATCTGCCTCCTCCATGGTTTTCTGGCTCCATGCGAGACCATAAGATTTTAATACTTCGTTATATCTGGTGTGCTCATATTCGGGATGAGCCTTGCAGAATTTATAGATGTCTTCATGAAAGTTGTCTACGACACTCGAATAGTTAACAAACGGCATGTGGATCGGATGCTCCATGCTGCCGTCGTTTTCTTTATCAATAATCCACTCTCCAAAGCTGTCATCCTTTATTAGCGGGATATACTTTGTCAGTTCGTCATATTTTCCCATGTGAGCTACACCTCCTATACTAAGTATAAAGCAGGCGCTGTACTAAAAAGCGGACAGTTTGTGACTGCTCTCTATATTCAATAATACCACAGGCGCGCAAGACCTTGCATTCTCTGGGTTCAAGGCTCAATAATCTCAAGGAATAAGCGGTTGAGCTCATCCCAATCATTATGCTTCTCATCTGGCATTCGGTCAAGCAGGATAGTATGCAATCCACGTCAGTTCGCCCTTACAGCTTCAAATATGAACTTGTGCCACCAGATTAGCAAAACGTGGCACGCTTTGAAAAAGAATAGTGCCGAAAACCCTTGATTTTCGGCACTTTCTGGCACCCACGAGAGGATTCGAACCTCCGACCCCTCGCTTAGGAGGCGAGTGCTCTATCCTGCTGAGCTACGTGGGCGTATTCGAGTTATTCAGTTTTTCAACCGCCTCCTGTCCCATCCGGCGCACGACCGGGTGTGCGCTTAGGAGGCGACCGCTCTATCCTGCTGAGCTACGGGGACATATTGAATTGTATTTCACGCTCACCGCTTTACATGTCAAAAACGAGGGTGCCAAAGCGGGTGCCAAAACCGCAAGATCGGTGAGGCAGCGGGAGAAATGCTCGCGTTTTCTCGCTTTTTCGCGGCTTTTCTCGCGTTTCCCGACGTCTCGACAAGATAGAGCCACACCTTAGGAGGCGGTCGCTCTATCCTGCTGAGCTACATGGGCAGATCCGCCGTTATTGTAGTACAACCCGCCCGGGCTGTCAAGGCGCGGCGCGGGTCTCCGGTCAAAGCGCACAAAACGCCTTGACATAATATCCGATTCAGCGTAAAATGATGTCCGTGACAGTATGTTCTGCGCGCCGCCGCGGGGCTTTTGGGGACGTCCCGCCGTGCCGGCCGCAGGACCTTGCATCGCATGATTACAACGAAAGGGAGGTGTGTTTCTGCTTTATGAGCCCCATTGTCATCGCTCTGATCTGCGTTGGCGCTCTGGTCGCCCTGTTCGCCGCATTTGCGCTGGGCGTCCTGTACCGGAAGAGGGTCTCCGAACGGGAGATCTCCAGCGCGGAGGAAGAGGCCAAACGGATCATTAACGAGGCCATCAAGACGGGAGAGAGCAAACAGCGCGAAGCGCTCCTGGAGGCCAAAGAAGAAATACACAAAAACCGCAGCGACTTCGACCGGGAGATCCGGGAACGCCGCGCGGAGCAGCAGAAGCAGGAGCGCCGCCTGCAGCAGAAGGAAGAGGCGCTCGACCGCAAAAACGACGCGCTGGACCGCAAGACCGAGACCATGAACAAGAAGCTGACCGATCTGGACGCCGCCCGGGAAGAGGTCGCCGTCCTGAAGCGCAGCCAGCTGGAGGTGCTGGAGAAGATCTCCGGCTACACCGTGGAAGAGGCCAAGGCCCTGCTGATCCAGAATGTGGAGACCGAGGTCACCCATGAGGCGGCCGTGAAGATCAAAGAGGTGGAGGCCCGGTTCAAGGAGGAGGCCGACGCCAAGGCCAGGGAGCTGATCTCCCTCGCCATCCAGCGGTGCGCCGCGGACCACGTGGCCGAGGCCACCGTGTCCGTCGTTCCCCTGCCCAACGACGAGATGAAGGGCCGGATCATCGGCCGCGAGGGGCGGAACATCCGCTCCATCGAGACGCTCACCGGCGTCGATCTGATCATCGACGACACGCCGGAGGCCATCACCGTGTCGAGCTTCGACCCGGTCCGCCGCGAGATCGCGCGGCTGGCGCTGGAGAAGCTGATCCTGGACGGCCGCATCCACCCCGCCCGCATCGAGGAGATGGTGGAGAAGGCCCGCCGGGAGGTGGACGCCACCATCAAGGCCGAGGGCGAGCGCGCCGTGCTGGAGACCGGCGTGCGCGGCCTGCATCCGGAGCTTGTGAAGCTCCTGGGCCGCCAGCACTACCGCACCAGCTACGGACAGAACGTCCTGATGCACTCCATCGAGGTCGCGCACATCTCCGGGCTGATCGCCGCGGAGCTGGGCGTGGACATCCCGCTCGCCAAGCGCGCGGGCCTGCTGCACGACCTGGGCAAGGCCGTGGACCACGAGATGGAGGGCAGCCACGTCACCATCGGCGCGGACCTCGCCCGCAAGTACAAGGAGAGCGAGGCCGTCGTGCACGCCATCGAGGCGCACCACGGCGACGTGGAGGCCAAGACCGTCGTCGCCTGCATCGTGCAGGCGGCCGACACCGTCTCCGCCGCCCGCCCCGGCGCACGGCGCGAGAACATCGAGAACTACATCAAGCGCCTCCAGCGTCTGGAGGAGCTGACGACCTCCTTCAAGGGCGTGGAGAGCTCCTACGCCATCCAGGCCGGCCGGGAGATCCGGATCATGGTCAAGCCCGACGAGGTCTCCGAGGACGAGATGGTTCTCCTGGCGCGGGATATTACAAAGAAGATCGAGGAGGAGCTGGAGTACCCCGGACAGATCAAGGTGCATCTGCTGCGGGAAACGAAGGTCGTCCAGTACGCGAAATAGAAAACCGCATTTTGAAACCGCCTGCCGAACCCCAACGGCAGGCGGTTTTTTAACTCCGCAGCGCACGGGGGTCTGCACGGACTTGCAGGCCGGTACCCCGTCTATCGTCCGGGCAGGGCTTTCGGCCTTTTTGGCTTCCGGGCGCTCGTCGTCCTCGCAAGCTGCGCCGACGACGAGCGACGGAGCGGGAGAGCGTTCGGCTTTTGGCCGGACGCGAGCTTGGCGGAGTCCGCGAGGACGGCGTCAGAGGGAGCCGGGGGGCGCGGCAATTTCCCTCGAAAAACCCTGTCCCCCACCTTGACTTTTCCCGGCATCGTTGTTAAAATAACTCAGATTGACTGAATCCATATTCATCTGCATTGCGGGGGTTGCTCTATGAAACGTGAAGACATCCACAAAGTCCTGATCATCGGCTCCGGTCCCATCATCATCGGCCAGGCCTGCGAGTTCGACTACTCCGGCACGCAGGCGTGCAAGGCGCTGCGCAGTCTGGGGTACGAGATCGTCCTCGTGAACTCCAATCCCGCCACCATCATGACGGACCCGGAGACCGCGGACGTGACCTACATCGAGCCGCTGAACGTGGACCGCGTCTCCCGCATCATCGAGAAAGAGCGGCCCGACGCGCTGCTGCCCAACCTGGGCGGCCAGTCGGGCCTCAACCTGTGCGCCGAGCTCGCGAAGGCCGGCGTGCTGGACAAGTACAACGTCCAGGTCATCGGCGTCCAGGTGGACGCCATCGAGCGCGGCGAGGACCGCATGGCGTTCAAGCAGACCATGACCGAGCTCGGCATCGGCATGGCCCGGAGCGAGATCGCGGAGTCCGTGGAGCAGGCGCTCGCCATCGCGGACAAGCTGGGCTACCCCGTGGTCCTGCGCCCCGCCTACACCATGGGCGGCGAGGGCGGCGGCCTCGTGTACAACGTGGAGGAGCTGAAGACCGTCTGCGCCCGCGGCCTGCAGGCCAGCATCGTGGGCCAGGTCCTCGTCGAGGAGTCCGTGCTGGGCTGGGAGGAGCTGGAGCTCGAGGTCGTCCGGGACGCGAAGGGCCAGATGATCACCGTCTGCTTCATCGAGAACATCGACCCCATGGGCGTGCACACCGGCGACTCGTTCTGCGCCGCCCCCATGCTCACGATCTCCGGGGAGCTGCAGAAGCGGCTGCAGGAGCAGGCGTACAAGATCGTCAGCCGCGTGGGCGTCATCGGCGGCACGAACGTCCAGTTCGCCCACGACCCGGTCTCCGACCGGATCATCGTCATCGAGATCAACCCCCGCACGTCCCGCTCCTCCGCGCTGGCCTCCAAGGCCACCGGCTTCCCCATCGCGCTGGTGTCCGCCATGCTGGCCTGCGGCCTGACGCTGGACGAGATCCCCTGCGGCAAGCACGGGACGCTCGACAAATATGTCCCCGGCGGGGATTACGTGGTCATCAAGTTCGCCCGCTGGGCGTTTGAGAAGTTCAAGGGCGTGCAGGACAAGCTCGGCACGCAGATGCGCGCCGTGGGCGAGGTCATGAGCATCGGCAAGACGTACAAGGAGGCGTTCCAGAAGGCGATCCGCAGTCTGGAGAACGGCCGGTACGGCCTCGGCCATGTGAACGGGTACGACAAGCTCTCGAAGGACGAGCTGCTGCGTCTTCTCTACGCCCCGTCCTCCAACCGCCAGTTCATCCTGTACGAGGCGCTGCGCAAGGGCGCGACGGTGGAGGAGCTGTACGGTCTCACGAAGATCAAGCGCTGGTTCCTGGAGCAGATGGCGGAGCTGGTGGAGGAGGAGAACGCCATCGCGGCCTGCCGCGGCGGCGATCTGACCGAGTCCGTGCTGCGTCAGGCGAAGCTCGACGGCTTCTCCGACGTGTACCTCGCCTCCCTGCTGGACACCACCGAGGAGGAGATCCGCGCCGTCCGCGAGGCGGCCGGCATCACCGAGGCCTGGGAGGGCATCCATGTGAGCGGCACGCAGGACGCGGCGTACTACTACTCCACGTACCACGTGAAGGACGCCTCCTCCGCGAGCGCGAACCCCAACAAGATCATGATCCTGGGCGGCGGTCCGAACCGCATCGGCCAGGGCATCGAATTCGACTACTGCTGCGTGCACGCGGCCAAGGCCCTCAAAAAGCTGGGCTTTGAGACGATCATCGTGAACTGCAACCCCGAGACCGTCTCCACCGACTACGACACGTCGGACAAGCTGTACTTCGAGCCGCTGACCATGGAGGACGTGCTCGCCATCTACCGCAAGGAGAAGCCGCTCGGCGTCATCGCCCAGTTCGGCGGCCAGACGCCGCTGAACCTGGCCTCCCGGCTGAAGAAGGCCGGCGTCCGCATCCTGGGCACCACGCCCGAGACCATCGACATGGCCGAGGACCGGGATCTGTTCCGGGCCATGATGGAGAAGCTCGACATCCCCATGCCGGAGTCCGGTATGGCCGTCACCGTGGAGGACGCGCTGGAGATCGCGGGCCGGATCGGCTACCCGCTGATGGTGCGCCCGTCGTACGTGCTGGGCGGACGCGGCATGGAGGTCGTGTACAACGACGAGGATATGACCTTCTACATGCAGGCCGCCGTGGGCGTCACCCCGGACCGGCCCATCCTCATCGACCGGTTCCTGCACCACGCCACCGAGTGCGAGGCCGACGCGATCAGCGACGGCGAGCACGTGTTCGTGCCCTCCGTCATGGAGCACATCGAGCTCGCGGGCATCCACTCCGGCGACTCCGCCTGCGTGATCCCGCCCAAGAGCCTGTCCGCCGCGCAGATCGAGACCATCAAGGAGTACACCCGGCGCATCGCCCGGGAGATGCACGTGGTGGGCCTCATGAACATGCAGTACGCCATCGAGGACGGCAAGGTGTTCGTCATCGAGGCGAACCCCCGCGCCTCCCGCACGGTGCCGCTGGTGTCCAAGGTCTGCGACATCCAGATGGTCCGGGTCGCCACCGACATCATCACTTCCCCGTTCACCGGGCGGCCGTCTCCGGTGCCCGCGCTGAAGGAGAAGCGGTTTGCGCACTACGGCGTCAAGGAGGCCGTGTTCCCGTTCAACATGTTCCCCGAGGTGGACCCCGTGCTGGGGCCCGAGATGCGCTCCACCGGCGAGGTGCTGGGCCTGTCCGCGAACTTCGGCGAGGCGTACTACAAGGCGCAGGAGGCCACGCAGACCTCCCTGCCCACCTCCGGCACCGCGCTCATCAGCATCAACGACCGCGACAAGGCCGAGCTGACCGAGGTGGCCCGGGGCTTCCGGGCGTGCGGGTTTGATCTCGCGGCCACCGCCGGCACCGCCGCGGCCATCAGCGCGGCGGGCATCCCGGTCCGCACCGTGGGCAAGATCGGCGAGGGACGGCCCAACGTGCTGGACCTCATCACGAACGGCGAGGTGGACATCATCGTGAACACGCCGATCGGCAAGCAGGGCAAGGTGGACGACAGCTACATCCGCAAGGCCGCCATCAAGAGCCGCATCCCGTACATCACCACCATGGCCGCGGCGAAAGCCACCGTGGAGGGCATCCGGGACGCGAAGTACGCCCAGAGCCCCGTGACGTCGCTCCAGGCGTTCCACGCCCAGATCACCGAGGCGGAGTAATTTGAGATTTTTCCCATCCGGCCCGGGTCTTTATGCAGACCCGGGCCGGTTTGTTTTGCGCGGGGACAGGTACGCTGCGCCCTCGGCTCCCCTCTTGAGGGGAGCTGGCCGCCGCCTCGCGGCGGTCTGAGGGGTCGTCCCCTCGGCCCCCCTGACGAGGGAGCCGGCAGCGGCGAAGCCGGTGACTGAGGGAGAAAAACGGCCCGGCGGCCTCACTCCGCGGCCGCCATCGCCTCCCGCTCCTCTGCGGCGGCGCGGAACACGCGCCGGAAGATCTCCGTGCTGACGAGCGAGCCCGCGGCCATGAACGCCATGACGACGGCCGCCGAGTGCGGGTCCTGCGGCGCCAGCATGTACACCACGATGCCCGCCGACCGCCCCAGATTCAGCGCGGTCTCCCGGTATGCGGTGACGACGTACTCGTTCGTGTGGCCCGCGGCCCGGACCACCTCCATCTCGTCGTAGATGGCGAACACGCTGCCGTTCTCCGACAGGTGATCGAGCGCGCCGCGTGCGACGGAGAACGCCGCCACGGTGGCCGCGCAGAACCAGATCGGGATCACGGCCGTCATCAGCACCGTCACGATCCCGGCAAAGTACATCTGCTTCACGGTATCCTGCCGCCGCAGGGTCCGGCGGATCAGGTAGTAGCACAGGATCCCCAGCAGCGCGGCGCCGCTGCTGGACAGGCCCACGACGGCCTCGTTGTCGGTGAGGATCAGCAGCACGAGCGACAGCAGGAACATGAACGAGCCCCGGCAGACGCCGGAAAAGAAATTCGCGGCCCAGAACAGCCGGGTGGCCCGGCTGCGGGGCACGAGGTCGCGGACCATGCGCCACAGGGCGTTCTTCTCACCGCCGACGGGCGCGCCGGGCAGCGTGCAGGCCAGCACGACGGACGTGCCCGCAAGCAGCACCGCGGCGATGAAGATCGCGATGTAGCCGGACATGCCGCGGGCCGTGACGAACCCGGCCGCGGTCGGCACCGTGAGGCCGATGATCTGCTGCACGATCCCGAGCAGCGACAGGCCGTACTGCCGCTGGCTCTCCCCGAGGTAGACCTTTGTATAGCTGTGGTAGGCGAGGTAGTAGAGCGCCGCGCCGACGCCGTTCATGAACGCGAGGGCGACGAGCCAGTCCACCGCCCGCTCCTGCAGCAGCAGGATGCACAGGTACGACAGCGTATACAGCACCGTGCCCGCGACGGAGAGCGTCGGCGGCTTGTGCCGGCGCAGCAGGCGCAGGCCGAGGAACTGCCCCAGGATGGAGAAGGCGAAGTTCACGGCGTTGTACAGGCAGACGATGCGCAGCTCGCTGCCGGTGCGGAACAGGAACGTATTGACGAAGATGGTGTGGAGCGAGTACCCCGCGAAGAACGCGGCGTTCATCGCCACGAAGCGGAAGTACGCCCCCGGCAGGGCGGCGAAGCCGCGCCGTTCGCGCTGTTCTGGTTTCGGATGCATACGGGCCTTTTCCCCTCTCCGGCTCCGCGACGCGGAGGCAGTATTTTTATACAGGTATTATATACCGCCCCGGGGGGAAAGACAATCCCCGCCGCCGGGATCCCGCCCCCTCTGACGACGTGCGGCAGCCGTCCGCCGCGCTCTACATCCCCATCATCCGCCCGATGTCGAGCGCCTGGGCCGCGGTGATGCGGCCCGCGCCCACCATGCCGGACAGGAACGCGTCCAGATTCTGCCGATTGCCCGAATACTGCAGCGCCTCGCGGGCGATGGCGTCGTAAGCGTTCGCCGAGACCGGGGCCGCGGCGGTCTGTGCGGCCGGAGCCGCCGTCTGCGCGGACCCTGCGGCGGACGTCCGTCTTGCCGACGCGCCGCCGGAGCCTGCGGACAGAGCCGCGGCGAGCTTCGGGTTCTTCGCCGCCCAGACGCGGCGCATGGCGTCTGTCTCCGCCTGCGTGTACCCCAGCGCGAGATACCCGCTGAAGTCGCCGTAGGCCGCGAGCGCGGCCGCCCGGTCTTTTGCCGCCTCCAGTGCGGCAGCCGCTTCGGCCGCGGCCTGCTTCTCCGCCGCGGCGGCGGCGGTCTGCCCGCTCTGCCAGGCCCGGTAGTTCTCGTCCGCCTGGTCCCGGGCGGTGTCCACGCGGGACTTCTCCGCGGTGCGGTACTCGTCCAGCAGCGCGGCGGCGCGCTTGTACTCCCCCTCTGCGAGGGCCTGCGCCACCGCGTCCCGGTACGCCGTCTCGAGCGCGGCGCGCTGTCCGGCGGCGTCGGCGAGGTCGGCCGCCTCCGCGGCCCGGAGCTGCGCAAGGTCCCCCTGGGTCCGGACCGCCATGGCGAGCCGCGCCTGCCCTGCCGGGCCGTCTGCGAGGCCGGAGGCCGCGGCGTACTCGTGGAACGCCTGCCGCTCCCGCTCCGCGTCGCCTGCGACCGCGTTCGCCCCGGCCTGATACGCGCCGGGGATGGCCGCCTCATAGGCCGCGAGCGTCTCCGCGTTCTTCCGGTACGCCCGCTCCAGCGCCTGCGCCTCCGCGTCCCGCGCGGCGTCGTACAGGGCGTTCACCTGCGCCTCCCGGGCGCGGTAGGACGGCAGGACGGCGGCGCTGTACGCGCCGTTTTCCCCTGCGTTCCCGCCGCCCGCGGGCAGATACTCGGTGCCGTCCGAGCCGCCGCTGTAGCCGTAGCCCGCGCGGATGGCCTCTGCGGCGTCGTGGGCCGCGGTCATGGCCGCCGCGTCTCCGGCGGCCTTTGCGCGCTCCCACTGGCGGGCAAGGTCGCGGAGCTTCGCCGCGTCCTCGCCGGCGACGCCCGCGTCCCGGTACAGCCCGACGGGCTTATATGCGTCCGCCATCGGCGTTCGCCTCCTTTCCCGCGAGACGCGCGGCCCTGCAGGCCGCCGCCGTTCCGCGGATCCTTTTTTCCGTCATCGTAAACTCCTCCTTATTCGTCGTCGTCGTCGCGGACGGTCGCCTTTCTCGCGCCGCCGCAGGCGGCGGCGCTCGCGGGCTCCGTCGCTCCTCCTCTCCCACGCAGAACCGCTTCGCTGGGTTCTGCGTGGGTACCCGCACCCCTTGCCCCCCTCTGAGGAGGGGGTGGCCCGCAGCATTTTTCCCTTGCCCCCCTCTGACGAGGGGGGGTGGCCCGCAGGGCCGGGGGGAGAGATACGCCGCGCTCCCCTACGCCCCCGCGTCGGCGAGCTTTTTCTCCACGTACCGCGCGACGTCGGCGCGGTAGGTCACCTCCACGTCGCCCGTGTCTGCCCACACACAGTTCTGCCCCAGCAGCGTCCGCACGGAATCCGCGTCCAGCGTGTACGTCTCCGCCTCCGTCAGCGGAAACACCGCGAGCTGCCCCGCCCGCGCCGCCTTGAACGCGGACGGCGAGGACATTGTATTGTAGTCCGGGTCATAGATGTAAAAGCGTCTCCCTGCCTGCGAGATTCCGGCGCTCTCCAAATATGTGCTGTCTGCGCTCCGTGTCCGATAACAGGTGCAGACGATGGGCGCGGGGGAGGTATTGTCGCTGAATGTCAGCATTTCCGAAATCGTATCGCTGCTCATTCGATAGTTCCCACCCCACGTCGGCCCGTTGTACGCCCAGTCCAGATCGCCCAGATCCACCGCTTTGTGCGTCACGGTCAGCGTCCACGTCCCGTCGCCGTTGTCGGTGATCGTCCCGGCGTACACGGTCCCGGCCTCGGTCTGCCAGGACACGGCGTACGTCTCGTCCGCCGTGCCGGATACCGCGCCGACGGAGACGGCGACGCCCGTATAGCCCGTGATGGGGCGCACGTTGTCAGGCGCGGGATACCCGCTGCCGGTCTGTACGAGCTCGATCTCCGCGGTGAGCGCTTTCACCGGCACGTCGTCCGCGCCGTCGGGGAAGCTCGCCTCCGCGCCGGAGGCCGTGTCCGTCGGGAACGCCTTGTACAGCTCCGCTTTGGACACCTCCCCGTCCAGCACCTTCGCTTCGGACGTGCCGGACGCGTCCGTGACGGTGATCGTGACGCCGTCCGTCTCGCGGGTCAGCGTGACCGTCGGGGACACGCCGTCGGCCCCGGCGGGGCCGGTCTCTCCCCGGGGACCGGTCTCCCCCTGCGGACCGGTCTCCCCCTGCGGGCCGGTCGGGCCCCGGGGCCCTGTGGAGCCGGTATCGCCTTTCGGACCCTGTTCGCCCTGCGGGCCGCGGGGTCCGGTGTCGCCGGGGTCGCCCTTGGGCCCCTGCAGAAGCCGGGCCTCGCCCAGCTCCGCCTCCAGCATCGGGATCATCTCGGCCATCACAGCACCTCCCGGGAGCCCGCGTCGGCCATATACAGCACGATGGGGCGGCGCAGGCCCATCACGTTCCCGCCGTGGAACCGCACGCGCACGTCGAGCGCGGCGGGCAGCTCGGGCGGGAGCCGGAACGTGTCGGTCTGGGCGAGGGGCACGGAGAACACGCCGGTCTCGGGGTCGTACCCCGCCGCGCCCGGGTAGCACACCCGGACCCGGCGGCCCAGGGTGAACTCGGCGGTCTCGATGTCGTCCGGGTGCAGGATCTCTCCGGCCACCGTGACGCGCACGGGGATCGTATACGCGTCCCCGCGTTTCAGAATTGCATGCATGATGTTTCTCCTTTCTTTCGTCCTCGCAAGCTCCGCCGCACCCCCCTCAGCTCCCCTTCGTAAGGGAAGCCGACAGCGGCTCTGCCGCTGACTGAGGGGGCGTCTCATGGCTCCCCCTTGAGGGGGAGCTGTCGGCGAAGCCGACTGAGGAGGTGTCACGATTTTGTGACTTTCTCCCCTCGTCGCCTCCGGCGGGGCCCCTTTTCTCTTGCGCGAGAGAAAAGGGGGAAAGAGCGCGCCAAAGGGGGGATTGCGTCGGCGCAGGCGTCGCGATTCTCGCCCCGCCCAAAGGGCAGGGCTCGTGCGCATCGCCGCGCCTCCTTTCCAAATCGAAATCACTTTGCTGGATTTCGATTTGGTGTTTGGAATCCCCCTTAAAACGACCAATGGGTACCCGCGCAGAGCCCAGCGAAGCGGGTCTGCGTGGGAGAGGAGGAGCGACGGAGCCCGCGAGCGCTGCCGCCTGCGGCGGCGCGAGAATGGCGACCGTCCGCGACGACGAGCGGGCCCCCTATTTGGATAAACCCCCAGGGGAGCAAAATCGGTACCCTGTTCCAGTTGTAGGGCGCGATGCGTGGGCCGTCGCGCCGAAAAGCCTTCCCCTCGAGGGGAAGGGGGACCGCGTCAGCGGTGGATGAGGTGTCCCCGCGGCGACGAAGGTGTCTCCGACGGATTGAACCCTATCCCTCCGGCCGCCGGAGGCGGCCACCTCCCCCTCAAGGGGGAGGCTTCTTTCCCCCGGCCCTGCGGACCACCCCCCTCGTCAGAGGGGGGCATACCGAATCGAAGCCCAGCAAAACGGGTACCCACGCAGAGCCCAGCGAAGCGGGTCTGCGTGGGAGAGGAGGCGCAGCCCAGCGCACGAGCATTGCCGCTTGCGGCGAAGCGAGACCGGCGCGGCTCGCGCCGACGAGGAGAGGACGAGCGACGGAGCCCGCGAGCATTCGGCCCTAGGCGGATGCGAGAATGGCGACCGTCCGCGAGGACGACGTCAGAGGGGGGCTTTGAGGGACTGCCGCGCGGGCGTTCGGCTTTCAGCCGGATGCGAGACCGGCGCGGCTTGCGCCGACGCCCTCACCACACGTACCCCGCGTACCGCGCCCGCACGTCGAGCGCGGTGACGGTCGCGGCCGCGCCGGGCTCGGCGCAGCGGAGGATCAGGCGGCAGGCGGCGAACTTCCGCAGCCGGAGCCGCAGCCGTGCGGCCCGGGGCGGCTCCCCTCCGGACGCGGCCCCGCACCGGCACACGCCGGTCTCGTCGCCGCGGTCGGTCTCGGCGGTGACCTCCACCGCCGCGCCGGCCTCGGGGGCCAGCGAGACCCACAGCATGCCGCTGTACTTGCGCCGGCTGTCGCGGTCGAAGTCCAGCGCGCCGGAATCCCACTCCGCGTCGATCGCCGCGCCCTCGTCGTCGCGGTAATCGTCGGAGAAGTGCCGCAGGTTCCCGTCCCCGGTGCCGAAATACAGCCCGTCGCCGTGCCGCACCATGCACGCCGCGTCGAGGCCCGTGTACACGTACCAGGCGTCGGCGTCGGTGCTGTGCACGAGCGCGGTCCCGTCCGCGCCGAACACGTAGTACTCGTGTCCGACGCCGTCGTAGAACGTGTGGGAAGCGGCGAGGTCCATCGTGCGGATGGTGCGCTGCACGCGTCCGCTGATGCGCACGGCGTTGCGTGCGTCGGCGGCGTAGACGCTGCCGAAGCTCGAGGCCTGCCAGGCGACGACGCTGCCCGCGTCGAGGGTGCGGGGCCGGTTCTCGACGAGCCGCGCCTGCCCGGGGGCGCAGTTGCCCACGGCCCGGTTCACGCCCGAGACCCAGAACCCGGCGGTGACCGCGCCGTCCGCGAGGGTCAGCGCGTCGTACCGGACGGCCCACGCGCTGTCGGTCTTGAACGCCAGCAGCGTGTCGTAGTGCCGGATCATGGCGGTGAGGGGCGTGTTCGCGTCGCCCACGGTCACGCGGTTCAGCTCGGGGAAGTAATCGGCCCGGGGCCGCCCCTCGTGGTCGAGGCCGGAGTACACGGCGGCGGCGGAGCCGTCGCCGTACAGGAATACGCGGCTGTCCTGCGCGCCGCTGTACAGCTCGGCGTACCGCATGGCGCAGATCCGGTCCCGGCCCGTCTCGGAGACGGTCCAGGCGATCTCCAGGCAGTCGGTGCCCCGCGCGGGCGCGGCGTCGAACGTCACGGTCCCGGCCTCGAGGTCGGCGGTCCAGTCGGCCGCGGGCACGGGCGTCGATCCGGACCGCACCCAGTCCACGGACGCGAGCCCCTGCTCCGGCAGCGTGAACGTCACGGCCGAGCCGTCCGGGGAGAACCGGGCGCGGCGCGCGCCGGTGAGGGCGTTGATCTGCTCGAGCGCGGTCCCGCCCCCCTCCGGGGGCACGGCGACGGCGACGAGCGGCCGGTATCCGGCCACGCTCCGCAGCGTCTCGCCGTCCCAGACGAGGTAGGCCGCCCCGGTGAGCAGGTACAGGCAGTCGTCGAAGCCGAACAGGTGCACGTCGCCCGCGGCGTCCACCGCGCCGCAGGCGGTTTTGCTCCAGGCGCCCTGCGCGTCCCGGACGAGCTCCCACAGGAACCCGCCGCACACGGCGCACAGCACGTCGCGCCCGGCGACGCGTCCGCTCCAGAGGCCCCGGACTCGGGTGCCCGCGTCGTTGGGGCGGGAGGCGGCGTCCCGCCACTGCCAGACGGCGGTATCGGGGCGGGGCTCCAGCCGGTCGCCGTACCAGGCGAATTCGCAGACGAAGAACGTCTCGGTGTGCGCCGGATCGGGAGCGTAGGCCCAGTAGGTCCCGTCCGGGGCGCGCATGACGGTGAACGTCACGCCGCCGCGCTGGGCGTACCCGGCGAAGACGTACCCGTCGGCGGTCTCGGGCTGCTCGTCGTCGGCGGTGACGACGGAGCCGACGGCGGCGCCGACCGTGTCCTGGTACGACGTGCCGGTGTAGGGCCCGCGGGCCGTCCGGTAGGCGATGACGCACCGGGAGTGCGTGTCGTCGATGCGGGTGTAGGTCACGCGCTTGCAGGTGACGCCGGTGCCGGTCTGGTACAGCGCGCCGGACTGCCCGGCGAGCAGCGTCACGTCCGCGCCGTCGGGGCCGTAGCCGCCGGTGGAGGAATTGAACCGGTACGACGCCGTCCCGGCGTAGCCCGCGCCGGGCCCGTCGACGCCGGAGCTGACGATCTCCCACGCGCCCTCGGTGTAGTAGACGTAGGTGTACGCCGTGCGGACGCAGGCGTACTTTGTAAGATAGCGCGCGGCGGCGTACCGCTCGGTGCGCGCGCCGTAGTAGCGGTACAGCGCGCCGGCGTCGTCCGACGCGAAGCCGCCGACGTCCTCGGTGACCCAGCCGACGGTCTCGGACACGGCCCGTTCGGCGGGGAGGATCTCCCCCGCGCCGCGGAACACGCCGTCGATGCAGGCGGCGCGCTCGTACACGCCGAGGGCCTCGGGCCCCTCCTCGTGGGTCTCGCCGCCGAAGTTGTCGACGCGGCCGCGGGCGATCACGGCCCGGTCCAGGACGTCGGCCGCGCCGCCGTCGAGCGGGAGCTCGCCGGAAGCGGGCGTCACGGCGAGGCTCTCAAGCCGCGCCATGCCGCTTTCGGTCTCCCGGAACCAGCCCTCGTATCCGGCCGCGCCGTCGCGGTCGGTCTCGACGGGCGTGCCGTCGCCGACGACCCGGCCCACGGAATCCGCCAGGATGCGGGGCCAGAGGACGAGCGGCGACGGGAGCAGCCCGTATGTGACGGCCTCGGCCGCCGGGACGGTCTCGTCCACGTAGGCGGTGTAGGCCTGCATGAGCCCGGCGACGTTCCGGCTGCCGGGCCGGCGGCGGAGGGCGCCGCCGGCGGTGACGCGGAAGTTGCGCATGACGGCGGCCTCGCCTGGGGCAAGGCGCGCGTCGCCCTCCACGGCCTCGTTGACGCCGGCAAACCGCCGGATCCGCAGGAACCGGTCGCCGGTCCCCTGGTACACCTTCGCCACGCTCACCACCTCCCGAACCGTCCGAACTCGACGCCGCCGTAGCAGTCGACGGTGCCGGACCGCACGGCGGGCAGGGTCCGGAGGAACCGCTCGCGCAGGGCCTCGTACCGCTGCTGGAGGAAGGCCGCGGCGGCGGGGTTTTCGTCGATGAGCAGGTGTGCGGCGAGGCCGCAGGGCAGGGCGGCGCGGGCGTAGCCCTCGTCGGCGGGCACGTCGTCGGTCATGGCGGCGACGGTGTCGGCGGGCCCGCGGCTGCCGAGGCAGAGCCGCAGCTCGGCGAGCAGCAGATTGACGACGGCGGGGGTCCGGGCGGCGTAGAGTGCGGCGGCGGTTTCCCGCACGCTGCCGTCCGCCTCCAGCTCGTCGGTCAGCGCCATCGCGGCGTTGAAAATGTCCTGTACAGTTGCCATAAGTGGTAGTCCTTTCTTTGTCCTCGCGGACGGTCGCCTGTTCTGCCAGGCCGACTGAGGGGTCGTTCCCCTGCCTTCCCCTTGAGGGGAAGGGGGACCGCTTTAGCGGTGGATGAGGTGTTCTCGCAGATCCCGACAACGCCTCGTCGGAGCGACGTGGGTGTCGCTCCCTACAAACGGAACAGGGCACCGATTTCGCTCCCCCGGGGGTTTTTCCAAATAGGGGGCCCGCAGGCCCCCTGATTGGTCGTTTCAAGGGGGATTCTCAAGGGGGGAAATCGAAATCCCCCCTTGAGCCTGTTTCTTTTCCATCTTTCTTTGCAGGCGCAAAGAAAGATGGCCCCGCCGGAGGCGCACGGGGAGAAGTCAGAAAAACGTGACACCTCCTCAGTCAGCCGCTTTGCGGCTGACAGCTCCCCCTCAAGGGGGGAGCCTTTTGCGGCGCGATGCGTGGGCCGTCGCGCCGCACAGAGGGCAGTCCCCTTACGCCTCCTCGGGCTCGCTGCCGCTGAAGGCGGCGTAGATGCCCTTGTTCCGGGCGGTGAGGACGAAGCAGTCGTGCAGGAACCGGCCCTGGACGACGTGGCCGTCGATGTCGGGGTGCTGGTCGAGGATACGGTAGGTCTCGATCTTCTTGGGCGCGGCGGCGCAGCCGGTCTTGACGAGCAGGAACACGACGCCGGTGGGCATATAGCTGTCGGGGACGATGCGCACCTGGGCGCCGTCGATGGCGCCGCAGACGCCGGACACGATGGTGCGCTCGGCGAGGCGGTCGACGCCGACGATCTGGTCGGCGAGCTTGACCTTGAGGGCCTCGGTCTCGCCGATGTACAGGACGCGGCCGGGCTTGGGCACGTTGTTGTTGGACATGGCCGCGCCGGCGGTGAGGATGGTCTCGAGGGCGTTCGCCTTGGTGAGGGAGACGTTGTAGACCTTGGTGCCCGCGCCGTCGGCGAGCTTTGCGAGGCGGTACTTGTCGACGTAGGGGATCAGGACCTCGTCGGTGGTCTGCCGCAGGACGGCGCCGGCGGACTTGACCATCATCTGGGCGGTGTCGTTGCCCTTGTCGATGGCGCCGTTGAAGCACTTGTCGTCGGTGACGGTCATTTCCTGGACGGTGTCGCCCACCTCGGCGATGGCGCCGAAGCGGCTGCCGGAGACCTTGGTTTTGTCGTAGTCGCCGAGGGACAGGTTGTCGACGGTGTAGACGCGGACGGTGGCGACGCCGGTCCAGTCGTACTTGTTGGTGAACAGGCCCTCGGTGACGGAGCCGAGCCGAAACCGCTCGGCCACCTTATCGGATGCTTTGGATGCCAGATTGATTGCCATAAAACACACTCCTTTTTAATAATTGCCGTGTTTCGGGTCAGAGGCTCCCTCTGACGAGGGAGCTGGCGGCGGCTTTGCCGCCGACTGAGGGAGAGACCGATCCCCAACCGGGTATCAAAAGCGTGAGACGTCTCTCCCCCCGCCGCTTCGCGGCACCCCCCTCCTCAGAGGGGGGCTTTTCCCCCGCGACGACGTCAACCCTCCCACCCGGCGTCGAACGGGTCGGCGGCGCGGGGCGCGCCTGCGGAGGCGCGGCTGCCGGCGGAACGGGCGGCGGCGCGGATCTCGCGGGCGAGGCTGTCGCGTTCGCGGCGGAGCTCGTCGGCCTCGGCGGTGAGGCGGCGGTTCTCGGCGCGGACGTAGGCTTCGGTGAGGTCGGCGCCGCCGATCACGTCGATCCAGACCTCGTCGGGGATGTCGTCGGCCCGCACGTCGGGGTAGGCCCGGGCAAAGCGCAGGAAGCTCTCTCTCCGCGCCGGGTCGAGCCCGCCGTTCTCCTCGGCTCCCCTTTCAAGGGGAGCTGTCGGCGGCTCTGCCGCCGACTGAGGGGTCGCCGCGTCCTCCGCCGCAGGCGCTTCCGTCTCCAACACTTCTTCTGTCAACCGTTCTTCTTCCATGCTGAATCCTCCTTTTCATATTTCTGCACCCCCTCGGCTCCCCTTCGCAAAGGGGAGCTGGCAGCCCGCAGGGCTGACTGAGGGGTCCTCTCATGCCTTCCCCTCGAGGGGAAGGGGGACCGCGTCAGCGGTGGATGAGGTGTCCCCGCGCCGACGAAGGTGTCTGCGACGCATTTTGACCCTATCCCTCCGGCCGCCGGAGGCGTCCACCTCCCTTTTCAAAAGGGAGGCTTTTAACTCCGCGCCCTCCAAAGGCCCCCTTTCGAAAAGGGGGCTGTCAGCGGCCCTGCCGCTGACTGGGGGATCGAGTCAAAATTACCTCTTTAACCCCGCGCAGAACCCAGCAAAGCGGTTCTGCGCGGGAGAGGACGCGCACCCCTACTCCCCTGCCCTCACCTCGTCGAGCAGGCCCTGCCGGTCGGGGATATACCCGTCGGGGATGCGGGCGAGGTACTGCGCGGTGGTGATCTTGCCCATGCGGAGCAGGTTGTCCATGGTCTGGATGGCGGCGATCTCGGAGTAATACGAGCTTGCGCCGACGTCGAGCCGCATCTGCATGGGCAGATCGCGCAGGGTGGCGAAGTCGAACGGCACGCGCACGGTGTCGGGCGGGGTCTGCCCGGCGAACCGGAACGCGGCGGCGACGTCCTCGGGGGTCTCGGCGTCGACCTCGCGCACGCCGTAGCAGGCGGCCATGAACTCGAGGTACACGAGCGCGAGCTCCTCCACGGCCTGCCGGAGGGCGAGCTTCGTCAGCTCGCTGGGGGTGGCGGCGGCGCGCTGGAGGGCGATGATGGCGGACGTGTTGTCGGGCCTTGCGTCGCCGAGGGCGACGTGGGTGGCGCCGAGGTTCGCGTTGGTCTGCTCGACGGCGAGCTGAATGAACTGGTAGATCTGGGGCGAGATCCGGGCCGGGTCGAGGATGCGGGCGGCGGAATTGAGGTCCCCGCCCGCGACGCCCACGGCCTCGCCGACGCGGTTGGACCAGTGCGGGATGCGGGCGCGGTCGTAGAGCACCTTGGGGTAGGCGGAGGCCATCATGGACAGCATGGACATGGCCCAGATCTTGTTGATGAAGATCTGGTTGGGGATGAGGCCGGTGATCATGGCCTGCCCGTGGCAGCAGTCGGACACGGGGTCCCAGTTGAGCCAGACGAGGGGGTAGCGCCGGATGCCGAGGTCCCAGGGCGGCCGGACCATGCAGGTGCGGGTGGACTCGCAGGCGCGGATGGAGCCGGTGACGGGGTCGCGCCAGAGGGTGAGCAGGAGCGTGGTCTTGTCGTCGGTGCGTTTGGGGTCGTCGGGGCGGGTGGCGTCGTCGTCGGGAACGATGCTCTCCCAGTCGGGGCAGCCGAGGCCGCGCGCGCGGCGGCGCAGCTCGCGGACGATGGCGCGGGACTCGATCTGGATGAAGGGCTGGGTCTCGACGCGGGCGTCGTTGGGGTTGCCGAAGTAGACGCGGGTGTTCTCGACGGTCTCGGTGCGGATGACGCCGCGGTCGCCGCCGCCGGCGGGCTCGTAGGGGTCCCAGTAGACGTACAGGCACCCGTCGCCGCGGACGGCGGCGTCGCGGGCGAAGCGGCGGATGAGGCTGCCGACGTCGGCGCGCTCGAACACGGCCTCGCAGGCGTCGGTAAAGATGCGGGCGGGGCGTTCGAGGTCGCGGGAGCCGGCGGCGGCGGCGAGGGGCGCGGCGCGGAGCTTGAGGCTGTCGGACGTGATGGTGGACACGACGAACAGCACGTCGCGCTTCAGGATATTGAAGACGGGGGTAGGCAGGCCGGCGGCCTGCACGCCCTCCCACTGGCGGCCGACGAAGAAGTTTTCGTTGGTGCGGACGGTGTCGTCGAGGCCGATGGCGGCGTGGAAGTCGCGCCCCCTGCGGTAGAGGGCCCACACGCTCTCCACGTCCGGCTCGTCCCTGCCATTGAACACGCCGAGGTCGTCCTCGCAAGCTGCGCTAAGCTCGCGTCCGGCTGAAGCCGAACGCTCTCCCGCTCCGCTGCTCGTCCTCTCCCACGCAGACCCGCTTTGCTGGGCTCTGCGTGGGTACCCGCTTTGCTCGTCGTCGCGTCCGGTCCTTTCCGAGGGGTCCGGCGAACTCTGCCGCGCCCCCCCGGCTCCCCTTCGCGAGGGGTCCGGCGAACTCTGCCGCGCCCCCCCGGCTCCCCTTCGCAAAGGGGAGCTGGCGGCCCGCAGGGACGACTGAGGGGTCCCACCCCCCAGTCTCGCTTCGCCCGACAGCCCCCCTGTTTCCCCAGGGGGGCCGGGGAATCGCCGCATCTCCCCCGCGATCTGTTTCTTACGCATCGGTATCTTCCTCCTTCCCCGACGCGGCGCGTCTCGCCGTGTCGAAGCTGTAGTTCAAAATGCTTTCAAATGCGTCGCAGACACCTTCGTCGTCGCGGACGCCCATGGCTCCCCCTTGAGGGGGAGCCGGCACGGCGGAACGCCGTGACTGAGGAGGTGTCCTCTCAAGCCTTCCCCTCGAGGGGAAGGGGGACCGCGTCAGCGGTGGATGAGGTGTTCTCACAGATTTGCACCTGCTCCCCATGATGCCTCCGCCCCCCGGCTCCCCTTCGCAAAGGGGAGCTGTCGGCCCGCAGGGCCGACTGAGGGGTCGCAGCGTGCGCACCGCCGCGCATACGGCGCCGGCGAGGACCGCGCCGACAAAAATCCCTTTCACACAATCACCTCAAATTTCAAGATACCCGCGGCCGGCCTCGCCGCCGCAGAGGAAGGCGGCGTAGGCGTCGCCGCCGTCGTCGTCGCCGTCGTCGGGGTCGGGCGGGGGCGGGGGCGGCTCCGCGGGGGCGGCGCGGCTGATGCAGAAGTACCGCAGCGCGTCCACGGTGTGGGTGACGTCGTGGGGCGTGCGGGCGCAGTCGCCGGGCCGCAGGGGGTCTGCCTGGATGTCGCGCAGGTCGCCGAGGATCCGCGCGCACGACCGGAACAGCACGAGGCCGGGCCTGCCGTCGGGTCCGGGGGCGAGGGCGTCCTTGACGAGCATGTGCCCCTGGACGCGGTCGCTGGAGGCGCGCGTGAGCGGCACGCCGGCGGCGGCGAACAGTTCGGCCATGGACCGGCCGGAGTCCTTCTGCCGGGCCCGGAGGTCGGGCGGGGCGAAGGTCGCGGCGACGGTCTCGCCGGGCGTCTCCGCGGCGAGGATGGCGGCGGCCGCCTCGCGCACGGTGAGGTCCTTGCGGGCGAGCTCGCGGTAGACGTACGCCCGCCCGCCGTCGTCCACGGCGACCCAGAGGCACGCCAGCATGTCGAGGCCGTAGTCGACGGCGCGGTAGCGGGCCCAGTGCGCCGGGACGGGGAAATCCGGGCAGGTGTGCCGGGCCTCGTCGAGCTCTGCGAAGTAGCAGCCGCCGAGGGCGTCCCAGTCGCCGTAGCGGTAGGCGCGGCGGAGGTTTTCGGGCATGGCGGCGAGCATGCGCAGGTAGCCGGGCGAGGCGCGGAGGAGCTGGGGGTTGTCCTCGACGGTGGCGGGGATGAACACGTAGTCGTCGGGGTTCTCGTCGGCCTCGGGGTTTTCGGGGTCGCGGCGGAAGTCGCGGTCGATGAAGAGGCGTTTGACCCAGGCGTGGCCGACGCCGCCGGGGTTGCAGGTGAGGTACATGCGCTTGGGGAAGCGGTTGACGCCGCGCAGGCACCCGCCGAGGTAGCGGAAGGCGCGCTCGGTGAACTGGGTGGCCTCGTCGAGGAAGATCCAGTCGAACTCGAGGCCCTGGTACTCCTGCTCGGCGTTGGGGCCGTTCCAGTGTCCGAACTTGATGACGGAGCCGTTTGCGAAGCGCAGGAGGCGCGAGCTGCCGTTGTAGGCGGCGAGCTCGGGCGGGGTCATGGCGAGGACGGGGCGGATGTGGTTTTCCTCGAGCTCCGGGTAGGTGCGCCGGAGGATGAGGATGCGGATGCCGGGGTTATGGAGGGCGCCGCCGACGGCCTTGACGCGGACGGCCCAGGTTTTGCCGCCGCCTTTTGCGCCGCCGTAGGCGGTGAACGGCGCGCGGCTCCGGAAGAACCGGATCTGCTTCGGGTTCGCGGTCCCCGGGTCCCACGCCACGGTCTTTTCATACATGCGGTATCGCCATCCTTTCGTCGGCGCAAGCCGCGCTGGTCTCGCATCGCCGCAAGCGGCAATGCTCGTGCGCTGGGCTGCGCCTCCTCTCCGAATCGAACCCGCTTCGCTGGGCTTCGATTCGGTCTTGCCCCCCTCTGACGTCGTCGGCGCGGACGATCGCCTGTTCTGCCAGGCCGACTCGGCTCCCCTTTTAAGGGGAGCTGGCGGCGGCAACGCCGCCGACTGAGGGGTCCTCTCAAGCCTTCCCCCCGTGGGAAGGGGGACCGCGTCAGCGGTGGATGAGGTGTCCCCGCGCCGACGTTGTAGGGCGCGATGCCCACATCGCGCCGTAAAGGCTCCCCCTTGAGGGGGAGCTGTCGGCGGTTCCGGGTACCCACGCAGAGCCCAGCGAAGCGGTTCTGCGTGGGTACCCGCACCCCTTGCCCCCCTCTGACGAGGGGGGTGTCACGGCAACGCCGTGACAGGGGGAGAGATCCCCCGCGCTTTTGAAAAGGGAGACGGCGCGCCGCGCCGACGACGTCATTCCAGCGCCTCGTCGCCGCCGATGCCGTCGGTGTGCAGCTCGGCGCGGACAGGGGCGCCGCCCTTGTCGGAGAACCCCCCGTAGGCGGGCTGTTTGAGGTGGAACACGGCGAAGGACTGGAGCCGCGGGTTGACGAAGGGTACCCGCTGCCAGAACTGGGTCCGGAACGCGTCGAGCCGGCGCACGAGCTTCTGGCGGCGCAGGGTTTTCCGGGCGGCGGCGGGCGTCTCGCCGGGGCCGGGCACGGCGGCGCTTCGCCAGGCGTCGAGGGTCTCGGGGCCGACGCCGAGGAACTGTTCGACGACGAAATCCCCGGGCGGCTCCTGGTTGTCGGTGCAGAAGGCGATGAGCGCCTCCAGCCCCGCCTCAATCTTCTTTTCGGAAATTCGTTTCGGCATGTTTTTCCCTCTTCGTCGTGGTATGCCCCCCTACCGCGGGAGCTTTCGTCGTCGGCACCCTCCAAAGGCCCCCTTTTGAAAAGGGGGCTGTCAGCCCGCAGGGCTGACTGAGGGATCGGGTTCAATCCGTCGGAGACACCTCTCAAGCCTCCCCCCCCGTGGGGAGGTGGCCGCCTCCGGCGGCCGGAGGAGGTGTCCCCTCGCGGACGCCTTCACCCCCGCACCCGTCCGGTCCTCCCCTCCCAGACGAGGCGGGTCTCGCCGCGGGGTGCGTGGCGGTTTTTGGCGGCGATGACGGTGAGCGGCTCGGTCTCGGGGGCTTTCCCGGCGGCGTAGTAGCCGTCGCGGTGGAGGAGCAGCACGCCCCCGGCGTCCTGTTCGATGGCGCCGGAATCCCGCAGATCGGCGAGGGTGGGCCGCTTATCGGCGCGGGCGGCGGTCTCGCGGTTCAGCTGGGCGAGGGCGAGCACGGGCAGGTCGAGGCGTTTTGCGAGGGCCCGGAGCTCGGCGGACACGCGGGTGATCTCCTCGTACCGATTCCCGCACCGCTCCCCGGCGCGCAGGAGGCCGAGGTAGTCCACGGCGATGAGCCGCAGGCCTGGCACGCGGGCGGCGGCGCGGGCGATCTCGGCCACGGTGCCGGCGTCCTCCAGCAGGTACAGGGGCTGGTCGTCGAGGGCGGCGGCGGCGCGGAGGGCGTCGGTCTCGTCCTCGGGGGAGAGCCCGCCGCGGAGCAGCTCGGTGTAGCTGACCCCGGCGTCCATGGCGACGCGCTTTGCGGTGAGGCAGTAGGCGGGCATCTCGAGGGAGACGAACAGGACGGGCTCGCCGCGGGCGGCGACGCGCCGTGCGACGGCGAGGCCGAAGGTGGTTTTGCCCATCCCGGGCCTGCCGGCGAGCACGTACATCTCGCCGCGGAACAGTCCCCCGCCCAGGAGGGCGTCGAGGCGCGGGCTGCCGGTGGGGCAGCAGGCGGCGGAAATGTCGTCTTTTGCGGTTTTGTAGCGTTCGAGCCAGCGTGCGGCGGCGTCGGCGGGGCCGACGAGGCCGGTTCCGGCGGGCCTCTCCGCCCCGGCGTCCACCCGGGCGAGCTCGTCGGCGATGCAGGCGAGTTCGTCTGCGGCGGCGCGGGCGTCTGTGGGGTCGGGCGCGTCTGCGGCGCGGCGCGCGGCGTCCTCGAGCCGCCGGCAGAGGGCCGCCCGGCGCACGAGAACGGCGTAGGCGGCGGCGTTCGCGGCGGTGGGGGTAAGGTCCATCGCGGCGCGGATCCAGGCCTCGCTTGCGGGGGAATTGCCGAGCTTTTCGAGGATGGTGACGGGGTCGACGGCGCCGCCGGCGTCCTGCAGGGCCATGGCGGCGCGGAGGACGTCGGCGGCGTCGGGGTCGGCAAAGTCGCCGGGGGAGACGATCCGGCGCACGTCGTCGAGGCACCGGTCGTCGACCAGCAAAGCCCCGGCCACCGCCGTCTCCGCATTGAGCGCCGCATCGGTCATAGCAAAAGATCCTTCCTTTCAAAGCCCCCCTCTGACGTCGTCGTCGCGGACGGTCGCGAGACCTGCGCGGCTTGCGCCGACGAAATCACTCCCGCTCCCGCCAGGCGGTGCAGGCTTTCCCGGGCGGGCAGCCGCGCCGGCGTCCGGCGCGGCAGAGGTAGTCGCAGAGGTCGAGCGACGGGTTGTAAAACGCGCAGTCCCGCTCCCGGCACGCGCGGCACCGACTGGGATATTTCCCGACCACGGCGTACAGCAGTCCGACCTGCAGGGGCAGCCGGACATAAAAGTCCTTTTCGATGCGAATTCTGTGCATGGTTTCTATCCTCCCTGCGTGATTTTTGTGTGAAAAATCACGCAATGCATGCTTCTAATTTTACCGTATCACTCTACGCGTGACGTGTCAAGAGATTTTCCGGAAATATTTTGAAGATTTTTCTTGCATTGCGTGAAATTGTGTGGTAGGATAAGAATTAAGAGGGAGAATCTCTCTATAGATCGTTTTCTCTCTCTCCCCTGCCGCCTATAAGCGGCAGGGGAAGATACCCAGGTATATACTTGAAAGAGAAAGAAAGAAAAAAAGAAAGAGAAAAAGCCCCCCTCTGAGGAGGGGGGTGTCACGGCAGCGCCGTGACGGGGGGAGAGAAGCCCCACACACCCCACGCAAAAAAAACACCGGCGCACCGCCGGCGAAAGGAGAACAGAGCCATGGAATTCTGGCAGACGTTGGAGAAAGCGATGGCGGACCGCGGCCTCACGGTGGCGGAAACGGCGCGCCGGTGCGGGCTGCCGGACTCGACGGTCCGGGGGATCCTGACGCGGCGGCAGAAGATGGCGGCGCTGGACGTAGCGATGCACCTGGCGGAGGGGCTGGACCTGACGCTGGAGGAGCTGGCGGGGACGGCGCTGGGGCCGCAGCCGTCGGCGGCGGCGCGGGCGCTTGCGCGGCGGTACGATCTGCTGGACGGCCACGGGCGGGAGGTAATGGACGCGGTGGCGGAGCTGGAGGAGGCGCGCATGGCGGCGGAGCGGGTGCGCCGGGACAACGTGACGCCGTTCCCGACGCGCCGGATGAAGCGGTTTCTGAACCGGGCGACGGCGGGTCCGGGGTCGTACCTGTTTGACGACGGGTACGAGGAGATCGACGTGCCTGCGGACACGCCGGGCGATTTTATCGTGACGATTTCGGGCGACTCGATGGAGCCGTACATCCGGGACGGCGAGGACGTGTACGTGACGATGGGCGCGCCGATGCAGGACGGGGACGTAGGGATCTTTCTGTACGACGGGTCGACGTACTGCAAGCAGTACAGCGCGGGATACGGGTACGTGTATCTGTTTTCGCTGAACCGGGCCCGGGCGGACATGGACGTCGTGGTGGACACGCGGTCGGGTCTGGACGTGACGTGCTTCGGCAAGGTGCACATGACCCGCCGCCCGCCGCTTCCGCGGTGAGCGATGGATCGGGACAGGCAGACCGGGTACGCCCGGGCGCTGCGCCGGGACATGACCCGGGAGGAGCGGCGGCTGTGGTACGATTTTCTGCGGACCTATCCGGTGCGTTTCATGCGCCAGCGGCCGATCGACCGCTATATTCTGGATTTTTACTGCGCCGCGGCGAAGCTCGCGGTGGAGCTGGACGGCTCGCAGCACTATGACGCGGCGGGTCCCGCGGCGGACGCGGAGCGGGACGCGGTCCTGCGTTCCTGGGGGATCACCGTGCTGCGGATTCCGAACAACGCGATCACGGAGAACTTCCCCGGCGTCTGCGAGGCCGTTGACGCCGCGGTCCGCGCCCGGCTTCCCAAAAAGCCGTAACTCCCCGACCCGCACCCCCCAAAGGCCCCCTTTCGAAAAGGGGGCTGTCAGCGGCCCTGCCGCTGACTGGGGGATCGAGTTCAATCCATCGGAGATTCCTTTTTCCCTGCGCAGTCCAGCCCGCGAGCGCTGCCGTCTGCGGCGGCGCGAGAACGGCGATCGTCCGCGACAACGAAGGTGTCTGCGACGCATTTTCACCCTATCCCTCCGGCGCTCCGCGCCACCTCCTCGTCGGCGCAAGCCGCGCTGGTCTCGCATCGCCGCAAGCGGCAATGCTCGTGCGCTGGGCTGCGCCTCCTTTCCCACGCAGACCCGCTGCGCTGGGCTCTGCGCAGGTACCCAAACAGGGAGGCTTTTAGCTCCGCACCCCCCGACCCGCACCCCCCAAAGGCCCCCTTTCGAAAAGGGGGCTGTCAGCGGCCCTGCCGCTGACTGGGGGATCGGGTTCAATCCATCGGAGATTCCTTCCCCCCCACCCCCCACACACACAAAGGAGGTCCCCCCATGACCGACACCATAGCCGCCGTCGCAACGGGCGCGGCCCGGACGGCGATCGGCATCCTGCGCATCTCGGGCCCCGGCGCGATCGACGCCGCGTCGGCGGTGTTCCGCCCGCTGTCCGGTCCGCCTCTCGCCGCGTCGCCGGACCGTCTGCTGCGGTACGGCGACCTTGTCGACGCCCGCGGCCGCGTGCTGGACCGGGTGCTCGCGACGGTGAGCCGCGCCCCGCGCACATACACGGGCGAGGACACGGCGGAGCTGCAGTGCCACGGCTCCCCCGCCGTGCTGGCGGAGGGGCTCGCCGCGCTGTACGCGGCGGGCTGCCGGGCGGCGGAGCCCGGCGAATTCACGAAGCGCGCGTTTCTGAACGGCCGCCTCGATCTCGCGCAGGCGGAGGCGGTGATCGACCTGATCGACGCGGAGACGGCGGAGGCGGCGATCCACGCCGCCGGGCAGCTGAACCGCGCCGTGAGCCGCAAGACGGACGCGGTGTACGACCGTCTGACGGACATCCTCGCCCACTTCCACGCCGTGCTCGACTACCCGGACGAGGACGTCGACGACTTCACGCTTGCGCAGTACGCGGCCTCGCTCGCGGCGGACGCTTCGCTGCTGCGGGACCTTGCGGCGACGCACGCCCGGGGCCGGTTCGTGCGGGACGGCGTTCCCGCGGCGATCGTGGGCCGCCCCAACGCGGGCAAGTCCTCGCTGCTGAACGCGCTCCTGGGCTGGGACCGGGCGATCGTGACGGACGTGCCCGGCACGACGCGGGACACGCTGGAGGAGAAGCTCCGCGTCGGCGGCGCGGTGCTGCGCCTCACGGACACGGCGGGCCTGCGGGAGACGCGGGACCCGGTGGAGAAGCTGGGCGTGGAGCGGTCGGCGTCGGCGGCGCGGGAGGCGCACCTGGTCCTCGCGGTACTGGACGGCGCGGCGGGCCTCACGGAGGCGGACGCGCCCGCGCTCGCGGCGGCGAAGGCGGCCCCTCTCGCGGTGGCGGTGTGGAACAAGACAGACCTCGCCGCGCCGCCGGAGACATGGCCGGCGGCGCTCGACGGCTTTGCGGCGGTCGTGCCCGTGTCGGCGAAGACCGGGGCCGGGCTCGGCGCGCTGTGCGAGACGCTCGCGGCGCTCGTGTCTGGTGAAAATGCCGAAATCCCCGCGGGCGAGCTTCTGACCTCGGCGCGGCAGGCGGAGGCGGTGACGCGGGCGGCGGACGCGCTGGATGCAGCGCTGGAAGGCATTTCCTGCAAAATCACGCCGGACGCGGTGCTGACGGAGGTGGAATCTGCACGATCGGCGCTGGGAGAAATCACGGGCCGGACGGTGCGGGAGGACGTGACGGCGCGGATCTTCGCGCGATTCTGCGTGGGCAAATAGCCGAAACCCCTGTGATTTTCTTCACAAACCGGCGAAAAAAGTGCAAAAAAAGTTGCGGACAGGCCTTGCAATCGCGGGTCGCATCTTGTAAAATAGACAGGCTACAGACCTGTGTTCTGATAAAATGCAGCTGCGGCCGTCCGGACGGCGTTCGTCTGCATTCAAAATAGGAGGAAAACTGCATGAGCAAGAAATACCTGTACCTCTTCTCGGAGGGCAACGGCAGCATGCGCGAGCTGCTGGGCGGCAAGGGCGCGAATCTGGCCGAGATGACCGGCCTCGGCATGCCGGTCCCGCAGGGCTTCACGATCACGACGGAGGCCTGCACGCAGTACTACGACGACGGGGAGCGGATCAACGACGAGATCCAGGCCCAGATCATGGAGTACATCGCGAAGCTGGAGGAGATCACGGGCAAGCGGTTCGGCGATCTGGAGAACCCGCTGCTGGTGTCCGTTCGCAGCGGCGCGCGGGCGTCGATGCCGGGCATGATGGACACGATCCTGAACCTCGGTCTGAACGAGGACGTGGTGGAGGTCCTGGCGCGCAAGTCGGGCAATCCCCGCTGGGCGTGGGACTGCTACCGCCGGTTCATCCAGATGTATTCCGACGTTGTCATGGAAGTGGGCAAAAAGTATTTCGAGGAGCTCATTGACAGGATGAAGGCCGCGCGCGGCGTAACGCAGGACGTGGAGCTGACCGCGGAGGATCTGCAGGAGCTGGCGGCGCAGTTCAAGGCCGAGTATAAAGAGAAGATCGGCGAGGACTTCCCGTCCGATTCCAAGGTACAGCTGATGGGCGCGGTGAAGGCCGTGTTCCGGAGCTGGAACAACCCCCGCGCGATCTACTACCGCCGGATGAACGACATCCCGGGCAGCTGGGGCACGGCGGTGAACGTGCAGTCGATGGCGTTCGGCAACATGGGCGACGACTGCGGCACGGGCGTCGCGTTCACGCGCAACCCCGCGACCGGCGAGAAGAAGCTGATGGGCGAATTCCTGACGAACGCGCAGGGCGAGGACGTGGTGGCCGGCGTGCGGACGCCGATGCCGATCAGCCAGATGGAGGAGAAATTCCCGGAGGCGTTCGCGCAGTTCAAGGATGTGTGCGCGCGTCTGGAGGAGCACTACCGCGACATGCAGGACATGGAGTTCACGGTGGAGAACGGCAAGCTGTACATGCTGCAGACCCGCAACGGCAAGCGGACGGCGGCGGCGGCGCTGAAGATCGCCTGCGACCTGGTGGACGAGGGCATGATCGACGAGAAGAAGGCCGTGTCGATGATCGACCCGCGCAACCTGGACACGCTGCTGCATCCGCAGTTCGACCCGGCGGCGCTGAAGAAAGCGACGCCGATCGCGACGGCGCTTCCGGCCTCTCCGGGCGCGGCCTGCGGCCGGATCGTATTCACGGCGGAGGACGCGAAGGAGTGGGCTTCCCGCGGCGAGAAGGTCTGCCTTGTGCGGCTGGAGACCTCGCCGGAGGACATTGAGGGCATGGCGGCCTCGCAGGGCATTCTGACGGTCCGCGGCGGCATGACGAGCCATGCGGCCGTCGTGGCGCGCGGCATGGGCACCTGCTGCGTGTCCGGCTGCGGCGCGATCCACATGGACGAAGAGAACAGGAAATTCACGCTGAACGGCGTGGAGTATCACGAGGGCGACTGGATCTCTCTGGACGGCTCGACCGGCAACATTTACGGCGAGGCGATGCCGACGGTGGAGGCCACGATCGCGGGCGAGTTCGGCCGGATCATGAGCTGGGCGGACAAGTACCGCCAGCTGCAGGTCCGCACGAACGCGGACAACCCGAAGGACACGCTGCAGGCGGTGAAGTTCGGGGCCGAGGGCATCGGCCTGTGCCGCACGGAGCACATGTTCTTCGACGCGGAGCGCATCCCGGCGATCCGGCGGATGATCTGCTCGGACACGACGGAGCAGCGCACGGAGGCGCTGGCCGTGCTGGAGCCGATGCAGCAGGCCGACTTTGAGGCGATGTACGAGGCGCTGGAGGGCCGTCCGATGACGGTCCGGTTCCTGGATCCCCCGCTGCACGAGTTCGTGCCGACGGAGGAAGCGGACATCCAGCAGCTGGCGGACGACATGGGCAAGACGGTGGCGGAGATCAAGGACATCATCGCGAGCCTGCACGAGTTCAACCCGATGATGGGCCACCGCGGCAGCCGTCTGGCGGTCACCTACCCGGAGATCGCGGCGATGCAGACGCGCGCGGTCATCAAGGCCGCGCTGAACGTGAACGCGCGGCATCCGAACTGGTCGATGATCCCGGAGATCATGCTCCCGCTGATCGGCGAGGTGCGCGAGCTGGCGTTTGTAAAGAAGATCGTGACGGACACGGCGGACGAGATCATCAAGGCGTCGGGCACGAGCATGCACTACAAGATCGGCACGATGATCGAGATCCCGCGCGCGGCTCTGACGGCGGACGAGATCGCGAAGGAGGCGGAGTTCTTCTCCTTCGGCACGAACGATCTGACGCAGATGACGTTCGGCTTCAGCCGGGACGACGCGGGCAAGTTCCTGGACGCGTACTACGACACGAAGATTTACGAGAGCGACCCGTTTGCCCGTCTGGACCAGAAGGGCGTAGGCCGGCTGATCGAGATGGCGGCGAAGCTGGGCCGGGAGACGCGTCCGGATCTGAAGCTGGGCGTCTGCGGCGAGCACGGCGGCGATCCGAGCTCGGTGGAGTTCTTCCACGACGCGGGTCTGACGTACGTATCCTGCTCGCCGTACCGGGTGCCGATCGCGCGTCTTGCGGCGGCGCAGGCGGCGATCAAGAACCCCCGATAACTTCGTCGGCGCAAACGGTCGCCTTTCTCGCTCCCCTCTGACGAGGGAGCGCCGAAAAGCCTTCCCCTTGAGGGGAAGGGGGACCGCGTCAGCGGTGGATGAGGTGTCCTCGCAGACCCGCTTCGCCGGGTGGAGAGATCCAACCAACCGAAAAAGGACCGGAACTTCTGTTCCGGTCCTTTTTGCGTAATCTGCCGCACCCCAAAAAGGCCCCCTTTCGAAAAGGGGGCTGTCAGCCCGCAGGGCTGACTGGGGGATCGGGTTAAAATTACCTTTTTAACCCCGCACAGAACCCAGCAAAGCGGTTCTGTGCGGGAGAGGACGAGCAGCGGAGCGGGAGAGCGTTCGGCCTTTGGCCGGACGCGAGCTTAGCGCAGCTTGCGAGGACGACGATCCTCAGTTCCCGTACTGCGCCTCGCAGGTGAGGTTGACGCCGAGCCGCCGGAAGACGGAGGCGTCCACCTCAGACAGGATGACGGTGGAATGCGCGTCGCACCCGCGCAGCTTGGGGAGCTGGTCGAGCGCGAGCTGGGCGGTGGGGTTCGTGGCGGCGGAGATGGACAGGGCGATCAGCACCTCGTCGGTGTGGAGCCGGGGGTTCCGGCTGCCGAGGGCCTCGGTTTTAAGCCGCCGGATCGGGTCGAGCACGACGGGCGAGATGAGGTCGAGGCTGTCGCTGATGCCGCCGAGGGCCTTGAGCGCGTTGACGAGGAGCGCGGCGGACGCGCCCAGGAGGTCGGAGGTCTTGCCGGTGAGGATGCGCCCGTCGGGCAGTTCGATAGCGGCGGCGGGGGCGCCGGTGGCGGCGGCCTTGGCGAGGGCGGGCTCCACGACGCGCCGTGCGTCGGCGGAGATGGCGGCCTTTTTCATGAGCAGCTCGAGCCGCAGGACCAGCTCGTCGTCGGCCTTGCCGCGCTTCCGGTCGGCGAGGCCGTCGAGGTAGCGCCGCACGATCTCCTGCCGCGCGGCCTCGCGGCACACGTCGTCGTCGACGATGCAGTTCCCGGCCATATTGACGCCCATATCGGTGGGCGACTTATAGGGGCACTCGCCCCAGATCTCGCGGAACATGGTCTCGAGGACGGGGAACGCCTCCACGTCGCGGTTGTAGTTCACGGTGGTCTCGCCGTAGGCCTCGAGGTGGAACGGGTCGATCATATTGACGTCCGCGAGGTCGGCGGTCGCGGCCTCGTAGGCGAGGTTGACGGGGTGATTCAGGGGCAGGTTCCAGATGGGGAACGTCTCGAATTTTGCATATCCGGCGTTTACGCCGCGGATGTGCTCATGGTATAATTGGGACAGGCAGGTGGCGAGCTTGCCGCTGCCGGGACCGGGCGCGGTGACGACCACGAGCTCGCGGGAGGTCTCGATGTAGTCGTTGCGGCCGTAGCCCTCGGGGCTGACGATGCGCTGGATGTTCGCGGGGTAGTCCTCGATGTCGTAGTGGCGGTAGACGCGCACGTGCCTGGCGGCGAGCCGTTCTTCAAAGACGCGGACCTGCGGCTTGTCGGTGTAGCGGGTGAGGACGACGCTGCTGACGTAGAGGCCGAGCTCCCGGAACAGGTCGATGAGGCGCATGACGTCGCGGTCGTAGGTGATGCCGAGGTCGCCGCGGATCTTGTTTTTCTCGATGTCGCCGGCGTGGATGGCGATGACCATTTCGGCCTGCTCCCGCAGCTGGACGAGCATGCGCAGCTTGCTGTCGGGCTGGAAGCCGGGCAGCACGCGGGAGGCGTGGTAGTCGTCGTAGAGCTTCCCGCCGAACTCCAGATAGAGCTTCCCGCCGAACTGCGCGATCCGCTCGCGGATGCGCGCGGACTGGTCGTGCAGATATTTCTCGTTATCGAACCCCGTTTGCAGCATACGTGTTCCCCCCTGCGTGATGTCAGACACTGTCAGATATTGTACCGCATTTTCCCCGATTCGACAAGGCGTTTTTTCAAATTGCGCCGCTCCCCCGGCTCCCCGCCGCACCACCCATTCATCAGGAAAGGATCTTCCCCATGCCCGAAAACTACAATCTTCTCATGGAACAGACGATCGCCGCGCTGCCGGAGGGCGCGCGGCCGACGCTGCTGCTGCACAGCTGCTGCGGTCCGTGCAGCAGCGCGGTGCTGGAGCGGCTTCTGCCGCACTTTGCGGTGACGCTGTTCTACTACAACCCGAACATCCACCCCTACGAGGAGTACGCGAAGCGTCTGGAGACGCAGAAAAAGCTCGCGGCGAGCCTCCCGGGCTTCCCCCCGACGCCGGTGCTGGAGGGGCCGTACGACCCGGACCGCTGGTACGACACGATCCGGGGCCTCGAGGCGGAGCCGGAGGGCGGCGGGCGGTGCGCGGTGTGCTTCCTCATGCGGCTCACGGCGACGGCGGAGGCGGCGAGAGCGGGCGGCTTCGACTGGTTCGCCACCACGCTTTCGGTGAGCCCGCACAAGAACGCCCTGCTGCTGAACGAGCTGGGCGAGGCGGCGGCCGCCTCCGTCCCCGGCGCGCGGTATCTGCCCGCGGATTTCAAGAAGCGGGACGGCTATCTGCGCTCGATCCGGCTCGCAAGGGAGCTGGACCTCTACCGTCAGGACTACTGCGGCTGCGAGTATTCCATGCGCACTCCCCTGCCCCCCTCTGACGAGGGGGGTGTCACGGCAGCGCCGTGACGGGGGGAGAGATACGCCCCCCGCCCCCGGAACATATTGAAATCCTCCCCCATCTATGCTATAGTGTATATTTATGAACCCCTGCGCGATACGCGGGGAAAAAACGGACCGGTTCCCATCACCCGGTCCGGAAAAAGATAAAAATGGAGTGAACCGAATATGAAGAGCAAAACGATCCGAAGTCTCGCCTTCGGCGCGGTGGTCGCCGCGGTATACGCGGCGCTGACGATGCTGCTCGCGCCGATCAGCTACGGCCCGGTGCAGTTCCGCATTTCGGAGGCGCTGTGCGTCCTGCCGTTCTTCTTCCCCGCCTCGACGTGGGGTCTGTTTGCGGGGTGTATCCTCGCGAATCTTCTGAGCGCCTACGGGCCGATCGACGTGATTTTCGGGTCGCTTGCGACGCTGCTCGCCGCGGTATTCACGGCGCTGTGCGGCCGGTACGGGCGCGGGCTCCCGGCGAAGCTTCTGGCCTGCTTTCCGCCGGTCCTGTTCAACGCGGTGATCGTGGGCGCGGTCCTCGCGTACGCGGAGGCGCCGGGCGCGTCGTTTCTCCCCGCCTGGGGCGTGATCGGCCTGCAGGTGGGGGCGGGAGAGCTTGCGGTGCTGTATCTGATCGGGCTGCCGCTGCTGCTGCTCCTGCCGAAGACCCCGCTGTTCCGCGCGGCGCCGGTCCGGGACCTCGCCCGGGACCGCTGACCGCGCCGCATCCATACAAACAAGAAAAAGGAAGGGAAACACATGAAGGTCCGCAAAGCCGTCATTCCCGCCGCCGGGCTGGGCACGCGCATGCTCCCGGCCACAAAGACCGTCCCCAAGGAAATGCTGCCGATGGTGGACAAGCCCGTGATCCAGTACATCATTGAGGAGGCGGTGGCCTCCGGCATCGAGGACATCCTGATCATCACGAACCGCGCAAAGACCGCGATGGACGACTATTTCGACTACCACCCGGAGCTGGAGCTGCAGCTGGCAAGCTCCGGCAAGACGGACGAGGTGGCGCGCGTCCGGGAGACGGCGGAGATGGCCAACATCTTCTACGTGCGCCAGCGGGAGACGCGCGGCCTCGGGCACGCGGTCAGCCGCGCGCGGCGCTTTGTAGGGGACGAGCCGTTTGCGGTGCTGCTGGGGGACGACGTGATGCGGTCGGAGAAGCCGGTGCTGGCGCAGCTGATCGCCGCGGCGGAGAAGTACGGCGCGAGCTGTGTCGGGACGCAGGCGGTGGCGCCGGAGGCCGTGCGCAAATACTCGTCGCTGAAGGTCTCGCCGCTGGAGGACCGGATCTTCCGGGTGGAGGACATGAACGAGAAGCCCGCGCCCGGCGAGGAATTTTCGAACTACGCGATCCTGGGCCGGTACGTGCTGACCCCGGAGATCTTTGACATACTGGACGCGACGCCGCCGGGCCACGGCGGGGAGATCCAGCTGACGGACGGGCTCCGCCGGCTGTGCCGCGAGGCGCCCATGGTGGCGGTGGACTTTGAAGGCCGCCGGTACGACACGGGCAACCTCCGCGGCTTTCTGGAGGCGACGCTCGACTTCGCCCTGGACCACCCCGAGACCGGCCCCTGGCTGAAGGCATATCTGAAGGACAAGGCCCGCGAGCTGTGATCGCACCCCTCGGCTCCCCTTAAAAGGGGAGCCGAGGGAATGCAAACGCAAAGGAGAAATCATCCATGGCAAACACGAAGATCCCGGCCGGGTACGTCTCGGACCTGGGCCTGTACGACACGCAGAGCGCCATCGCGCTGGTAAAGGCGACGTTTCAGGACGCGCTTGCGGGCGTGCTGTCGCTGAAGCGCGTGTCCGCGCCGCTGTTCGTGGACCCGGCGAGCGGCCTGAACGACAATCTGAACGGCGTGGAGCGCCCGGTGGCGTTCGACGTGCCCGCGGCGAACACCACCGCGGAGGTGGTGCACTCGCTGGCGAAGTGGAAGCGCTACGCCCTGCACCGGTACGGCTTCCGCCCGGGCAAGGGCCTGTACACGGACATGAACGCCATCCGCCGGGACGAGATCCCGGACAATCTGCACAGCATCTACGTGGACCAGTGGGACTGGGAGAAGGTCATCACCCGGGACCAGCGGACGGTGGCGTATCTGGAAGAGACGGTCCGGGCGATCGTGGAGGCCATCTGCTACACGCTGTTCGTGATCCGGGGCAAGTTCCCGGAGGTGCGGACGCGCCTTTCCCGCGACGTACAGTTCATCACGGCGCAGGCGCTGCTGGACATGTATCCGGGTCTGGACGCGAAGGCCAGGGAGTATGAATTTGTGAAGGCGCACAAAACGGCGTTCATCCTCGGCATCGGCGCGCCGCTGTCGGACGGCCGGCCGCACGACGGCCGCGCCCCGGACTACGACGACTGGGCGCTGAACGGCGATCTGCTGTTTTACGACGAGGTCCTGGACTGCGCGCTGGAGGTCTCGAGCATGGGCGTCCGGGTGGACGCGGAATCCATGGCGAGGCAGCTGAAGGCGGCGGGGTGCGAGGACCGGGCGTCGCTGCCGTTCCACAGGAGCCTTTTGAGCGGCGAGCTGCCGCTGACGATCGGCGGCGGCATCGGCCAGTCCCGGCTGTGCATGCTGCTTTTGGGCAAGGCGCACATCGGCGAGGTGCAGTCGTCCGTCTGGGACGACGAGACCGTCTCGGCCTGCGCCGCCGCCGGCGTGATACTGCTGTAATCGTCGGCGCGGACCGACCGGGGAAACGCACTGTGCCCCCGGCTCCCCTGCGCACCCCCTCGGCTCCCCTTTCAAGGGGAGCTGGCAGCCCGCAGGGCTGACTGAGGGGTCGCTCCCCTGGCTTCCCCTTGAGGGGGAGCTGTCAGCCGCAAAGCGGCTGACTGAGGGGTCGTTCCCCTCGGCTCCCCTTTCAAGGGGAGCTGGCAGCCCGCAGGGCTGACTGAGGGGTCGTTCCCCTGGCTTCCCCTTGAGGGGGAGCTGGCAGCCGCAAAGCGGCTGACTGAGGAGGTGTCTGCGACGCATTTTAACTCGATATACAAAGGAGAACACCCACCCATGATCACCACCATTGACCGTCCCGCGTATCTGCTCGGCGGCGTGCCGTCGCCGACGGGTCCCCTGCCCCCGGCGGAGGCCCGGAAGAAGACGATGGCCTGGCGCATCCTGCAGGCCCACAACACGTCCCCCGACCCCATGAAGCTGAAGCTGCGGTTTGACGCGCTGGCGTCCCACGACATCACGTACGTGGGCATCATTCAGCAGGCCCGGGCGTCGGGCATGCGGGAATTCCCGATCCCCTACGCGCTGACGAACTGCCACAACAGCCTGTGCGCGGTGGGCGGCACCATCAACGAGGACGACCACGTGTACGGCCTGTCCGCGGCGAAGAAGTACGGCGGGATCTACGTCCCGGCGAACCAGAGCGTGATCCACTCCTACGCCCGGGAGGCGCTGGCGAAGTGCGGCGGCATGATCCTGGGCAGCGACAGCCACACGCGCTACGGCGCGCTGGGCGTCATGGGCGTGGGCGAGGGCGGCCCGGAGCTTGCGAAGCAGCTGCTGAAGAACACCTGGGACGCGGACGCGCCCGAGGTGGTGCTGGTCTACCTGACGGGCGCGCCGAAGCGCGGCGTCGGCCCGCACGACGTGGCCATCGCGCTGGTGAAGGCCACGTTTGCCGACGGGTTTGTGAAGAACCGGGTGCTGGAGTTTGCCGGCCCCGGCCTCGCCTCCCTGCCGATCGACTACCGGAACGCCGTCGACGTGATGACGACGGAGACCACCTGCCTGTCCTCCATCTGGGAGACGGATTCGATCACCCGCGGCTTCTACGAGACCCACGGCCGTCCGGAGGACTTTGCCGAGCTGCACCCGGAGGACGGCGCGTACTACGACCGGCTGATCCGGATCGAGCTGGACAAGGTCGAGCCCATGATCGCGCTCCCGTTCCACCCGTCCAACGCGTACACGATCCGGGAGTTCCTGGCAAACGCCCCGTCGATCCTCGCGGAGCTGGAGGCGGAGGCGCGCAGGCGCTACCCGAAGGCGGACGTCCGGCTGACGGACAAGGTCCGGGACGGCGGCGTCTGGGTGGACCAGGGCGTCATCGCCGGCTGTGCCGGCGGTCTGTTCGACGCCATCGACGAGGCCGCGTCCATTCTGGAGGGCGGCAACGTGGGCAGCGGGGCGTTCTCCCTGTCCGTGTACCCCACCAGCACGCCGGTGAGTCTCGCGCTGACGCGCGCGGGCGTGTCGGAGAAGCTGCTGGCGGCGGGCGCGCTCCTGAAGCCGTCGTTCTGCGGCCCCTGCTTCGGCGCGGGGGACGTCCCGGCGAACAACGGCCTGTCCATCCGCCACACCACCCGCAACTTCCCGAACCGCGAGGGCTCCAAGCCCGGCGAGGGGCAGTTTGCCGGCGTGTGCCTCATGGACGCGCGGAGCATCGCGGCCACGGCCAGATGCGGCGGCCGCCTGACCCCCGCGACGGACGTGGACTATACCCACGTCCCCCATCCCTACGTCTTTGATCCCGCCCCGTACGCGCGGCGGGTGTACAACGGGTTCGGCAAGGCCGACCCGTCCGTGGAGCTCGTCATGGGCCCCAACATCACCGACTGGCCGAAGATGTACCCCATGGCGGACAATCTGCTGGTGGAGCTTGCGGCGGTGATCCGGGACCCGGTGACGACGACGGATGAGCTGATCCCCTCCGGGGAGACGTCGTCGTACCGGTCGAACCCCCTGCGGCTCGCGGAGTTCGCGCTGTCCCGCCGGGTGCCGGAGTATGTGCCCCGGGCCAAGGCCGCGGCGGCGCGGGAGGCCGCCCGCCGTGCCGGCGAGCCCGACGCGGCGCTTGTCGCGCTGCTGGACCGCGTGGGCGACGGCAAAGCCCTCGCGGCGGCGACGCAGTTCGGCTCCTGCGTGTTTGCGAACCGTCCCGGCGACGGCTCCGCCCGGGAGCAGGCCGCCTCCTGCCAGCGCGTGCTGGGCGGCCTTGCGAACGTCTGCTATGAATACGCCACGAAGCGTTACCGCTCCAACTGCATCAACTGGGGCATGCTGCCGTTCACGCTGGACGGGGACGCGCAGTTCCCGTACGAGGCGGGCGACTGCGTGTTCGTGCCCGGGATCCGGGCGGCGGTGGAGCGCGGGGACGAGACCGTCTCCGCGACGGTCCTGCGCGCGGACGGCGCGTCGGACGACGTCGTGCTGCACATCCGCGGCCTCACCGCGGAGGAGCGGGAGATCCTCCTGTCCGGCTGCCTGATGAACTGGTACGCCGCGAGACAATAACTCGTCCTCGCGATGTGGGCATCGCCCTACAAACGAAACAGGGTACCGATTTCGCTCCCCCGGGGGTTTTTCCAAATAGGGGGCCCGCTCGTCGTCGCGGACGGTCGCCGTTCTCGCGCCGCCGCAGGCGGCGGCGCTCGCGGGCTCCGTCGCTCCTCCTCTCCCACGCAGACCCGCTTCGCTGGGCTCTGCGCGGGTACCCAAACAGGGAGGCTTTTAACTCCGCACCCTCCAAAGGCCCCCTTTCGAAAAGGGGGCTGTCAGCGGCCCTGCCGCTGACTGGGGGATCGGGTTCAATCCGTCGGAGACACCTCGTCGGCACACGGCGCGATGTGGGCGTCGCGCCGACGACGACACCATACAAAAGGAGAACACACATGGAAAAAATCACGATGACCACCCCCCTTGTCGAGATCGACGGGGACGAGATGACCCGGGTCCTGTGGCGGATGATCAAGGACGAGCTGATCCTGCCGTTCGTGGATCTGAAGACGGAATACTACGACCTTGCCCTGCTGAACCGGAACGCGACGAAGGACCGGGTGACGGTCGACGCGGCGAACGCGACGCGCCGGCTGGGCGTTGCGGTGAAGTGCGCGACGATCACGCCGAACCGGCAGCGCATGGAGGAGTACCCGGAGCTGACGGAGATGTGGAAGAGCCCGAACGGCACGCTCCGCTCGATGCTGGACGGCACGGTATTCCGCGCGCCCATCGTGATCGACGCCATCAAGCCCGTGGTGAAGAACTGGGAGAAGCCGATCACCATCGCGCGGCACGCCTACGGCGACGTATACAAGGCGGTGGACCTGCACACGACGGAGCCGGGCGTATGCACAATGACGTTCAAGGGCGCGTCGGGCGCGGAGCAGACGGTGGAGGTGCAGGCGGTGGACGGCCCGGCCGTATGGCAGGGCGCGCACAACACGGACAAGAGCATCCGGAGCTTTGCCCGCTCGTGCTTCCAGTACGCGGTGGACACGAAGCAGGACCTGTGGTTTTCCACAAAGGACACGATCGCGAAGGTCTACGACGGCCGTTTCAAGGAGATCTTTGAAGAGGAATTTGCAAATTACAAGGACCGGTTCGACGCGCTGGGCATCACGTACTTCTACACGCTGATCGACGACGCGGTAGCCCGCGTGATCCGCAGCAAGGGCGGGTACATCTGGGCGTGCAAGAACTACGACGGCGACGTGATGAGCGACATGGTGTCGACGGCGTTCGGGTCGCTGGCGATGATGACGTCGGTGCTGGTGTCGCCGGACGGCACGACGGAGTACGAGGCGGCGCACGGCACCGTGACCCGCCATTACTACCGGTATCTGAAGGGCGAGCAGACGTCGACGAACCCGATGGCGACGATTTTCGCGTGGTCGGGCGCGCTGCGCCGCCGGGCGCAGCTGGACGGGCTTGCGGATCTGGAGCGGTACGCGGACGCGTTGGAGCGGGCGAGCCTCGACACGCTGAACGCGGGGATCATGACGAAGGACCTCGTCGGTCTGGTGGAGCCGGGCTTTGCCGCGACGGCGGTGAACTCCGCGGAGTTCCTCTCCGCCGTCCGCGCGCGGCTGGAAGAGATTTTATAAGGCAAGCGCCCCCGGCATGCAAAAAACGCGCCCGGATCCTTCGATCCGGGCGCGTTTTCATGCAAAATGAAGAACCTTTACAGCCCCTCGACCTCCTCGAGCCAGGCGGCGGCGGAGGCGTCGGACGGCATGCGCCAGTCGCCCCGGGGCGACAGGGTGAGCGTGCCCACCTTTGGCCCGTCGGGCAGGCAGGAGCGCTTGAACTGCTGGGCGAAGAACCGGCGGTAGAAGTTGCGCAGCCAGTGCAGCAGCACGGCGCGGCTGAACGTGCCGCGGAACGCGTGCTCGGCGAGGCGCAGCACCTTCTCCGGCCCGAACCCCCAGCGCACGGCGTAATACAGGTAGAAGTCGTGGAGCAGGTACGGCCCCACGAGGTCCTCGGTTTTCTGGGCGATGGACCCGTCCGCCTCGGCGGGCAGCAGCTCGGGGCTCACGGGCGTCGCGAGGATGTCGGTCAGGACGCGGTCCAGCTCCGGGTCGCCGCAGGTCTCGGCGGCGTACTGCACGAGGTGCCGGACCAGCGTTTTGGGCACGCCGGCGTTCACGCCGTACATGGACATGTGGTCGCCGTTGTAGGTGGCCCAGCCGAGGGCCAGCTCGGACAGGTCGCCGGTCCCGACGACGAGCCCGCCGCACCCGTTCGCAATGTCCATCAGCACCTGGGTCCGCTCGCGCGCCTGGGCGTTCTCGTACACGACGTCGCGCGCGGCCTCGTCGTGGCCGATGTCGGCGAAATGCCGCCGCACGGATTCGGTGATGTCCACGGTCCGCAGCGCCGCGCCGAGCCGCTCCGCGAGCACCTCGGCGTTGGAGCGGGTCCGGGCGGTGGTGCCGAAGCAGGGCATCGTGACGGCGACGAGCGCCGACCGGGGCATGCCCAGGCTGTCCAGCGTCCGGGCGCAGACCAGCATGGCGAGCGTGGAATCGAGGCCGCCGGACACGCCCACGACCAGCTTTTTCGTATGGGTATGCCGCACGCGGCGGGCAAGGCCCGCGGCCTGCAGCCCGAGGATCTTCTCACAGCGGGCCGCCCGCTGCGACGGATCGTCCGGGACGAACGGCGTCTGCGGCACGGCGCGCTCCAGCGCGGTCTCGGTGAGCGCGCCGCCCCAGACCACGCGGACGAACGAATCCGGGTCCCCGGTGAAGGTCCCCATGCGCCGCCGGTCGTAGTCGAGCCGCTGCACGTCCAGCACGGCGGTCACGAGGCCGCTGTCGGTCCGGCTCTCGGCGAGCAGGGCGCCGTTCTCGCAGATGAGGTCGTGCCCCGCGTACACCACGTCCTGGGTGGACTCCCCCGCCCCGGCGTCGGCGTACACGTACCCGCAGACGAGCCGGGCGGACTGCCCGGACACGAGACTGCGCCGGTAGTCGTCCTTCGTCACGAGCTCGTCGCTGGCGGACAGGTTCAGGAGCACGGTGGCGCCGCGGACGGCGAGGGCAGTCGACGGCGGGCACGGCACCCAGAGGTCCTCGCAGATCTCCACGCCGACCACGAGCTCCGGCAGCGCCGCGTGGGCGAACAGGAGCCCGGTCCCGAACGGGACCTCCCCCAGTCCGGGGAGCGTCACGGTGCGGACGTCCTGCGTTCCGGGCGCGAACCACCGCTTCTCGTAGAACTCGGCGTAGTTGGGGATGTGCGTCTTGGGCACGAGGCCCAGCACGCGCCCGCCGTACAGCACGGCGGCGCAGTTGTAGAGCCGTCCCGCGCGGGCGACGGGCAGCCCGACGGCAAGGAGCAGGTCGAGGGAGGCGGTCGCCTCGCAGACGGCCCGCAGGGCCGCGAGCGCGCGCTCGAGCAGCGTCAGCTGCAGGAACAGGTCCCCGCAGGAGTAGCCGGTGATGCACAATTCAGGCAGCGCGAGGAGCTTCGCGCCGCCGGCGGCGGCCTCCCGGGCGAGCCGGACGATCTGACCGGCGTTGAACGCCGGGTCCGCCACCCGGATCTCCGGCGTTCCTGCCGCGACCTTTACAAATCCTTGTTTCATGGGTAAAACTCCTTTTTTTTCGGCGCGATGTGGGCATCGCGGCACATCTCGGCTCCCCTTTCAAGGGGAGCTGTCGGCGGCTTTGCCGCCGACTGAGGGGTCGTCGCAACGATTGCTGCACTCTTATGGCTCCCCCTTGAGGGGGAGCTGTCGGCGGAGCCGACTGAGGAGGTGTCTGCGACGCATTTTAACCCGATCCCCCAGTCAGCGGCAGGGCCGCTGACAGCCCCCTTTTCGAAAGGGGGCCTTTGGATGGTACGCACTCAAAAGCCTCCCTTTTGAAAAGGGAGGTGGCGCGAAGCGCCGGAGGGATAGGGTCCAATCCGTCGGAGACGCCTTTTTTGCAGGGCGCGATGCGTGGGCCGTCGAGCCCTGCAGCGCAGAAATCGGCGTCAAAATCAAACTAATACGTCCGCACGGCGTAAAACTCCATACACAGGAACCGCCGCAAAGTCTCGGCGGCGGCCGCGTCGGGCGCGGTCGTAAGCTGTCCGCCGATGCGGACGGCGCCGTTCGTATGTACAATATCGAACGTGCGGCGCAGGTCCCGGACGGCCTGCATCCAGGCGCTCCCGGTCCAGCCCGCGCGGTCGAACACGGCCTCCATCAGGAAACACGGGGAGATCTCGCCCCCGTCGCCGGCAAAGTCGTCGCCGAGCGCGGCCTTTGCCGCGGCGTTGGCCCAGATGACGTACGGGACGGTGCAGTGATTGTAAAAGCCCTCCTCGGTCCCGGTGTCGAGGCTGATGCCCAGCTCGGCGTACACGCTCCCGCCGTTGCCGAGCCACGGCATGTGGTCGCCGAAGAACACCAGCACGACCGGCGCGGAGGTCTCGGTGAAATAATCCGTCAGCATCTCGAGGCGCATGGTCGTGTCCGCGATGCCGGCAAGGTAATTGTTCAGGATGTTGTAGGACGCCTCGGACAGGTCGCCCCGGTCGAGATACGCGGTCTCCCCGGTCGAATCGTCGGGGTACGCGCCGTGGTTCTGGTAGGAGAGGCTGTACTGGAAGTACGGCACGTCGGGGTCGCGGGCCTCGAACAGCTCCTCCACCTTGGCGAAGAAGTACCGGTCGCTCCGGTTCGCGTCCTCGAAGTCCTCGAGATACAGGTACCGGTCGAACCCCAGCCAGCGGTTCACGTTCTGCCGGTTGTAGAACCACCCGTCCCCGGCATGGAACCCCTCGGTATAGTACCCCTGGCTCCGGAAATACCGGACGAACGAATCCACGTCCCGCCGGTACGCCCAGTCCTGCGTGTACCCGGTGAGGAAGCTGCGCTCGGTGTTGATGGTGCCCCCGGCGAACACGTTGCTGATGAGCCCGCCGGACACGGCCTCGGCCTGGATCCGGCGCAGCGGGGCGTACACGTCCCCGTGCACGCCGATCTGCGGGTAAACGGACAGGTCGGCGTAGGCCTCCAGCATGATCGCGATGACGTTCACCTTTTTGCCTTCGGGGATGTCCGCGTCGGCGTAGACGGCGAGGTCCGCCGCGGCGGCGCCGCGGCTGTAGCCCTCCGGGGCCTGCGGGAACGCGTCGGGCACGCTGTGCAGGAACGGCAGCACGAACCCCTTGGACACGAACACCTGCAGCTCGGAGAACACGTTGATGTTTTTGGAATTGTCGGCCTTTTGATACACGGTCTCGTTCGTGTACACGCCGGCGTACAGCGCCGCGCCCGCGAGGACGCAGGCGAGAAATCCCGCGATCCGGGCCTGCCACGAGGGCCTAGCCCGCCGCAGGAGCAGCGCGGCGGCGACGAGCCCGACGGCGACGGCCCCCAGCGTGAGCCAGACCCGCCCGGACACGATGATGGTGTATTTTGCAAGGATGGCCCCCGCCTCTTTGGCAAGGGCGATGTCCGCGGCGACGAACGGGTCGCTGCGGAGCCGGATCTTGTAGAAGTTGATGAGCGACGGCAGCAGCACGAGCACGGACGTGCCGGCAAAGGCCGCCCAGCCCCGCCCGAAGGCGAAGTACAGCGCCAGCATGAGCAGCACCGGCGGCGCGAGGTTCAGCGTCAGCACCAGCGGCGCTTCGAAGTAGGACCGGAACATGTCCTCGCCCGTCTCCTGCAGGTAGGTCGAAGCCAGCATCAGGGACACGATCCCGATCCCGAGCCCCAGGCACACCAGCAGCGTATATACGAACACGCGGTGCAGGACCCGGTATTTCCGCTCCGGGTCCGTCCTGCCGGCGAGGACGCGTCGGACGGCGTTCACGGCGTCAAAGCGTCACGCGCCCCGCAAGCCAGGCCCGCAGCTCCGAAATGGGGATGCGCACCTGATCCATGGAGTCGCGGTCGCGCACGGTGACGCAGTGGTCCGCGGGCGTCTCGTCGTCGCCCACGGTGGCAAAGTCGACGGTGATGCAGAACGGCGTGCCGATCTCGTCCTGGCGGCGGTAGCGCTTGCCGATGGAGCCGGCCTCGTCGTAATCCACGGGGAAATATTTGAGCAGCTCGGACTGGACCTCGCGGGCCTTGTCCGCCAGCTTCTTCGACAGGGGCAGCACGGCGGCCTTGAACGGCGCGAGCGCGGGGTGCAGATGCAGCACGGTGCGCACGTCGTTCTTCTCGGGGTCCACGACCTCCTCGTCGTAGGCGTCGCACAGCACGGCGAGCACGCTCCGCTCCACGCCGAGGGACGGCTCGATGACGTAGGGGATATACCGGGCGTTCTCCTCCTGGTCGAAGTAGGTGAGGTCCTTGCCGGAGGTCTCCTGGTGCCGGGTGAGGTCGTAATCGGTCCGGTCCGCGACGCCCCAGAGCTCGCCCCAGCCGAACGGGAACAGGAACTCGAAGTCGGTGGTGGCCTTGGAGTAGAAGCTCAGCTCCTCGGGGTCGTGGTCCCGGAGCCGCAGGTTCTCCTCCTTGAGGCCGATGGCCAGCAGCCACTCATGGCAGAAGTTCCGCCAGTAGGCGAACCACTCGAGGTCGGTATCGGGCTTGCAGAAGAACTCAAGCTCCATCTGCTCGAACTCCCGGACGCGGAAGATGAAGTTGCCCGGGGTGATCTCGTTGCGGAAGGACTTGCCGATCTGGCCGATGCCGAAGGGCAGCTTCTTCCGGGTGGTGCGCTGGACGTTCACGAAATTCGTGAAGATGCCCTGGGCGGTCTCGGGCCGGAGGTACACGGTGTTTTTCGCGTCCTCGGTGACGCCCTGGAAGGTCTTGAACATGAGGTTGAACTGGCGGATGTCGGTCCAGTCGTGTCCCCCGCAGGTGGGGCACGGGATGGCGTTTTCGTCGATAAAGGCCTTCATCTCGGCCTGGGAGAACGCGTCGATGGGCTTCGGCAGCTCTGCGCCGTTCTCGGCGCACCAGTTTTCGATGACCTGGTCGGCGCGGAAGCGTTCATGGCAGGCGCGGCAGTCCATCAGCGGGTCGGAGAAGCCGGCGAGGTGTCCGGAGGCGATCCAGGTCTGCGGATTCATGAGGATGGCGGCGTCGAGGCCCACGTTGTAGGGGTTCTCCTGGATGAACTTCTGCCACCAGGCGCGCTTGACGTTGTTTTTGAGCTCCACGCCGAGGGGGCCGTAGTCCCAGGTATTGGCGAGGCCGCCGTAGATCTCGCTGCCGGCGAAGATGAATCCGCGCCCCTTGCAGAGCGCCACGATCTTGTCCATGGTTTTTTCCGTATTCTGCATATATGCTCCTCCAGCCCGGCACGACGTGCCGTGAAATTGTGTTGTTTGTCGTCACGTTTCCGTAACTGATTTATTATATCAGAGAATCGGGAAATTGCAAGAATCGGTTTGCCCCCCCCGGCGAGGGGACTCCCCCGCGCCCCCGCCAAAGCCTCCCTTTTGAAAAGGGAGGCTTTCGAGTACGCACCATCCAAAGGCCCCCTTTCGAAAAGGGGGCTGTCACGCGCAGCGTGACTGGGGGATCGGGTTCAATCCGTCGGAGACACCTCTCATGCCTTCCCCTCGAGGGGAAGGGGGACCGCGCAAGCGGTGGATGAGGTGTTCTCGCAGATTTGCATCTGCTCCCCTCGCGCCTCCGGCGAGGCCATCTTTCTTTGCTCCTGCAAAGAAAGATGGAAAAGAAAAAGGCTCCCCTTCGCAAAGGGGAGCTGGCACGGCGGAACGCCGTGACTGAGGGGCCCCCCTCCAAAAACCATTCGACAACGGCCCCGGATTGCGCTATACTGAACTCCGGAACAACCACACGGAAAGGAGGCCCCGCCATGCCTTACGACGCGGGTACGTGCGACATTGCGGTGATCGGCGCCGGCCACGCCGGGATCGAGGCGGCGCTGGCCGCGGCCCGGCTGGGTCTGGACACGGTCTGCTTCACGATCAATCTGGACGCGGTGGGCAATATGCCCTGCAACCCGGCCATCGGCGGCACGGGCAAGGGGCACCTGGTGCGGGAGCTGGACGCGCTGGGCGGCGAGATGGCCCGCGCGGCGGACAGGGCCTGCATCCAGTACCGGATGCTGAACCGGGGCAAGGGCCCGGCGGTGCACTCCCTGCGTGCGCAGGCGGACCGCCGCCTGTACCAGTCGGTGATGAAGCGCACGCTGGAGACGTGCCCCGGCCTGCGGGTGAAGCAGGCGGAGGTCACGGAGATCGGCCTCGAGAGCGGGCGCGTCGCCTGGGTACGCACGGCGACGGGCGCCACCTACCGGTGCCGCGCCGCGGTGGTCTGCACCGGCACGTACCTGAACGGCCGCACCATCGTCGGGGACGTGGTGCGGGACGGCGGCCCGGACGGCATGTTCGCCGCGGGCCCGCTGACGGAGTGCCTTGCATCCCTCGGCCTGTCTCTGCGCCGGTTCAAGACCGGCACGCCGCCCCGGATCCACCGGGCCAGCGTGGATTTCTCCAAAATGACCGTCCAGCCGGGCGACGACGACCCGGAGCCCTTCTCCTTTGCCGCGGAGCGGGTCCCGGACAACCGCGCCGTCTGCTGGCTCACGTACACGAACGAGGAGACGCACCGGATCCTCCGGGCGCATCTGGACGAGAGCCCGATGTACAACGGCGTCATCGAGGGCGTCGGCCCCCGGTACTGTCCGTCCATCGAGACGAAGATCGTCCGGTTCCCGGACAAGACGCGGCATCAGCTGTTTCTGGAGCCGATGGGCCTCGACACGGAGGAGCTGTACCTGCAGGGGTTCTCCTCCTCGATGCCGGAGGCGGTGCAGCTCGCCGCGCTGCACACGATCCCGGGCCTGGAGCGCGCGGAGATGACGCGCTGCGCCTACGCCATCGAATACGACTGCGTGGACCCCACGGAGCTGCTGCCCACGCTGGAGGCGAAAAAGGTCCCCGGCCTGTACGGAGCCGGGCAGTTCAACGGCTCCTCGGGGTACGAGGAGGCGGCGGCGCAGGGCTTTGTCGCCGGGGTCAACGCGGCGCTGAAGCTGAAGGGCGAGCCGCCCATGGTGCTGGACCGGAGCGAGAGCTGCATCGGCACGCTGATCGACGATCTCGTGACGCTGGGCACGGAGGAGCCGTACCGGATGATGACGTCCCGGACGGAGTACCGGCTGCTTCTGCGGCAGGACAACGCGGACGAGCGCCTGTCGCACATCGGCCGCCGGATCGGCCTTGTGTCGGAGGCGCGCCACGCGGCGGTGCTGGCGAAGTACGCCGCGGTGGAGGCGGAGCTTGCGCGGCTGGAGCGCACGCACGTCGCGACGACGCCGGACCTTGCGGCCATGCTGGCCGCGCGGGAGACGACGTGTCCCCCGTCGGGCGCGTCGCTCGCGTCGCTTCTGCGGCGGCCGCAGGTGGACTACGGGTGCCTCGCGCCGTTTGATCCGGCCCGGCCCCCGCTTGCGAAAGCCGTGACGGAGCAGGTGGAGATCCGGCTCAAATACGCCGGGTACATCGAGCGGCAGGCGCGGCAGGTGGCGGAATTCCGGCGCATGGAATCCCGGCTTCTGCCGGAGAATATCAATTATACGGACATCCTCGGCCTGCGTCTCGAGGCCCGGGAGAAGCTGACGGCCATCCGCCCCCGGAGTCTCGGGCAGGCGGCCCGGATCTCCGGCGTCTCCCCGGCGGACGTCGCCGCCCTGATGATCTGGCTGGGAAAATAGATTTTTTAACGCCGCTCTGCCCCCGTCTCCCCGCCGTGCCCCCTCGGCTCCCCTTTCAAGGGGAGCTGGCAGCGGCTCTGCCGCTGACTGAGGGGTCCTCTCATGCCTTCCCCTTGAGGGGAAGGTGGCCGCCTCCGGCGGCCGGAGGAGGTGTCCCCGCGCCGACGAGGTGTCTGCGCCACCTCCTTTTTCAAAAGGGAGGCTTTTGAACCTGCACCCCCCAAAGGCCCCCTTTCGAAAAGGGGGCTGTCACGCGCAGCGTGACTGGGGGATCGAGTCAAAATTACCTCCTCTCCCACGCAGAGCCCAGCAAAGCGGGTCTGCGTGGGAGAGGAGGAGCGACGGAGCGGGAGAGCGTTCGGCCTTTGGCCGGACGCGAGCTTAGCGGAGTCCGCGACGACGAGCGCGGCTTGCGCCGACGTGACATTCCCCCGTTTTTCTGATACAATATCCCCAAATCCCAAAGAATGTGAGAACGATACCATGTTTGTCGACAAAGTGACCATCAAGGTGAAGTCCGGCGCGGGCGGAAACGGCGCCGTATCCTTCCACCGTGAGAAATACGTGGCGGCCGGCGGCCCGGACGGGGGCGACGGCGGCCGGGGCGGCGACATTATCCTGCGCGCCGACCCCAACCTGTCCACGCTGATGGACTTCCGCTACAAACGCAAATACGCCGCGTCAAACGGCGCGGACGGCGAGGGCAAGCGCCGCACCGGGAAGGACGGCGAGAGCCTTGTGATCCGCGTGCCGGTGGGCACGGTGGTGCGGGACGCGGCCACCGGGGCCGTGATCCGCGACCTGTCCGACACGGAGCCGTTCGTACTGGCAAAGGGCGGCGCGGGCGGCTGGGGCAACGCGCGGTTCGCCACCCCCACCCGGCAGGTCCCCCGCTTTGCGAAGAGCGGCCTGCCCGGCCGGGAGCGCGAGGTGGTGCTGGAGCTGAAGCTCCTGGCGGACGCGGGCCTTGTGGGCTTCCCCAACGTGGGCAAATCCACGCTGCTGTCCGTGGTGTCCAAGGCGCACCCCAAGATCGCGAACTACCCCTTCACGACGCTGTACCCCAACCTCGGCGTCGTCTACGCCGGGGAGGGCGCGTCCTTTGTGCTGGCGGACATCCCCGGCATCATCGAGGGCGCGGCGGAGGGGGCCGGTCTCGGCCACGACTTCCTGCGCCACATCGACCGCTGCCGCCTGCTGATCCACGTGGTGGACGTATCCGGCAGCGAGGGACGGGACCCCATCGCGGACTTTGACGCCGTGTGCGCCGAGCTCGCGGCGTACAGCCCCGACCTCGCGTCGCGGCCCATGCTGGTCGCGGCCAACAAGTGCGACGTCGCCGCGGATCCGGACGCGGTGGCCCGGTTCCGGGCCCACGCGGAGGCGAAGGGCTGCCGCGTGTTCGAAATCTCCGCCGCCGCCCACACGGGCGTCAAGGCGCTGATTGACGCCGCCGCGGCGGAGCTTGCGCACCTGCCCCCGATCACGGTGTACGAGGCGGACTACACGGAGCCGGAGCCGGAGATCGACACCTCGGGCGACCTGGAGATCGAGGAGGAGGACGGCGTGTGGACCGTTTCGGGCAGCTGGATGGACCGGCTGGTTTCCAACGTGAACTTCGGCGACTACGAATCCCGCATGTTCTTCGACCGCACCCTGCGCGCCTCCGGCGTGTTCGACCGGCTGGAGGAGCTGGGCATCCGGGAGGGCGACACGGTGGACATCTGCGGCATGTCCTTTGAATACAAAAAGTAACAGACAGGCTACAGTTCCCGCCTTTCCGTTGACTTTTCCCCGGCTTTGCGGTACAATGCGGAGGATAATATAAACTCAATGTAAACGCCCCCGGGGCGCAGCCAATATTGCAGAGAGAGAGGCAAGCGTATGGATCTGTTCAAGAAATGCTACGACTACACGCTGGCGAGCGAGATCCAGGCCAAGGGGATCTACCCCTACTTCCACGCGCTGGAATCCCGGCAGGACGTGGAGGTCATGATGGAGGGCAAGCGCCGCATCATGCTGGGCTCCAACAACTATCTGGGTCTCACGGTACATCCGGAGATCATCGAGGCGGGCGTCAAGGCCTATGAGAAGTACGGCTCCGGCTGCAGCGGCTCGCGGTTCCTGAACGGCACGCTGGAGATGCATCTGGAGCTGGAGGCGGAGCTCGCAGACTTCCTGCGCAAGGAGGCGGTGGTGACGTTCTCCACCGGCTTCCAGTCGAACCTCGGCATCATCAGCGCGCTGGTGGGCCTCGGCGACTACGTCCTGTGCGACCGGGAGAACCACGCCAGCATCTACGACGGCTGCAAGCTGTCGAACGGCAAGCTCCTGCGCTACAGGCACAGCGACATGGAGGATCTGGAGCGGCAGCTTCAGCGCGTACCGGAGAACGCCGGCATTCTGATCGTGACGGACGGCGTGTTCTCCATGGGCGGCGACATTGCGAAGCTCCCGGAGATCGTGGCGCTGGCGAAAAAATACGGCGCCCGCGTCATGGTGGACGACGCGCACGGCCTCGGCGTGATCGGCGAGGGCGGCCGCGGCACGGCGAGCTATTTCGGGCTGGAGGACGAAGTGGACGTGTACATGGGCACGTTCTCCAAGTCGCTCGCGAGCCTCGGCGGCTACATGGCGGCGGACAAGGTCGTGGTGGAGTACGTGCGGCACAACTCCCGCCCGTTCATCTTCTCGGCCTCCATCACGCCGGCGAGCTGCGCCGTCGCGCTGACGGCGCTGCGGTACATGCGGAAGCACCCGGAGATCGTGGACCGGCTGCAGAGCCTTGCGGCCTACGCCCGGGCGGGGCTGAAAGCCCGCGGTCTGCACATCCGCGAGTCGGAGACGCCGATCATCCCCATCTACACCTACGACATGATCAACACGCTGACGAAGGCCAAGGAGCTGTACGACGCCGGCGTGTACGTGAACCCGGTCCTGCCTCCCGCGGCGGCGCCCAACGAGTGCCTGCTGCGCACCAGCTATATGGCCTCCCACACCGAGGCGCTGCTGGATGAGGCCATGGACATCCTCCGCGACGTGATCCTGAAATGACCGGCCCGGTAGCGGTCGTCACCGGCGGCAGCAGCGGCGTCGGGAAAGCGGCGGCGGCGGCGCTCGCCGCCCGCGGCTGCACGGTGTACGAGCTGAGCCGTTCCGGCGCGGACGCCTCCGGCGTCCGGCATGTGACCGCGGACGTGACGGACCCGGCGCAGGTCGGGGCCGCGGTATCGTCGGTGCTCGCCCGGGAGGGCCGCATCGACGTGCTGATCTGCTGCGCGGGGTTCGGCATCTCCGGCGCGCTGGAGTACACGGACCCGGCGGACGCGCGGCGGCTGCTGGACGTCAACCTGTTCGGCGTGACGCACGCGGTGCAGGCCGTGCTGCCGCACATGCGGGAACGCGGCGCGGGCCGGATCGTGGTCATCAGCTCGGTGGGCGCGATCGCGGCGCTGCCGTTCCAGGGCTGGTATTCCGTGTCCAAGGCGGCGGTCGGGACGTATGCGCAGGCGCTGCGCAACGAGGTGCGCCCCTACGGCGTCACGGTGTGCGCCGTCCTGCCCGGCGACATCCGCACGGGCTTCACGGACGCGCGGGAGAAGTCCCACGCCGGGGACGACGTGTACGGCGGCCGGATCGGCCGGTCCGTCTCGAAGATGGAGCACGACGAGCGCACGGGCATGGCCCCGGAGACGGCGGGCCGCGCCGTCGCGCGGATCGCGCTGCGCCGCCGGGTGAAGCCGCAGTACAGCATCGGCTTCGTCTACAAGCTGCTGTGCGTGCTGATCAAGCTCCTCCCCGCCTCCCTCGCAAGCCGCGTGCTCTACTCGATGTACGCAAAATAAATCGAATCCGCACCCCCGCCGGTTTCCGGCGGGGGCTTTTTCTGCGCGCCGCCCCCTGCTTTCCCCTGCCCCCCCGCAAAGGCCCCCTTTCGAAAAGGGGGCTGGCCGCTGCTCCGCGGCGGTCTGGGGGATCGAGTCAAAATTACCTTTTTCCCCACGCAGCCCAGCCCGCGAACGCTGCCGCCTGCGGCGGCGCGAGAATAGCGACCGTCCGCGACGACGAGACGAGGGGGGTGGCCCGCAGCGTTTTTCCCCTGCCCCCCTCTGACGAGGGGGTTGGCCCGCAGGGCCGGGGGGAGAGCAAGGCCGCGCTTTTGATACCTGACCGGGATCGTTCTCTCCCTCAGTCAGCGGCAAAGCCGCTGACAGCTCCCTCGTCAGAGGGAGCCTTTGGGGTGCGAAAATCAACAACCGCCGCAGCATCGAGAGAGGGCGCCGGGCCAGGCACGCAATTCCCCCGGCTTCCGTATTCGGGTACCCACGCAGAGCCCAGCGGAGCGGGTCTGCGTGGGAGAGGAGGAGCGACGGAGCCCACGAGCATTGCCGCTTGCGGCAATGCGAGAATGGCGACCGTCCGCGACGACGAGACGAGGGGGTGGCCCGCAGCGTTTTTCCCCTGCCCCCCTCTGACGAGGGGGGTGGCCCGCAGGGCCGGGGGGAGAGCAAGGCCGCGCTTTTGATACCTGACCGGGATCGTTCTCTCCCTCAGTCAGCGGCAAAGCCGCTGACAGCTCCCTCGTCAGAGGGAGCCTTTGGGGTGCGAAAATCAACAACCGCCGCAGCATCGAGAGAGGGCGCCGGGCCAGGCACGCAATTCCCCCGGCTTCCGTATTCGGGTACCCACGCAGAGCCCAGCGGAGCGGGTACCCACACAGAACCCAGCGCAGCGGTTCCGTGTGGGAGAGGACGAGCAGCGGAGGGAATGAGACCTGGCCGTCAGGCCGGGGCGAACGATCCACAGCTTGCGAGGACGAGGAGAGGAGGAGCGACGGAGCCCACGAGCATTGCCGCTTGCGGCAATGCGAGAATGGCGACCGTCCGCGACGACGACCGAGGGGGGATGCAAAAGGGGGGAACGCCCTTCTGTCCGTTTCTTTCCCCCATTTCTTTGCGGATACAAAGAAATGGGGCCCCACCGGAGGCGCCAAGGGGAGCAGATGCAAACCATCGAAAACACAAAAACCGCCGCCCCGGGCCGGACGGCCCGGAGCGGCGGCAAAAGCAATCGTATTTACAACGCCCCCATGGCGAACTGGAGCGCGGTGAACCCGGCGTAGACCGCCAGCAGCAGGATCCCCTGCGCCCGGGACAGCTTCCCCCGGACCAGCGCGGGCACGGTGAGCAGCAGCATCACGCCGAACATCACCGGGATGTCCAGCACCAGCGACGCGGGGCGTCCCGCGAGCGTCGTCCCCTGCGGGATCGCAAACGGCGCCAGCGTCACGGACATGCCGGACACCAGCACGAGGTTGAAGAGGTTTGCCCCGATGATATTGCCCAGCGACAGCGCGCCGTGGCCCTTGACGAGCGCCGTGATCGCGGTCACGAGCTCCGGCAGGGACGTGCCCAGCGCCACGAACGTGAGCCCGATGACGGACTCCGGCACGCCCAGCGCCTGCGCGATTTTCGTCCCGTTGTCCACCAGGAGCCGCGCGCCCACGGCGATCAGCGCCGCGCCCAGCACCAGGAAGAATACGTCGAGCGCCAGCGGCCGGTCCTTCGCCTCCGGCATATCGTCGTCCTCCGCCGCGCCGGCGGGGGCCTTTTTCATCTGCAGCACGGTCACGACCATGTACACGACGAACATCACCAGCAGCGCCGCGCCCACGATCCGGCTGAAATACCCGGCGGTATAGGCGACACCCGCGTACAGCAGCGCCGCCGCGAAGAAGAACAGCACCGGCGTGGTGAGGGCTTTCCGGTCCACGCTTCCGGGCCGCACCGCGACGGTGATCGCGGCGATCAGGGACGTATTGCAGATCACGGAGCCGATGGCGTTGCCGTAGGCGATCTCCCCGTGGCCGCCGAGCGCGGACGTGGTGGAGACCATGACCTCGGGCAGCGTGGTGCCGATGGAGACGACGGTGGCGCCGATCAGCAGCTCCGGCAGATGAAACCGCCGGGCGAGGCCCACCGCGCCGTCCACGAACCAGTCGCCGCCCTTGATGAGGGCGATCAGCCCGACGATAAAGAGCAGTACCGGAACAAACATGCGGATCCTCCTCCGCGCGGACAGGCCGCGCAAAACTGGGAGACATTATACCATGTCTTTCCCTCCCGCGCAAGGGGCAAACCGTCCCGCGGCGCTTTCGCTTGACAATTTCCGCGGGATTTTATAGAATAGAAAAGCTTGATTTCCGCAAGCGCAAGAAAGCAAAGGAGTGAAGCCGTATGGCGAAAGAAAAACAGGTCATGCAGATCACGGATATGGACGCGGATTTTGCCCAGTGGTTCACGGACGTGGTCACCAAAGCGGAGCTCGTGGATTACTCCGGCGTAAAGGGCCTCTACATTCTCCGACCGTACGGCTACGCGATCTGGGAGAACATCCAGGCCGTGCTGGACCGGATGTTCAAGGACACCGGGCATGAGAACGTGTCGATGCCGCTTCTGATCCCCGAGAGCCTGCTGCAGAAGGAGAAGGACCACGTGGAGGGGTTTGCGCCCGAGGTGGCGTGGGTCACCTACGGCGGCAGCGAGAAGCTGACGGAGCGGCTGTGCATCCGGCCCACGTCGGAGACGCTGTTCTGCGACCACTGGCAGCACGTGGTACATTCGTGGCGCGACCTGCCGAAGCTGTACAACCAGTGGTGCTCCGTGCTCCGCTGGGAGAAGACGACGCGCCCGTTCCTGCGCGGCCGGGAGTTCCTGTGGCAGGAGGGCCACACGCTCCACCGCACGGCGGAGGAGGCGGAGGCCGAGACGCAGCAGATGCTGAACATCTACGCGGACTTCTGCGAGAACTGGCTGGCCATGCCGGTCGTCAAGGGCCGCAAGACCGACAGGGAGAAGTTTGCCGGCGCGGAGGCCACGTACACGGTGGAGTGCATGATGCACGATCACAAGGCGCTGCAGAGCGGCACGTCCCACTATTTCGGGGACGGGTTCGCCCGCGCGTTCGACATCCAGTTCACCGATAAGGACAACACGCTGAAATACCCGCACCAGACCTCCTGGGGCCTGTCCACGCGGCTGATCGGCGGCATCATCATGACCCACGGCGACAACAGCGGTCTGGTCCTGCCCCCGAAGATCGCCCCCACGCAGGTGGTGGTGATCCCCGTGGCGCAGCACAAGGCGGGCGTACCGGAGGCCGCCGCGGCGCTGACGGCGCGGCTGAAGGCCGCCGGCATCCGCGTGAAGTGCGACGACAGCGACAACAGCCCCGGCTGGAAATACGCCCAGCACGAGATGAACGGCGTCCCGCTCCGTCTGGAGCTGGGTCCCCGGGACATCGAGGCGGGCCAGTGCATGGCGGCCCGCCGCACCGGCGGGGAGAAGACGGCGCTGCCGCTCGACGGGATCGAGGCCGCAGTGGAGGCGCTGCTGGCCGACGTGCAGCAGGAGCTGTACGAAAAGGCGAAGCGCAACCTGACCGGGAACACCCGCGCCGTGACCTCCGTGGAGGAGGCGAAAGCCGTCATGACCGAAAAGGGCGGCTTCATCAAGATGATGTGGTGCGGCGACGAGGCGTGCGAGGTCAAGATGAAAGAGGACGTCGGCGTATCCTCCCGCTGCATCCCGTTCGAGCAGGAGCGGCTGGGCGACACGTGCCCCTGCTGCGGCAGGCCCGCAAAGCACATGGTCGTCTGGGGCGTGGCGTACTGAGAAACCGGAAAGCATACAGAGCCGGGCGGACTGCGATTTTGCAGCCCGCCCGGTTTTTTCGTCTTTCTGCAAGCGTTTTCCGGTCCGCGCCGGTATTTTCCGGCATGGCGCGCCGCGCCGGATTTCTGCAAGCGGCGGACGGAACCTGCATTTCAGCCGGCGGGAGGCGAACGGTATAATGGATGCAAACAAGGCCCGCACCGGGCCGGACCGGAAAGGAGAAGAACCATGCTGTTTGAAAAGTACATGATCTGCGAGGACGGCTTCGGCAACACGTACGACGAGAACGGGTGGCTGACGGGCTTCCAGTTCAAGCTGCGCATCTCCTATTACCGCGCGCTCCGGCTGTCCATGATCGAGGACATTCAGGTGACGGTGGACGGCAAGACGTTTCCGTCGGACAAGCTCCTGTTCACCGTGGAGGAGGGCACGTTCACGCTGGCGCAGATGAAGACCATGCCGGACCTCTACTGGGATTTCGGCGAGCCGGCCGTGATCCGGGTGGTGGACCCGGACGGGCTCGGCCGCGGCAACAACCCGGAGTACCGGCGTCTGCGCGTCTACCTCAAATTCCGCGTCTCCTACAGCTTCACCGGCTTCTCGGCCGCCACCGAGAAGGTGCTGAAGCCGACGCTCTGACCGACCCCGCGAATTGAAGAAGGAGGAACGAACATGGGCATCCAAAGAGGCGTATCCATCTACAGCTATCAGGAGAACTACTACCTGCGGAAGATGAGCTTTGAGGACTGCATCCGGGCCGTGTCGGAGACGGGCGCGAAGGGCGTGGAGCTGATCGCGGAGATGCACTGTCCCAAGGAGTACCGCGACCCCTCGCCGGATTTCGTCGCCCGGTGGCATGACTGGATGGCGAAGTACGGCACGAAGCCGGCGGCGCTGGACGTGTTTCTGGACTACAAGCTGTACGACAACCGCATGCTGACGGAGCGCGAGATGGTCGCGTTTTTCAAGAACAACTTTGACTTTGCAAAAAAGCTGGGCTTTCCGGTGATCCGCGGCATGATCGCGGTGCCGCTGCCGATCCTGCGGGACATCATCCCGATCCTCGAGGACTACGGCCTGACGTACGGCACGGAGCTGCACGCGCCGATCAGCCCGTGGGGCAGCAAGATGCAGGGCATTTTCGAGCTGATCGACCGGACGGGCACGAAGAACATGGGCTTCATCCCGGACATGAGCATGTGGTGCAAGACCGCGCCGCGGCTCGTGACGGGCGAGTATCTGCGCAAGGGCGCGGACCCGGAGATCGTGGAGCGCATCTGTCAGCGGTACGACGAGCGCGTGCCGCAGGACGAGGTGAACGCGGAAGCGCTGCGCATGGGCGCGGGCCCGCTGGAGCTTGCAGCGATGCACAACGTGTTTTCGCATGCGCGGTACGACGGTACGGAGTGGCTGCGGGAGTATGCGGACAAGGTGGTGCACGTCCACGGCAAGGTGTACGAGATGGACGAGAACTGCGAGGAGAAGTACATCGACTACGAGCCGGTCGTACGGATCCTGCAGGAGGCGGGGTTTGACGGCTGGATCTGCACGGAGTACGAGGGGCAGCGTTCGTATCACGATCCGCTGTACGGCCCGGGCGGCGCGGACGAGGTGGAGCAGGTCCGCCGCCACCAGGTCCAGCTGAAACGCCTCCTCGGCGCGTAAACGCCCCGGCTCCCCTGCCGCCCCCCTCTGACGTCGTCGTCGCGGACGGTCGTCGTCCTCGCGGACTTCGCTAAGCTCGCGTCCGGCTGAAAGCCGAACGCTCTCCCGCTCCGTCGCTCGTCCTCTCCGAATCGAAATCGCTTTGCTGGATTTCGATTCGGTTCTTGCCCCCCTCTGACGAGGGGGGTGCCGCGAAGCGGCGGGGGGAGAGATCCCCCCGTTTCCGATACCCTGCCCGGGATCGGTCTCTCCCTCAGTCAGCGGCAAAGCCGCTGACAGCTCCCTCGTCAGAGGGAGCCTCTGGTGCGCACCCACGCAGAGCCCAGCGAAGCGGGTCTGCGTGGGAGAGGAGGAGCGACGGAGCCCGCGAGCGCCGCCGCAGGCGGCGGCGCGAGAACGGCGACCGTCCGCGACGACGAGACGAGGGGGGTGCCGCGAAGCGGCGGGGGGAGAGATACTCCGCACCCCCAAAAAGGCCCCCTTTCGAAAAGGGCCCACATTGCGCCGAAAAAAGCCTTCCCCTTGAGGGAAAGGTGGCCGCCTCCGGCGGCCGGAGGAGGTGTCCCCGCACCAGAACAGGCATACCCGTCCGGGTATGCCTGTTTTTCTGTATTTCCGCCCGTCTAGCTCTCCATCTGCCGCCCCAGGAACCCCGCGACGGTCTGCGCGAGCTTGTACTCGGTCTCGCCGAGGAGCCGCTCGCCCTCGGTGAACAGGACCACGCACCCCATCACGTCGCCCTCGGAGAGGATGGGCGCGGCGATGGCGATTTCGTAGCGGTCGCCGGCCTCGGTGAGGGGCATGGCGGCGCCGCTGCCCCGGCGCTGGTAGATCTGGCGGCCCTCCATGATCTGCTCGAGCTCGCTGCTGATGCGCTTGTCGAGCACCTCGCGCTTGGGCACGCCGGACACGGCGATGATGCTGTCGCGGTCGGCGATGGCGGTGAACGCGCCGCCGGTCTTGTTCATGGTCTCGCAGATCTGCCCTGCAAAGGCGGCCAGATCGCCCATGGGGGAGTATTTTTTGAAGATGACCTCCCCGTCTTTTTCTGTATAGATTTCCAGCGGGTCACCGTTGCTGATAACATTGACACGGAAAACCTTGTCCTCATGGTTTTTGTAGGACTGAATCAGCGTTTTTTCGATATTTTCCGTGCCGAAATTAAAATTTACGGCTTCCTCCAGACCTGAGCTGCGCAGGATCGAATCAATGTCCGCCTGCAGCCGGATCTCCAGATGATCCTCAAAGACCAGGATCCGGTCGATGAGCAGCTCCAGGTCATTTCGCTCCAACTTGTCCTTTTCCTGAATGTCGCGGAAGACGTCGATGGCGGTCTTGGCCGTGCGGTTCAGCTGAATGATGGTATTTCGCTTGTCGGAAAGCAGGTCGATCTGGTGATTCAAACCGTCGATCTTTTTTTGCAGCTCCGCCTCCATCTCGTCATACAGGGCTTCCAGCGACGCTTCGTTTTCCGGGTGCTTCATGATGTCCCGGATGCGCTGGCGCTTGGTGACCTTCAATTCTTCGCTCAGATCGTCCAGCACCTCGGCCAGATGGTCGGCGGACTGCTCGGTTTCGGTCACCTGATCGGTTCCCTTGCGTAGTTCCTCATTGAGCTCGGCCATCATGGAGGAGGCGTTGTCGGCCAACTTCCGCACATAACGCTTCAGCAGCTCGTCCAGTTTGTCCACCCGGATGTGATGCCTGGTGCAGCCTTTCAGACCGCGCCGGTGATAGGTGCCGCAGGTATAGGCCGGAGCCAGGTCGCTGCGGCTCGTGGAAAACATGGGACTGCCGCAGTCGCCGCACTCCAAAAAACCGGAATACACATTGTCGTAGATCTTCACGCCCCGATAATTGTTTCTGCTGCGTTTCTCCCGCAGGGCGCGGGTGACGGCAAAGGTACGGTAGTCGATGATGGCCTGATGATGGTTCTCGATGACGATCTGTTCGCCGTCGTCGCGCTTGATATCCTTTCCGTTGATCTTGGCGCGGGTATACTTTCCCTGCCGGAGCGTGCCGATATAGAAATCGTTGTCCAGGATCCCCTGCACGGTCACGATGGCCCACGCGGCTTTGACGGCACGTTTATAGTCCCTTCCGTCCGCTTCCTTGCGCATCTGCTCGGACATGCGAGGGGTGGGCACGCCCTGGTCGGTCAGATAATTGGCGATCCTTTTGTAGCCCCAGCCCTCATTGTTATAGAGGTCGAAGATCCTGCGCACGATCTCCGCTTCCGTGGGAACGATTTCAAATTCCTTGCGGTTGTTGATGATATAGCCGTAAGGCGCGGCACAGAGCCATTCTCCGTCTGCCTGCCGCCGTTTGATGACGTTTCGCACCTTGCGGGAAGTGTCCGTCACGGGCATTTCGTTGATGAGAAATTGGAATTGGATTTTCAGCCAGTCGTCGTCGTTGGGGAAGTCGATGCCGTCCCCGATGGAAATGATACGCACGCCGGCGTCCCGCAGGTCCTCCAGCTCCACCAGACCGCGGGAGTTGCGGCGGGAAAATCGGGAAAAATCCTTGATGATGAGAATATCATACTGATGGCTCATCAATCCCCGGCGCATTTCTTGGTAGCCCTCGCGCTGGTCGAAGGTATAGCCGGAGCGGTCCCGATCCTCAAAGAAACGCAGCGTACTGCCGGGAAAGTGAGACTTTACGTAGTCTTCGATGATGGCTTTCTGGTTTTCGATGGAGACATTCTTCTGGTCAAGCTCGTCATCGACAGAGATACGGGCATAGCCCGCGATGTCGTAAGTTTCGGTCAATGTGGTTCACCTCCTGATGCTTCCACTTATATCTAATCTATATTCGTCTTTCTATAGACGATATTGTACACTATTTTCACGGCCGACGCAAGAGCAAAAAGAAAAAAAGCGGAAGAGATTTCTCCCTTCCGCCCATACGTTTATCTTTCCGGCGCTGCCGTGCGCTGCTTCTTCTCCCGCTGAACCTCCCGCTCGGCAGAACGCCGCTTGTTGTAAACAAGAAGATCCCTCACGCTTTTGTAGAGATCCTTTTCACCGGATTCATACACGGCAACCAGATACTTTTTCTTTTTATACATGTCATAGATGTCTTTCAGACCCGCACGCAGCTCCTGGTCTTTCTTTTCTGCCTTGGTCAGCCAGATTTCCACCAGCTGCTGCTCATCTCTGACATTCATCTCCAAGCAGGATCACGCTCCCTTACCTTCCTTATTTTCCTCATCTTTCCTGCGTTTTATGCAGCTTGGTCTTTTTCGCCGCCTGCAGGATTTCAGGCGGCAGCATCTCCACGGTATGGCGAAGCTCCTCAAGCTCCCGGAGCTTCTGATTGATTTCCAGCTTCTTTCTGATGCTATCGCCGGAAGCCGAAGCCAGTTTCTTTTCCAGCGCGGCCTTCTCCTCGGAAAGCTGCCGATAAAGCCCGTCGTATTTCTTCAGCTTTGTCCGCATGGCCTCCGCGGCGGGGATATATTTTCCAAGAAGACTCTCCAGTTCTGCGGCCCTGCTTTTCTTGTTCAAGGGGTTCGTTTCGGCATGAAGTTGGAGGATCTGCTCCTTCATTCGGGTCAGATGCACCGCTTCTTTGAAGAGCCTGGGCGGGATATGGGTGCGCCCTGTTTCACTGGCGCTTTCACCGCGTTCCAACTCCGGGTATTTCTTCACCATGTGTTTCCAAAACTCGTCCTGCCACCAGGTCAGCTTTTTCTTGTTGCCGATGATCTCCTTGGCGGACAGTCTTCCATCCTCCGTCAGCGGGACAAAACAAAGGTGCATATGGGGCGTTTTCTCGTCCATATGCACCACGGCAGAGATAATGGTGTTCGGGTTCTGATGCTTCTCAATGAACTCCATCGCATGGGTGAAATACGCCTTGACCTCGGAAGGCTTCTTTCCTTTGAAAAACTCCGGGCTGGCGGTGATGAGCGCCTCCACCACGCGAACGCTGTCTGAACGTGTGCGGCAGCCTGCTTCGGCAATCTGTTTTTCCGCTTCCGCCCGGTATTTGCGCTGCGGAGTTACCAGATGGAAGTTCAGGCGGCTGCGGGAAGTGTCCACGTCGGGATTGCTGGCATAGTTTTCCTTTGTGCGCTCGTTATGGGCTTCAATATGCCCGATTTCAGGGCCTTTATATTTGGCAAAGCGTAAGATGCCGTATTGTGCTTTCATGGTTTCCTCCTTAAAACGGTCAACGATTCAAAATTGCCGTACATACGTACCAGCGTCCCTTTTCCCGGCACGGATGTACGCATGTACGGCTGTTTTCACTTGATCGGTCCTTTTTTATCCGACATACGGACGATTCAGGATTTCGATGCCCAGATAGCCGCGGCATCGTTTCCCGTTTCCGATGCGGATGTTGTTGGTGGCTTCCAGGTTGTAATCGTCTGCGTGCTGCGCCAGATAATTGGAAAAGCTCCGGCTGGACAACGGGCCGTACGCGTTGTCGTCACACCAGAGCTTGTACACGTCATATAATTCTTTTGTCGAAGCCTCGTAATCGGCCTTGAAGCGGATATACCCTTCGGACGCGAGAAAATCGATGATGTTGTTTGCGTCCTTCACCGATTCCGTCATGTTTTCTCTAGAGCGTTCGCTCAGGGTAAAGCGAAACTCGTTTGCCCGTAATCGGTTTAGCCCCTCCAGCGCCCAGAGGAAGATGCCCTCGGCCTCCGCGGCCATCTTGTCCGCAATGAAGGGATCGTCTACTCGATCTTCCGGCCGATCCTTGACCGTCAAAATGATCTGCCTGCGAAAGAAGCCGACGCTTCGGTCATAGAGCGCCTGGAGGGTCCCGTTGCCGAATCCGAGAAATCGTACATACAGCCGCCCTTGGTAACTCTGTTTCCCTTTCTTCTCCAGATCCATGGGAAGCTCGGCGGTCACGATGGATTTGATGATATTGGTCTGCGGCAGGGCCTCCAGCTTCAGATCGTCATCCACCATCAGAAGGGAGTATTCCAGATCGGCGCGGGCGAAGCGGTTCTCCTCCACCTTGAAAAGACTGCCGGTATTCATGTTGCCGCCGAAGATGGAGCGCAGGACCACGCCGATCCGGCTCTTGCCCTCGCCGCCCTTGCCGATGAGGAACAGCATCTTCTGCGCCTTCGTTGTGGGGATCAGGCAATAGCCGATAAACTCCTGAAGCGTCAGAATGTCCTCCGGGACCAGAAGGCCGTTCAGAAACGCCAGCCATTTTTCAGGCGTCGGCGCATCGGGATGATAGTGGACCGCCAATCGATTGAGGCAAAACTCTTTGTCCGGGACAAACTCGCCGTTCAGGAAATATGTCCCGTTGCCCACATGGATCCGGTCGGGCTGTACCGGAAGGGGCGGCGAATAGCATTCGATCCGCAGGCAGTCCAGAAGGGTCGTCGTTTTGTTGGGAAGGCCGGCGGCGAACCAGGGCTTGAGTTTTTCATAGATTTTCTTTTTGATGCTGTTTTCGTCGGCAATCAGGCCATCCACGCTGAAAAACTGACCACCAATGCAGAGCATTGGGTTTTCCTCCAGGAATTCTTCGCAGAATACCCTGGTGTCGATGGACTTGTCCAGCAGCCACGGGGGCGTGTTGCCGATTTCTCCTCCCGGATCCATCATCAGATCCAGATCCTTAAACTCGCTCATATCATACCGCCTCCCGTTTCTTTCGTTCCGTGTACTCCTGCAGCCGGGTGATCTTCCCATCGGCAAAAAGTGATTTCACGGCCTCCGCACGTTCTTTCGGTTGGCCGGCTGTGAGCGTGTCCAGCAGGTATTCGATACAGTCAACCATCAGCAGGGCTTCGACAAATCTGTCGTCCGGTGCCTCCTCCGGCGTTTTCGGCGCAAGCTTTGTCCTCCACTCCTCCAGAAGATGAAGGTAGTCCCGCAGCACCCGAACGCACAGCCGTTCCTGCTCGGCCTGTTCCTGAAAACGGCTCAGCTTTGCCAGCACAGATGTCTTTTCTCTTTGGACCCCGAAGTCCGCGGCCAGCTTGTTCGCCGCTTCTTGGTCTGTAACTCCGAAGAGCTTCGCGGTCAGATGGATCACGTCCCCCGTCGCTTGACATCCGAAGCAATGATAGTGATCGTCGTAGAGCTTCATGCTGGGCGTGGCGTCATCGTGGAACGGGCATCGAACCATCCCGCTTCGGCTGACATGCAGCCCGTACCGTTCTGCCGCCATCCTTGGCGTGACCTCGGCTTTGACGGCTTCAAAAATCGTCATAGGCTTTTCTCCTTTCATTTTTTCGGCAATTTTCTTTGCCGTCTGAATATACGGAGGAAAAGTCTTAGACCGCGAAAATCCGGCAGTACCGCAAGAAAAACACAAAAGCCCTCCCGCAGTCTTGCAAAAATGCAAGGCAAAGGGGAGGGCTGTCCGCTTTTTCAAAGCAAGAACATCTAAAAGTGTGATCGAAGCGCACGAAAGCATCAATAAAAATGTGATGCTATCTCGATTAGTGATTCCGATCGGGTATCATGACCGCGGGAAGGCCGAGGCCGACGCCGCAAGAAGCCCGGGATGCTCCGTTCTGTTTCGCTATTTTGAAAACTTCTTGATTTTGCGAAACAGAGTGTTTCAACATCGCACGATATCGCAGCTTGCAGTAACGACAAAACCACATTGTGAATTGATATTGGGCGGTTGACTTTCAAAAGGCGGTGCGGTATAATATCAAACGGAAGTCAACCGGTGAGGAGGGGCATCATGAGTGGTATTAATCCGATTATTATGAAATCAATGGCCGAAAACAAGAATATGATCACCACGGCTGAGGTGCTTTCGCTTGGCTTTTCTAAGCAACTCTTACTGAAGTACGTCCGGGCCGGCCTGCTGGAGC